>Ga0080003_1000140_pt1 | contig 51459 bp, 45 predicted proteins | sample JossMetagenome_FD_69206 | JGI IMG/M metagenome (GOLD analysis project Ga0080003, IMG submission 69206) | Hot spring microbial communities from Joseph's Coat, Yellowstone National Park, USA - JC2_E (SPADES assembly) (version 2) | ecosystem: Environmental > Aquatic > Thermal springs > Hot (42-90C)... | reverse complement strand
CACACTTCTTTTTGTTGTTTTTATGGTCTGCATAATACTTATTTCTGACCTCTAGAAAATGATTCCATACAAATCTACAAGACCCGAAGTGCTTTTCCAGGAGAACTTTCTGATTCTCATCTGGATACAATCTCACCCTAAGGGTCTTGATCATTACTTACACAATATCATTATTTTCAATAAGTCTTTCGGAATTCATCTCTCCCTGAAGGTCGGAGCTTTCTTGCTTACCTATCTGTAAATGAAAAAATGCCGCGTAAGAAATACTCAATTAACAGAAGAATGTCCTAGAACGGAAGATGGATTGGGTATTGGAGCTGACTGTATCCGTGATCAAAGGACACGAACCTTTCATCCTGGAAACTTCTCCAGCTGACGGAAAAATGTATCGAAAAATCCAGAAAAAGTGGAGAAGGGTGGCAGAAATTATTTATCCGCTACACATTTCCTTGTTTATGCTGTACCTGGTATCCCCTGACACCATCAGCGGGGGCGGTAAGGTGATTAAAATAAATAGGGATGAATTTCTGGAGATATATTCTGAAATATTAACCGAAGGAAAGGGGAGATTCCAGGGGGAAGAAGTTTATCTTTCCGATACCTTTGCAAGGAAAGAGTTAGATAGTGGATCTTTGAAGGAAATTCTCAAGGTTCTTAATGAAAGGGCACTTTCTTCCAATCTAACGGAAGACCAGCTCATTGAAAAGATTATATCAGCACTCGACGAAACGCAGGTATTCGAGAATTTTCTTGAGCAGAAGGTGAAGGAAACATCCATCTTTATGCGTTATTCGCCCTCTTCTGATGAATCTTTCATCAAAAAGATTCAGGACATGCTCCAGAGTGTGAGGAAGGACGTGAACGATCTTGAAAACCTTCTGGATCAGTACGTAGCAAGAAACGCTCCTAATCTGAGAGAGGTGGCAGGCTACAGGGTTACTGCCCGTCTCCTGAAATCATTCGGAAGTCTAAGGAATCTTGCTGTTAGTTCGTCGAGTAAGGTTCAGATAATAGGCGCAGAAAAGGCTTTCTTCCGTTTCAAGAAGGGGAAGGGTACCCCCCCAAAGCACGGAATTATCTACGAGATACCTGATATATACAGGGCACCCAGGTCCGCGGCAGGAAAGATAAGTAGACTCTACGCAAACACCATAGTTAAGGCAGCGAGGGCAGACCTTGCTGGTGTGAAGAGGGATTATCTTTCATCCCTAAGGAAGAGCGTCGAGGAGATCAGGAGCAACGCAACAAAGAAGAAGCATCATTAAAGTAGTAAAAAGCCCTAAGGTATCATTATGGAACCGGTATTGCAGGTAGCATTGGATTTTGAGAACCTTCACAGGGCCGTTCAGGTGGCCAAGGAAGCTGTTGACGGGGGTGCTGACTGGATCGAGGTCGGGACACCGCTGATCAAGAGCGAGGGGATGCAGGCGATAAGGGAGCTGAAGAGGTTGTTCCCTGACAAGGTCATAGTTGCAGATATGAAAACGGCTGATGTGGGCGGGTTTGAAACTGAGCTTGCTGCCAAGAGCGGAGCTCAGATAGTGACAATTCTGGGTATTTCAGATGATCCGACGATCACAGAGGCGGTCAAGGCAGGTAAAAAGTACGGAGCTGAGATAATGGTTGACCTTCTTCAGGTAGAGAACGTTGAGGAAAGAGTGAAACAGCTTGAGAAGCTCGGTGTGAAATATTTCTGCGAACATGTGGGAATTGACATGCAAATGATAGGGAAGAACCCGCTATCTCTGCTGGAAAAAGTGGTTGCCTCAACTAAACTACCTGTAGCTGTTGCGGGGGGACTAAACAAGGAAACAATTCCGGAGGTTATCAAGAGGGGCGCATCCATAATAATAGTGGGCGGCGCGATTATAAAGGCGCCAAACGTAACGGAAGAGACCAGAGCTATAAAGAGAGTCATAAAAACCGGGGTGGCAGAACACTCAGATATGTACAGGAAGTACTCCAAGGACGAAATTATTGAGGCTCTTTCAAAGGTATCCTCCTCAAACGTTTCGGACGCCATGCACAGGGGAGGGGCCATTCACGGCCTGATACCGAGAATACAGCCCGGGACAAAGATCGTTGGAAGGGCACTAACAGTGAAAACAATGAATGGGGACTGGGCGAAGCCAGTGGAGGCTATTGACAGGGCGAAGGAGGGGGATATTATAGTGATAGATGCAGATGGCGGGGAGGATGCCGTCTGGGGTGAACTGGCATCTTGGAGCGCAGTTATGAGAAAAATAAAGGGAGTAGTAATCTGGGGGGCCATAAGGGATATGGATGAAATAATGAATATCCCATTCCCGGCATTCACCAGGTACGTATCTTCCAACGCAGGTGACCCCAAAGGCTACGGAGAAATAGGCGGGGAAATAGAGATCAACGGGATAAAGATCAGGACAGGAGACTACGTGATAGCTGACTATTCAGGGGTTGTTGTAATACCGGAGGAAGAGGCCCAGGAGATTGCAAATAGGGCTGTTGACGTTGCTGAGAGGGAGAATAGAGTGAGGGAGGAGATAAAGAGGGGGAGCACGCTTTCGAAGGTTCAGAAACTTGAGAAGTGGGAGAAAGTCGGATAGCATCTTCGCCTGCCTCATTTTTCTCATACAGCGAATAGTAATACGGGAGACTGTACCCATGTTCCCCCAAGTAGGTCCAGTTCACAGAAAAGAGGTACGCAGTGCTGTTGGATGTTGTGGAGCTATTGGTATATAAAAGCTCAAAGGGTTCCTGAAAGAATTTCTTGAAGGAAGACTGGTTTATCATTATGGCCGGTTGGTTTGGATTGTCTGAGCTGTTGTAACCCCACACGCCATATCTGAGCATATAGGAATCCAGAAGGACGTATCCTATGGGTGGATATGAACCATTGTTACCCGTGAGCTCCCAGATCGCTGCATGCCAGTTGGTGGAGTTCCAGAGAACTGAGATATTGTTGAATGGGGAGACGAATCCGTATGAATAGAGGAGTATTCCTATCTGATGGTCCGTCGCTACGGACAGACTTCTATTTCCGTACTGAACTAGGTACTGGATCGTGGCGTTGTCCTCAAGCGTCATGGCCTCAGTATGAGAAGGAACAAAATTATCCACCATCGGATAGGAGGCTACACCCATAAGCAGCACCAGAGAAACGGAAACGATAACTACAAGGTTCTCCACCGGTCTCCTCGCTGATTTTATGTAGTGAGTTATTTCCCTGTATTCAGATCGCCTCGGTACCATCACAACGGTCACACCCGCTGGCGTGTTTATGGGAACAGCGGTATAGCCTCCTCCGCCAACGGTACTGCTTACCACGATCTCCTTTGTCTCCTCTTTCCTTTCCTTATAGTGGATATACCACCATATTAATACCGCAGCAGCTATGATGCTGAAGGGTTCTGAGAGGTATTCGATGTGTCTCGCCGGAAGGAGAACAGTGTTCCTGGAAAAAAAGCTGTAGAGGAGGGAAAGAACAATTGCCATTGACCAACCAAGTACTTCTTCCCTCTTCGTCTCTATAAGCAGATACTTTATCCCGATGATGGAGACCGCAATAAATATGAGGAAGGGGGTCGATATCAAGACAGCCCTGTAAGTTACGAAGCTAGGGAGGAGGGAAGCATGGATCATGGCAATCAGTACGACTATCATCGCAAGCGTTGCTACGACAACAAGCATGAAATCCCTCTTGGGATAGATACCGAGCTTCAGCCTTTCCACGGCCTTAATTGCGGATGTTCTCACCTTCTTACCATCCACTTTCCTCAGAACAAAGAACATTGTCAGGGACATCGCATAAAATAGGATTATAACGCCGACATAACCCAGGCCACCGACGGCCTTGGAGAAGAAATGTACCATCCCTGGAATACGCAGGAGGAGATAACCTATCATGAGTGTACCTGTTCCCTCTATGATGAGCACGTCGGAAAACAGGAAATTCTTCCATCTGTCACTCAGCAAGTTTACTGAAAAGACCATCCCAGTTATGGAGATCAGGAAGAAGTAAGTGGAAAGCTGGTGAGAAAGTACAAGCAGCACTATGGATGCGGACATAGGGTAGAGAAAATACTTTTTTCTATGGTAAGCGAGAAAGAAAAGAATACTGAGGAGGAGGAAGAAATGTCCTGTGGTAAGGTAATTAGGCTGGGATGTCTGGTACAATTGAACCGGACTGACCACCAGAAGGAAGCCTGCGAGAGCTGAAGTGGTCCTATCCAGACCGGTCTCCCTGGCTATGAGATAGAGAAGAAATGGTGTCAGACCTCCCAGGATGGGAATGGAATAGTCAAGAGAAAGAGATACGGGAATGTGAAACAAATAATGGATCCCGTCCACGATCAAGTAGGTTACGGGAAAGTACTGGTAACCGTCTGTCCCCCATGGAGAATTTGGAGGATACGCTAGTGAATTGCTGCTTAAAAAAGACTCACTCAGATAGTAATATATCCCGTAATCATTCCCCCAAGCATAATTAAGAATATTTGGAAGGAGGCGTATCGCTACTCCTGAAATTATGATTCCAACGACGAGAGCAATATACTTCCTTCCCTGCTTCATTTATCCTTACTAATTAAGATACGGATTTTTATTTTATGGTGGGGAACCAACGAAAGAGGAACCGGTCAATTGATCCCTGGGAGGTCGGATTTAAGAGTCTTTCCAGCTATGTATTATCAATCACACCGCAAATATTCACAACCTTCAGAGGAAAGGGGCCTATCTTTCTAGGTGCAGTGGAACGGCTGAACGTTATGCTTATAATTTAAAATGCCTGTACAGCGAAGCCCCGAACATTCAGGTCAGGTAGCTGACACTTAAATATGTGGTAATGATTCATCCAGGATAATGTCTGTACGTTTCGGGGTCCGTGCTGTCAAAGGGGGCTGGTAGGTTGAGAATCGGCTTTGTATCCAAGCCGGAGTGTCCGAGGTGCATAGAGATAATAAGGACGATAACGCAGTTCCTTGACGTTAACGGACATGAGTGGGTGCTTGAAGAGGCAACGGCAAGGGAGATGAAGGAAGGGGGTGAGCCCCTTCAGAAGATAGATGCAGATGTTATAATAACGGTGGGTGGTGACGGAACGGCATTGTGGACATTGCAAAAGACACGTCTCCCAATTCTCCCGGTTAATGCCGGTAGCGTTGCGTTCCTCTCAGAGGTTGAACCATCTAACGTGCTAGGCTATTTGAACAGGCTCATAAACGGGGATTTCAAGGTTGAAGAGAGGTCCAGAATAAAGACCACAGTCAACTCTAGGAGGCTTCCTGACTCCCTCAACGAAGCAGTTCTGAAGACAATGATTCTCTCAAAGATCAGGTGGTTCGGGGTATATATAGACAACGATTTCATCCAGAATATCAGGGCTGATGGAATAATTATCGCAACGCCGACAGGTTCCACCTCCTACTCTCTAAGCGTGGGCGGTCCCATACTTGATCCAAAGGTCAGGGCATTCATAATATCCTATATGGCTCCCTTCAGTCTGAGCGCAAGGAGCATGGTCGTGCCGTCAGACTCAACGATACGTGTTGTCACCCTTGATAAGGGGAAGAGCATAATGCTGACCCTTGATGGCCAGGAGGGCGTGGAGGTTGGTTTTCATGACGAGATTTCATTCACGGAAAGCGAATTCCCGGCAAAATTCATCAGGTTCAATCTCGATTTCTACCGTAGCATAAGGGAGAAAGTTGTATGAAGATAAGAAGGGGTGTCATAGAGCTAATAATGGAGAGCTCAAAGGATTCCTTGCCCAATGAATTCGCCGCACTACTCAAGGCAAAGAGGGATGTGATATACGAGATAGCCCTCCTCCCAGGAACAATATCTGGGGACAGGAGTGCCATCATGCAGATATGGAACAGGCCCATCGACCTGGGTTATGTGGGAACGGTGCATTCCCATCCTTCAGGCGTGATATATCCGAGTGACGAAGATAAATTTCTCTATTCAAAGTTCGGAAATGTACACATAATAGTCGGATACCCATTCAATATTCACTCCTGGCGTGCCTTCAATAATGAGGGTATTGAAATAAAGGTGGAAATGGTAGAATGATAAGGATTACTGACGGGCGTTATTTTAAGCGAATTTATGGAATCCCCGTTGTGGTGGATGTTTTCAGGGCCACTTCCAACATAGTAACCATGTTCATGAAGGGGATAGAGGAAGTGGTTCCCGTGAGGGATGTAACGGAGGCATTTGCATTAAGGGAGAAAGGTTATTTACTTTTCGGTGAAATAGACACAAAACCGATCGAGGGATTCGATTACGGAAATTCACCATCTGAAACATTTGACCTTGATCTTTCAGGAAAGAAGGCTGTTATAAAAACAACCAACGGCACCGACTTGATATTGAAAGCAGGGGATGGCGCGCTGATAGGCGCTTTTCTCAACGTAACATCCCTTTCAAGATATCTGAGGAATAAGGAGGTCCACATATTTCCTGCAAATCTGAAGAATGGGATTGCCACAGAGGATAACGAATTTGCCTACGCCTTATCCAAGAAAATATTCGAGCCGGGGGCTGATATATCAGTGAACATAGATAGGGCGAGGAATGGGAATGGAAGCTCGAGACTGAGATCCTTTGGGCTTGAAAGGGACATCGACTTCTGCCTCAAGGCGGATATGACAGATATCATTCCCGTAATGAAAGGTGGAAGGATAGTCAGGCTGCAATGATTAGTTTTGCTTCTCCTTCAGGAATATAAAGAGACCCAGGGATGTTACAAGTGAGGCTACGGCGAAGTCCACATAATAACCGGCATCCGCCACTATTATGCCAGCGAATGCAGAACCTATAACTGCACCGAAACTCTGTATTGCGTTGTAGGTTCCGCTCACCCTCCCCCTTTCCTCCGGCCTGGATAGGTTAGAAGCCAGGGTTCCGGTACCTACTGAAATGAAAGCCCACAGGGATCCCAGGATTGAATATATAATCAGGAGCGCGACGAAGAGGATGGGTCTGTAGGTCACGAATGCTACGAGGCCGATGACAGATGGGAATATAATTATCCTTGAGAGGACGGCAATCATCGTCACCCGCCTGTTTCCGTACTTTAAGCAGGTCTGTCCGGAAAAGCCGAAAGTAAGCGCACTGAACAGGTAGTTCCCGAGGTAGATTATGAAGAATACTGTAGAAGAGATTTCCAGCGATTTTAACAATATAGGAAAGGCAACGAAGAAAAGCTGGAACCCCGTCATCATGATCAGGAAGCCAATCAGGATGAATTTGAGATCCCTGTGGAGTTCCCTGAAGTGGAAGTTGAAATGGATTATCTGGGATGGGAGATATCTAACCCTCTCTATAACGCGGAAGGTTCGTATCGGAACTTGGTCCCTGTTGATTTTCTGCTTGCTCTCCGGAACCCAGAGATAGCCTACGACCGCTGAAGCTGCATAGAATGCAAACGCAACTATGTAAAGATACCTCAGGAGATGCGGTGAAGGAAATTTTCCGGTATATAAAGCTGCTATTATCACACCGGCTATGTTTGCGTAGCTGTTGTACTGCGAGAACTTAGATATTTTCATGGACCAGTCTTTCCTTTCCGTGAGCTCCATTATGAGAATTGATGAAACTGGGGTAACTGCACTTCCAAAGAATCCGGAAAAGAAGGATATCGCTATGAAGTAGGGTACGCTGAACGAGAGCGAGAAGAGGATAGCGGAAACAGACAGTGAGATGAACCCTATGAGAACGAACTGTCTCCTCCTCCCAAGCCTGTCGCTGAGATTCCCCCAGAACATCAGGCCTGCTATGGCGGCTAGTGAAGAAACAACAACGTAGATAGAATAATCTATTATCCCACCTCCAAGTAGTTCCGTTATGAACAGCGGTGCAAGTGGGCTTACGATTCCCGAGGAGGTATTCATAGGGAAGTAGGACAGGAACCACCTGTCTCCCCCCCTCTTTTCGCTCATTCTGGGAGAATTGCTAAGAATTATAAGATTATTAGGGAAAATTATTCAGGCTAAATACCTGACCGGGACCAGTCAAACCTTTTCTCGATATCCATATTGTTTCTGAGGTAGAATGAGGTTATTCTGTTTGCCAGTTTTATTGCCTCCCTTATCTCTTTTCCCCTGTAGATAGAGGCATAAAAGGCAGCCCTGAACATATCACCGGCCGCAACAGTGGAAACATCCTCAACCCTCTCTGTGCCAAATATTTCCCCCTGATACATAGCCCCCCTGTCCCCAAGAGTAACAATGCATTTTTCACTGTCAATCTCAGCAACTGAAGATACATATCTGAACTCATCCTCATTCATAATCAGAAGGTCTGCCATTCCCACAGCATTTCTCAGCTTTGATTTTTCCCACCTGTACCTGGCCTCTTGACCCGGGTCAAATACCTTAATGCCCCGGCACCTGCTCATAAGACCGAGAATCCAATCAGGATTCGATGTGGCGAAGTGACAGTACTCACTTTCCATATCGAATATCTTCCCGGGTTTAGACATAGGACCCTGATAGATGAAAGCTGTCTGCTTTTCCTTTGAGTCAACTATGTAACAGATAGGTCCTTCATCATCCTCATACTCTAAATTGAGGTGAATTTTGTCATTTTTCAGGGGCAGAAGGAGGTCTTCCGGGAACCGTGTTGATATTCTGGAGACGAGCTCCACAGGGGTATCCAGCGCCGCTGCAAATCTCGCGATATTCGCTCCTGGACCACCAAGCGCTCTCCTTACGCTCCTGATCTGCTCGCTCCCGAATGTTGGTATCTCTGGCACCTCTAATATTACGTCAACGTTTATATGACCGATAACTGTTAGAAAACGCACACCCGGCTTACCATCCTCTTCCCTGAATCTTTTCTGCCTCTGCCATCTTTTCCACATCCCTTCCCTTCATTCCGGAGAGGCCCTTGCTCATCTCAACAAGTATGGAAGGATCTTCCCATGCGGCAGTTGCCTGAACAATGGAGGCAGCCATTTTTTCCGGATTCGGGCTCTTGAATATCCCGCTTCCTACGAAAACACCGTCCACCCCATGCTCCATCATCAGAACGGCATCAGCGGGCGTTGCTATTCCTCCAGCAGCAAAATTAACAACCGGAAGGCGCTTTGCTTTCTTTATTTCCCTGAGAACGTCGAGTATTCCGTTCTTTATCTCACCGTAGGTGAACTCTCCAAAGATGACATCACTGTCCCGTACAGTCTCTCTCCCGTAGAGCGCACCCCTGACCTCCTTAACAAGATTTTCGTAACTCTTCGATATGTTCAGGGCCATTTCCCAGAGTTCGTTTTCGTCCGCATTCACGACCTCCATTATGCCCTGATTGACCAGCCTCACGTGTCTTACCGCTTCTATTATGTCTCCGGTACCGGCCTCCCCCTTTGTTCTTATCATAGCGGCTCCTTCCCATATCCTTCTTACAGCCTCGCCAAGATTTCTGGCACCGCACACAAAGGGAATGGATATCTTTCTCTTGTCTATATGGAAGAATGGATCAGCAGGGGTCAGAACCTCGGATTCATCTATCATATCAACACCTAGCTTCTCCAGCGCCTTTGCCTCCGCCAGATGTCCTATCCTTACCTTGGCCATAACGGGTATAGTCACAGAATCCACTATTTCTTTAACTTTGAGTGGATCCGCCATTCTCGCAACCCCACCCTCAGCCCTAATATCTGCTGGGACCCTCTCCAATGCCATAACTGAAATTGCACCTGCCTCCTCAGCTATCCTGGCCTGAGTGGCATTTGTGACATCCATTATCACCCCACCCTTTGTCATCTTCGCAAATCCCTTTTTGAGAAGGTCTGTTCCGTATTTAACATTCAATTCCGTTGCCATATGAAATATATTGCAATCAGGAAAATATAAGTTTCCTATGACCGGACAAAAGGTTAAGCAATTATTGTACATCCAGAATCGTGAAGCTAATAAGGAAGGGGAAGGTAAAGGAAGTTTACGATTTAGGGGATAGGCTGCTCTTCATTTTCACGGATCAGATATCTGTATTTGACAAAATAATTCCATCTCTGATCCCGGGGAAAGGCGAATCATTGGCTAGGACATCCGCCTTCTGGTTCAAGAGGGCAGGTGAGCTTGGTATAAAGAATCACTTTCTCTCTCTTAAGAACGGGAGGGAAATGGAGGTAAAAAAATTCAGAATATTGGAAGGAAGGCCGGGGCGAGAGGAAAAAAACTATCTTATTCCTCTGGAATTCGTGATGAGATATTACGTTGCAGGCTCTCTTTTTGACAGGATACAGAAGGGGAAAACGAGTTACGCAGATCTGGGATTTAAAAATAAGCCGAAACGCGGTGAAAAGCTTCCAGAACCTCTTTTCGAGATAACCACAAAGTTCGAGAAGACCGACAGGCTTCTCGATTTCAAAGAGGCCAGGGTAATCGGGGGTCTTGAAGACGAAGATATTGAGAGAATTAGGGACATAATTTTAAAAATGGATGCAGACATCAACAAAACTGTTGAGAAAAGGGGTCTCATTCACGCTGACGGGAAGAAAGAACTCGCTATGGATGCTGAGCGAAATCCAGTTCTGGTAGATACATTCGGAACTGCAGATGAGGACAGATTCTGGGAGAAGGATGAATATGAAAAAAATGGGGCCCTGATTGAGAGAAGTAAGGAATTCGTGAGGCAGTATTACAGGAGCATAGGCTATTACGATAGACTGATGGAGGCCAGATCCTCCGGGTCCGTTGAGCCTGATATTCCCGCCCTTCCGGAAGAGATGATAAATGAAACGTCCAGGCTCTACATTTCCCTGTACGAAAGGATAACGGGACAGAAATGGCGGGATTAATTGCCAAAGAATAAATAAAATGAACTCTTTTTGTGGTGGGCGGAGGTTGCCGAGCCAGGTCAAAGGTGCCAGATTGAGGGTCTGGTTCCGTAGGGATCCGAGGGTTCAAATCCCTCCCTCCGCATGTCAGGAATAACCGGCAATTCTGGCGAAGACTGTTTCCCTGGGAATCTCAATAGTGGTAGCGGAGAAATCACGCTGCAGGAATGTTGAAACTCTCTACCGCTGGTATGGTATTAATACAAAACCAGCGTGAGGTCTGGAAAAATTACAAAAATTTTTAGCATATATTTAATTTACCTGTTCTAGAATGATCCCAAAAAAAGGCTGCATCTTGGCAGCTATCATAGTTATATTGATAGTAATGAGTTCAATCCCTGTTTCACCTTACTCTTATTCAGGACATTCAGCTCCTTCAAGAAACTCTCACGTGAGAGGACCATTGGTCAACTATCCGTCTGGATACGGGCAGGTGAATGATCAGATTGTCATCCCTCACTTCACATATCAGTCAGAGCCTGCCCCCATGGGCATAGTTGACTACGGTATAGGCCAGCCGACCGGATTCGGTACCTATTACAGCTATCAATATAACACAACGAAATTTCTTGGAGTGGTTGATGTTACATCTTTAAGCACATACGCACCGTCGCCCAATATCACGTCAAATCTGAGCATCCAGCTAAATTTGAATCTTGTATTCTGGAACAATAACAGCCTTTTCGTCTACTGGGTTCAGGATGTGGCATACCTGAATTCCTTCAACAACTCAGTACAGTTTATTGACAACATCTGGAACTTCTCCTCACCGAACTCACATATGCTGAATTCCACGGTCGAGGGGAACGGAACAATAGGAAAAGCGGGTAGAAATTACTTTTACTACGATGTTGCTAATAACTCCCTTCCTGGGAATAATGTGGAGCTGAAGAGACCGTATGAGATACAGCTACTTTCTGTCTCTACTATGAGAAACGGGATACCCACGGTTCTCTTTGAATACGATGATGGGTACGGATGGGTAATTTACGATACTGCGAAATTTAAATTCGCCAATCACGTGGACCCTGACATAAATTTCTACGTGAGCGGATCAGATACAAATCCCATCGGAACATACTATGACGCTGAACTCATACTCGGCGGCCCGGGGAACGGATCAAGCACCCAGGACATAAACTCAACAGTATACCTCTCTCTTCAATTCTGGAACGGTCACAATTTTCAAACTGTACCGGGGGCATTCAATTTCGGGTCAGATACCGCGGAAACCATATCAAATGTGGTCTCTGTAGCCTATTACAATGACAGTACAGGTTACATTTTCACAAACGTCTCCAACGGCTCCGGTTCTCTCGGTGAGCTTTACTACCCGGGGGAGCTATCTTATTTGAATATAACCACGGGGCTTCCATCCGGAAATCTTTCCGTGGGTGGTCTTATGATACCCTTCAGCGGTGGAATCGTAAACGTTACCGTGGGTCCTGGGAACTATAGTCTCAAGGTTTACGACTCTAATGGTCTGGAGGTATGGTCAAAGAATGTCTCTCTTGTGGCCGGTAAAATATATTTTTTCATCACCAAGGTTGTTTTCAATGTAACATTCATTGCTGAGGGAATCCCATTGGGAGCAGGATGGGGAGTAAACATAAGGGGTGTTGGTTCATTTGGCCCCTTCATCGGGAACAGAACCACGATCCAGCTTCCCAACGGGACGTATAGCTACACAGCTTTTTCTCAGGATGGAAATTACAGGGCACCCCCTCCTGGTGAGCTCGTGGTGGATGGAAAGAATCTCACAGTACCGCTGAATTTCACATCCGTCACGTATGAGGTAACATTCAAGGAAAAGGGGCTTCCCCCCGGCACTGAATGGTCGGTGACAGTCAAGGGAAAGACTCAGAGTTCAAATGAAACCTGCATAACATTCTTCGAACCAAACGGCTCATATCTTTTTGAGATTTACAATGCGTCGGGCTACTCTCCCAACGTGACCGCCGGTCCGTTGGTCGTTCGCGGGAAGGATGTATCGGTAGAGGTTTCTTTTGTATACTACGTCTATCTGATTGGTAACATTACGCCTTCAAAGGCAATTCTTCAGATCAATGGCAGAGAGATATCGGTAAATTCAGGGCACTTTAATGTGACCCTGACACCGGGGTCCTATACAGTAAGAATTTCATCCCTGGGATATCAAACATATTCCTCCGTGATAACCCTCAACAATACGAGCAAGGTTTTCGTTTTGAACGTCAGCCTAAAGAAAAGCTATTCGCTGGACTATGCTATTGGAGCCGTTATACTTATTATCCTGGCCATTGTTGCAGTTATAGTCAGAAGAAGGAGATAATTCTATATATATGAAGGATGCATCAAAGACAATGATGGAAGTGGAAACACCGGAAAGCACAAACAGGGATATTTCTGCCCTGAAAAGCGTGAGGCTTTTTTCCATAACTGCATTGATAGGGTATATATTCACAACGATTTCATTCGTTATTTCAATAAGCAATGCGTTTATGATCCTATCAGATTTCCAGGGTAAAAGGGTAGCGATCATTTCCCCAATGTTAATACTCTCAATCACATTTTCAATCGTTGGCTTCGTTGTTATCATTCTTTCCCTTCTCTTCATAAGGGAAGGGTATCGCCAGCTGATGGGTGATCGCGTTGAATTCAGGAGCCCTTACAAGGGAACCGTGCTCTACTTCTACGGTCTCATTCTGGCGCTGGCGGGAGTGGTTGTGATTGTCTCTGGAATCATCTATTACCCCGTCCTGCTCTTCGCTGGTGCAATTTTGGTAATAACAGGCGGGGTCATGAGCTTCATAGGAATCATACTGGCCCTGATAGTCGGTGTTTTCCGCCTTGATGGAATGTACGGCGGATTCGCAGCTGCTGCAGTCCTCTTCATCTTCGGCCTGTTTTTCCCGGTTTTCAGCTTCGTTGCTGCTGCTCTGATTTACAACAGGACAACGAGGAAAATAGCGGAGTTATCCAGGAAACAGTTCGCTGAAATAAATAGTTAAGATCGTTTTAAATACGTTGCCATGAAAATTCCGGTCGAGCACGGCAACATTGCGACATCGGCGGTAATCGGCGGGTTATCAATTTTCTATACTCTTCTAACAAGAAGGGATTTTTATGCTCTCCTATTCTGGCTCCCCGTTTTCATCGGCCTTTTTGAATATGATGTTCCTCCAAAAACTGTCTTGAAAGATAAAGTAGATATCACATTCCTCTCCGTCAGTGCAGTCATTGCCTTTATTTCATTGATTATTGATTTATACTTGGTAATTCCATATGCATTGTTTCTCTCTACATATCTGCTCCGAATACCTCTGGCGAGGAGAAATATGAGAAGATTGGGGAATGCTACTGGAATGCTGGCATACTCCGCTCAGTTTTCCGTGACACTTGGGGTTGACCTGTATCTTTCATTCCTGATTGCGCTGACTCTTTTCATCTATCTCCTCGGTGCAGAGTTCTCCATTATGGCAAGGCTGAGGCATGACTGGAGAATGCTACTATACAACCTGATCCCTGCATTGTTTGGATTTTTGAATGTTTCATTCTACATCTATTCCCTTTCCCTGATCAGGATTCCCGTTTCTAAATTCACCAAGAAAATTAACAAGGTGGGAATAGCGGAGACATCAATGCTGGCTGTTGTCATTGCATCCCTTCTCCTATCGATGCACTACGGGATTCTCCGATAGATACTTTAAAATCACCGGTCAACGATGCTGGAATACATTTCAAGAACAAGTTCTGCGATCGCTGGGGAGGCTGTCAGGCCAGGAGATTCAATTCCGATAAGATTTATGAATCCTTCAAGTCCATTTTCACTTTCCTCCCTGATGACGAAATCCCTGAATCCATTCCCCTTAATCTTTGTCCTTATTCCAGCGAAATCAGGAGAGAGGCGGTATGATCTTATAGATGGAATATACTTCTCAGCTTCCGTCATGAACTGCTCTTGATCTGTCTCAACGTTAAAGTTTATCTCATCCACCCTGTACGAATTCGGCCCCAATCTAAGACTGCCAGTGGTATCTGGGGTCAGATGAATGCCCAGACCCTTATCCTCCGGAACGGGATAAACAAGGGTTGATATTGCCAGATCTCCTTCTATCCTGTAGTAATCACCCTTCCAGTATTCAGTTCTGTACCCATTAGAATCAACATCTATCCCTGCAGCCCTCGCTATATGTTCTGCATATAGACCGGCGCTGTTTATCACCGCCCCGGACAGGAAGGAAAACCTACCTCCCCTGCTGACACCGGAGACCTCATAAAAGTTGCCCCTTTTCCTCACGGAATCAACCCTGCTATCGGTAACAAGTGTTCCTCCACTTCTCATGAATTTTGAATAGAAATGATCGAGAAGTTGGCTCTGATCCACGATCCCGCTGGTTGGAGTGAAAAGGGCGATATCCGCCTTAACTAAGGGTTCAATCTCCGATATCTCTTTGGAATCGAGAATTTCCAAGCCTGGGACACCATTTTCCTCTCCCTGATGCCTGAGTTTTTCTATAACACTCTCCTGCTCCCACGAAGCCACGGTGAGTTTGCCCGTCCTGCGGAAATCTACGCCGTTCCTGGAGCAGATGTCATAAATCATCCTGTTTCCCTTAACACACAGTTTTGCTTTGAGGGAGCCGGGAGGATAATGGATCCCGGAATGTATGACACCGCTGTTATGCGTGCTCCCCTCCAAGCCAGCTTTCCAGTTCTTCTCGAGGATATACACGCCATCGTACCTTTCAGCTAGGGCGCTAGCTATGGCAAGTCCAACTATTCCCGCCCCGATCACAGTGACTCTGACCTTTTCCACGAAACTCAATTGCCAAGACCTTAATTTCTTTGTTGTTTTATGCTTCTTCTGTAGAGTTCGGAGAAAACGCCTGGCTGTTTCGATAGCTCTTCTAGCGTCCCTTCCTGAACGACCTTTCCCTTATCCAGGACAATTACCCTGTCAGCTAATGTTATTAGAGAAAATCTGTGTGATATCAGTATAAGTGTTCGATTTTCTGAATACATTTTCATGGCATTCATTATCTCCCTCTCTGATTGCGGGTCTATCTGGGCTGTTGCCTCGTCCATTATTATAATCTCCGGATTTCTCACAAATGCCCTCAGAATAGATACAGCCTGCCTCTGCCCTTCCGACATATTCCTACCCATTTCGCCGACTTGAGAATACAATCCGTTGGGGAGAGAACTGAATATGTATCCCATCCCGTATTGCACTACAATTCTCTCCACCTCCTCTATTGTGATCCCTTCGTTGGCATATTTTATATTTTCAAATATGGTTCCATTGAAAAGGAATGGTTCCTGTAGGACAGGCGCAATTATCCCTCTATACTTCTTCGTGTCGAGATCCCGGAGCTCCTTCAGGTCAACCCTTATCTCACCGTAATCCGGCGTCTTGAACTTTAGAATTACGTTTGTCAGGGTTGTTTTTCCGGCACCAGTCCTCCCAACAACTGCGATCCTTTCTCCCTTTCTTACCTCCACGGTGACATCTTGAAGTGCAACGGATCCATCATAGCTAACGTGGAGATTTTTAGCGGATATGGAATGATTGAAATGTTCTATGTTCTCTCTTCCGGTGTCGTTTTCAGGGTTGGAGTCAATTATAGCGTATATCCTTGAGGCACCCACGAGTGAATTCTGGTATGTGTTGTATAATTGAGAGAGTTGAACTACTGGATTGAAAAACTGCTGTATGTACGTCACGAATGTTACCAGTATGCCAAGAGTTATCTCTCCAGAGATCAGTGAGATGGATCCCTCGTATATCACAAGAATTATCCCGAGGGCCTCGATAACTCTTATGACCGAACTGTAGGATGATGATAGCCTGGATGCTGTCAGGTTAGCCCTGAAGTTGTCCATGTTTAGGAAATGGAATCTTCTGGCAGCTTCGTTTTCTGCGTTGAAAGCCTTTACTGTTCTTATCGCTGCAATGGTCTCAGCAAGATTTCCCGTTATGGCTGCTATCGTCCTTCTCGTCCTCAGGTAGTTTTTTCTCACCCTTCCCTGTAGTGAAAATGTGAAAAGTCCGAGAACTGGAAGAACTGCAAGACTGAATGCAGCGAGCCTTAAATCCAGATAGAACATGATGCCGGCTGATATCACTATGGTTATAACCCCAGAAATTACTTGGGGAAGTTGGTATGTCAGAAAATCAGAAATGGATTCAGAATCATTGGAAATTCTGCTTATAAGATAGCCCGTTCTAACCTTTGAATAGAAATCAAGCGGAACCTTCTGGAGCTTCTCAAAAGAGGAATCCCTCATTTTTTTAATAACTCCCTGGGCAACGCTGGTTGAGCTGATCGTCATGAACCTTGAACTGAAGAAATGAACGAGATAAATCATGAAGAAGGAAAATGAATAGAGCAATAACAAAACGGTATTTTTTCTCAGGATTTCGTTTATGGCGAATCCCAGTGCAAGAGGGTAAAGGACACCGGTCACCGCCGTGACCATAACAGATATTACGAAGATGGATGCTTCCCTCCTAAAAGATAATACGTCCCTTGCCATTCTCAGCATCGTCTTTATGGCTCTCTGTGGTCTCAGGTATCTGTCTTCCGTAGCGTCGTACCCTTCAGTCAAACTTCCGCCTCCTTCATATCCCCTCCATCCAGTATCAGAACTTTATCTGCGAATGATAGCGCGGATTCCCTGAGGCTCACCATTAGAATTATGGAATCCTTCAGGGTCTCTTTGAGGTTTTTGAAAATCCTTTCCTCGGTGTCTGGGTCTATACTTGAGGTAGCATCATCAAGTATGAGTATCGCCGGTTTCCTCAGCACGGCTCTGGCGATTGCTATCCTCTGTCTCTGCCCTCCTGAAAGTGTGATGCCCCTTTCACCCACGAGAGTGTCGTATCGCATTGGCAGGGAATCTATAAAATCTGATATTTCGGCGACGGATGCGGCCTTCTCCACTTCGTCAAGACTTGACTCAAGCCCGAAAAGTATGTTTTCCTTTATCGTACCTGAAAGGAGGTTAATCTCCTGGGGCACAATTGCCACATTCCTTCTTAAGATGCTGATAGGAATCTCGTGAATTTCCTTTCCCGCTATCGTAATCTTTCCGGAATCAGGCTCATAGTACCTCATAATAAGGTTTACAAGTGAGCTTTTGCCGGAGCCAGTCTTTCCCGTTATGCCGATGAAGTCACCGGGTTCAGCTCTGAAGGACACGTTGCTTAATATTGTTCTCCCGCCCCTTGAAAATGTCACTCTGCTGAATTCGAGAGGACCTTTCTGGAAGTTGAACCCCCCAGAATTCACATCCTCCTCATTCTCTGTGGATATAACGTCCTTGATCCTCTGGATGGCAGCCCTGGAATTTTCAGAGAATACCACCATCCTACCAAGAAATGAAACGGGATTAGTCAACATTGAGAAAATCGTAACAGCCGAGACCAGGCCGCCAACACTGATCCCCCTTATCAGGTCGATGTACCCTCCCACAGCCAGGGCAGCACTGGAAATTGAAGCAACTGTCAGGGGCATCAGATTGTTGTACAATCCCCTAATTCTACCGACTGTCAGGTTCTCGTCGTAGTACCTCTGCGTTTCCATTGAATATTTCGCGATTTCCTTTCCCTCTGCATCTATTCCCCTTATCACCCTCTGACCCACTATGTTCTCCTGCAGTATTTCTCCCATTCTTCCGTAAGTTTTTCTTATCATCCTCCATACAGTTCTCTGTTTCCTTGACGACCGCATGCCAAGCATCACGAGAACTGGGGTTGCGAGGGCGAGAAGAAGAGAATAGAAGGGTGAGACCTGGTAAAGCAACACAAGCCCCTCTCCAATTAAAAATATTGTAGGTATCAGGCTGGAAAAAGTGTTCATTATAAAATTCCTTGTCGCCTCTATATCCATGGTTCCCCTCGACAGGAGATCCCCGGATGTCTGTGACTCGAAAAAGAGAAATCTCTTTCCAAGGAGATGTAAAATAAACACCTTCCTGAGGTTCATGGCATAGAACTGTGAGATGTACTGCGAGCCGTAGTTGAGTGCGAAACTCACAGCAGCTGAGATGGAGTATGCCAGCAGTATCAGCAGAGAGTATCTAATTATGTAACGAGCATGACCCTGCTGGAGCGCAGAAACGGAATCCCCGATGAATATGGGGACAAAAAGAAGCGACAGGTTCGATACGAGCCCGGCAATGATGACGAGCGATATAAGGCCCTTTTTCTCCCTTATAAAGGGCATAGAGAACGTCAGGGGCTCAAACACTCCGAGTACTGGAATCAGGAACTTTTTAATAGGGGTGTTGCGCATGCGATAAATCTCCGATTCTTCCCCAATATCAGATTCAATTTTAATTTTTGTTTTTGGACGATGAGAAACATGATATATTCAATTAGATTCTTTAAAGGAATGAGAATAAGGGCAGGGAGCCTTCAGGGCAGATTGAGGAAAAACAATGAAGATTCATTTGCAGTCATATTGAATTATGGAGATAAAGATTCAGAGGATTTTCTCGTTATGGCCGCAGTGGCTGATGGAATGGGAGGCGGTGACTTCGGTGAGGTCGCTTCATCATTGCTCCTGAGGAATTTGACTGCCTTTTTCAGCAGTGAGATCCATCGGTCCCACGACCTTTTCCAAATAAAGAGAGAAATACCCCGGGTTCTGAGGGACGCAAACAGGGATATAATGAGTTATGGGAAAGAAAACGGGGCGGAATGGATGGGTACGACTCTAGCTTTATTTTGTGCTGAAAAGGGGAAAGTACTGGTAGCAAATGTGGGGGACTCAAGGGTTTACGTTATGAGAGATGATGGAGGGATCGTTTTCAGGACCAAGGATCACTCCGCTGCTCAGGAGCTTCTGGATTCAGGAGAACCTTGGGTTGAAGATTTGAGGTGGGACTACGTGAGGAATCAGTTAACTAGGGCCGTTGGTATATCGGAGGAATGCGAAGCTGATATTTCGGTCCTGGATATTTTATCGGGGTATTCAGTCCTTCTCTGCACTGACGGTCTCTGGGAACGCATTTACGATGAGGAGATGGCTAGGGCGGTTAAGGAGGAACAAGAGCCCCTTGGTTTCCTGGTAAATCTAGCTTTGGAGAGAGGTAGTACGGACGATTTGACTGGCGTGCTGATTCAGATTTGATCTGCTTTTGACTTCCTAAGAAAGATTTAATAAACTTAACTTCATTAATGGCTCAATGAATCTGGACGCAAGGATCAGGGCCGTTATCATCATTTTCATCGAAGGGGTCATCGTGTATTTTCTCACTTCATTGCTCATAATCGGCCCGCTTCTCAGAAAATTTTACGTCGGTGAACCTGCCCTGGCAGAACTTCCGTTCTTCATATCGTATATTTCCACGGGCATAGCGGTTGGTTTCACCACGATCGCGTTAGTGGTCTATCCAGTTCTGAAATTTAGACAGGAGGGAAATGAGAATGAACAGTAAAACGAAGGCCGAGGTCATCTGGATTGTTGTTGTAATCGCAATTCTGACATGGGGTGCAGTATCCAGCGCCACCTATCTTTCTTCGCATCCCCAGAACATAGCCAATCCTGCAGGGGGAGATCCGGAAGGTATAGTCATAAATGTCACAGGATACCAGTGGGCGTGGCAGTTCACGTACCCCAACGGCACTGTAACCACAGACAAACTTCTGCTCACAGTTAATACCACATACACATTGATTGTAACTAGCAAGGATGTTATCCATGACCTTTACATTCCCCAGTTCGGCGTTCAGGTTTATGCAGTTTACGGTCATCCGAACCAGGTCACAATAAAACCGACAGAGGTTGGCACATTCATAATGGAATGCGTGGAATATTGCGGTGAGTATCATTACGAGATGAGGGGGACTGTGGTGGTGACATAATGGGATTCTCCTTTGAGCTTGCCTTATTTGGCTCCGTAATTGCAGTCTTTGCAATCATGGGATTTCTCCTTTACTATTTTGCTCAGGACTACAGGAAGGGACTGCTTGGGGATCAGGCTGACACTCTCGACAAAAAGGAATCGAACGCCATACTTTCCCGAATGAGGCGCGAACTTAGCTTTTCCGCTTTTTTCATGGATGACAGCAAATCCATTGGGATAAGGTATCTGATAGTAAGTCTCGCGCTCTTCTTCATTGGTGGTCTCGCAGGTATAGGGATGAGAATATCGCTCTGGTTTCCAAATCCCTCATTTCTCACCCCCATACAGTACAATATCCTCCTCACATCCCATGGAGTGATAATGCTTTACGGCTGGGCCCTGGGAAGCATCTTGGGGCTCAGCTACTACCTCCTTCCATCTCTTCTCAAGATAAGAAGAGATAACATGGGAATAATCAGTTCCTCCCTCTTCTGGCTTTTTCTCGTAGGGTCCATATTTATAATATTATCAAAGAGCACAGCAACTTGGTACTTCTATTACCCGCTCGTGGATCAGTTGACCGAGACCGGAGGGGGGACATTCTCATATGCCACACTTATAGGCGTCCTGCTGGTCATGACTGCTGCACTGGGTTCAAGCGCCATATTCCTCAAGATGATATTCCTGGACAGGGATAGCAGCATGAGGCTTTCCTCTATCCCTCTCTTCGCCTGGTCTGTGGTATCTACAGCCGTTCTAATCATCTCATCGGCCCCTGTCTCAATGATAGCTGACGGGATGCTCATCTATGACCTGATCAACCCCATCTTCTTTCAGGGAAGCAACAGCACCGCCCTGGGTTATGCCATACTGTTCTGGTTTTGGGGACATCCAATTGTTTACGTAGCGGTTATACCGGCCTTCGGTCTTATATATGAACTCCTCCCGAGATATGTGGGAACAAAGATATACAGCTACAGGGCCGGCGTTCTGTCGCTCCTCCTCCTGATGGTTCTGAGTGCTACAGTGTGGGGACACCACCTGTTCAACAGCGGCCTTGGAACTGTTTGGGATATAATCTTTTCCACCACTTCGTTCATCGTTGCAATTCCATCTGCCATGTCAGTTTTTAACTGGATCGCAACTATGTGGGTCGGAAAGGTCAGGTTAAATGTCCCGATGCTTTTCATAATAAACGGAATTATAGACTTCATAGTAGGCGGAATAGTAGGAGTTTATTTGGCGGATCCGGCGGTGGATGAATTAATTCACGGAACCTATGCGGTTACATCCCACTTTCACTTTATTCTTCTAGGTCTCACAACCGGTATGGCGTTCGCTGCATTTTACGTTATGTTTCCCACTCTTACTGCAGGGAGAAAGTACAATGTTCCCCTTGCCAAGGTTCATTTTTATCTGACGTCCATAGGCACATGGGTAATGTCAGGCTTCTGGCTCGTAGGTGGCTTTGAGGGGATGCCCAGAAGGGTTGCTGGCTACTTCGGCATATTCCAGACATATCAGGACGCCGCAGCCATAGGGGGTGTGATTCTGGGCATAGGGTACCTTATTTTCCTTGTAAATTTCCTTTATTCCGCATACAAACCTGCAGAACTTCCCACCGGAAACATCCTCGAGGAGGAGGTACCTGTATGAGAAAATCTACGGCGATTGCATTATTTCTGGTTGTCATTATAGCCGCTGGCGGGTCATTCATATGGTTCATGGAGGGAACTAGCACAGTTAGCACGCAGTCCTCCGCAAGCTACAATTCCACAGAGGTCATCGTTCTGTACGCCAATGCTCTTGGTTGGAACTATAACAGCTCCCATCCCAACCCTACCATATACGCGAAAACCCACGTTCTTCTGGAATTCAAGGTGATAGAACAGGACGGCCTTCCCCACACCCTGACGATTAATCCGGGTCCCAATGAAAGTGCATCCAGTGCAATTGTGAATGTTGTCATACCGACAACTGTTGGCTCAGTAACCTGGGCAAACTGGTCCTTTGCGAATCCAGGGGTTTACACGTACTGGTGTGAAGTGCATCCCGAGACCATGGTGGGTAAGCTTGTTATAAACGCCACATCTTCAAATTCAACGAATTCATCCCTTCCAGATACTCCAGCGACCGTTATTCAGGAATTCTACGACTGTCCCGGAATCATTGCGGAACTTGAGATGAGTGAGCTCAATGAACTTTACAGATAAAATAAAACTAGCAAAACCCGGGATAGCTGTCCTTCTGGACCTTGTAGCGGTAACCACATTTCTCCTGGGTCTGAAGAACATATCCCTTCTCTGGAAGGTATTTCCCCTTTTAATTTCGGGAACAATGGCATCTTTCGCCTCGTCCCTGGCCAACAACTATTTCGATAGGGACATAGATGGAAAAATGGAAAGGACCAAATGGAGAGCTTCGTTTAAAGGGGGAATCTATCTCCCGCTTTCAGTAATTTCTCTTCTTGCTTTCTCGCTTGTCATATCCATGGTATTTCTGAACCTCTTCACCACGATATGGATTCTGGGTGGCTTTCTGAGCTATTCCTTCCTGTATACAGTGGCTTTGAAGAGGAGAACGAGCTGGAACATAGTCATAGGAGGGATAGCCGGGTCCTTTCCTGCCCTTGCAGGCTGGTCCTCTGTCAATACGCCAATTTCCCCTGTTTCTATATTTGTGGCGGCAATGGTCTTTATATGGACGCCGACGCACTTCTGGACCCTGGCTATGAAGTACAAGGATGACTACAGGAAGGTAGGAATTCCAATGCTTCCTTCAATTCGCGAAGAGAAGTTTGTAGTGAACGTTATCCTTGTCAATACAGTTGTCCTTGTTGCATTTTCCTTCCTCCCGGTGTTTCTAAGAATACAGTTCCCTGTTCTCTATTACATCCTTCTGATTCCCGCCAGCATCTATCTCCTTGCAAGGGTTACATTTCTGTTATTGCCAAGGGGAAACAGAGCAGCAAGATCCTTCAAGGCTTTCCTTGCGAGCAACTATTATTTATCAATATTCCTCGCTATTCTCATCCTCACTACGTTAAGGTTTTAGATGAAAATCAATTATCTATCCCTATTCCTGACAGTTGCTCTATGGAATATACCATTGATGTTTCCAGGAACGTATTTCGACCTGGATGCTATTGCTGAACTGTTAATCATTGAGGCAGCGGTAGTATCAATCTTTGCATTTATTGCATATAGATTGAATATAATGCAAAGACTCCTTTTCATTCTCTCCCTTCTTTCATTATTCGTTGTAATTGTGCTTGCATTATCCGGTGATATCAGTCGGATCCCCTTTTATCTTCTGTCTGCCTTAATCGCACTTAGATATTCTTTCGATGGGGCTAAGAGGATTGATTTTGCTGTAGGAACTGCAGCCTTTCTCATCCTTCTCCTCCTCCTTGCTATTTCAACAAGTCTCCGCTTTCTCCCCGCACACGGTGGGAACATTTACATCTTTTCAATCTACGATAACACTCCACCGACAGGAGTACCTTTCACTTATTCCCTTGGTTTAGTCCTTTCTGGCGGGGATGCAACCCTTACCATCTCCCCCATCATCTCCTTTCTCTTCCCCACGATAGCCTATCTTGCCGCCTCCAATACATTTCTAATCCTCAGAAGATCCTCTGGTCTAACCGTTACGTCAACGGCCGCAGCCGCACTCGCATGCCAGTGCGAGAATACTATCGGAATCCTTTCTGGCACCGCTTCCTATCTGGTGGTTGCCTTTCTCCCTTTCATATCATTTCTATCGGTTGCATTGCTCCTTGCAACTAATACGTACCTTTACCATCCAAGGTCCCTTCGCACAATAAAATTGAGTCCGACAATTTCATTGATTATTCTCCTTGCCCTAATTGCGCTGGAGTCGTATTTTGTCGCCAGCGGTCTGATCCTTATCCTCTGGATATTCGGTCTGAACTCGTTGATCACGATCCTCACCGGTATCTTCATCGGTTATCTTATTCCCTTAAGAAGGAGAATCCCTTTAGCAATTCTGATAATAGCTTTTGCAGTTCAGCTTTTCCTATTCATTCCGCAATCAATAGAGAGAGCTCTATCATCCCCGTTGTTCTTTGAGATTTATGCCATCCTTGGTCTACTGTCTGGCCTGGTTATATCTCTCTCCATGAAAAATAGGCTTACCCTGTCCAAGATAGGAATAGTTGAGCTCGTTTTTTCAATGGAGGCAATGATTTCCATAGCATTCCTCTATCTGAGCCTTTACTCCATATCCATATTCAGTGGGTTTCCTGGGGTTGCAGTACTTTCATTCTCGATATCCCTGCTTCTTGTAAGTGTGCCGGTGATGTGGGCTTCGAACCTATTCCTCCTGAGCGCTGGGTTTTCTGGAAGATAGCCAATCCCTGATCGCATTCCTGACGTCGTAGAAATATATGTTGTCATAGGGACATGCCATTATGCATGAACCGGAGCCAACACATTTCTGACTTTTGAAATAGCCCCTCCTCATTATCTGAGCGGGTATGTCGCCAAGACCCACCTCGCAGGCAGTAACGCAGGCCTTGGTTTCACACTTGAAACAGACCGCGGGATCAACCCCCTTTATCTTGAAGAGGCCAATTTTGCTGAAAAATCCGACAAACGTTCCTGTTGTGCACCATCCGTAACGCCTGCATGGACTCATTCCAAGGAATGGAATCGATATGAAGAACAGGTACCAGAGAAGATTCCACACAAGGAATGAATAGAGCACGGCAGCGTCAAATTTCAGTCTCAGAAGGCCTGCGTATGACAAAAAACTCAGTACGGAGGATGCAATCATGAAAACCCAGCTTGCAGATGCCAGCGACATTGCCAGGGAGGAATATTTGCTACCTATGTTCTTCTTGCTTATCTTTGAGGAATAATTCAGTTTTACCATTTCCTCGCCAAGGGTTCCCCCGTACATCACAGCGGAGGGGCAGAGCGTACTACAGTAGGACCTGCGTCCGAAGAGAAGAGCAAGCACCGCATAGAGTGCGTAGGATAACAGGAGAGGAATAATTAGCCCTCCACCGACCGGGCCAAGTGCGCCAACGTTTGCCCACAGAGGGAGCCTGTCCCATCCCCTTACATAATTCGGTCCGATGAGTGTGTACGTGAAATATGCAAGAAGGGCCAAAGCGAGGTTAATCCTTTTTTCTGACCACTTAATCCTCCGCATTCTTATGACTACCAGGGAGCCCATCTCAACCCCCATTAACAAGAGGAACATGGGGGCGTTCGCCACCGCCGCAATAAAGGGGATTATTGATGCCGTGGCACCACCAACGAAGAAACCAGATACGGAGGACGTGACTAGGTAGGATAGTGCTGAGATTCCGGAACCATTTACATTGAATATTCCCGTCTCTATATCCAGGGGTACGCTCATTAGCATCTCTGAGACGAATGTAATGGAAAGGACAAAGAATAGCCACAATTTCCTCGTCCCCCATCCCTTCATAACCTGGGAATTTCCATCCGATAGTACAAGGAAAAAGTAGACGATCATTCCTAAAATCACTGATAAGGCATAAGGGAACCAGTATACCTCACTTTTAACTCCCTGTGAATAGTAGATGAAAATCCCTATTGAGTTAAGGAGATAAATAATCAGAGAGAAATCAAGTATCCTCCTGCTCTCTTTTAATACGCCATTTCTTGAGTTTGCGACAACTTCCAGCGCAACTACCATTCCCGCTACCATAGTGAAGGCATTCACAAAAAGCAGAATTCCCCCAGCCTCAGGAAAAACAGCTGGAGATACTATGTCCATTAGAGCCAGGATAATGAGCAGGGCCCTTCCAGAACCCTTCAGGCCGAAGAACACGATTGAGAAGAGCATCTCAACTTCCATGGGAAGAACGAAATAAGGGGAATTAACAACTGAAGGAACCAGTGCTGCCCCGCCAGGTAAGGATCCGCCCGTGAGAAGAACAACAAAAAAAGTCATCAGGAACTCGTTGATCACAAATATAACGGGTATCAGAAAAACGTCCGGGTTGATGTGTAAGTTCCACTCCATGGAATAAAGGTAGACGAGGATGACTATCGCTGAAATCATGGGAACCATTATTATATTTATTGAAATCACAGTATTCAGGAAGTTTTTTTCAACAAGAAGATAGAAGCTAAGACCCGCGAACATCGATGCCATCATTATCAGGATGAAGTAAATGAGGTACCTACCCTTCTTTGTCCTTCTTTCCGGAACCAGGTAATATTCTGAGGAAACTATCACAGTTATCATTAAAGCGATGGTTAACACTGCAAGAAGGAAATTAGGTGGCATTCCCCTTTCGATATAACCTAAATGCTTAAGCCTTTCGTAGCCTCAGGTCTGTACCAGTACGGATGCGAGAGCCGGATAAGCAGCGAGGAGAGGGAAGAGGCCCCATATGACGAAATGCAGGGTCGTCGATGCGATAAAGTTTTTCGTTTTCGCGGCAAGAAGACCGTAGATAAGGGCCATGCCTGTAACAGAGAAAAGCATCAGCAGGTTATAGGGGAATGGATATCCAGCTCCGTTGTCTGCGACCACGTACCTTGAGTAATACAGCACGTATAAAACAGCTTGAATGAGAAGTGCGCCGTATCTATTGATGCTCCTCAAAAGTATCCGCTGCAGAACATACCTGAAATTGAACTCCTCAACGAGTACAGGCACAAAAAAGAGCACCGGGAGATTAATGGCCCAGTTCCTATCCACGACCAGGAAGAATGAAAATATTGAGAAGAAGGCAATAAAGAGAAGTGCAACCTGAACCATCGCGTATTTCATATCTTCCGCTATTTCCCTTCGATAAAAGAAGTAAGTGAGGGGTATAGATGAAAGACCAAAGAATACTGCAGAGTAGTAGAAAAGAAGCAAATTTGACAGGGTAAATAGATACATAAATAGGACAAGAATCGCAAATGTGAGAGCCGGGACATTCTGCCATTTCATTGATTGTTAATGAGTCCTAAACAATATAGGTTTCCTAAAAAAATTAAAATAGCTCATTCTATTCTTCAGCCAATGAATCAGGGAGTAGATGAAGGCAGACGTAATTTTTTGAAGGCTCTCGTCACTGCATCCGTGATTGCCGGTGCCGGTCTTTCTCTTGGCGTGGTTGTGAGAGCCCTTGCCCCCCCACCATTGGGGATATCAAGTTTTCCTACTCTCCAGATAGTCGATTCCTCCGGAAATCCTGTGAAGGCCTCATCTCTTTCTGTAAACAATCCTTCAGCACTCCAGTTCAATTATCCCCTTCAGAACACACCCAATTTTCTTCTGAATATTGGAGATTCCAGCGGAAATCCAATTCAGATCCCTTCTGTGGAGGTGACGATACCAGCAACCGGACAGACATACATGTCATATCCCGGCGTTGGGAAGAACGGATCCATTGTTGCATACAGCGCCATATGCCAGCATCTTGGATGTATATTTCCAGAATTAAGATTCTATCCAGCGGGTGTTGAATCCATAACCCTAGTTGGCAAGACTTACACTGGCGTGATTCACTGTCTGTGCCACGGAAGCACCTACGATCCATCAAAGGGTGCCGCAGTGCTAACGGGTCCAACAACACACCCGCTCCCCATGCTCAAGCTGATTTGGGATTCAACTACAGACGAGCTTTACGTTTCCAATATGGTTGGTCCTACCATATACGGTCGCCCCTCTGATTTGACCGGAGAATCACCCATTTCTGGAAACACCACAGTCCTAACGAATTTGGGGAATCCCTTCATTTCGTGAGGTATGAAGATGACATCAATAAGAGAAAGATTGAATGGAATGATGAACAAGAATGAAAGGATCGGGTCCTGGCTTTCTTCAAGAGCCCATCTGGATAACATCCCCATGAGGAAGACCCCAGATTACATGAGGAAATGGGGCGGAAAATGGTACTGGACGGGCGCGCTGATCACTATCGCCTTCATGTATGAAATCATTACAGGCCTAATACTTCTCCTTTACTACAATCCGGCGGATCCGTACAACGCAACGCAGTACGTTCTGAATTCCGTGCCTTACGGGAAGCTTCTACTGGCCACACATCTATACGGTGCCTACGCCATGATAATCCTGGTCTATGTTCATATGTTCAGGAATTATTTTGTGGGGGCGTACAAGAAGCCCAGGGAACTTCAGTGGATAATTGGGGTTGTGTTGCTTGCGCTAACCCTCGGGGTAGGCTACTTTGGATATTCGCTCACGGGCGACGTGCTTTCGTATGATGCCCAGGACGTCGGGAGGGGAATAGCTTCACTTGTTCCCGTGATAGGAAACTGGCTGGTAAGTGTTGGATTCGGGAATGGAACTCCGACCAGTCTGTTCTCAAAATTTCTTGGATTTCACATAATATTTGCTGCCCTAATAGCACTGCTTTTCGGATATCATTTCTACCTTGCAGAAGCAAACACAATGCTACCGTCTTCGAAGGTAAGCAAATACAGGGCACCAGCTTTCACCGAGGAAACGAATGATATGAAACCCTGGTATCCATCAAACCTTCTTTATATCGTTGAGCTTGGTCTCTTCACCATAGGTTTTATAATATTCATTCCCAGTTTTGTAAGCCTCTTCCCATCAGTCCCCGTTTTGCTGTCTCCATTTCCCGGACCGTCACCCACAAGTGCTGCTGCCGCGTTAATTCCTCCATACCCGCCGTGGTTCCTACTTTTTGCCTACAAGGCGGTGGATTTCAAGATGTTCTCCGGGTTTTACGGTCCCCTCGAGGCAATGATTATTTTTGCCCTTATCCCGCTTATTTATTTCCTTCTTGTTCCCTTCCTAGACAGAGGTGACTCTCTCCATCCCCTCGACAGACCTCTCACAACTTCCATCGGTATCCTGAGCATTGTTTATCTAGTGGTGCTGAGCCTTTGGGGTGCTCTCACACCAGGTGTTGCGATTTCCACACCTGATGTGATCTTGGTGATGCTTCCTCCTGCTGTGGTAACATTCGGGAGCATCATAGTGATCTCGCGCCTCTGGAAACAGGGCAAGCTCAGGGCCGGCACTAAGACCGTAACCTCCTCGTTCTTCATCTTCATCTCCGGGCTTGTGGTTGCAGTAATTCTGGCAGGGTTCAGCTTCTCCCTTCTTCTTAATCATATAACTCTCATTAACGGTGGTAGGTTCTCTCTTTCCTTATTTTCCATGATATTTCTAGGTCTGGGAACGGCCAGGAGCACAAGTAAGCTCCCCGACATAAAAATGAGGAAGAGTCAAACTAAGGCATACGTGGCTGCGGCAGTAATTACAATCCTTTGCTGGGTTCTTCTTGCTCTGACGGTCAAGCTGAACCCCGTTGCACAGGCCATGCTGGTAGGGTTGATTCTAGGTACCGTCTTCATATTCTCCGGAATCACTGTAGCAATTTACAGAAGGGTAGTCTACGGTGAATAGTGAAATAATTTTTTAGTTTTTAGGAATTGGGGAGTATGGATTATTTTAAGGAGGCGTTGGAGGGTAAAATTGGTGTTGTTTCCGGTGCAGGCAGCGGACAGGGCAGGGCAGTCATTAAACTTCTCCTGGAGAACGGAGCTGCTGTAATGGCGTTCAGCAGATCAGGTTCTAAACTGGGAGTGACCCATAGCAATCTGACCGTTGAGAAAGCTGATTCCACTGATATTTCATCCCTTGAGAGGGTGGCAAAAATTGTAAGGGAAAAATATGGAAGGATTGACTTCCTATATAACAACCACGGAATATTTTCACCTAGTACCGGCGTTCTGGATGGCCCGAAGGCAATTGAATTCTTTCAGAGGAATGTGGTTGCATCCATAAATACGGTCTCAGTATTCCTTCCCATGATCAGGGAGGGCGGTTCCATTGTAAACGTGGGCGCTTCTCCCTCCATATTCAAGCACTCATCCCTTGAATATGCTGTCTCGAAGAGCGCCGTGGAAGAGCTCACGAGGAAGATGGCCTCATTACTCAGGGATAGAAATATTAGAGTCAATGCCATAATGCCAGGCAGCGTTGATTCATCCAAGGATGTCGATGAACTTAAGCCATTCTCCTTTCCCCCCATTTCCGGGAGAAAGACTGTGAGTAACCTCGAGGTCGCCTATGTGTCTATCTTTCTGCTAAGCAGCCTCTCAAACGGGATTAACGGGCAGTCAATCATAGTAGATGGCGGTGCTCAATAGGGGACGGAAAAGATTAAATTAAATCTTACCATAACTATTTCATGGCACTTAATGAGACCGAATCTTCCTTTTACAGGGAGATATATTCAATGGTCAAGAGCCATCCCGCAACCGACAACACTTTCATCAACAGATTTTCCAGAGGGGAAATAACTCGGGAGGAGTTCACCAATTTCTCCATTGAATTCTATCATTTCACAAGGGAATGGGTCTCAATACTCTCTGTGCTTCTTGTCAACACTCCTAATGAAAAGGATGCAGAGTCTCTAACGAGGATCCTTGTATCCGAGCTTGGTGACAATGATCCCAGGAAAAGACACGAATTGCTGTACAGGAAGTACCTGAGGAGCATAGGGATCGACCCCGAAACACTGATATTCCGTAAGCAGCTTCCCACTACGAAGCAGTGGCTTGACAAGATGAGGGAATATTTTGCTGGCGACCATTTTACTGCCCTCGGGGCTGAATACGGGCTTGAGAACATGGCGATACCGATGTGGGACAAGCTTCTCCCGGGGCTTCAGAGGGCTAGGGAGAAATTCCATGATCTTAAGAATATGGATATAGAATACTTCACATTTCACAGAGAACTGGAGGAACACCACGAAGAGGAAATGGCAAACGTCCTAGGAGTCCACATAAACGATCCGGTGGCAAGGGAAAAATTTATGAGGGGAGCGATGGGAATTCTGGATTCAGAACGGATTTTCTGGGAGGGTCTTTCACTGGTTCCCCGATAAGCAAACTGAATTTCTTCAAAGCATCAGCGCTTCCCGATCCAAAAATTGCTGTTTTATTTATCTGGCAGGGTGATCCCTGTCACTGGACCTCGAAGTTATATATTTTCACGTCTCTATAAATTAACATCCATGGTTAATCACTCCCTCAGGACAGATAAATCTCTATCGTGAGTAAGATAAGCGAATTTCAGGGAAGAACGGTTAGGAACCACAATTTATCCAAGCCCCGAATGAAACATTAAATACCGCTCTAAGTTCCCGTCTCAATGAACGAGAAGGTAATCATAGTAGATAACCTTGTAAAAGAATACGGAAGCTTCGCGGCTGTAAACGGAATAAGTTTTGACATAAATAGAGGGGAGGTATTCAGCCTCCTAGGTCCAAATGGAGCCGGAAAGACAACCACGGTGGAGATCCTCGAGGGTGTGAGAAACAGAACTTCCGGTAAGGTTAGCGTGCTCGGTGAAGACCCTGAAAAGAGCAAATCCCTGATATACAGGCTCGGAATTTTACCTCAGGACTTTTCTTTTGTGTACAACAGCACACCTAGGGAGGCACTTTCTTTTTACAGGAAAACTCTTGGCTCCTCGGGAGACGTAGATGAAGTTCTCCATCTCGTTGAACTTTCGGATAAACAAAATACACCTTTTCAGAAGCTTTCAGGAGGGCAGAAACAGAAGCTTGGTTTGGCCATCGCACTCATAAATGATCCCGAAGTGCTTTTCCTGGACGAACCCACATCCGGTCTTGACCCCCAGGCGAGGAGGAACATATGGGGGGTCATAAAGTCGCTCAGGAAAAGGGGAAAGAGCATACTCCTCACAACGCACTATCTTGAAGAGGCAGAATTGCTAGCTGATAGAGTGGCAATAATGAATCTTGGGAAGATCGTTGATATAGGTTCTCCCATGGAGATTGTTGAAAGACATCATGAGAAAGATAGGTTAATAATAAGAGGTGGGGATGAAATAGAGGGTATAATGAGGGAAGCAGGTTACGATTACCACAAGGATGGCTCCTACGTTAGCGTTATGCTGGAAAACGCAAGGGAAGCCACCAGGATAATAAACTTGCTTTATGAAAGAAAGGCAAGATTTGAGGATTTCACCCTCAGGAGGGAAAGCCTCGAGGATGTTTTCATAAGGATCGTCGGGGAGATGGATCAGGATGAAGTTTAGGAGAGTCGCAGCGTACTTTTCCTTACACGCCAGGTCTTATCTGAGGTCCAGATCGGCGATTTTTTTCCAGATTGCATTTCCGGTGATCCTCATACTTCTCTTCGGTGCCATATTCTCAGGTAGTTCATACGTTCCAACCACCTTGGTAATACAGAATGAAAGTCCATCCCCACTATCATGGGAGGTCGTGAACGCCATTAATGAGTCAGGTCTGTTTAAGGTACACCTGCTTCCAGAAAATCAGAATTTGAGCAACTACATCCAGAGCAACTCTGTCTCTGCAGCCCTCATGATTCCGGCCAATTTTACATCAAGCCTGTACGATGGGAGGTCACAGGTGATACTTGAGGGTCATGCAGATCCGACCACTGCTAGTGAGATATATCAGACACTGAACGGTGTACTGACACAGGTGAACTTTGCCATGGATAATTCAACCGAGCATGTGGTACTCAAATCTAGGATTGCAATAGGAAACAGTGGAAGAGCAATAGACTATTACGTACCAGGACTCATGGGATTCACTGTTCTCAGCACAATGTTCAATATGGTCTATACCGTTCCCAATTACAGGAAGGAGAGGATATTCAGACAACTTTCTTTCAGCGGTCTCACAAAATCCGAGTGGATAATGTCTAACATGCTTTTCTCTTTCCTTCTGCTTGTGCTCTCAGATGTTTTACTTGTGGCAATCGGAATCTTCGTATTCAGGGCTTCTCTTATCCTAAACTCTGAGACCATTCTCCTAACTGCCCTCATTCTGTTCGGTGGTCTCGTTTTTTTCACCAGTTTGGGTATTCTTGCAGGTCTCGTTTCTGATAACGAAGAAACTGTTTCCGTAGTCGGTAATCTCATAATGTTTCCCATGATGTTCCTTTCCGGTGTCTTCTTCCCGCTGACGTTTGCTCCCTCTTACTTGACAACGATTTCAAAATTCCTGCCCCTTACCTACTTTATAAATTCCCTGATATCGGTTATGGATTATGGACAGATCGTGCCTTCGCTACTCCAGGTGGTGTTCCTTATCGTCGGGTCATTCATTCTTTTCGCCATTTCCGTGCTGCTTTTCACGTGGAAGAACAAATGAATCTCACTTGGCGTCAGTCTCAACATTCTCAACATTCGGTGGTTCAGGAATGCTGCTCGTGGAATATCTTCTTGAAATGGCGGAGAATATACCAGATCCAAGTAATACTGTGAGGATCACCACATAGAACAACATATTTCCGTATGAACTGAACAGTGCCGGATCCTCAGAAAGTACGATTCCTATGAGAACTATGACCGTCGATCCCCTGTGGATGAATGATGCCACTAGCTGGGTATCTGACCCGAACCACCTCGTAGTGAGCCCTATAGAATATATTTCGGCCATCCTGGCAGCAATGAGCACAAGCGTTATAATTGCAGCTATTTCCAGAGCCCTGAAATCCAAAACGTCAACGAGTATTCCAATGTAAACGTAAAAGAATGTGAGAACAATGAAGGTGATCTCCTGATTAAAAGCCTCAAGCTGTTTAGTGTCCACCTCTCCAGAAATTCTAAGAAACCTTGAAAGTGGGACGGAATTCGCGATAATGACAGAGAATATGAATACAGCAAGAATCGCTGATGCGTTGAGGTAGTCTGATATGCCCCACAGACCTATTAATACAGCTATTGTTGCGACATAGTAGTGAGGTGTTGAAGCCTGCTTGAGAACAATGAGCCATATTATACCAACCACACCTCCTAACACTATCGCTTCAGAGATGCTGGAAAAAAGAAAGCCCGTGATGGCAAGGAAGTTCTGTTGTTTGTTCAAAATATCCAGTATAAGAAGGGTAACTATCACATTCAGCACGGAATTGAATATTGTTTCCACCTCTATAGTGTGTTTAAGCTTCTCGTCTGCATTCACTCTGGACAACAGGGGTATTATGAATGTGGCAGATGTTTCACTGAGCATAGCAGTGAGGAAGAGAGAAACAATTAGAGGGATTTTCATTACAAAATAAAGAAATAGGGTCCCTAAGGCCATCACGAATACTATGTCCATAGCTGCAATAAATATACCCCGGGGCACAGCCCCTCCAAACTTCTCTATGTTAAGTCTCAGAACTCCACCGAAAACTATAAGGGCCAGCGCTATCGTACCAACGAACGATAGGAGATTTCTCAGCGTAATCATAAATGAAGGGGGAATGATACCCGCGTAATGAATGAAAATTCCTATGAGAAGAAGGAGGAGCATATCCGGTATCCTCTTCTTCCTAAATCCTATCTCCCCTATGAAACCGAGCAACATTATAGCAGATAGGATTAGAAGGAGCTCGTTTGTCGATATCAACTATGTGGAAGAGATACATCAAATATAACGTTTTCTTCAATTCCCCTAAAACTCATGGAATATCTTTTCGCCGTTCCTAAGGAGAAGGAAGAGATTGAGCATAACCACCACTCCCCCAACAATGCCGAGCATCTGGAATGAAGGAATCATGGCGGAAAGCTTTTCCATGGATGGCAAATATATGCCAAGCATGGAGAACAAAAGGAGGAAAAATAGGGTAACACTCAGTATTTCATCAGTTTCACTGCTGCTGTCGTATAATTTTTTCCCTAAAAATTTTCCAGCGAACAGTATTGCAACGGGAAGGTAGAGAACGAATGAAAATATTAGAATGGACCCAAGCAGGTTCAGACTCGCTATACTTTTAACATTATATGCGAGGAATATAGCCACTGCCGGGATAATTATTCCTAGATCCAGTAAGGTAACCGAACTTATTATGTGGAAGGAGGAAGCTTTTTGATTTCTATCGGGTATAGCATTTTTAACATTGTCCGACAGTATATTCCCCATAATGTATGAATATAAAGTACTGGTATATTAATTTGTCTGATAATTGTCATATAGACGTCACACAGTTACATCTGGCAAATTTTATCTTGTTCTATTTATTGATTGGTTATGAGGATAGAGAAATTTTCAGCGAAAGTGAAAGGGAAAATCGATGCTTTCGTTCTCCCCGTCTTTCAGGATTCTATTCCAGAGGGAACGAAAAATATTATCGGTGAAAGAGGATTGATTTCCACCGCAAAGTCCCATGGATTCAGCGGAAAGAAGGGAGAAATATTTGACATCTATGATAATGACCTGGGGGCCAGGATAATCCTGGTTGGACTTGGAAATAAGAAAGAGGAAGACCTTGAAACGCTGAGAAGGGTATATTCATCCTCCCTCCCCCACTTCAGGGGAATAGAGGGTGGTACAGTAGAGGTAGTTCTTCCTGAAATTTCGCCAGAAGAAGAGGCAAAGGAAGTTGCCTTCTCTCTGGGTCTGGCAGCCTACGATTTTGACCGATTCCGCGGTGAAAAATCGAAGGTGAAGGTTGAAAGAGTTCTTATCAGAACGGGGGCTAGTGCCTCCGTAATAGATGAGGCAAATTCCATTGCCTCCGCAGTGAATTTCACCAGGGACATAGCAAACCTTCCCCCCTCCGTCGGTACTCCCTCATATTTCGAACAGGAGGCAAGAAATATCAAGGGTATCACAGTCAAGGTTCTTGGAAGGGAAGATTTCTCCAAGCTGGGAATGGGAGGTCTGGAGGGAGTTTCAAGAGCTGCCAGGGAACCGGGAAAGCTCGTAATAATGGAATACGGCCCCAAGGATGAAGATCCAATACTCCTCGTTGGAAAGGGGATAACGTTCGATAGCGGCGGGATATCTCTGAAGCCGGCAGAAGGGATGGACGAGATGAAGTTTGATAAGTGCGGTGCGTCCGCCGTACTTGGCGTCATGAAACTTATCTCAGAAATGAAACTGAAGAAGCATGTTGTCGGAATGATGCCCTTGACCGAGAATCTCCCGGGTGGCAATGCCTACAAGCCTGGTGATATTTTGAAGCATTACAACGGTGTGACTTCTGAAATTCTCTCCACAGATGCAGAAGGCAGGCTCGTTCTCTCTGACGCAATTGCCTACGGAGTGAAGAATTACCATCCCTCGGAGGTTGTAGACTTAGCAACTTTAACCGGAGCTTGCATAGTTGCACTGGGTAACAATTATGCTGGATTGATGGGAAATAATGACAAATTGAAGGAGAAAATAGAGAAAGCAGCATCGAGAACGTGGGAGAAGGTATGGGAGCTCCCTCTGGACGATGATTTCCAGGAACAGATAAAGAGCAAGGTCGCTGATATAAAAAATACAGGTGGAAGGGAAGGTGGGGCGGAAACGGCAGCAGCATTCCTCAGCAGGTTTGTTGACGGAACACCCTGGGTTCATCTTGATATTGCTGGGACCGCGTGGACCCAGAAAAACACAGCCAAAAGGGAATATCTACCAAACGGTGCTACCGGCTACGGTGTGAGGCTCCTGTATGAGTACCTTAAGTCGTCGTGATGTTGGGAGAGACGTTAGATGAAGAGTGCATTCAGTCATTCATATCTCAATGAGATCAGAAAAAGATTTCCGAGAATTGAAAAGGATTTCAACGGAAGAAAGCGAATATTCGTGGACAACGGAGCAGGGAGCCTAGTTCTGAGAGAAGCCGCAGAGGAAGAGATGAAAGCAAGACTAGATTTCAGCGCAAATACTGACGCCATTTACCCTGAATCCAAGGGGAACGAAAAGATAATTGAGGAGGGTAGAAAGGCAGTTGCTGACCTTGTAAATGCGCCATCGCACCACATGATATACCAGGGGGAATCCGCATCGGAATTATTCTTCAGGATATCTTATTCACTCCGTGATCTGTTCGAAGGAAATGTGAACGTTGTGTCGACTTATGCCGAACACTTTGCTAATGTCTCTCCCTATTTTGAGATGAAAAAGAATGGTTTCCTATCTGATCTCAGGCTTGCGAAAATATCCAGGGAAGACGGCACGCTGGACATGGAAGACCTTGCCTCGCTTGTCAATTCTAAAACAAAGCTCATAGCTGTAACTGCTGAGAGTAATCTTCTCGGTAACAAAACGGATCTGAGGGAAATATCTAAAATAGCGAAGGAAAATGAATCCCTGCTTATAGTGGATGCTGTTCATTTCGTTCCACAGGCATACTCTGATGTGAGTGATTACTGCTGTGATTTCTATGTGTTCTCCTCATACAAGGTATTCGGTCCAAGGGGAAGCTTCATGTATGTCAGTGAAAACGCTATAGAAAAGATGAAACCGTACCACGTGGACAGGGAGGCCGTCCCTGGATCAGGTTCCTATATGGAGCCAGGAACAAGGGATCAAAGCATATTCGCAGCCATTACTGCGGTTGTGAACTATCTTGCAAGTCTTTCGCTTGACTTGGGCAAGTTCAGGCTAAGGGAGAACATAGGGAACAGAAGAATTTCCTTGAGGAAAGGAATGAGGAGGGTGGAGAGGTATCAGAGGGAGATAAACAAGGCTGTTCTTGAAGGAATAGAAGATGCGGAGGGACTGAATAGCATAAAGAACGTAAATCTTTGGGGAATAAGGAATCCAACCGAGGAAAGGGGAAGCACATTTTCATTCAATTTCAAGAATATCAGTGACAGGGCAGCGGAGGAGTATTATTGGAAAAGATTTGGAATTACTGTCGTTGGCGGGAGCCATTGGAACTTAGCCCACGACTTTTTTTCCGTTCCTTCCATGCTCAGGGCTACGTTTCTCCACTACAACACTCTGGAAGAGGTCAAGAAATTCCTAGAAGCCACAAGATGGATAGCGTCTAGATAAGTTATTCCCAGGACCTAAAATCAACTTAGGGAATGTTTATAATAGAAGTTAGATTCATTTTGCAATGACCATAATGAGCGGAAATTTTGTCAGTTCCAGAGAATCACTGAAATTTTCTTTTACGTCTGGTGTTGACAGCATATCTACTGATATCTCATGCACATGGCAATGGTACAACGAATCGAGGGGAATTGTTTCGTGGAACTTCCGAAATGATTCAAATTATCAGGAAACATCGATCCTTTACAGGAATGGATACTATTTTGGCAACGCGTTCTGGCCTGTATATATTCAGTATGGCCTTACTTCATGGGCTGAAAGGCTATCTCCTCTTGTCCAGAAGTCAGCTGAGAGAAATACCGCGCCGGTCGGGATAGTGGATTTTGGAAACGGAAAGAGACTGGTGGCATTTCTCTTCACTCTCGCACCCGGTCAAGAATGGAGCATTCTCGAAGGCGGTTTCACCAGGTCATCCCCTCCGATGAATCCTGTGGTCTACGGAGTAAAGCTAGAGAAACGAGGGAAGTTCTGCATTGGGTACGATCAGAGCCAGGTCATAGACTGGGACAGGCAGACATCATCCTCAGAATCAGGCTATTCACCGAATCCCGCAGAGGTTGAGACCGTAGAAGTTCAGCCGTCCGCGTATGCGGAATATGTGCAGCTCTTCCCTGGGGATATTATATCGGAAGAGCCATGTTCTTCAGTGATTTCCAGAGCAAAAAGCACTTCAGGGGATGATCTTGAGGATATCTTAAAAAATATTCTCAGAAGAATTGGGTCAATTTAATTTTCCTAATCTCAAAATGCTGAAATTTCCTTAAAATTACGGATATCTGTTACCCGTGATCTATCTTCAAATATTACAAGGATAGTACTCACAACATGATTGATTTGCATTCTCTGCTATCTTCAGAAGATCCACCGAGTTTTTTCGCCGAAAGTGATGCCCTGATCTATGACATCATGCTTTCCGGAGGATACAGCGACGTTTCGTTAGTTATAGACGTGTTTCCAGACATTATCAATAATCTTGTAGACCTCATTCAAAAGGGGATTACAAAAATGCTCCTAATCAGCAGAACGTTGTACTTCGAATAAGGTCCGTTCTCAAATCTGGGGGCCAACTGCGGGATATAGATATGCATATGACATCATTGGGGTGGATCTGGGAAATCCAAGGCTTCCATACCCGTCCATCTCTGAAGAGGGTCGATATCTCGTAAAAGAAGGATTGAAGAATTTTACGAACAGATGAGTGAAAAGTATTCAATCATCAAATATTGAAATAGGTGACATTGCAAAAAACAGTTAACGAACGATGCAATCAACAATAAAATGGGTATCACCTTTGGACCAGTACCATCCAGAAGACTTGGCAGGAGCCTCGGAATAAACAATATCCCGAACAAGATCTGTTCTTACGACTGTGTCTACTGCCAGCTTGGTGTAACCTCCAGCATGCAGGTAAAGAGAAGAGGATTTTACGATCCAGATGAAATATTCAGGGAAGCGAAAAACAGAGTCGAAAGAATTGGGATGGAAAATATAGATTATATTACATTTGTACCTGACGGTGAGCCAACCCTGGACTCAAACCTGGGTAAGGAGGTGGAACTGCTCAGGAAGTTGGATATTCCGCTCGCTATCATAACCAATTCCTCACTCTTAGGCGATGTAAGTAATCACGGGGATATTGCAAAATTTGATCTTGTATCTGTCAAGGTGGATGCAGTTTCAGAAGATGTTTGGAGGAAGGTCAACAGACCTCATAATGAACTGGTGCTCTCCAGGATACTTGAGGGACTTATGAAATTCAGGGCAAATTATGACAACAAGATTATCACTGAAACCATGCTTGTAGATACCATTGACTATAGCAAAGAGATTCCTAGGATATCTGATTTCCTTGGCCAATTGGATCCAGACGAAGCATATGTTGCAGTTCCGATACGCCCACCATCTGCTGGATGGGCCATCCCTCCTGGGGAGGAAACAGTAAATTTTGCATATCAAACATTCGCCAAGAAGGTCAGGAATGTGGAATATCTGATAGGATATGAGGGGGATCAATTTTCATCTGCAGGTAATTTTGAGGATGAACTTCTCGGTATCTTGTCTGTGCACCCGATGAGAGAAGACGCATTACAGAAATTTGTTCTGGAACGGGGGGAGACAATGGACACAGTGAAGAAGATGATCAGCATGAGAAGGATAATCGTAGCAGAATTTCAGGGAAGGAAATTTTATCTCAGGAGAATGAAAGGGAGAGAGGTTCTAAAGCATCCGACAGATTCTGGACCTGAATAAATGTTCCGGTCGATGCCTTCCCGTTATATTTGTCCTAAAAAATGTCAAAGTTTGGATTGAGATTTCGCACTATTTTTCTGATTAAACTTAATTAACATTAATTGGAGAACAATGAAACAAAACAAATATAACCACCACCGGAAAGGTATCAATTGTTCACAGGGAATGAGGTGAGCCCATACAAAAATATCCAAGTATAGATGGCATCGAACATTCTTTTATGCCATAAAAATAAATTTTGAGAATGTAGGAGCGGTTTTAGAACCATGGTTCATTATTCGGCTACCTCGTAACATTCCCATCCACAATCACAGTCTTCCTTCTATGTTAAGACTGGCGGTTCTGTTGGTAAGGCCTCTGTGATAAAGATGTTGCAAGAGCTGTTCAGGGCGTGAAAATTGACGTTAATGGAACATACTATAAAAAAAGGACGGGACATTATGAAAGTGCTGCGACCCCGCCCTCCAAATCTGAATGAATAAAGTTGAAAAAATGTTTAAATAGATTTGACCGTTATAATCTTGGTGACAAAGTTGAAATTAAGAATTTTAGCAGTGCTTGTAATTGTTACCTTAGTAGCAATTTCTTCTTTCGGTCTTGCCTTTGCAACAAATTCATCAGGAAACAACTCCATCACATTGCAGCAAGCTCAGGCTCCTGGTTTTAGAGAGGTAGGCCCTCTTCCCTCAAATTACGTGATTCCATTTGAGGTCTACGTGCCACTTAAAAACACGAACCTTCTAGCTACTGAAGCTCAAGCCATATCCACTCCCGGCTCGCCCATGTTTGATCACTTTCTCACAGTCTCTCAGGTTGAGAAAAAGTTCACTAACGAACGGCTATACAATGATGTTCTCTCCACAATTATAGCCGATGGTTTTAATGTGGAAATGACTGCGATGAACAGTGTGATTCTGGCCTCAGGTACTGTCGGCCAGATAAGTAATGAACTCGGGATAAATGTGGTATCATTCTCCAACGGCTCCTATTCTTACTACTCTTCCTACGGAACCCCTCTGATTCCTGGAGTTGACATCATAGCATCAAACTACACATCCTCACTTTTTGCTCACCCGTCAACCCTGGTGACTCCATCAATAATACAGAAGGAGAGGAGCATGGCGGAGCAGATCAATCAGACATATTCCACACAGGCTTTCCCTGCAACCTCACTTCAGGGCGTTTACAATGAAACAGGCCTCCTCTCAAAAGGCGTGGAGGGGCAGAACTCTACCATTGGTATCCTTGACTTCTATGGAAATCCCTACATAAAGGGGGAACTACAATACTACGACCAACTGTTCGGTCTCCCGGCACCACCATCGTTCAAGATAGTGCCAATAGGTCCCTATGATCCTAACATGGGTATAGTAACCGGATGGGATGTCGAAATCAGTCTGGATGTTGAATCATCGCACACCATGGCTCCCCTCGCAAATATAACGCTGTATATAGCGAACGGAAACATACCGTTCCTGGGTCCTATAATTGCTGAGATAGACAGTCTTGATCAGGTGACCAGCTTGTCGCAGAGCTTCTCCATCCCAGAATCCGTAATGGCAAACCTGCCTACCCCGGATTTCGTTGGTGATGTGATACAGTCCGACATTTACTATGAGATGGGTGCAGTAGAGGGAATAACGTTTATCGCCTCCACGGGGGATGCAGGAGGAAGCGGGTACAGCGCTGGTCCTCTTGGAACTCCCGGCTATCCTTCTACATCTCCGTTTGTGACTGCTCTCGGTGGAACTGAGACTTACATAGATTATTCGCAGAACGGAAGTGTGATGTCTGCGATGCAGACTGCATGGTCGAATTACGGTTTTGTCCCTTACAACGTTAACTACGGAGGTGGAACAGGTGGCGTTAGTATGATGGAACCGCTTCCATTCTATCAGTCTTATCTTGCAACGAAAATACCTTCATCCTTCCCTAATGGCAGGCTAGTTCCAGACATTTCGCTTAATGCAGGAATATTCCCTGGAATATATATCGTGTACGGTCAGAATATCACCTCATTATCTGGAGGAACAAGTGAATCCAGCCCTCTCTTCGCGGGAATGGTTGCGCTTGCATCAAGTGTGCTCCACCACAGACTCGGTTTAGTGAATCCAGAGCTTTACCAGCTTGGATCCTCATCCCTGAGCAGTAAGGTCTTCTACCCTATAACATTCGGTTACACGATTCCGTGGCAGGTTACCAGTGGTTACAACCTCGTAACAGGTCTCGGGAGTTTGAATCTCGGGGCCTTCGTGTATTATTACCCTAAAACAACCTCTCAAACCGTCCTGAATGTTACGGTAAACGAATCGGCACCCCTTAGCAACACAACCTACTATCAGGAATTCCCTGACGGGCAAGATATGACTATCTCCGCCTCAATCTCTATGAATGGAACGGCAGTAACATCAGGTAACTTTACAGCTGCAATATCCTCTCTATCAGGCATTTCAAGGATTCCTCTAACATACAATTCCACGTTGAAGGAATGGGTTGGCACATATCACATCAAGAACGGGACCCAGGGTATAGCGGATATCAAGGTAACGGGATCATACAAAGGCATTTCAGGATCCGGGTATTCCACGGTATTCTTTGGGTATTACGGATATGCATACCTACCAACCATGCTTCCCTATGATCTTGAATATGGTCTTCCTTTCCAGGGGGTGGTCACCTGGTTAAACGGAACAGGAGTATTCACAGGAATTTCTATAACAACATCCCAGTACTCCATCCTTTCAAATGAATACGTGACAGTTAACGAAACTTCAACTCAGGTAACTGACGGGGGATTTGCCCTAATGCTGCCGCAGATATCAGCGCCCGGTGTCACCCTGGTCACTGCAGGAAATGCATATCTTTACTTCCCGTTCTACAACGGAGTCCTTCTGCAGGAAAGCTTCATACTGGGTCCGGTAGTCTCTGAACCGGGAGCAGTGGCCCCAGGTCAGGATATATTCGTGGTAGGTGTTCCGGTTGCTCCATTCTTCACCCCTTACGCCTCACTGGCAACACCAACAAACGTGGAGCTGGGATCGAATCTCACATTCTCTCTGGTCAACGAGAACGGTACCATCCTCAGTACCGTCTTTGCCACTCCAGGGTCAGTTGCGCAGCTTCCAGTCCCTATGAACATAACTCCCGGCCTATACACGATTTTCATCAACTCCTCTTATAACTCTTACGCGCAGGCAGCTGCCGGTTTATTCCCATATATCAACGGTTCATTCTTTGGCCAGATATGGGTTTCGTCGGGTGTTTCAGTCCCCAAGATAACAATAACGCCAAGCGTAGTTGAAGAGGGTCAGACAGTAAACATCTCCGCTTCCATAACGGAGAACGGAAAACCGGTGGAATATGGAACATACACAGCCTCCATATATCCTGCGGATCTTTCAGTTGAGTATTATAATATAACGCTGTTCAATTACCTTTATCTAACCGCGATACCGCTCTATTATAACCCATCTACCGGAACGTGGCTGGGGTCTGCGATGATACCATCAGGAAACAGTTCAGGTAGCATCTACTTCGAAAACGGCCTAACAAACTGGGCCGGACCTTATTACGCATATGTAACAGGTGAATCTTGGAATGGTGTTCTGACCACGACGTCGCCATCATCCCAGTTCTACTTCCAGGTACGTTCTCCCCTGATAACATCCATGCAGAATGATATCTCCAACCTGACAGAACAAAACTCCTTACTGCAAGCCAGGTTAGCTTCGCTGAATCAATCCCTGTCTGGGGAAATTTCATCGCTGAACTCCGCTGTTACGACCCTGAAATCTGACATCACTCTCCTAAATGGAACTATATCCTCGCAGCATGAAAAGATAAGGAATCTGGAGTCTCAGGTCTATGTGGACGAGGTACTGGCAATAATAGGTCTGATAGGATTCGTTATTGCGGTAGCTGCGCTGGCAATTGCTCTTGCCAGGAAAGGGAAGACGCAGAGCAATTAATTTTGATTTCTTCTTTTTTCCTTTTATTTTTAATATTTTTTTTGTCTGACATATAACTGGTTGTTGCACATAAAGGTGGTCTATTGGAAAAGTTTTTATTATAGATAAGTATAGTCTGACAAATGTCACATTTCGTGATGCACTGGTTTCCAAGGTACAAAGAAAGCAGGAAATACTCCTGGAGGGGAGGGGTTATAGTGGCGCTTGTTTCCACGATACTGCTTTGGTGGTTTCCAGTGATCGGTGCGCTCATATCAGGTTATGTGACCGGCAGGTCATCAGGATCTAAGTTCAAAGGGCTGATGAGCAGCTCTTTTGCAGTTCTCGTGATCGGTGCACTTTCCTTCGTTCTAACTTATATATTGCCCGTTTCATCTCCTGCAACCATTCATTTTTCGCACTCATTTGTAAACGGTCTTGGAACCTTCAGTGCCTATGGCGCGTGGTATGTATCTTCCATAGGATCGGTATTTACGAATTTCCCACGCTTCCTTTATTATTTTCCAACCGTTTGGGCAATCCTCCTAGTCTCATCATTTTTCGGCGGGAGCATCTCTGAACTTCTGTCTAAGGGCGGGGATAAAAAGACTGCATTGTCCCATCCGGGCTACGCTTCACTTCAGGGCACAAAGCCCCTCAAGCCAAAGATTGTCGATTACAGCCCCGAGAAGAGCAGACTATCCTTGGGCGAATTAATCAATATGAAACACGCCGAAGAGAGAAAGGTAGAAGCATACGACCAGAAAGCTGAAAATGAGCCTGAGGAGGCCCATCCCGTTCCTGAAAAGAACAATGCAGCGCCAGAACCTCTCTTCAAGATATTCAGGCAGGAAAGGGATGATGATTCTGACAAGGCTGACACCGATTATATATAATTGCAATTTGCTTCCCCTTATCTAAATCTTCGGACCTTATTCAACACAATTTTCTGTCCCTTCCTCCCCAGGACTTGCCCCCTTTTCCTTCGGGCAAGTTGATTACAGAGGTAATTCCAGATGCGTACATTCGGATCGCACCGATCCTACCGTTATCAGTCCCATCCGGGTCGATGAACTTTTCCATGGGAAAATCAGTATATCTCATCTTTAATAGAAACGAGATGTTCTGCTTCCTCATACTCCTAAAGAAAACTCAACTACGTAATTTTGTTGCGTTCATAAATACTGCCGTTTAAAACCAATTTCCCCACAACTTCTCCTTTTACCTGCGACTCTACATTTGATATAAACGCATTAACATCTATGAGACTGAGTCCATTCCCGTATTCAATACCTGTTTTTATTTCATTTCCTCTTGTGTTCAAGGCATCATTAGCAATCTTGACTACGAAAAAACATAAGTTTGCATTAGAGATTTTCATCCCCGTTCCCCCTGTCCCAAATATGCCAATATCCGCGGTAATAAGATTATTCCTGTGACCGGAGGAATAATCTCCAATGAGCAACCCGTATTTGAGCGCATTCTTCGGATTCGCATCAAGATTGTTCCATATTATCCCTTTTAGGGTTATATCGTTGGAAGCATCTACCTGTGCTCCTACGTACGAGCATGAATCAATTGAAAGATGATCAAAGGTTACGTGCTCAGATGAAACAACTATGAGTCCAGTTGATGAATCCACCACCTGAAGATCAGTAATCCTTACGTCTGACCCGCCAACAATCTTTAGACCTATGTTTCCCTTATAAATATCCGCAAAATTGATGATTGTATTATACCCTGTAACAGTTATCGCAATATTCTCTTTCCCTTCGCCTTCATAAACGTTACCAGTATTGTAAACTTTGATGTAATCAATTTTTATGCTATTGTTTCCCGGTTCACCTATCATCACACCAGACTTTCCATTTGCATTCACGATAAGAAATGAAGATGATGAGTAAGGACGGAACCTTAAGACAGGGAGAAACTGATCCTCAAGATCATTAATTATTATGGATTTCTGGCTACCGACAATGTTGATACCCTCGTTCACAATTATCTGTTCTTTAACGTGGAACTCCCCATCGAGTAGGACAACATTCCCTGATTTTGCATTTCTTATCGCTTCTGATATTCCGGAACTGGAGGTGTCAGGTGTATCAGGACCGAAATCGGCCCCGTCATTTTCAGTTTTTGCGAGCCCGTTCCTGATTCCTCTGGAACTAACAGTGACAAACGGCATTACTTTTATCTCATCCATACTATCATGATCTCCAGGAATGGACATACAAGCGATAATAAAACAGTTGCCGGTTTACCTTACCACTGTGAATGCCTGAGCGTCAATCATAGACTGTTTAGGCGAGCGATTCAGCCAGAACACCGGAAGGATTAGCAGCAGCTGGAAGACAGCCCAGAATGCAGTGACATACCCGTACCAGTTGCCAGACCTTACTAGTACGAATATAGAAAATATGAGTCCTGCCATGATGGTCAGTTGAGGCCAGAACCTGTACCACGGAAGCTTCCCCCCTGTTCTGGCTGTTTTGAATGGTTTTCTTTTTTTAAACAACACTCCGAGTGTTGCCATAATGCTAACAGGGAAAATTACGACATTTGCTGCCATATTGTAATATACGGTTTTGAGAGAAGCCTTTTTGTCAAGATGCGTGACGATAAACGTCCCCAGATTGAGCACTGTATATGGTACCCATGCTATGATATAAGTGGTCAGATTTATTGATAGCACCCTGATTCCAAGGGCAGCAAGAATCGGCGAAATGAGGAATATCAAATAGAACCATCCGTAGAGATACCATAACCCGGATGCCACCCAATCTATCTTTGCCGCAATTGAAAATTTCTTGCTGAAAATTATATTTTTGAATATCCTGGGTATCAACGCCAGGGACCCAGAAGCCCATCTATACTGCTGATTCACGTATCCCTCCATCGTGACGGGCGCTCTGCCGAAGACAAGCTTGTTATTGTAGTAGAGTGTTTTCCATCCCTTTGAGATCATATTTACCGAGGTAGCTATATCCTCTACAAGATTTCCTTCGTCAAAGTATCCCACGCTCTCAAGTGCCTTCTTTCTATAGACAACGTTGGTTCCGCACGAAAACATATTCCCAACGACGCTCTTCCCTTCAGTTAGAATTTCGTAGAATATGAACTGTTGACCGTTGGCAACGTTAGCAAGAACGCCGGTATCAAGGTTGCTGTAATACTGGGGGACCTGTACAAGGGCGAGACTCGGGTCTCTATCAAGAAGGGGAATCGTCTCCCTCAGAAAATCAGGGGAAGGCATCTGATCTATGTCCATTACGGCCACATATTCCTCCGGGATTTGCTTGAGCACATCGTTTAGTGCACCTGCTTTGTATCCATGCCTGTTCGTCCTGTGAATATACGGGATGTTTAGTCTATCACAAAGCTGCTTATTTTGTTCAGCTGAACCATCCGTGGAATCATCAAGCACATACACCTTGCCAATATCGTCTGATGCATTCAAAATAGCCATGAGATTTGTCCTGACCATTTCAGGATCCTCGTTGTATATGGGAACAAGAACTGCAACCTTATCTCTCAACGATATATTCAGTGAATTTTCCTTTGTTATTGGATAGAACGTTTTGCTTCTCCGGAAATTCAGTATGTATGCTATGCTCTGTATTCCGAAGAATATATTTGCAGTCCAGAAGAATGTAGAAAAGATATCATCGGTAAGCGTTGCACCCGGTCTGTAGGACGCCATGATCGATGCTACTATACCGACGCCTATGAACCCTATATCGACCACGTAAAGTAATGTGAAAAGGTATAGGCCGATCTGCTTTTTCACAATGCCTCCCTGAAGGGTTTGAGTAACGAACCCCCGGTGGGAGGAAGGGAAACCTCCTCTGCCGGAACCACACCATCACTTGTTATCCTGTATCTGAAAGGAGCGGTATGATAGGTCCCACCACGCATCTTTATGACTGTCATGGTTCTTGTCCCGTTCGTTTGATCAGCGAATTCCAGTTTGATTATCCCGGAAGTATAATTTTCCTCTATTCCAAAGAAACTCAGATCGCTCGACCTGACATTACTCGTGATTATGGTATAAACATTAGGTATTGCAAGGGAATACATCATCATGTTTATGAAATCATCCTCTCCTATCAACATGGGGGTTATCGGGTCTATAACCAATCTCGTTATGTTATTTGCACTGACAAATTTCCTTATTTCTGTGGTTATCTTCGTGATGAATTTTTTCTCTTCCTTCTTGTTGGAGAGAACTTCATACTTCATCTCCCTTATCTGGTCAGAAAGTTCCAGAACCTCAATCATTTTCGATTTGTAAAACGAGTCAAACCCAAAGGTAAACGAACTAGAGTTTGATATGAACTCTGTAGGCCTTGTGTCAGTTAAAATGATCGCACCTTTCTCCCCTTTCCTCGCTCCTGTTACAAGGAAGTGAAGGCAGGTAGTGGTCTTACCCACGCCCGTTTTCCCTGCTATCATGTAAACGTTTCCCTTCTTCATTGCAGTTGCAACCGAATCATCCAGCTGTCTGATACCGAATAATTCAGGTTTGTTGCTTTTCTGTTGACTCCTCTTATCTATGGTAATTATGTTGTACATCTGGGCAAGGTTTGTTTCAACCTCGCCAAGGTCCTTATCCACAACCAGGGCCTTGAGCTGGATACCGCAATCCGTTGCCACAGCATTGAATTTCATTATATCGTCCGCTAGGTCATCTGACATACCACGGAGAACTGCTATCTTGATACTGTCGTCCTTTTTTGAGGTTACAACCAGATCGAACTTATGCACGAGCCCTGACTTACCTTTGATTTTAACATCCTTTTCATATGTATAATCGTTATTTAGGTTGAACTCCTCGGCAACTTTCTCGATTTCAATGGGATCAACAGTCACTGCAAGTTATTTACACTGTAATCTTAAATATTTCTCTATGTGTTATATACGCTTATAAATATATTCCATGGTGGAAAAAATAAATTATCGCAATAGACGAATTTTCCAGTCAATCTCTCACAAAGCTCGGCTGTTCTCACTGAGGCATCTTCTTCCATTCTCATCCTCTGAGAAGAAACAGCCATCTCCAAGTTGAAATTTCAGAAAATTCAAATGTCTCATCAACGGAGGAGATAAAGTAACGTGAGTTCAATATTCTTTTATTCCTCTCCAATTCCTCTTTTGACAGAATTAAAGCATCCAATGCTCTGTCCTGGAATTCATTTTCCTTTACGCTAAGGTTTACATCTCAAAAAAATAAAGTACAAAGTTGGTGTAACAGGAAGAAAGGGAAAGGTGCCCGTGACGCCACAAGAAAGCACATCAGCTAATAGGCCACGAATTGATGGAAGCGCATATGTCCTGAATTTATTAGATATAGGGCAATGGTGGCTCGTTTGAAATGATGCCTGATAATATGGCTCCCGGAAGCGGGAGGGATGCGGAAGAAGGTGAGAATATGAGTTCCGAGAAGGGTTTGCCACTTAATGTCTGGTACATATCGTTTTCCGCCTTCTTCGCTGACCTTGGCTATCAGGCAGTGATTGTTGGTTTTCCCCTCTTCGTCGTTCTCATACTCAAGGCACCTGTTTATTACTACGGGATAGCTGAGGCGCTGAATTATGGTGTTGGATCAATTTTTGCATATTACGGTGGAAGACTTTCATCAAAATACGGAAGCAAGAAAATTGCAATATTAGGGAATTCGTTGATTCCAATCCTGTCATTCACGGGATTTTCCTCCACAGTTTATGAAGCAGTCGCGATATTTGCGGGTGGATGGTGGTCAAGGAATTTTCGGTCACCTGCCAGAAGAGCTCTGATGAGCGAGACAGTCTCGGAAGAAAATCGATCAAGGGCTTATGGCCTTCTCCACGGCCTTGACGTCGGAGGGGGGATACTCGCCACGCTCATTTTCATTTTTCTAATTTCCAGAAATTACTCCTTTAGGATGGTATTCCTCATTACTGTTATACCCATCGTAATCTCCACTCTTATGCTTGTAAAAGTTAAACCGGTCGCATATCAAAACGGGGAACAAGTTGCATCAGGCAAGAAGAGTAACAGATTCTTCAAATGGGTGATTGTTTCATCAGCACTTTTTGGTTTTGGATACTATAGCATGGGCTTTCTTGTCCTCACGGTCTCAATTGTCACATCAGCCATCATTCTTGGCGCGTTAACCTACACAATTTTCCTTGCTGTTTCAGCATCAGTGGGGTTTCTCATGTCACGTGTCAGGTTGAGAAGGGAGGCCCTCCCCCTTGGCCTACTGGGATACATCCTCGCGGGATTAGGTGCAGCGATTTATGCGATCTCTCTAATCGAAGGATTTCCGGTTGTATCGTTCTATGTTGCAACAGTTATAATCGGCCTCGGGACCGGATTCACGGAAGTTTTGGAACCTACAATAATATCAAAGGTGGCGGGTAACACGGGAAAAGGCATGGGTTGGCTCACAGCTTCCAGGAGCGCAGGCCTTTTTGCGGCAAATATGATAATGGGATTCCTTTATTTCATTTACCCGGCGTACTCCTATATCTACGCTTTTTTGGTTGCGACGGTCGCGGGCCTCATCGTGATCTTCGCAGGTTATGGATACGATAAAGCGTTGTTAGCGGAAAATCGATAAAGACGCTTTATAAAGAAAGTTTGGAGTTTGGGGGAAGTGGTATAACTCAGACTTTTAGAGAGGAGATACATGGACTTCCCCCAACAGAAAAGCTTATTGATTTGCTTTGTTCCCTAATAATAAATGTTCAGAACCATTAAACTGAAACTCCCATATGACAGAACACTCATTGAAACAGCAAAACAGTTCAAGGAAG
>Ga0080003_1000138_pt1 | contig 52182 bp, 46 predicted proteins | sample JossMetagenome_FD_69206 | JGI IMG/M metagenome (GOLD analysis project Ga0080003, IMG submission 69206) | Hot spring microbial communities from Joseph's Coat, Yellowstone National Park, USA - JC2_E (SPADES assembly) (version 2) | ecosystem: Environmental > Aquatic > Thermal springs > Hot (42-90C)... | reverse complement strand
GCATTATCCAAGACTATTGCATTAGGTTTTGTGTATGTCCTAATTAAGTATCTACCCAATGCTACTGGTTTTTGAGTAGGATGGAAAACTTTTCCTTCGCTTTCTGCTGTTGGAAAATAAACTACATCTGTAGGGTAACGCTCTCCATTACTTTTTACATGCGTAGATTTAAATAATCCATAAGAACCAGTAAACTGCTCTTTTCTATATCCTTTATCGAAAGGTTTACCTTCGGTCATCTGTGGATTATAAGTTGGTTGCTTCTTATAAAATATACAAATGTCTTCATGCTTTCTGAGTGGTTGCTTTTTAGCATTTAGGAAATTAGTTGGTTTTGACTTAATCCAAACTATTTTGTACTTGAATAACTTATAGTTACTACATATCAATTTTGCCGTAAATGCACCTTGAGAAGTTAGAGCTATAACTCCATTGTCCTTTATGATTCTTTCATACTGCTTCCATAGTTTGTCTAATGGTATTAGAGAATCCCATTCGTTCTGTGTTGTTCCATAGGGCAAATCAGATAAAATCATATCTATAGACTTGTCAGGAATCTTTGGCATAACCTTTAAACAATCTCCTTCTATAACCTTATTAATAAATGAATTTAGCTTGTTAGTTTCTTTTTTATCCATATTAAACACCAATATAAGATAAAGCATACGCTAACAAAATATAGCACTTTGAAGTAACGCCCAGAAACAATTTGCTTGTTTGTATAGCGCCAGCCACGCATTTTGTAATACTATTATTAAAGTATAGTTTTATATACTTTGCTACAATGTGATCTTTCATTTTTGCACCTTACTTGCTAAAATTCAGCTACTTGTATACTGTTCCGCTTTCTTTCTCACTTTTTTATTTTTAAAAATTTAAACGTAACGCTTTATCCATTTAAGCACGGTTTTGACTACTTTTTAGTGCCTCTAAAAGTTTTTGAACAAGGACTTCTGTTAGCTCTTTAGTTTTATCTGCCTCTGCTTGCTCCTCTGTTTTGTTCTTTTTGCCAATATAATCAGCAATGTTAAGAGAAGCACCACAATTAACACAGTATTTTGCTGTTATTTCGTTGATGTAGTGGCATCTTGGGCAGATTTTTACTTGTGGCTTTTGCTCCTCCAAGTTTTTATTATATCCGTTGGCTTGTAGCACAGCATTATCAATATCTCTGCCTGATAAGTGAACGTATCTTGCCATCATACCTGAATCATTTGTCCAGCCAAAGAAGACCTTAGCTTGTTGCTCTGTTAGTTTATTTGCGTAGTAGGTTGCTCTTGAATGCCTAAGTAGGTGTGGGTGAATCCTCTTGCTTATTCCTGCTCTCTTTGCATTGACTTTTAAAACCTTTTTTATTTCGCTATACCCAATTGGTGTGTCTGTTGGTGCTCCGTTGTTAAGAGTAACAAAAAGTGGGTCTTCTGGCTTTGCTTTGCTCCTCATAGTATTGATGTAGTTGATAATATAAGGAACTGAAAAGACCAGTGGAACCTGCCTCATGCCTGTTTTGCCATCAAGCATGATGTGGGTTATTTCTTTATTAACTTTTACGTCTTTTATCTTGGTGTTTAAAACCTCACCTACTCTTGCTCCTGTGTCCCAAAACAAGGCAATTATGGCTTTGTCTCTTAGGTTTTTGGAGGCCTCTATCATTCTTATAACTTCTTCTTCAGTAAGTAAAGACTCAGCAGGTAGGTTGTGTTCTTCTTTTTGTGGCTTAATCCATGCAGTTATTGGTGGGTTGGTGTCTGTCTTTAAAACAAACCTAACCAGCCATTTAAGAGTCAGCTTTAACTTGTTTTTAGTGATAGTAGCAACAGGAATATCGGTTTCTTTGCCTGATGAGTCTTTTTGCTTGAGGTTATTTATCTTTAAAACAAGCTCCTCAATGTCTTCTCTTGTTGCTGTTTTAAGGTCTTTATCACCTAGCAACTCAAGAATCTTTACTGCTTCGCCAAGTCTTTTTGCTACTGTCAGCCTCTTCTTGCCTAATACCTCAAGGCTCCTCCTGAAACTCAAGGCATAACTTCTGTTGGGTTCTGATAATGCCTCAATACGCTCAATTGCCCAGTGCATCTGTTTATCCACGTCGTTTGTTGCGTTTAACTTCTTCATACGGGGTTTAACTCCATAGATATAAGCCCCAGAAGGGGCCTCATTTTATACTTCTGCTCTAACTTTTTTTGTACAATTTATCGCACGCCATATTAAGCACATCTTAAAAATCTTTATAAAACAATTATATTCTGTTTGCGGCGGGGAGCTACGCTAACCTGGCAGACTGTAAGCCTTGGGCGCTTACGATCGGAGTTCAAATCTCCGGCTCCCCAAATCCAATGTACGAGGAATAACAAGAAGCGACTCAGGTACAGACCGTCAAATATTGTTGTTTCTAGGCAACCTGTTATGCCCGCTTCATGATCAGTATTGTGAGGTATAGTATGTTGACTCCTAAAAAGTATGGGATTTCTCGCCCATGCTGCTAATTCCATGTCCTCCCAAAAAACTCCTATCTCTTGCTTCCTCTTCTAGACCTTTTAGTGTCACTTTGATAATTCTGTATATCGAAACAGCATCTTGCCCATTCATTTCTTTTTTGATAGTCTTAGACAAAAGCTCCTTCGCAGTCGTCAGCATGCGTATATCCTCTCTGTGTTTTTCTTCGTCATCTTTTCCGATGCATGCTGCTATTGCCGCATCCAGTTCTTCAAGCCCTATCTTTTTTGCATCTTCTACGCTCTTAATGTCCTTGATTTTCTCCTTACTATCTGACAATACCTGATTCATCCTACTAATTGTGTTAGTAGAGAATTCCCTGATCTCATAATCTACGTTTAATTTCGCTATGGTATTTACAAGGTACTTCAACAAAAAGAAAGCTAGTATTGCGTGATCAAGTGCCTCTTTAGCATGCCTGTCCCCTTCTTCAACGTGCACGTACTTAGTAAAATCTGCATGGTATGGGTTAATATTATTCTGTTTATTCCATTTGACAAATGGCATCTAAACCACATGAGATATATTTGCGTTTTGATATTTAATGTTTCCTTTTGTGATAAATTGCTGTATACATCCGTCAATAGTCGAACCATAACACCACCTTATATATCTAGGGCCACATAAAATGTTATAGGTGTTATTATCATGGATAAACTAATTCCAAAGAGCGAAAGCGGTACACCCCTTCCAGGTTATGCTAGTTTGATTCGTAAAGAAGAAAATGTCCAAAACAATAGAAATCCACAATTTATTATCAAGCTAGAGAATATAGAAAACCCCAAGAATGGGGAAAAAAATAGTAAAGCGCATGAAATACGTGGAGTACTTCAAGAAATTATCTATACGCTATTTCCATTTTCGGATAACAATGGCAATATATTTGATCATAGTCTTGAATTAGCCCCAAAATCCGAGATAGTTACTGTAACTAAATTTGGAAATGGCAATGAGTGGCGTACCACCAAAAAAGCACTAGAAGACTATCTTGATTTTACTGACACACTACTCTAATTTAGATTTTATTCCTAATTCAAATCTGGTACACTAACAATCTATTGCCTCTACTTTTTATAGTTTTGTTCTTTCTTTTATTCGCTTTGTTGCCCAAAATATCAAAATTCAAATCGTCTGAAAAATCCAAAAACCTTTTATTTCCTGTACGCGCAGCACTTTATTCGCATACAACTTGAAATATTTTACTCCAATGCTTTGCGCCCCGGTGCTAATTTAAAATACCTTGCCTTTCAAATCTCAATCGGCTCGTGCTAGTTGGGGGTTGGTGACCATGGCTGAATTTGTAATAAAAAGGAATAAGGAAAAGGTTGAATTTGATAAGGAAAAGATAGTAAATGCGATTTTCCGAGCTTTTTCTGATGTGCACTCAGAAGACGAGGACCAGGATAATCTGAGGATAGCGAACGACCTTGCCGATAAAGTAGTAAATAGGATTAATGATACTGGAAAGGATGCGATCGAAGTCGAAGAAATCCAGGACATTGTAGAAAGCGTGCTCATGGAGGCCGACAAGGCCGTTGCGAAGTCGTATATACTGTTCAGGCACAAGCGTGCGGAGATCCGCTCTGCGAAAGCGAGCCTGGGGATACAGGAAGACGATCTGAAACTGCCATTGAATTCCATAACTGTGCTAGCTGCAAGGTATCTGCTCAAAGATGCTAACGGAAAGGTGATAGAGAGCCCGAAGCAGCTCTTTACCCGGGTTGCGCACGCGATTGCAGGTGTAGAGAAGTCTTATGGAAAAAATGATGCGGAAGTGGAAAGAATAGAACAGGATTTCTACGAAGCGATGACTTCTTTTAAGTTTATGCCTAATTCGCCCACCCTGATGAATGCGGGCACATCCCTCGGCCAGCTCAGCGCCTGCTTTGTGCTTCCTGTGGGCGATTCGATCGTTGAGATATTCGATGCAGTAAAATATGCGGCAATGATCCACCAGTCTGGAGGAGGCACCGGATTTGCATTCTCTCGGTTAAGGCCTAGCAACGATATGGTAAAGAGCACCGGAGGCGTTGCATCAGGCCCTGTGTCCTTCATGAAAGTGTTTGACTCTGCGACAGAGCAAATAAAGCAGGGCGGCAAGCGCCGCGGGGCAAATATGGGCATACTGCGCATAGACCATCCCGATATACTGGACTTCATCGTAGTAAAGGAGCAGGAAGGCGTACTCAGGAACTTCAACATTTCGGTAGGAATTACAGATACCTTTATGAAGGCGGTAAAGGAAAACACAGATTACCCGCTTATAAACCCAAGGAATGGAAAAATTGTTAGGTACCTTAACGCACGCGCTGTCTGGAATCTGATAGTCACAATGGCATGGAAGACAGGAGACCCAGGACTTGTCTTCCTCGACAGAATGAATTCCACATTCTCCAACCCTGTTCCAAAATATGGGCCTATAGAGTCAACGAACCCGTGTGGCGAGCAACCGCTTTATCCTTATGATTCATGCAATCTCGGCTCGATAAATTTGGCCAAGATGGTAAAGAAAACAGACCATCACTTCGATATTGACTGGGATGAGCTGAGGCGTATAGTGTATCTCGGCGTAAGATTCCTTGACAATGTGATAGACGCCAATAATTATCCATTGAAGCAGATAGAAGAGGTATCAAGGGCGATAAGAAGGATAGGTCTGGGTGTTATGGGATGGGCAGACCTGCTGATAAAGCTCGGCATAAAGTATGACAGCAATGAGGCCCTGCTTTTGGCCGAAGAGGTGATGTCGTTTATAAGCAAAACGGGCAGAAAGGCAAGCGAGGAGCTCGCCGCGGAAAAAGGTCCCTTCCCCGAATTCAACAACAGCATATGGCACAATCTCGGCTATAAGCCGCTCAGGAATTCAACAGTCACCACCATTGCACCAACAGGCACTATAAGCATAATCAGCGGCGGAACCTCGCAGGGCATAGAGCCCATATTCTCAGTTGTATATATGCGCAACGTGCAGGAAAGCCTTGGCTCAAATCTTATAGAAATAAACAACGAGTTCGAGAGGTTTGCTCTGGAGCAGAATTTCTATTCTGACGAGCTGATGACCCGACTTGCAGGTAAGACTTCGATACAGGACGTCGAAGAGATTCCAGCAGAGGTTAGGAGGCTATTTGTTACGGCTTTCGACGTTGCACCAGAATGGCATGTGAAGATGCAGGCGGCATTTCAGAAATATGTAGACAATGCGGTCTCCAAGACGATTAACCTCCCAAGCACTGCAACCCCGCAGGACGTTGAAAGCGCATATCTGCTCGCATATGATCTTGGGTGCAAGGGCATAACCGTATACCGTGACCAGAGCAAGAGCGTGCAAGTGCTGCAGCCAGTATCGAGGCAGCAAACAGTGAGCGGAATGAACAGCATAGCCCAGCTTAAGCAGAGGCATGATGAAAAGCAGGACAAGAAGGTAATGACGATAAGCGAGATAAAGGCGGGAGCGAGCTCTTACGTTATAATACCGGAGAAGGAAGTAAAGTGCCCCGATTGCGGCACACCTATGATATCCGGAGGCGGTTGTTTTACCTGCCCCAAGTGCGGCTACAGTGTATGCGGAGACTGATAAAAATGCAGCTGCTTGGTGCTATAGCGCTATGGCTATTTAGTTAGTACCTTGCAACCGTCTTTTTCAACCAGCACTTCTACCTCTGTCTGGGCAACAAGCCCCTTTCCAGACTCCACCAATGCGGGATATACCTCTATCGCGCCTACTCTTAGCAATTCCCTTGCAGCGCTGTAAAGCGAAAAGCTAGAGCCGAAAAGATCTGACAGCCATCTTACTGCGAATGGCTCATTCTGATATCTGCTTTTTATCTCGGGCAGCATCTTCCTGGCATTCGGGTCACGTGTAGGCTTGTCCTCTATATACCCGTAGATTTCAAACACGTCGCTGTTCACCACATATCCTTTTCCGTTTGTAGCAAACGGCTCCAGCGCCACAACCATACCTTCCTCAAGCTCTCTGTCGTCGCCATTATCATAGTTCGGAATGAACGGTTCGGAATGCAGATCATGTAGCCCGACTCCGTGCCCTCCAAGGTTCTTTATAGGAGCGAAACCCTTCCCTTTTATCGTCTCTTCCACCACCCTGCCTATCTCAGAAAGTTTCACACCCGCTCTTATCTTGCTTATTGCGTTGTCTAGTGCTTCTTTTGAAGCTTCTACAAGCTTCTGGTTGTTGCCTGAAAGGTCTATAGTAATGGCGCAATCCCCCAGTATACCATCTTTTTCCGCACCAAGGTCTATCTTCACCAAGTCGTTCGAGGTGAATACTCTCTCATCAAAGGCTGAGGGTGTGTAGTGCGCAGCATACTCATTTATAGAGATATTTACAGGAAAGGCAAGCCCGTAGCCTTCGTCCTTTGCATACTGCTCTATCGCGTTCGCAGCGTCGAGCAGCTTTGCCCCCTCTTTTACCCTGCTCTTTGCAAACTCAAGCATCTTGTATGATATGCTGCCTACGCTCTCCGCGGTTTTTACCTGTTCTTCGTTCAGAATATTACCTTTAGCCTTCATCTCATCATCTGCTTTTTTGCAAGTGCTATAGTTTATAGTTTCTTTTGCTTCCCTATGTTCTTTAATTCATCAGGGTCGAAATTGAGCTCCTTTAGTATACGCATAGTAGCAGGAAGCACCTGGTGCTCTATATAGTAATCTGCATCATAATTCTTAGCCATGCCGTACAGTTGCGCCTTGTCTGATATACTGTTCCCCTCCCTTGTAATTATATAGCTTATCACACTGTGCTCCAGATCTTCTCTCTTTTTGAAACCCGACTCTATCGCCCTCCTTGCCGCAGCGAGCTCCGGAGACTTCTGGTCATAGCTGTATATACCTTTACTGAGCTGTGTCCTTATTATGAGATTTTCTAGCGGCATCTTGCCCTCTTTGAGCTTTCTTATAACATCCTTTACTATCTCTGCGGCTTTCTCCGCACTGCCCTCATTCAGTATTACCTCCAGAACCCTCTTCTGCGTATCCTGCGCTATCTTTGACCAATCTCTTCTCACAAGCTCGAACCCTCTTATCTTTATCCTGCCGCTCTCAGAAATCAGGGCGTACTTCTTCTTTGCACCTGTCGTCTCCTTTTCGGTCTTCTTACCAACAAAAACTCCGCGCTTATAGAAATCTTCCAGCTCCAGCTCCATCCCTTTTGGCAGTTGCATGTTAATCCTCTTCAGAAGATCCAGAACTTCCTCCCTGCTCTTATTGCCTATAAGGAGCAATATGCTATCAGTGTCGCCGTATAAGACTCTGAAACCCTCCTCTTCCGCCTTCCCTATCGTTTCCTTGATATACTGTCTTCCGAATGAGGTCACTGCAGCGGCGCAGTCGCGGGAATACCACCTGGCCCTTGCATAGCCAAGATATCCGTAGAATGAGTTTGCAAGTATCTTGAGCGCCTGCGACCTTGAGCCTAATACTATATTGTCGGGGTGTTTCTTGTACATCTTTTTTACCTCAGTCCTCTCGTCAATGAGCATCTTCAGTATTGTAGGCGCCATGTATCTTCCCTCCTTGTTGAATCTGGTGCCCGTTTGCGCCTCGTAATATTCTTTGCAATCAGTACATATTGCAGAGGGGTCGATGTTGTGTGATATGATTATTGAGGGATACAGCCCCCTGAAGTCGAACATCGCCATATTATCATAAACTCCCGGGTCCGGAGTCTTCACGTATGCGCCCTCTATCGGCCTGCTCGTCCTTTCGAATATTTCATGCTCATCCGGCTTGTTTGGTATCATTTCATTGAACTGGTATGCGTACCTCATAAGCATGAACTCCACAAGCTGGCTTGTTGTAGATACAGCTACATCGCTTGCTAAGTCTCCCGTGATTTTTGAAAGCTCAAATATTATTGGAGTAAAAGTGTTGTAGACCGCCCTGAGAGCCTCTGCATCGTTCAAATTGTAGTATGCCAGCTCCTTCAGGCTTTCACCTCCCTTGTCCCACATCTGGTATATATTCTCTTTTTCGACCATCACTTTCTTTCCATCGCTTATCGCTTCATACACGTCCTTGAGCTTGAAGCTGTTCAGCTTCAGTATCCTCTCCGCAGCCCCAACCACTGAGATAAACTTTGCCACATTGAACATATCTATGTGTATCCTTCCAGCTATCTTTACCCTGTCTATCAGCCCGTGCTTCTCAAGCCTGGTTTCGCCACGGAACCTCCCTATATCAAGCTTGACCTTCAGCGCCTCTGCCCTGTCCAGCATATACCTTATGTCGAAGTTTGTAGAGGCATATCCTGATATAATATCTATGTCGAACTCGTCCAGTTTTTTAGAGAACCTTTCGAGCATATCCCTCTCATCTCTGGCGAGTTCTACAAATTCTGCATCTATATCCTTGTATGTTATAACGCCCTTCTCAAGCTCTTTGCCCCCTTTTGCATAAGAATAGCTTATCATGAGTATAGGATCTTTCTCGGGCCGCGAAACTCCCTGCGGGTTATATGTCTCTATATCAAAGCAGAGCGAGTTTAATGAAGCCCATCCTGTCTCCTTGCCCACCTTGCCTTCTTCAATTTCCTCTTTCTGCTCCAACCTCTTTAGTACTAGTCCGATATTCTCCTTTTCAACATATGCGGTGTAGTAAGTGAACGGTATCACATTCCTGTCAATTATATACCTTCTAGCGAACACCACATCATTTTCATATACTACCCCCTTTTCTGAAAGCGCTGCGCTGAGTCTTGGTATATGCATTGGGTTTTTTGCATAGACTTTATACGCATTCACCTCCTTTCCAAATATCTTCTTGACCGCTTTTTCAATTTTTGCGACGCCTACCCTTTTACCATTCTCATCAAAGTATGCACTGCTTATATCATCTGCAGTTACTGCACCGTAAGGTACTAGGTAAAAGTACGGCAAAAAATCCTTGTCAAAGATCTCGTAAGCTTTCCCGTCATCGCCTTTCAGGGTAAGCCTTATGTATGCAGCATCGCCTGTACTCATATAGTCAACATCGAGCACTATGCCGTTGATTACAGCCTCTTCCTTATCTACTTTCTCTTCAGTTACCATAGCCTCCACTTGTCGATTGACTGCCCTGCCTGCTTGCAGCAGGTTTCCACGTTGTAAATAATAAAATAGAAAAATGTATTTATAAACCTTGACTCGCTGCACGTATTGCTACTGAAGTTTCAATACTTATGCCCGCTTCTGGAATGCACTGCGTTTGTCAGCCCTATCTCAGGCAAAATAAGCGTAAACGCAGCTGCAAAACAAACACAGCTTATAAAAATATAAAAGAGAATAAAGACGACCTAACTTAGCCACACGCCATCCAGAGAACCCAAATCATTTCTTCTCCGGCTTGGCCGCGCCTGCATCTTTGCTCTCCTGAATCTTTGTGGTGCTTATAACGAGCGGCGGTATCAGTCCTAACGAATACGCCACCAATGTGCCTGTAGCACTGCATCTGAAGTTCAGGCCGTTTATAATCTCTTCAGCCAGTTGAACAGGTAGCGAGTTTGTCTCGGTCCATTTCTTTAGTATCGCACTTATAGACTCCTTGGATTCCTTTACATCTATCTCTCCTGAAAGCTTTATGTGGCCCACGCTTTTTGCATCTTTTGAGGTGTTGTCGAGGTAGTCAGCATAGAATGAGTACTCTACCTTAAGCATATCGTCGTTAGGTGAGACCCTTTCGATGTTTATATTCAACTTCGGAAACATCTGTTTCACTAGGGACTCCTGGGAATCTATTGCGCCTTCTACCTTAGTTATGACAAATCCTGTTATCATATAATCACTCGTCTTAAATATTATCTGAAAAGTATTTATAATGTACCTTTCTTTGCCCGACCATCAAAATAATACATGAAAACTATCTGAGCTCCTTCTCAAGCTCTGACATGCTCTTAAAAATGAAGTCAGGATTGTATGATGCAAGCCTGTAATAGCTTTGGAAGCCCCCTGCCACGGCTACCGACTTTATCCCAGCATATTTGGCAAACATGATATCATCAACCATATCGCCAAAGTATAAAACCCTGTCCTTTTTTGCACCTAGCACTTTTATCATTAGTTCAATACCTAGCGGATCAGGCTTTAAGCGGTTTATGGACTGAAGGCTTAAAATCGCCTCAAAATATTCCAGCACCCCAAGGTTTTCTATTTCGCCAAATATCCTATAGAGTGCTCCATCACTTATCAAAGCAATCTCTTTACTGTCATGCGCCAGCTTCTCAAGCACCTCTTTTGCCCCTTCCCTCAGCCTAGGCTTAAACAGTAACAGTGAGATATCCGCCAGCCGCGCCTCTACACCTGTTTCATACTCCTTTACCTTTTCGAACGCCCCCCTCCTATATATAAATTTGTCTGCGCCAGCATGTTCAGGCCTGATCATATCATTGCTTGTATTTGGGTTTACCTGCCTGGAACGTCTCTTCTTGAGCCTCCAAAACGGATTTATAATTTTATTGAGCCTGCGCAGGGGCGGCTCTATGCACAGCGTACCGTCCCAATCAAATAAAAAAAAATCGTAATCTTCAATTCTGAGCCTTTTCTGCTTCGTATCCATTTTAACCCCATATTATATCTATAGCCGGTTTATACGGCATTGCCCTTGCGGCTCTGGAGGAATTTGAATCCTGCTCACTCTCCACGTCTATCTGGCTGCCGCCTACCTCTTCACTTATAAACACCTTTGCATCAGTTAGTATTTTTGCTAGCTCGCCCTCATCTATCTCCAAACTTTCATTCAACTCCCTAAGGTTCTTCGCGAATTGGGAGAGAAACTTGGACAGCTCATTCTTGTCTATCTGTGAAAGCGAGCTATCATTCATTACCTTGCCTATGTCTTTGCTCTTCGATAGCAGACTATATGCGTGCGACTTCCACTGCTTTGCCACAATAACCTTTACCCTTTTTACCTTTTTGCCTGTGTTGATATCCATCTTCGCGCTCAAGGCTATGCTGCGTTTTATGTCATCTATGGTGCTCTTTAATATCTCCTCTTCCATCTCTACACTCTCACTTATCATTTTCTCATCAGGTTTTGGCCAGCTCTCCCTTACCACCATCGTCCTGCCTCCAACCATGCTCCACAATTCTTCAGCAAAATGCGGCATTATTGGTGCAATCATCTTTATGATATCTTCGATGAAATCCCTTGCTACTATACCGTTTTTACCGCCACGTTTCCTGTACCACATAAGCTCTGATACAGAATCGTAGTATATGCTAGTATACGCATTCCTTATGCTCATATTGTCCATGTAAGTTGTTGCATCTCTTATTTTCTTATTCAATTTCGAGTAAAGCCAATAGTCTATGTGGGTAAGCTCACCACTCTGCATGCCGTTGACCTCTCCGGCAAAGTTATACAGGTATTCATTTCTCTCGTATACCCCCTGCAACGCTTCTACAGTAAAGGCAGTATCTGTGTCGAGGTCAGCCCCTGCAACCTCAATAAACCTTAACGGATCTATGCCGTATTTTTCTGCCCCTGATATAAGCGGTACTATGTTACCCATACTCTTACTCATCTTTTCCCCTCCATAGGTAACAAATCCGTTTATGATGATGCTTTTTGGCCAGAACCTTTCCGGCAGCAGTGCGACGTGGTTGAAGATATACATAACGAGATGATTCGGCACAAGGTCTGGTGCTGAGTGCCTATGCGTGTTCACGTACCAGTAGTCTATGCTGTCCTTGCATTTTTTGATTATTTCCTCGCTTATTCCCGTCTCTTTCGAAACGGATGAAAGATCCTTTGTGTAGTCAAACAGGTAATCAAAAAATATGGGTTTAAGGCTTTCTGGCGCTATGTTGTTTGCATTTATTATATTGCTGAATGTATAGAAGGTCATGTATATGGTTGAATCAGAAAGCGATTCTATTATATGCTCGGGATTGAATGGGAATCTCGTCCCGAAACCCTGTGCCCTCTCCGCAGCACGCAAGTCTATCCAGTCTATTACTCCGTTGAACGTCTCCCTCAGCTTGTTCGGGTATATCTCTATTTTGTCCATGTACTCTTTTACTTTCTGCTTCCATTCTTTGTTTCCATAATCTATGAACCACTGGTCATTCACTATTTTTACAATAACCTTGGCACCACACCTGCAGTATACTGGTTCATCATTTGCTATTAGGTATATTTTGCTTGCCTCATTCTTAGCAAGCAACTCCTCTTTTATCTTCTCTCGTGCTTCAGGCTCTTTCATACCTTTATACGGTCCGACCATCATTACTCCCTGCCTGGATTCCTCTCTGTATATATTCTTGGTGGCGGCTTCCAGTACGTCGTCCTCAGCATTCGGATCAGCATGCATCAGCTCAAGATACGACAGAGCCGGTATCTCATCATGTGGCTGCTCTGCAGTGTCAGCCGGTTCCTTGTCTTCCGAGCCAGAGCCGACAGCTTTTGGCTCTTTGGCCTGGCGCCTCTCTATAATCTTATGGTATTCAATTTTGCCTACAGGGTATCCTTCAGCCTTCAGCCTCTCTATTGCGGCATAGTCGAAAGGAGCATGCGATGGCACGCTCATGACTATCCCCGTGCCAAAATCGCTCTTTACAAAGAAGCCAGGGAATATCGGCAGCTGGTTGCCTGTAATCGGATCTATCGCCTTTTTGCTGAGCAGTTCTTTGGCGCTAATCTCCTTTTCTACCTCTATCTTTTTCTGGTTGGATAAGAGAGGCACAGCATCTTTTGAGATATAAAATCTCTCTCCATCGATTTTTGCTATTACATACACAGCGTCCTTGTTAATGAAAAGGTTTGTAACGGCATAAATTGTTTCCGGCCTGAATGTAGCGCATAAAAAGAATACATCAGAGTCCGCATCTTTAAACTTTATCGCCACATTCTCTTCTATCTTTGGCTGTATATCGTGTTTTGTATCATGCTGGCCAACGACATTGTTTTCATTTGGGCACCAGCCGACCGGATGCTCGCCCTGTACCAGGAGACCTTTCTCTTTTAGTTTATAAAATTGCCATTCTACGAGTTTGCTGAATGTCGGCTGTACGGTATCAAATTTTCTCCTCCAGTCTATCCCGTACCCTGCCCTTTTCATGCCTTTCTCCATAACCTCTGTAAAATAATCAGCTATGAACTTTGGATCTTCCATCTTGCGTATTGTTTCGTCATCTATCCCGTACATATTCAATTCTTCGAAGAGCTCCTTGTCTTTGTTGCGTACCCTTTTTGCTATCGCAAGTATGGGCGTACCTGTTTTGTGAAATGCCATAGGGAAAAGTACATTAAACCCTTTCATCCTCAGGTATCTTGCCTCCATGTCTGCCGTGGAATAAGTGCGCAGATGGCCTATGTGCTGTGGCATGTTCACATACGGTAATGCGGCTGTCACGAATACCTGCTTGCGGTCCTCCACGTCCGCTTCATACACTTTAGATTCCTCCCACGCCTTCTGCCATTTCTCTTCTATCGCATTGTAATCTATCAAAGTATCACGCAGTTCATGATTTATACTATTTTTATTTATTATAATTACTGTCTTTCACCTTCGAATATCTTCTCTTTTTTCGCACCTTTATATTTATATACCGCAGCCTTATCCAAGATTCAATGGCTGTTAGCTTACAGAACAAACAATATTGCAATAAATATATATTCGCAATGTTTATATTGTGTTATTATATATGGCAGCAGGTCGCGCGTTTTTGAGCGGCTATTAGTGTGAGTAGATATGGTGTTAGTCTGAGCGGAAACAAGCTGAGTGTTTGGGTTGCAACTGCTATAGGCCTTGGTGCAATAATAGGTGCAGGCATATTTGTGCTCAGTGGCACGGCCATAGCCCTTGCGGGCAGCTACTCAATAATCGCATTTCTGCTCGTGGGAATCGTTGCGCTTTTTGTGGCGCTGGAGATGGGGGCGTTGGGCAAGGTTATGCCTCATGCAAAAGGCGCCTCCTACTCATTTGTCTACAACGCCTTTGGAAGCGAGCTCGGGTTTATTACTGGCATAATAATGTATTTTAGCTTCGCAACCTCAATTTCTGCAATAAGCCTTGGTTTTGGTTCATACCTCTCCAGCATGCTCGGCATGCCTGTATCTGAATATTCCATACCTTTTGCAATCTCATTGATCTTTGTGCTTTCAATCCTCAACATTATAGGAGTAAGAAAGGCTGCAAAATCAGATTCTATACTTGTAGCGGTGAAGCTGACTGTGCTGATGATTTTTGTGCTTTTCGGGATTATGTTTGCCTTCTCCCACGCCTCTTCAGTAGTGCAGCACTTCGCCTCTACGGCGAAACAGTCAAGCATAGCCGCAATCTTTGCTGCAAGCGTGGCTATATTCTTTGCCTATTCCGGCTTCCAATCTATATCTACAATAACAGATCGCGTAAAGGACGGTGCATCTGGGGCAGCAAAGGCAATACTTTATGCTGTGCTGATAAGCCTCGTAGTATATGTGCTTGTCGTGGTGGCACTAATAGCTATGGCGCCGGTAAGCTCATATATTATTTCAGCAGACCCTCTTTCCACAGCTTTGAAAAGCGCGGCCGCGCCCTTCTGGCTATTTGTTCTTGTAGATCTGGGTGCGCTTGTCGCTACCGCTTCGGCAACAATTGCAATGATACTCAGCTCTTCGCGCCTGCTTTACCAGATAGGCAAAGACCGCCTTCTTCCAAAGGTCTCAAGAAAGTATAACGCCAGGAGCGATGTTGCCGTAAACGGTGTTATAATATCAGCAGTTATAGGTGTGGTGATGCTGTTTTCCGGTAACATATACATCATTGCAGCAATAAGCAATTTCGGCCTGCTTTTTTCTTACCTCCTTACAAGTTTTGCGACAATTCATTTCAAGAAGCTGCTGCACGAAAGGTTCGACATTATATTCTATCCATATCTGCCTGTAATCGCCATCGTGGCGCTTATAGTGTTCCTTATCGGCATGCCTAAAGAGGCGCTCGTAATCGGCTCAGCGATGATCATGTCATTGCTGGTGATATATTATTTCCTACGCGAACTCAAGGGCAAAAAGATTGTCAAGATAAAGCTGTTCGAGTAGCAGCATGGTTTTTTTATCAGAAAGTTTGTGCGTTATGATTTGCATGCAGCTTTTATTTGTTTGGTGGAATTTATTTATCATATGACCGCATAAAAGTGTTGGTGTTCATGATTATAGGCATAGTTGGAGCGCCCAACAAAGGCAAAAGCACGTTGTTCTCTGCACTGACCATGCACGACGTGCCGATAGCAAACCGGCCCTTTACAACCATAAATCCCAACTTCGGCGTTACATACGTTACAAAGGAGTGCCCAGAGGCAAAGCTGGGGGTGAAATGCAAGCCGAAAAATTCAGTCTGCATCAACGGCGTGCGCTACATACCAATAAATGTGGTGGATGTTGCCGGGCTTGTAGAAGGCGCCCATGAGGGCAGAGGCATGGGCAACAAGTTTCTCAATGACCTTTCTGCTGCTGATGCATTTATTGTTGTAGTAGACGGCAGCGGGAAAACAGATGCGGAGGGGAATTTCTGCGAAAGCTGCAACCCCGCTGACGATGTCAAAATTGTGGAGAATGAGCTTGCCGAATGGGTCAGCGAAATAATAACTAAGCATATAAACAATATCTCAAGAAGGGACGGTTCAGAGGCGCTGTACGAATCATTGACTGGCCTTAAAATAAGTAAGGACGCCATAGAGTCTGCATTGGAGAAGGCGAACCTTCCCGGCAGTTTAATAGGTAGCAGCCATGATGACACTCTTAATTTCTCGAAGCTGCTGCTCAGGATAGCAAAGCCTATTATTATAGCGTTCAACAAATTCGATACAAGGGAGGCGCAGGACAACTTCATCAAGCTAAAGTTTGAATACCCTGCGGTGCCGTGCTCGGCCGCGATTGAGCTCGCGGCAAGGAAAGCCGAGAAGCAGGGGGTTGTGAAATACTCCCCCGGCTCAAACGAGCTAACCATCATAGACGGTAAAGTCACGCAAGAGCAGAGGTCCGCACTGGAATATATGTCAAAGTTTATAAAAGAGCATGGCACAAATGTACAGCTGCTTCTTAACAAAGTAGTATTTGAGCTGCTTAAAAGCATAGTAGTCTACCCTGTTGAAGACGAGAACAAGTACACGGACCATTTTGGCAATGTGCTTCCGGATGCTGTGCTGATGCGTAGCGGCTCCACAGCTCAAGATCTTGCTTACTCTATACACACAGATCTGGGCAGCGGCATGCTCTATGCTGTTGACGCAGTAAGTAAGAAGAGGCTTGGAAAGGACTACGTGCTCAAGGACGGGGATGTAATAAAAATAGTAAGCGCTTCAAGGCCTAAATAGCAATTGCAATTTGCTCTTGCTCTGCTCATCTTGTATTGTGCCGCGCAGCCGAGAGTGATGAGAGCAGTGGTACAACAATAATTAGTATACCTATCGGTATTGCAACCATATACAACAGGAAGTCTGATAGCATCAGGTTTGGTAATATTGCGGGATATGCATATTTTATTATAAGGAAGAGGATGACAATTATTATCAGGTATATAAATGCGGCATATATCGCATTCATTACGCCCAACCTTATAGCTTTCTTTGTATCTGTTACAGCCGCGCCAACCTTCTCTCCTATATATGCGGCGACTATTAGTGCTATTATGAATGATCCCGGTATGTAGAGTATATAGCCTGATATCGCGCTAAGCTCTCCAGTAAGGTTCGATAGGCCGTTGCCCGAAAATAGGGGAATTGCAACAATTTTTATTAACACCCCTATTACTATCATTATCGTCCAGAAAATCAGCGCGCCTGCAATCTCTATGTTGTTTCCAGTTCCTCTTCCTGTGTCTTCAGAGTTTGCGCCTTTATCCTCGTTTATGTCATTACCCCAATTCTCGCCGTACATAGACCTTATCCTGTTTTCTGCGTCTCTGGCTATCTCATACACCATCAAGTTTTGTACTCTCAACTTGCAAACGAATGGAACCGCTATTATAAATCAATGATACATTTATAATAATTTTCAATCAAAAGTAAATATATTGCTGTGATAAAATGCCAACGCTTCAGTCTCCGCAATCGCAGGCAGGGGTAATGAGCTTCTATGATGCTCCTACAAAAGGCCCCAAGATGAATCCCAAGCTTGTGCTGGCGATAATAATTATATTTGTAATAGTTGTGCTCATACTCGACAGAATACACTTCGGCGGATAGCAAGTTGCCCGCTATCTAAACAACTCTGAATACGTCTCTTCTTACCTCGCTCACGTCCCCGAATTCTGATAGCATGTAGAGCACGCTCCTTACTCCCTCCTCATCCATGTCTACGGCTTTGGCTATCTCTGCGACGCTTACAGCTTTCTTGTCAAGCGCCTTTATTATCTTTGTCGCATTTCTGTTGACGAAGCTCCTGAGCACTATGTAATACTTCTTGTTGAACGCTCTAGTGCCGATTACACTCCCCGATCTTATGCTGTTTTCAAGCATCTCCGATAAACTCGCGGCTTCTGCCTGGTTGCTTATTACTATGTATCCGTTTTTCTCCAACAAGTCCATATAGCTTTTCGCGTCAAGGGATTCAGCCCATTCCTTTGTCTCTCCCTCCTCTTTCTCGCTCTCATTTTCAACCTGTTTTTCCGTTACCTTCTCAGACTTCTTTTCAACAGTGCCGGGCCGCTGCTGCGCCCCGGGTTTTTCTCTCTTTCCGAACAAGAACCTATCATATACATCTTTTGATATACTATACTTGTATGTTGATTCCCCCTCCTTCTTGTACAGGCTCACCGCTTTTTTGTCGATTAACGATTTTAGCGTCTTTTGCTCTTGCGGTGTAAGCAGTTTTGCGACTTTATCTTCAGTTCTGTCAGGATACCTTAGCGTGTCAAGCTTTTTTAGCACACTGATTTCGGACTGCTGCAGCTCTATCGAATGACCCTGCCCGGGCCGGAAGCCAGCATTCACTCCAGCGCCTTTTGCACTGTCTATTACCTTTTCGAGTATGTCGCTCTTCTTTGCGACTATGTAGCTTTTATCCTTGTATTTGAAAAAGTCTATCTCGTCACCCTCCTTTAGCCCCCATTCCTTTATTATATCAAACGGCAGGTTCACGACAAGCTTGTTGTTTATTTTGTACACTTTTGACAAGATTAACACCATATTTTTTATATTTATACAGAGTTAGTTAACTCATGCAAAGCTTAAAAGCGTTTTCAATATACACAAAGCGGGTCTTGAGCGTAAAGGACTCCTATGCGGTAAAAGCAAACGCAAACGCGCTCGGTTTAGACGACAAAATGCTTGTGGAGAATGCCGGCATGGCGATATCTTATGCTCTCCTTAGAAAGCACAGGAGGAAACGCATTCTATTCGTATGCGGTGGCGGCGGCAAGGGGGCACTGGGGCTTGCAACAGCACGTCATATGCTCGACTCTGCCGCAGACGTAAACGTATCCATCGCTTTTCTTGGCCACGAGGAGAATCTGCACAACGAGTCATGCAAGTTCAATTACCGGGCACTAAGCAGCATAGCCGAAATAACAGACATAGACGAAGATAATATCGATACGCTAAGGGAGATGGTAAGGGCGTCAGACGTCGTGGTAGAAGCGATTATCGGGCTCGGGCTCAAAGGCAAGCTTTATGGTATCATGTCTCACGCGATAAGGGTTATAAACGCCTCTGCAAAGTACGTGCTCTCTCTCGACGTTCCGGCAGGCATAGACGCCGACACCGGCATGCCCAACATAGCAAGCATAAAGCCTACACACGTAATTACGGTGCACAAGCCCAAGATCGGCATAGAGAAAAGCCACCTCATCCAAAGCACACATGTAGAAAAGATAGGCATACCCCTCTCCGCCGAGCTTCTGGCAGGCCCTGGCGATTTGATGCTCGCCACAGAGCCGCGTCTGATTGATGCGAATAAGTACTCCCACGGAAGCGTACTAGTGGTGGGCGGGAGCGAAAAGTATAGGACAGCGCCCGTGCTGTCGTCTATTGCTGCAAGCAACGCGCTGGCGGCGTTGAGGGTGGGGACAGGGTATGTGACCGTTATGCTTCCATCAGGCTCCACCATTCCCAACAATATCGAGTACAAAAGCATACTCCAAAGGAATTTCAAGAGGAAGGCTTTATCCGAGGAAGATATACCTGTCATTAGCAGCATAAAGCACAATGTGCTTGCTATAGGTGGCGGCATAGAGGAAAGTGCGGAAAGCTACGACATCATAAACACCATAGTGGGCTTGGAAAAGAAGGCAGGCCATACAATAGTTGCTGACGCAGCAGCAATAAAGGCGGTAGTAAAAAGCAGAAACCTTATGACAAACAAGCTAATACTCACACCGCATTACGGGGAATTCAAGGCAATCTCGGGTGTAGATCTGTCGAGCGCAAGCCTGAACACCCGTGTGAATGCTGCGGTAAACTTCGCAAAGGATAAAGGATGCGTTCTTGTGCTTAAAGGAAACTCAACAATAATAACAGACGGAGACCTGCTAAAGATAAATAACTCGTCTACACCCTCCCTCGCAGTTATGGGTACCGGAGATGTGCTTACGGGTATAATTGCAGCATATGCATCAATGCATAAAAACCCGTTTGAAAGTGCTGTTGCCGGTGTATATCTCCATTCAAAAATCGCAGACCTGCTTGCAATAGAAAAGGGCAACCACCTCATAGCTACGGATGTGGTTGAAGCAATACCTTCTATATTAAGGGCTTACGATTATGTAGTTAGGCAGCAATAAATATATCAAAGATCTAAAAAGTTATCAAATAGCATATCAAAATGTAATCAAATATTATTCAGCTATCCTGCAAAGCCTATTAGTATGCTGCAAATCAGATCGCGAATTAAATCTATGGTGTGAAATTGGTAGATTATGCCGTAAATCCGTATAGGAAAGTGCTCTCCGAGATAGCTGAGGCGCTCAGAAGTGCTATTCTATCATCGGGATACGCAGCCGCAGCAGACATGCAGGAAATATCAAAAAGCCTCTCGCTTTCCAAACTTTTAGGCGACATTTCTTCATCTATCGCATTCAAAATTGGATTCTCTTCGAATGTGCCTCCCCAAAAAGCGGCAGAGGGTATCGTGTCGAAGCTCCGATATCCGGATATTGTAGAAAAGGTGTCGGCTGATGGCGGCTTTATCAATTTTTATCTAAACAAAAAAGAGTTTTCGAAGGCGGTGCTTTCGTATGCGCTCGAAGCCATGCAACGCGCAGCGAATAATGGAAAAGGGAAGGGCAAGCGCGTAATAGTAGAGTACCCGAGTGTAAACCCGAACAAGCCGTGGCATGTGGGCCATCTGAGAAATGCGCTCCTGGGCAATTCAATTGCGAATATATACGAATATTTGGGCTACGATGTCAAGCGCGAGGACTATATAGATGATTTGGGCGTGCAGGTAATGGAAAGCCTCTGGGGGTACATCAATCTGGGTAAAACGCCCACAAAGAAGTTTGATCACTGGCTCGGAGAGGAATATGTAGAGGTGAACAAAAAGCTTGCTGAAAAAGAGGTAGCAGAATCTATAAAAGCGCTTTCAATTTCTGCAGAGAAGGGCGACACTAATGAAGCAAAAATGCTCATGGAGCTTACACAGAAATGCGTAATGGCACAGTACGATACAGCATTCTCTTATCATATCTACCATGATGTGATGGTATTTGAGAGCGATATAGTTTCTGAAGGTTTGTTGGCACGCGCGATGGAAATACTTGAAAAGGCAAATGTAATAGAAAAACCCACCGAAGGCAAATACGCAGGTTGCGCCGTTGTGAATTTCGAAAAGCTCAGCAGTGTGCCGAAGAGTCTGCAGGACCTCAAGGAAAGCGCGAAGGTGCTCATAAGGAGCGACGGCACAGCAACATACGTAGCAAAGGACATAGCTTTTCACATGTGGAAGTTTGGCATGTTGGAAGACACATTCAAATACATTAATTTTATAAATCAACCCGGCGGCAAAGTGCTTTACTCCACCTCTCGCTCACAATCTGCGAAAAGATTCGACAAGCCTATGTTCAACCATGCCGACATCGCAATAAATGTGATAGATGTGCGCCAGAGCTATCCTCAAGCTGTGCTCCGACTCGTTTTCGATGCAATCGGCAGAAAGGATATTGCGGAGGGAATCGTGCATCTTGCATACGGCGAGGTCGAGCTCCAGGGTGCAACTCTGTCGGGCAGAAGCGGTACATGGATAGGCTACAGCGCAGATGACCTGCTTGCCGAAGCTAGAAAGAAGGCGCAAACGCTTATAACCGAGAGATTTAAGCTTTCGGGCACAGAGAAGGATGCTGTAGCAGACAGCGTTGCGCGCGCAGCAATAATATTTGAGTTTCTAAAGGTCTCTCCTGAGAAGAAGGTGATATTCTCTTGGGAGCGTGCGCTTAACTTTGAAGGGAATTCAGGCCCGTATGTGCAGTATATGCATGCCCGCGCCAGCAGGCTCCTCGAAGCGGCAGGGAGTGAGCTTACGCAGCTTAATGAAAGCGCTCTCAATGCCGTAAACTATAATTTTGATGCAATTCAGGAATTTTCTTTGATAAAGCAGATAGCCGTATTAGAAGAAATGGTGGAGAAGTCCGGCAATGAGCTGCGGCCAAACCTGTTGGTTGATTATGTAAACGGGATCGCATCAGCTTTTAGCACATTCTATGAGTCGCTGCCTGTCATTAAAGCCGCGAGCAGGGATGAAAGAATTGCAAGGCTTGCAATAACCAAAGCAGCAGAATCTGCGATCAGGAAGGTGTTAGAGCTGCTCAGCATAGAAGCAGTTGAAAAGATGTGAACAGTCGCAGTGCAGTTTCAACGAGTTAATATTTATATTTATTTAGCGGAATCTTATCTGTAATTTATAAATCATAATGAAATCTCAACGGGCCTGTAGCTCAGCTTGGATAGAGCGGCATCCTCCTAAGGTGAAGGTCGTGGGTTCAAAACGCGTGCTGGATGTGAAACCAGCCAGCGGTGAAAATCCCACCAGGCCCGCATTCTATGTTACATTGCTCGTAATGTCCGGTGAAGAAGGATATAAAGCTTTTAGCGGGCTATGCAAATAAATCTGGAAATAATAATGTTTGATTTGGTGCTGCAATGGCAAAAGCGAATGCTTCATCGGGCAATAATCCTAAAAGAGATGATGCCAAAAGATCGGGACCGGTGTTCATAGTCAAGCCTGTATCAAACAAATTCGGGATAGACTATTTGCATATAACTCTCATACTGCTCGTCTTGGTGCTAATAGCGCTTGCGATATCGCTGTCAAACTTCAAGCCCACAACTATAGTCAAGACATGCCAGTACGGAGTTGTGAACGGTACATGCTCGCAGCCGAAATACACAAGCACCAATGCGATAAAGGCTGCAGAACATGTGCTTGCAGATTATGCTGTGATCAACTCTACCCTCTCATTGCTCCCGTATTATTCCCTCGTCAACGACTCAAAAGCGGAATACCTTGTAAACAGCAGTATGTGGCTTGTAATAGTACCTTACATAAACCCTTTCACAAAAGAGGTGCTCAATGTATCCATGCTGCTTTACGGTTCCAATCTCTCTCTTGCAACTCCATATATGCAGATGATAAGACCACTTGTGAATTCTAGCAATTATGTTGTTGCACCAGGCACCGTGGCGATGACTGGAAAGGCCGCATGCACCTACAATACAAGCATGCCCGTATTCCTTATAACAGATCCTTATGCTCCTGGCGCACTCGCAAGCGTATCAAAGGCAATCAATATGAGTAAGTTGATGGGCCCAAAGATCAATATGAGCTACAAGTTCATATTTTCAGACTATTCAATAGCACTGTACAAGTCGTATGGAGTGGCAGAGACGCAGGATCTGGGTGATTACCTTGCATGCGCCTCGCAGCAAAGCAAGTTTAAAGACTTTATATCGAACTTAACAAACATATATTCAGGCAATCCCATAAGCAATTACACATTGTATCAGCTCGCAATAGGTTCAGGACTGAACGCGAGCATGCTCAACACATGCATGGAGAATGTTTCTACTGCTCTTGATTACCAGGCAAAGCTGGCGCAGTACTACAACATAACTTCTACTCCTATATTTGTCGTGGACTGCAAATACCTCTCCATTCCGGAAACCCTCAACAAGTCCATAGCCTATGCATTGAATGCTTCTAAGTCCATAGCCAGTTAAAGGTGAAAATAAAAATGCATATAATTGTGGGAATAGATCCCGGCAAAACTATTGGAATATCATGCATAGCACTTGACGGCAGGCTTGTGTTCTCTGCCCATAAATCAGGAGAAGGCCTTTCGTGGGTTATTGAAACTATACGCAGTGTGGGTGCACCATCAATCATCGCAGTTGATAAACATAAAAGCGGCGCCCTTGCGAGGAAGGTGAGTGCCGCGTTCAATACCTACATTTTCTATCCAGATAGGGATATAAGCCTGGAAGAGAAGAAGCAGCTTGCAAAGACGGCACACATAAAAAATCCACATGAAAGGGATGCATTTGCCGCCGCGAGGCGTGCATTCAGCGAATACGGAAACAAGCTGAGGCAGGCTGAGCGCATAGCAAACATGGAGAACTATAAGGACATAGACGAGATAAAGTCAAAAGTGCTGAAAAAATACTCCATCGACGAGGCGCTGCACAGCAAATTCTCGAACCGCAGGTAGTCCGTCAGTGCGAAAGCGGTGCTCCGCACGAGCTGCAGAATTTTGCCGAGGCCTCGTTTTTCGCACCGCATTTGCTGCAGTATATATAAGCACCTTCATCCGCGCCACCTTCCCGCTGTACAGAAGGCTGGGCTTCTCCATAATTTCCTCCATCTATCTCTGTAAGCATCCTGTTTATGAAGTCGGCCATCTCCTGGGCTTCCTCCTTTCTGAGACCGTCTATCTCACCTTCCTCCTTGCCGTTCTTAAGCAATCCCTTGTCTCTGTCATAACCCTGCACTCTGATAAAAACAGAACCGTTTATTATACCGTTTTCAAGCCTGACGCTTGTTATCTGCCTATAATAAATACTCTCATAATCCTTCCTTATGCCAAGCGTGGCCCTGTTTAGTATTATAATCCTCTTATTGGTGCACACAACAGTGGTCGGGGTCGTTATCGAGCCTCCGGGCCCTATCCTTCTTTGCGTGGCAGTAAGTTCAACATTCTCGCCATCAACAAGTATGTCTTTGACTGCCGCTGCGTCCTCTTCATTCACCGCCATAGCCATCAACTATATATACTTGCATAGTACTGTGCTTAGTCTATCCAAGGTTAAGTACTAGTACCTGCATTATACATATAAATACACAAACAAAATACTAAATAAATTCGCGTATAACCATAAAGCATCATTCACAATCATGCTCTGATCGTCTAGCCCGGTCAAGGACGCGAGCCTCTCACGCTCGAAACCTGGGTTCAAATCCCAGCCAGAGCATATAAAGTATGCTGTTGATGGTCAACGATTTATCGCGTAAACAAAAATCAGCACCTGCGCACTTTTCCTATAATATTAAGGCTATTCTTTTTCGCTTTCATTTGCCGCGTTTGCATAGCCCGTGCTTATCATTTCATTTAATATGTCTATCAGGTAGCTTGCATTTTTCGTTATATCCTCTTCAGTTATTATACCTATGAGCTTCTTATTCTCATCCACTACGCATAACCTCTTTACCTTGTTGTCAGCCATATACCTTGCAGCATCCTCAAGCTTCTTATCCTTTGTTATTGTGAGGACTGGTTTGGTCATAACATGCTTTGCTTTGGTGAAGAAAAGCGTGTGCTTGCTGCCGGCCAGCAGCCTCCTTACTATATCCCTCTCAGTTATAACCCCAATAGGCCTGTTCTCCTTGTCTGTTATTACTATTCCGCCTACCTCGTGCTTTTTCATCTTGAGTGCAATGCTCTTTATACTCTCGTCTTCGCTGCCTGTTATGACCGGGAAACTCATTATGTCGTTGACTAGTAGCGACCTAGTGTCTGCGTACATTCCACCCACAATACATTCTTCTTCAAAATACCTTTTTAAACATTGATAAAATTAGCGTTTACCGCTATCCTATTCGGCATCTGTCTTTGTACTTATGCATGTGCTGCTCAGCTAATGCGTAGCACCTTCAGCGTTTATGTTCAAGTTTTCGTATTTTGTCGCTCTCCCCCACAGCTCGTCAAACCTTCTGTGCGCCTCACCGCTATTTACGCCTACTATGTGCTCGCTCTTCCTGTTTATTATATTCAGCGGCGGAATTTTATAAGCGACATTCTCATCCATAATTAGCCTTTCGTGCTGCGTAATAGCATCTTCGCGCTTGAGAACTTTGAGCTCAATGGTTATGCCTTCTGCCTCTAGCTCCCTTTTGAAATCCAGATACGCTCTGCCAAATTCCCTTCCAAATCTCTCCCCGTTTGCAAGCACCATAAACGACTTATACCTCTCCTCATTGCCCTTCAGAAGCCTAGATAGGTTTTCTATTCCCTGTGCGTCGAAATGCGGGTCTAGTATGCGTATCACGCCCTGTAGCCTTTTCATAAGCCTGTTGGAAAGCAGTGTCATATTCGTGTAAGGTGTGTCAGGATTTATCTCTATAGGCTGCGTCCTTCTTGCGGATTGCGGTTTCGCCGCCCATGCATATGGGTAAAACACTGCAAAAAGCGCAAGTACTGCGCCTATGTAATATGTATAATACTCGGAGATGAAGCCTCCGAAAGTGAAATTGAACTCTAGTATCATAGTAAGCAGAAGAAAAGACGCAGCCGCTATCGCCATGATTGCGCGCTCTATCTTTGAAAACTGCCTCTGCACTATCCATACTATTCCAATAGCAAGCACCACCACAGCGAATACAAGCAGCATATACGCGACAAATATGCCAAGCCTGAGGGCGCCGCTTGCAGCTATAAGAGGGAACAGCGAAGTTGACACATTTAAGTTGTATGTGTGTATCGTTGTAGCTACTCCAGAGTATTCTCCAAGGTAATAAGAAATTTGTTCTATATAGTAGACGGAGCTGAGCAGGACTATGAAGCCTGCAAGCATGCCTATATACGCATTCAGCCTTTTTTGCGAGTCAAGCTGCATATGATCACTCCGCCGCAACATTCTGTAATATATGAGATATACAATGCGTGTCCTTTATTATAAATACTGCTTTGTTGAAAGCAACCCGTCTTCTTAAAGCCAAACTACTTACTTGCATTTATCAAGGTGCACCAGAGCCTAAATCTTTATTGGATAGAAATGGGATAAGCCCTTCGTAATGCACCTCAATATTATCTTTATACTCGTCTTCAAGCAGAGAAAACAAATCGCTATCCAAATACTTCTTCCCGTCGCTAGACCCGCCGCGCATTGTACCCTCTTTCTTAAAGCCCAGCGATTCCAATAGCGATGAAGACGCTTTATTGAATGTAAAAACCTTTGCTTGTATCCTGTGCAGTTTTAATACCTTGAACCCGAATCCGACTAAAAGCCTTACCGCCTCTTTTCCATAACCTTTTCTCCATTGCCCCCTCCCTATCCAGTATCCTATTTCACCATTCCTATTAATCAAGTCCAGCGAATTGTAACCCTCTACTCCTATTAGGCCTTCATTTATGTGTATGCCGAAGTGCGCCTGTTTTCCTTCGATAAAATCCTGTGTAGCTTTCTCTATGAATCGCAGCGCATCCTCTCTTTTATACGGATGCGGGAAAGTCAAAATGCCAAGATTGTATGCTATCTCTCTATCATCAGCATTCATTGCGATACTGTCTGCGTCATCTATAGAAAGGGATTCAAGATAAACCCTCAGATTGGAATAAACCTTCAACACCTTTTCCACACCCTGTCATGCTATTATTCTAGAGACTCTTGAAAGCCTGTGTCCTTTGGCCTTCAGCTCTATCTCATAGAACATGCCAAATGACAATCTGTATGCATCATATCCCCTCTTCTTGAGCATCTCATAAAGTTCATCCAGCATCCTCACTGCGTCAGCTGGCGCGGCAAGCTCCCCGAATAAATGTGCGAACGGATTCAGCACAATCGTCTCGACTTTCAGCTGTGTCGCAAGCGAGGATATCTCATTGTAAGTCCTGTCGAGTATCCTGGACTCGCTTTGGGTGTCCTGCTTCTCAAAGCTTATGAAGACGAGCAGCGCATCACCCGTCTCAAGGCTCTCGCTCTTTTCAACTATGGGTGATCTTCCCTGCTCGCTCGGAACAGCCTTAAAGTAATCTACATGCCACGCCATGAATCTTGCCATTTTATTACCCTCAATAGAAGCTGATGCTCAAGTCTATTATCTCATTATAATTCTTTCCGCCAAACAGGAATGCGGCATCAATCTTTTTACCTTCGATTACCTTCTGTAGCCAGTATCTATCGTCGAGCCACATCTTGTCGTATGGTAGCTTGTTTATATGAAACCATTTCGGGCTCATCTCCTCGCTTTCAACAGGATTCCCCCTCCACCTCTTTGCTATAAACACCGTGACATTCTGATTGAATAAATCTTTTTTGTCGCCATCAAAATAAAAGCGTATGCTTCCAGCCTTTTCATATTTTACTGGAACCATCCCAACCTCCTCTTTTGCCTCACGCACTGCAGCTTCCTCTATTGTTTCACCTTCTTTCTGCTTGCCTCCTACCCCGTTAAGCAACCCCACTCCAAAACCCCTTTTCTTCATCGCGAGCAGGACCCTCTTCTTTTTATCGTCTACAAAATAGAGCAGGCTTACATTCCTCAATTTCTTTCCTGCGCCGGATGATTCCTCATACTCGATCAGCTTTCTGCGCCTCGAACTTTTCTTTGCCATACTATCATCTCTATCAATAGTAATCATGATTGGACAATTATTATTTATAATTTATAACTTTGTATATGCTTCTTTATTCACGCATAAGGAAATATGGTAGTTCAGTATAGTTGCCATATCTATAAATATAACTAATCTAATTACAATTTTGTAATAGTTTGTCAACAAAAACAACAATGGTAGGGGAATAAATGGTGCATAAAGGCGGTGCAAAAAGCATAGAAGAAACCCTCAAGGCGCTTGCCACAACCTCAAAAGGGCTCAGCGAAGAAGAGGCTGCGGCCAGGCTTTCAAAGAACGGCTATAACGAAATCCAGTCAAAGAAGGAAAGCCAAACCTTGAAATTCCTAAAGAAATTCTACGGCCCTATCCCAATAATGCTTGAGATTGTAATAGTACTCACTTATTTTCTTAGGCATTTCGATGACCTGTATATAATCCTTGCCCTGCTCGTATTTAATGCAGTGGTCGGATTCCTAGAGGAGCGCAAGGCAGACAACTCCATTGAGCTGCTCAAGAAAAGAATAACTGTCAATGCAAGGGTGCTGCGCTCGGGAGAGTGGAAGCTGAAGCAGGCACGGGAGCTTGTGGTCGGCGATATAATAAGGATACGGCTTGGAGACATAGTGCCGGCAGATGCTGTAGTGATCTCTTCTTCCGATTTAGAGATCGATCAATCGGTGCTCACAGGTGAATCCATGCCTGTAAAGAAAAATACTGGCGACACAGCATATTCCGGGTCAGTCGTCACAGAAGGCGAAGCGCTGTGCGCTGTTTCCGCAATCGCAGGCAGCACCTATTATGGCCGCACTGTAAAGCTTGTAGAAGAAGCCAGGCCGCATCTGCATCTGGAGCACATGATATTCAACCTTATCAAATACCTTATTGCAATCGACATCGCATTGGTTGCAGTGATAATACTGTTCGGAGTATTTGTAATGCACAGCGATTTTGGTACAATAGTGCTTTTTGCATTGAACCTGCTGATTGCTTCGATACCTGTTGCTCTTCCTGCGGCGTTTACAGTTTCTATGGCGCTTGGCACAGAGAAACTTTCGAAGAAATCCATACTCGTTACAAATCTCAACGCAATAGAGGAAACCGCATCAGTAAATGTGATATGCTTTGATAAAACCGGCACTATAACAGAGAACAGGCTAGAAGTTGAAAGCGTGTATGTCCTACCCGGCCATACAGAATCCGAAGTGATAGAAGCCGCAGCTCTGGCCTCAAAGATAGAAGACAAAGATCCGATTGATACTGCAGTTATAAATTATGCGGGCCGGTCAAAGGTGTCGTTTGACAAGTTCAAAGTCCTGAAGTTCACCCCGTTCCAGCCAAAGACAAAAATGTCAAGCGCATTAGTATCAAGAGGCGGTAAAAAGATTGAGGTGTCAAAAGGTGCACTTGAAAAGATACTTGCGATATGCAATATAGGAAAAGATGAGGAAGCCAAACTTCGGCAAAAGGTGAACGAATTCTCCCTGAATATGTTTAGGACGATTGTTGTGTCAAGGAAAAACGCGGGCAGCAGACGCAGCGAAGTGCTAGGTGCAATAGCACTCAGGGACGAGCCAAGGAAAGACGCGAAGCAGCTCATAAGCGAGCTTCACTCCCTCGGAGTAAGGACAAAGATGCTTACAGGAGACAACATAGCAATAGCTAAGAAGATAGCAAAAGAGGTTGGTATAGGGGAAAACATTGTAGACATCAGCAGCTTAGACGCGAAGGGCGCCGACTTCGACAGAATTATAGATCAGGCTGATGGTTTCGCGGGAATATTTCCCGAGGACAAGTATAAGATAGTCCGATCTCTCCAAAACAAAGGATACAGGGTGGCGATGACAGGCGACGGCGTTAACGACTCTCCAGCCCTAAAGCAGGCAGAGGTAGGTATTGCAGTATCCAATGCGACTGACGTTGCAAAAAGCGTTGCAGATCTTGTGCTTGTAAAGGACGGAATAGAGGTGCTTGTAGATGCAGTAAAGGAGAGCCGCAGGATATTTGAAAGGATGATGACTTATACTCTTGCAAAGGTTGGCAAGATCATACAGATCGTGTTCTTCCTTACAATAATGCTCCTCGCCTTCAGGGTCATAGGGATAAGGCCTTTCGAGCTCATACTCCTCCTATTCACCAACGATATAGTAAACATTTCAATATCGACAGACAATGTGGGTTATTCACATTCTCCTGATGCATGGAATACAAAACTAATCACAGAGTCGTCGCTGATACTTGGGTTCTTCCTGTTGCTGTTTGCGCTATTATTCGTTCCGGTATCACACTATCTTGCATTGACTTTGCTAGGCTTTCAGACACTCATATTCCTCATGTTCAACTTCACAGATAAACTCTACATATTCAGCGTGAGGGAGAGAGGCCACATGTGGAATAGCGCGCCAAGCAAGAGCCTTGTTTTCGCCTCGATTGCAGGAATAGCATTCGGCATAGTTATATCATACTACGGTATAATGATCTATCCAATTAGCGCATATTCGATATTGCTTCTCATAGTACTGGGCATAATATTCATACTCGCATTTGATTATGTAAAGATATACCTGTTCAGAAAGCTGAAGATAAGATAGTACCGTGCCGTATGTATGCATCTGGTGTATCATTTGGTGAGGTGTCATGCATGCACAGTAACAAACCCGTTTACAAACTTGTAAACTCAATAAACCCCATTTTGTCCAAACCTCATCTTTCCATAGCACTATACAAATAAGCTACAGTCTTGCATCACCTATTTATATATTTTTAACGAATCTTTAACAGCAGATTTGCATGGAAAAGGAAGGGCTTGAAGCTGTAATAAACCTTATAGCGAGGCGCGGCATAGTTATGCCTTCGTCACAGATATACGGCGAAATTGGCGGCTTTTATGATTATGGCCCCATCGGGCTTAAAATAAAGAAGAAGCTCGAGGCTGCATGGAGAAGGTATTTCATAGAAGAGATGGGCAATCTGGAAATAGAGACGTCTATAATATCCCCGCGCCCCGTGTTTGAGGCAAGTGGTCATCTCAAAGCGTTTTCCGACCCGCTTACAGTGTGCTCAAAATGCGGTTACAGCCACAGGACAGACAAAATTCTTGAGGAATACTATGCAAAGAAGGGAGACAATGCGATGCTTGAAAAAGTAAAGCACAGCAGTATAGCAGAACTGCGGGAGATGCTTAAGTCAGCTGATGTGCGCTGTGAGCGCTGCGGTGCTAAGCTAGAGGGCAGCGAGGTATTTAATCTGATGCTTGGTACGAAGATAGGCCCGCTCGGAGGAATAGAAGGATACATGCGCCCGGAAACTGCACAGGGCATATTCCTAGATTTCAAAAATCTTTACAGGATCTACGGGCTGAAGCTGCCGATAGGCATAGGCCAGACCGGAAAGGCGTTCAGGAACGAGATCTCTCCGAGGAACTTTCTTGTAAGGATGCGCGAATTTTCACAAATGGAGTTGGAGTATTTCTTTGACCCTGACGACAAAGAGCCTCTTATAAACGGCAGGGCTATAGGCAAGGATGTTTTGGAAGAGTCTATAAACTTCGTTCCCGCTGAAGGCAATAACGGCGCTAACGATGTTGTATCAGCTAAGCTTTCTACTTTGCTGGAGAACGGCAGTGTGCCTAACAAACTTTTTGCATATCTTATTTACATGGAAAAGAAGTTCATGCTCTCCTTGGGATTCGATGAAAGTGCTTTCAGGTTCAGGCAGATAGGCAAGGAAGAACTGCCCCATTACTCTGGCGGAAATGTGGACATGGAGGTAAAGATAGGTGAGAAGTACGAGGAAGTTTCAGGCACTGCATATAGGACTGACTTTGATCTGAGGAGCCATGAAGCGCTTTCAAAGGAAGACCTACATGTAATAAGCAACGAGAAGAAGGTACTGCCCAATGTTGTAGAGCTTAGTATCGGCCTCGACAGGCTCTTCCTTGCACTGCTTTCCAATTCGCTTTACAAGGACGAGCGCGGATGGGAGGTGCTCAAGTTAAGCCCGGCAGTATCCCCGTACGATTTTGCAGTTTTACCTCTTCAAAAAGACGACAAGCTTATAGAGAAGGCATCACTTGTGAGGGACGAGCTCATAAAGAGGGGGTATAGCATATTTTACAGCACTTCGGGCAGCATCGGAAAGCGCTATGCAAGGTCTGATGAGATAGGCATAAACAAAGCAATTACAATTGACTACACAACTTTGGAGGATGATACCGTAACTGTGCGCGACATAATTACCACAAAGCAGGAGAGGGTGCCTATTGCAGGCATCAAATTATAACGCCGCGCTGCCTTTGCCTCTCCGAATGTCTCGTGTGTTGTGCAAAATCAAGTGGTAATGGCATGAAGCTGCAAATTCCTGTTTCAGACTTCAGCATTAAGTACACTTTCGAGAGCGCACAGCCTCTTACTTTCTATGCGGATTTTGACCCTGTCGACAACAGCATTGTTTTCCCATATGGAAACGGGATTGTGCGCGCCAGGTTTAGCGGCAATTCCAGTTCCGGCATGCTTACCGTAGAAAATGTCTATGGAGAGGCGAAGCTCAGAAAAAAGGAGTTTGAAGCGCTTTTTAGGATAAATGATGATATGCAGCACATTTACAGCCGCATTGCATCAGATAGGTTCATGGAGTCTGCAATAAATCGCTACCGCGGCATGAGGCTCACGCTAAATGATCCTTGGATCACAACGCTTGCCTTTCTAGCGTCACAGTTCAACAACATAAAAAGAATAAGGCGTATAGTCAAGTGCCTTATGGAGAGGTTTGGTGATGATATAACTTATAATGGCACGATAGTGGGCAAGACTTTTCCATCAATAGATGCACTTGCCCATGCCTCTGTTTCTGACATATCGCGTTGCGGCGCCGGGTTCAGGGCAGAGTACATAAAGAGATCTGCGGATTACTGCCTGTACAACATTAATCTCGAAAAGCTAAAAGGCAAAAGCTATGAAAAGATAAAACAATCTCTTTTGGAGCTGCGCGGCGTCGGGGACAAGGTTGCAGACTGCATAGCCCTGATGGGATACGGCAAGCTTGAGGCATTCCCTATAGACACCTGGATAAAGAGGACCGTGGAGAACATATATTTTAATAAGCGTAAGAAGACAATAAAGGAGATACATAAGTTCGCAGAGGAGAAATGGGACGGGCTTGCGGGCTATGCCCAGCAATACCTTTACTGGCATGGCATGCATTATTTGCGTTGAGAGAGTTGATTATATGAAATTACAGAATCAGAAAGTTAAGGGGCTAAACATTCTGACCGAAGAGGTCTCTGAAATAACTGAATATATGAAATCAAAGCAGAAAGCTTTTGATAAGGTATCCGATTACAGCAGGGAGATAATACGTCTTTCCGCACAGGCGATAACCAATCTGCATAACAGTATGGCAGATTCAGCCAAAGAGCGTCTTAGAGAAGCCGAAAAGTTGCTCACCTCACAGGAGCTGAACGATAAGAGATTTGAATACTATGCGCTTCAGGCGCAGCAGGAATTTGCTGAAGCATATATATTCTACAATATCAAGACATCAGGAAAGCTGCCCTCAAGGAAGTCAACAATGGTAAGCAGGGAGGCATACCTCCTCGGGCTTATGGACTGCATAGGAGAGTTGAAGCGCGAGATACTCGAGGAGCTTAGGAATGGAAATGTTGAAAAGGCGGAGTTCTACTTCACTACGATGCGTTCAATATACGACATTACAAGGCCTATACGTTTTGCCGAGGCGGTCCTGCAGGGCTTTAGGAAGAAGCAGGACGTTGCAAGAATACAAATAGAAAACGCTGGTACAGAAATACTATCGTTTAGAAAGAGCAGAAAATAATAGATGTATAATAAATAAAATCCAGAAAACCTTTTGGCAAAATACTGTTATGAAGTATCTATTCTATTCCGAACATATCTTTTATACTACCGACAAATCCCTTTCTCTTGGCTGTTTGTGCATTGCTCTCTTCCTCATCTTCATCTTCCTCTTCTTCTACCTTTACCTCTTTTTTGGCCTTTTTCTTTTTCTGTGGAGCCTGTGTTATTTTATCCCTGTCTGGGCCGACACCCAAAATACCCTTAACACTTTTTACTATATCCATCTTTGATTCGTACTGCTGTTCCTCCTCTATTGGCTTTCCTACATTTGCGTTTTCAAAAGATACATCGGAAAACTCCTCTATAAGTTCGGCAAGCTGCGCCCTGCCCTTTGTAGAATCTAATACTATAACATTTGCTTTTGCATTGCGGCATGCTGAATCGATATCCAGCCTTGTTCTGCATGGTACTGCTCGTGCATAATTGGCCTTGTTAACATCTATGCTAGCCTTATAAGGCTCGCTGGACAGCACAATTATATAGTCAAATCCCTTGCCCACATTAGATCTCGATTCCTCTATAAGCTCCTCATATCCGTCGATATTTGCTTCCGAGATTATTGCATTCATATTCTGTATTTTGTTGAGGAGGTTCGCAACAAAAATACCAATGTCCCTGTTATCGCTGACAATATATATCTTCATAAAATCATCAATTCCTTGCAAGATTGTGCTTTTACCTTTATAAACTATTCCCCACTAACCTTTTTAATCCTTTTACATTATTAATAAAACAGAGGTGTTAATTTGCGAGGAAGATCTACAATAGTAGTATGCAATTCGTGCGGGAGGAAGATTCCGAGGAACAAGGCTGTTGTTTTTGAAAGGGGATTAAGCTTCAGCACCGACCTGCATACGGCAAACGACATAAGGTTCTTTGAAAAGCAGAAGGTTTATTACTGTATAAGCTGTGCCAAGCACAGGGGCATATTCGAGAAGAAGAAACGCATGGCAGCAGCGCGCAGTGAAAAGCTGGTATAATGGCTTTAAATCCGAATGACCTGCTGATATTTCAGGAAAGAGAGAAAAAGAAAGAGAAGAAGCCAGCCAAGCAAATCTCCGAGCAAATCAAGCCACAGGTTCAAGCGCCTTCACAGCAGCCAGCTTCAACGCAACCACAGCCAAAGCAGCAAGCCGCTCCGCAGCCGACTCAGCAATACGTAAAACCAGCTACCTCTGTTGCACCGACCAAAACACAGCCTCAGCCCAAACTTCAACCTCAACCTCAATCTCCTCAGCCCCAACCTCAACCTTCTCAACCTCAAAGAGTGCAAGCTCCAAAACCTTCTCCTAAACCTGCTGCAGTGCAGCAGACCCCTTCTCCAAAAACCCAGCCTATTACAGCGCAGCCCAGAATCCAGCCTCAAATCCAGAAAGTGACACAGACGTTTCAAAAGGAGGCGGGTGCTGCAACCGCGCCCTCCGCACCTTCTGCTTCTGAAAGCGAGTTTTTATCAAGCGTGTATACTTCAATTCAGCCGACCGAATCGGAGATAGAATCAATTATCAACAACGAGTTCGGCGCGTCGGGAATTGCAAAGAGGACAAAGATCTCAAGGTCGGAAGCACAGAGCAGGGAGGAGGCAAAGGGCCAGTATTGTGTGTGGCACCCATGGAGGCCGGCTTATGCTATATGTAATTACTGCTCCAGGCCGTTCTGCTACGAGGATATAGTGGAGTACAACAACAACTACTACTGCCTGGAAGACATAGATAAGGTTTCTACAGGTGCTGTTTCAGAAACCTCTGTTAAGTACAACAACTTAAGCATGGTGTCAGCAATATTTTTTGTTGCTGCGTTTATGCTATTCATATACTTTGCCAACAACCAGGTTGCATATGTAACAGGCTATGCAAACTCTGTGGGCTTCTTCACATTTCTATCAAAGCTCAATTACTCATATGGCAGTGCGATCATCGGCCTGGTACTTGCTCTGTTCAGCCTTGTAGCCGGAATATTGATATTCGCGCATTCAGATAAAGGCTTCGCCTTCGGCCTTGGGATAGGTGCGTTTGATGTGCTGCTATTCAGCTATAATTATGCAAGCAGTGCGCAGCTATATTCCTTAGCAATAGGCATCGTCAGCTTCATTGCGCTTGTGTTGCTGCTCCTCTCGCGCGAGGCATATGAGTCTGTGCCTGCATCTGTGCCTGAAAACTCGTATATGAGTGAGTTGTCAAACTTAAGCAAGTTCTAGCTTATAGAATGTGGTGCGGCAAGCTTCTTCAGTTCTGTATTGCAAGGGTCCTCAGCTGATACCTCCCCCTCTTTTCTATCGCCCTCAGTCTTGAGAAAACTCTGTGTGCCTCCTTTTTCATAAGCCTCGTATAACCTTTTTCAAAAGCGGCGTAAAGCGACGCATCAAGCGAGCGTTTCATCAGCAGCACGTCCAGCGCGCGCTCTTCCTGCGAATCTGTGAACTCTGCAAGTCCAAAGTCTATGATCCAAACCCTGCCGTGCTTGTCGAGCATGATATTTGCAGGCGTGAAGTCACCATGCACAATGCCGATGGTGTGCATCATTGCAAGCTGCATTCCTGCCTTTTCCATCGCAGTCATCGCCCTTTCGGAGTTTAAAGCGCTCATTGCGACTGAACGCCCTTTTTCAAAAAGCAACCGGTTCATGGTTGTGCCCGATATTCTGCCCATTGCGATCCAGTACCTGCCCACCATAAGCACCGGAGGCACACTCAGTCCATTTTTATAGAGCTTCGCCTGTACCTTAGCCTCGGTTCTGGTTCTTTGCATGCGGATCTCCTCATCCAGCTCCCTTGCTCTGTATCCTTTCGCGTGCCTGTATTTCACAACAGCGTCTGTGCCAAGGAGCTTTGCCGTGTATATCTTTGCCTCCGCACCCTCTGAAATCTTGCTTATTTTTCCGTTCATGTTTTATGCCTGCTTTTCTTCTTCTCAAGCCACGCAAGCCTGAAGCTGTCAATCCTGTACCTCTGGTTTATCGAGAGTCTCTCTTCCGCATGCCCGTGTGCAAAGGTGTGCAGCTTCTCAGCAACAATAGCTATCATCGCGCCGTTGTCCGCATTGAATTCATTCGGTGCACGGTAGAATCTGCCCCTGTGCGAAGAGGCAATCCATTTAAGCATTGCTGCAAGCCTCTCGCTCTGGGCAACTCCTCCGCACACAACCAGCTCCTTTTTGCCTGTGAGCAGCATAGCCCTCTCCGCAGCCTCGCACAGCATAGAAAACGCCGTTTCCTGAAGGGAGAATGCAATGTCCTCTTTCCTCTTTGTTCCGAGCAGCTTTACCGCATTGGTGAGCAGGCCTGTAAATGTAAAGTCCATGCCCTTTACTGTATAAGGCATATGGATGTAGCTGCCTCCCTCAGCAAGCTTTGCAACGCTGGATCCCCATGCGGGGTTGAGCCCCGCAGCCCTTGCGAACGAATCCAGCATATTGCCTACGCCTATATCAAAAGTCTCGCCATAGACATGGTAATGCGGATGCGGCTCCATCTCGATTCCGAGTATCTGCGAGTTGCCTCCGCTAACATACAGCACCAGCGGGTCTTTCAGGCCGTAAATGTGCTTCACCACCTCAACATGTGCTGCGGCATGGTTTACGGGGTAAACGGGCTTGCCGGAAATCTGAGAAAGGGTTAGAGCTGCAAGCTGCCCTACCCTAAGGCATGGACCTATGCCCGGGCCTTTGGTATACCCTATGGCGTCTATCTCATCGATGCCTATACCTGCCGCATGCAGCGCCCTTTTTATTACCTTGGCGGAATTTTTCCTGTGGAACTCAGAGACCTTCATAGGTATTATACCCTTGTCAGAGATCGGGTACATCGCCTTTTCGTTTGCTACAATTTTACCATCTCTGACTATCCCAACCCCGAAAGTGTGTGCGCTGCTTTCTATACCGATGGTAATCATGCTACCCTACCAACTGCCTCTTGCTGCTATTTTCAATTTGCATCAAACATATTTTTTACTTCTTTCAAATCGATCAAAATATACTTTTGTATAACAGTTTGCAGTGTCAAGCATAAAAATGTTTATCCCAAATTTGGAGTAAAGGGTGCATGGGATGAAAGTCTTCTCAAATGCAGGCATGGGTTTACTCTTGGCGATGCTGTTTGCCATTTCAACGTTCTCCATAAGTGCTGCGCAGGGCATAGGCACATCGCAGGTTGTGCTTTCGAACTCTTCGCTCTCGGTATATCCAGGCTCCTCATTGAGCCTGCCGTACATGGTAAAGCTTGTAAGCGGCACGACATGGGGCACTACCCTCAGCGTGACCGACAAGTCCACACTCTCAAGCAGCGGAATCTCGGTATCGCTCTCGCAGTCATACGGCGACCCGACATATTCTGGCATAGCAACCATCTCTACCTCAAGCTATACGCCTGCAGGAAATTACTCCATAATGTTTGCAGCTAGCGGAGATGATCCATCAAATTCTCCCGCTGTGTTTACGCTCATAGTTACGCCTAGTGCGCCTTCTAATTCTGTCAGCACCGTTCCGGTTACCGCACCTCCTTCCACGCCCACATTCAAGACCATCGCCTCTGCAAACTCGTTGGTAAATGCAAGCAAGGGGGCAACACTCAGCGTGCAGTCTGGTACGATCCGGGTGGTGATAAAGCCAGGAACATACGCGCTGGTCAACGGGACAAAGGAACAATACTATAATTTCTCACTAATAGTCTTTTCCATAAGCAACGTTTCCAGCCCGCCGAATTACTCCAGCCTAATGCCGGGCGAGGCATACGCCTTTGCGGTTAACGGTAAGATAACCCCGCAGATATCATTTGTCAACGCCACTGGAGCAGACGCTCCTATAACAAGCTACGTGATTGCAGGGCCTAACACCACCTCATGGACATGGCTAGGCGGAACATATTCCAACGGCACCTATGTGGGCGGAGCATACAAGTTTGCCGATACCTGGTCGCATCCGAATTCCACCGAGATGGTCAACACTCAGTTCTTCAAGCCAGTGCTCTGGATCTTTGAGGCACCAGCCCCTGCAGTAACAACCTCAACTCCATTATCAACCACACCTTCAACGAGCAAGCCTGGCACTACTCTGCCTTCAACTAACATTCCGCCGAGTCCTTCAAAGAGCAGCGGCGCGGCATATCTTTACGGTACTGTGGTAGTAATCATAGTGCTGGTAATAATCATAGCGCTCGCATTGAGGGCAAGATCAAAACCCAAAGTATAAAGAAGCAAAACAGATACGGGATTGCACGGGCACATAGCAGACTGTGCCCTTCTTTTTCTCTATCTCTATTTTCTATCTTCTCCTTCCGCTGCCGCTCTCCCCATTTCCTGAAAGCGAGAACACGCTGCCTATTGAAAGGTAGATAAGCTTTGCGGCAAGGTAGTTCGGCGCCTCGAGCCCTGGTATGGGCATAAGCTCCACGAAGTCCATTCCGATAATCTCCTTCCTGGCTGCAACTCCTTTTATTATATCAACGAGCTCCCTGAAGTGCAGGCCGTCTGGCTCCGGCGTGCCTGTGCTAGGCATCTCGCTTGGGTCAAGCACATCCAGGTCAACGGTAAGGTAGACCTTCTCCTCTGATGCCTTGATAATCCTGTCTATCGTGCCCTTTATGCCCGCCTCCCTTATATCCTTCATGAATATTATGCCTTTGCCATAGCTTTCCATGCTCTGCTCATCTATGCTCCTTACGCCTGCGCTTACCGTGCTGTCGCAGAGCTCCCTCGCCCTCGCCATCACGCACGCATGGCACATCTTTGCCCCCATGAACTCGCCTCTCGAATCGGAGTGCGCATCCATATGCAGTACAGTGAAGCCCTGCTTCCCCAGCGCCTTCGAGAAGCTCTTCAGCGCACCTATCGTTATTGTATGCTCGCCCCCGAGCATAAGCGGCAGCTTGGAATCGTTCAGCAGCACGTCCACTTCCTTCTCTATCCTGTTTACCATTCCTTCTGGCGAGCCGAAGTCAGGCGCAAGCTCCTCCAGCGTGTATATACCTATCTTGCTTATGTCACCGCCAAATTCCTCATTGTAAAGCTCAATGTTTCTGCTTGCCTCTATTATCGCATGCGGCCCGCCACGCGAGCCTGGCCTGAAGCTTGCGGTTGAGTCATAAGGCACAGGAAGCACCGCGACCTTTGCGGTTCTGTAGTCCTGGGCTTCAAGCCCGAAAAGGTTGTATGGGGGCATTGCGTTTAAGACGTGCATTGTAACACACAAGCATGTGTGCAAAGCAGCACATGCTATAGGGTAGTTTGGCAAATTGCATATAAAAAACTTTGCGGATGCAGTGCCAGGATTGGTGTATTGGACTCTAGTCAAACATTAGACACCAGACGTATACCTTATACATACTTAAAAAGAGTTTCAACAGCATTATAATTGTGATGTAATGGCGAAAGCAAATGCGTCGGCTGTCTTTGTACTGGAATTCATAGGCAGCTTGATATATCTAGGAGTAATTGCCTTGATGGGCATGAGCTTTAGTACTGTACTGAGCGGATACGGAAGCCTTTGGACCCCATTGCTATACGGCGCGGCAGTGCTTGCGTCAGTAGCACTATTCATAACAAGCTTCGCAAACTTCTCCCATATGGGTGAGTTCCTTGGGAAGTATGCGTTCTGCGAGGCAGTAGCAGCGGCGTTCTCATTGTTTATTCTGACTGCAGGAGTATACAGCAACATCTTGTTCGGGTTCAGCATCGTCGGCTTCATAATAGCCATGCTGGGCGCAGGATACAGCGGCCAGAGCGCATTCATGGGCAAGAAGTGAAATAGGGTTTCTTTTTTATTTTATTTATTTTAATTTATTTTTATTTATTATCTAGTTTGTCCTAGGTTTCTCCGTCTTTTTTGCTTAGGACAGAGAATAATTTACCGTTCTACGTTTTTTATTCAGCAAGATTTATAGAGTTTATAAACAAATACGCTCAGATATTCAACAAAGAAAAGCGTGATGTATATGGTGAAAGTGGGAGAGAGAGTTCCGGATTTTGAGGTAGATGCATACTTTAACGACAAGATCGGCAAGATAAGGCTTTCCGATTACAAGGGCAAATGGGTTGTGCTTATATTTTACCCTGCGGACTTTACGTTCGTTTGCCCTACAGAGCTAGAAGAGGCTGCAGAGCACTACGACGAGTTTAAGAAGCTGGGTGCGGAAGTCATGAGCGTGAGCACAGACACGGCGTATTCGCACAAGGCGTGGCACGATGTCTCGCCCTCGATAAAGAAAGTTGCTTATCCAATGCTTGCTGACCCCACAGCGAAGGTGTGCAACGAGTTCGGCACATATCTTGAAGCCGAAGGCGTATCCCTGCGCGGCACATTCATCATAGATCCAGATATGGTGCTTAAGAGCATGGACGTGCACGACAATAGTGTGGGCAGGAATACCAAGGAAATACTAAGGAAGCTGGAGGCGGCGATATATGTGCGCGAGCACCCAGGCGAGGTATGTCCTGCAAGCTGGGAGCCCGGCAAGAAGACGCTCAAGCCAGGAATTGAAATTGTCGGAAAAATATGAGCCGCACGTATGTATGAAGGAGTCGCAGACCTGTGCGTACGCGCCAGGCATATCTGCAAACACAGCGGCATTTCCGGCGAAGGCCCTGTGTTCTTTTTTTATTTCAACTATATTTTTTCTTTTAGCAATTCGAGAAGGTTATATAATAAGAAAGAAAAAGCTAATGCAAGGTTCATCTTTTCGCGCTTACTCCTAGCATATGCCCCTCGTTGTCATAGCCGAGTGCCGCCTTGAATGCGTCATACTCTATAGTTATTGTGCTGTCCGAATATGGATCGTTTATATAAAAAGCGTCCTTGTCATAGCCCTTTATGACAACCCAGTGTGGTGCAGGATTCAGGTACGGGTTTATCGCATTCGCGTTGACGAGCACTATAGGTATCTTGCCCTTGCTCATCTCCCTCTTTATCACATTTATTGTTACCTGTGTGTTTGTCTCCTTTATCTTCGCCTCCTTAACCTTTGCCTTAACCTCATCAAAAGACGCTTTGAGCGTATCAAGATTTACCCCCTCGTACACCGCAAGTTTCCTCTCATAGCCCTCGTCCTTAGTGTTGTTGCTGAATATATCTACATTAAGCCCTCTTTTCTTGAGGGCGTAAGCAAGACCGTATTTTGAGCCGTGCCATACGCTGCCCATGACAGCCTCCTGCCATATCTTGAATTCATCTTTCTTATTTGGCTTGTATCCTTTCTTAAGGTGCTTCAGCACCATCATGGCGCATGCTGCTGAACTTGTAAACTCCTCAGACTGGGGATAAGTCGAAATGTTATAATCTTTTGATGCTCTTATTGTTGTCATGGTATCATCTTGATTAGTTGTTTTAACATCCAATATTATACTCCTTTCATTTGCCTGCCCTGCGCACCGTACTGCACCGCAGACAAAAATAAGCATGCAGGGAGGGAGATATGTTCAATGTTTTGAACTCCCGTAGGCCTAAGCCAACGGATCTTGAGTCCGTCGCGTTTGACCAGGCTCCGCCATCCCTGCACGCTCTTTATTATTAACACTCAATCTTAATAAAATATTGCAATGCGTTTGCGGTGTGGGGTCATTAGCGAGATATAATTGATTCTTATTATATATTTATACTTTTCCTTAGTTTTCCTTCTGTATATTTTACCCCGAAGGTGCGGCAGTCAGTTTAGGAATTTGCGCCCTGCGCCTGCACAAACTCTTTTATCTGCTCAGCGCTGTAAAGCCCCCTGAGTGGCTTTATGATACGCTTGAGCGCCTCTGCTACTGCAGGCTTGAGGTCCTGCGGCCCAATCTTCCCTGCTGTGAAGTCCTTCTCAAGCTCCGGATATGCTGCGTATTCTACATCACCGCCATGCTCATTTTTCCTTTCGACCTTCAGCACATTTGAAAACGGTATTATAAGGTACCTGCAGATCTCGAGCAACGGGTTGCCGGCAGCTTCCCTCTCTGGGCACCATGCCTTGTTTATCGACCTGTCTATCTCTTCATCACTTTGGAAGATGCCGATAAAAGATCCGGGCTTAGACTTGCTCATCTTCATCTCAGCAACTATCTCTTCCTTCTCCCTCCCGCTCATCTCCGGCGGCTTTGCCAGGGAAGGCAGAAGATGGTGGTGTATTGGCACTATGTTCTTCAGGCCCAGCTTCGGGAATATCTCCTTCGCAAGCATGTGCACCCTCCTCTGGTCCATACCAGCATGTGGTATATCTACATCAAGTGCCCATATGTCTGCAGCCTGCATAACGGGGTAGATATATTGTGAGACGTGCAGCGTATCTTTCTGGCTCCTTCCCTCGATTATAAGTGTGCGGGTTGCGCGTGCCATTGTAAGCCTTCTTGACATCTGTATCAGCATCTTCCAGTACTCATCGTTGCCTTTATAAAGTTCTGAGCCGAGCACTATCCGTGTATTTGGGCACAGCCTCTCGAATATTTTTTTGAATACCTCTGCAAGCTTTAGTATCCTGTCCCAGTCGCCTCCCATCTTGTTGTTAGCCATTGAATGCCAATCAGCAAGCAGCACCTGCGTTTTCACGCCTATCTTGTCAAGATCCAGTATCTTCTTTGCAGCCACTATCGTGCCTATGTGCGGCAGACCGCTTATCTCATAGCCTATATAATGCTTGGGCGATGAGTTCGTCTCTAGCAGATTCCTCATCTCGCCTTCTGTGACAATCTCCTCCAGCGGGTCGGATTTTATTATCGACATCTTTGTTTCTATATCCATAAAAATGACCAATAGACCATTTCTGCGCTTGCGCACCAATTATTCCTGCTCATCAACAATTTATTATAGTTTTGTTTATACCGAAGTGTTTTGGGAGTGCGGGGCAGGTTGTGGATGGATACTTTTTATATGGCTCACTTTTCTGGTTGCTGTGGCAGCTTTATAAGTGCTGTATGGCTTCTGCCAGCGAGTATCGTGATTACGTCGTTGACACCAACTTTTATACCTTTTGTCCTATCTCCTACTCCGTACAGTCTTGCGTCTGCGCGCCGCTTGAGCCTTATTGTTATCTTCGAATCAATCGGCACCCTGTACCTCAATGAATGCAAGTTTTCTCCCTTCCCTATATGCTCCCTGTGTATATATGTCGGTAATATATGGCATACGCCTATCTCTTTTCTGTCTATGATTTCAAAGCCTGAAGGATCAAACATATCACGGAATACTATCTTGTTAGGATACGAAAAGTAGCCTGTTGCACCAGCACTCGTGGAGATTATAACACCATCGCTTATAACAAACTCTTTTATCACCTTTCCGTTTCCATACACCATCAGTTCATATCTGAGCGCATTGCTGTCAACGCCCCTCTGCATGTATACATCTGTAAACACGTCTCCTACCCTCCTGCCATTTATTATAACATCCAGCCTCTCATACCTTTCTATTGCGTAGGAGCCTTTCATCATCGCATGGATTGCATTGTAGATATCGTCTATGTGTACTTCAGCAAGCAAACTCTTAGAGCCCAAAACAGAAGAGGAGTTCTTGCCCACAAACAGCAACGGCAAAGATTCCTTCTTGCCGTAAAAGCCAAATACACCGTCACCTCCTACCACTATTCCGGCATCAGCCCCTTTGGATACTATGCTTATGCCTGTGCTCTTTATCTCCCTCTCTATCTTTTTTTGTTTTGCTGCAGGCATATCCGGATCAATCAGCAGCTTTACCCTGGTTATCTTATTCATCAAAATACCCTATATTTTTATAACAAGCATAATTTATTGCTTGATTTATTTGATTCTTTTGATTCTTCTGATTCTTTTTTATCTTCTCTTAATAATAAAGTGCTTGAGCCATAAGCCATATACTATATTTTTATAAATTGCCTCCCCTCCTAAAATAGGGAGGGGTGTAAAATGAATGCCTAATTTTAAGAAGGATGAAAGGATAAAGGCGAGCGAGGAGCTCGAGAATATGCCGATGACCCTCTCGCATATAAAAGTTATGCTCATCTCGGGCGTCAGCTTCTTCACCGACGCGTATGACCTTTTTGTAATAGGTGTGATCCTAATAATACTGCGCCCTATACTCTCGCTTTCTACATTCCAACTCGGCATGCTGGCGAGTGCAGCCCTCTTCGGCGCAGTAATAGGGCCATTGATATTTGGAACAATCGGAGACAAAATAGGGAGAAAGTATGCCTATTGGATTACCATGCTAATATTGATAATAGGCGCCCTGGGATCTGCCACATCCTCTGGCTTTGTATCGCTATTCTTATGGAGGCTGTTCCTGGGTATAGGCATAGGCGGAGATTACCCCTTGAGCTCCACGATAGTTGCTGAATATGCAAACAAAAACGATAGGGGAAAGCTAATATCATCTACGTTTGCGATGCAGGGTTTCGGGATTATAGCCGGAATCGGGCTTGCATTTCTGCTTTTGTTTACAAATGTGCCAGTTGGCATTACCTGGCGCCTGCTCCTCGCATTCGGTGCAGTACCGGCGCTTCTGATCATATACGCCAGGACAAAGCTCTCGGAAACACCGCTCTACAACATCTCTAGAGGCAAGATAGGCGAAGCTTCTTCAACAATAACAGATCTGAAATATGGCAAGCTGCAGGCTGCAAGCTCGACCGAAGCTGCAGTCAAGCACCGCACTATAAGCTTCTCAGAGTTCCTGAAAAGGAGGTGGCAGGTGGTGCTCGGTACCTCCCTCACATGGTTCCTAATGGACATATCATATTATGGCACCTCAATCTTCACCCCTTACATGACCACGCTTATCGGTTTCAAAGGTGTATTTGCACCTACAGCGGCTTCCGCGATGCTCCTGTTATTTTCAGCTGTGCCCGGATACTGGCTGGCTGTTGCACTTATTGACAAAGAGGGCAGAAAGCCCATGCAATCAATAGGGTTCCTTGCAATGGGTGCGGCATTTGTTGCATTAGCATTGTTCGGTAAATCTCTACTCAATGGCGATATGCTTCTCTTCTTCATCATATACGGCATAACCTTCCTGTTTACTAATTATGGGCCGAACACAACAACCTATGTGTATCCTGTTGAATTATATCCTACAAATCTCCGTGCCCGCGGCCATGGGATAGCAGCATTGAGCGGCAAGCTGGGCGCAGCCATTTCAGCACTTTTCTTCCCGTTACTGATTGTTTCAATAGGCAAATTCGGTTTGCTGTTCCTACTAGGAATAATCGCATTTATAGGATTGGCAGCGACTGTGCTGCTTTTGCCAGAAACAAAGCAGAAGTCCCTGCTTGAAACCTCGAAGGAGATGGAGCTTGTAATGGTCGGCGAAATACTCTACAAGGAGTTCGAAAGCATGGCGACGCACATAAAGAAGGTATCGGAATTATTGGATCTTGAGATGCACGATTCAAAATTGTACAAATCCACATTCAAGAAGATAAAAGCGGAGGAGCATTCTGCGGATCTGGATGTAAAGCAGATCATGTATTACCTGACCAATGTAAAGTCTAATACTCTATTATATATAGACATATCCCACCTAGCCGCCCGGCTTGATGACATAATAGATATAATTGAAGCGGCAGCCGCAAGAATAAGCATATACAATGTGCCGCCAACGCCCAACATGCGGGGGTTTTCCCTTACCATAAAAAAATCGGCGGTGCTGGTGGGCGAGGGTATTGAGTTTTTAAACCTGCTCCTCCAGAACCAGGTCAAAATTGCAGAGGTGTCAGAGCTCTACAGGCGAGTATCTGCACAGGAGAATAAAGGCGATGAGATACTTCGTAACTCGCTTGCTGAGATAATGAAGCTCAACGACACAAAGGAGGTAATAAAATACAAGGAGATCTACGACCTGCTTGAAATGGTAACGGACAAATGCGTAGATGTAATAGACGTGATAAGCGATATAGCCTTGAGGTACTCGAATAGCAGATGACTGCGTATATGTCAAACTTGTGGAAAACAAATAAATACTATTGCTGCAAAAGTTTATTTGTGGGTTAATGCAGGATACGAAATTCAAACCAATTGGGCGGGATGAGCAGGATAAAGTTAATATGCTAAATGAGGCAATAAAATTATTCCAAGATAAAAAGATGGACGACGCCCTCAGAATCATCAACAAAGTTGAAAGCTGGGCCGCCCAGCGCTTTGATAATGTAAGCCTCAGCACCCTGTATTATATCAAAAGCACATGCCTTTCAAACGCCGAGAACAGTGATTTGCAAGAGTCCCTCAAATATATAAACAAGGCGCTGCAATTGCACGAGGACCCGCTATTTTATTCCACCAGGGCAGCATTGGAGTTTCAGATGGGGGAGAATGAGCAGGCGATTTCAGACTATAACAAGGCACTGTCGATGGGCGCGGAGCATGCCTACGCGTACCTTGGAAGGGGATACGTGTATGAAGAAACAAAGGAGTGGGAAAAAGCAGCAGCAGACTTTGAGAAAGCGATAAGTTTGGGCGAGGCAAGCGCTAGCACTTTTTACGCGTTAGGTGTAGTTTTGGGCAACACGAAGGAAATAGACAGAGCGGTAGCCGCTTTTGAAAGTGCGATATCATTAGATCCATTAAACCTTGATATCTACCTTGACGAGATCAGGACATTACTTAATGCCGGCAGGTACGAGGAAGCAAAGCGTGTGGTGGACTCCGCAAGGAGCAGAAAGCTTGACGACCCATTTCTGCATCTTGCCAGCGCCACCTATTTATTGAGCAAAGGCGATTACGAAGGACTCAGCTCAGAGCTGCTCTCCGTTACTAATCCTGACCCGAAGTTCGATTCCACTGCAATAGAACTGTTCATTAAGGCGGGAGATTATATAGGTGTAGCAGATATCTACAAGAAATGGGCGCTTGCATATCCACATATACCTGGATTCTACGAGCTTGAGATGGCAGCGATTGCCACGTACCTTGAAAAAGTCAGAATCTTAAACCAAGCGATAAGCGAGCAAGATGGTCTTGAAGATTCTGGCGAAGAATCAGAAGACTTGGAAAGCAAGTTCGACGAATTGTTGAACGACTTGTCGAAAAAATATCTGGAAGCCTTCGATAACCTCAGCGAGGTCGGCTTTCCGTCGTTAGACTATCATTCAGCGCTTGAAAAGTTGCACAAGCTTGAAGCGGAAAAAGCCTCTGGCTTTGAGGCGGCAGAAGTGTTCGAGCAGCTAGCGCGAAAGTATCCGCACATGCCTGGACCTTATAAACTTCTAATTAAAACAATGGGCGACGCTATAATAAAAGAGAAAAAGCCAGAATATCTGGAGAAGTTTATGCGCATTAAATCAAAATACGAAGACCCGCAAGAGCCAAGTGGTGGAAAGCTTTTAGACAACTGAGCAAAGTCACTCCTTCTTCTCCGCCTGGTCTTTCTTAACCACCACAACATAATTTATTTCCAACGCACCAGTTTCCATAGCTCTTTTATATATCTCTCTTAACCTATCATTTGGATTAGAATCCAACGAATGTTTTTTGAGTTCCTTCTCAATAAAAGTTTTATCTACCTTATACCTAACAAACTCATCATCCAAATCCTTTTTACGAAGCATATCGACTACTTCCTTTAGCTTATCATCCGGTATATTAAGATTTCTCCATACGGATACTGAAATGCCTCCTGGAAGCTTTAGGAACACATTTCCCTCTCTGTAATTTATAAGACCTTTATCCTCGAGTACTGTCTTATTTTCATCTATAATCTTCTTTAACTTTTCAACTATCTCCTTGCTCTCTTCGTTTAGTTTCTGGGTTTCCTCCCTTATACTTATTATCTTTTTTGCTGCATTTAATATGGCCTCTATCTCGTCCGTTTCAGTCTGACTTTCATTCTGCCTTAAAGCCTTCGCAATGTTCACAATGCCGTTCGCATCAAAGTCCTCCAATCTAGTGCCTATTGTACCCTGATACTTATCTGGTATTGATCTTTTCCTAGTAGCATAAAGCCTCATGATTACCACCATCCACAATTACATATTCACTTAAAACAATGAAGACAATAAGATATAAATTTCTTTTCAATGCCTTTGCCAGCTTTGCCCGGCTATTGTGCTATACCACCTCCCCCTTCGCGAATATCCTGGGCATATAGCTACGTATCAAAACAAACTCGTTCCCTTTTACCAGTGGCACACCCTTTGCCAGACCCAGCCTTATAACTCCAGTATTACTATCCCATCCAAGCACTTCTGCGTCTACAACTATAAAACCCGAAACAAGCTCGTACCTTTTGCCTTGTCTTATCTCCTCCTCTCCTATTTTCGTCATCTCAAGCTTAGCGGAGAGCTCCTCTACGTTGCCTACATGCTCGCTTGAAAGCACGTCCCCCTTGCTGATTTCATCATACTCCAAGTTCTTGAGTGCGAGTCCGACCCTGGTTCCTCTTGCCGCTTCTGTTACATCCACATCCTGCGACTGTATAGACCTTACAAACGCGCTCTTGCCCGAATTATGGTAAAGTGTGTCGTGCACGCGAACTGTGCCATTCCTCACAAAACCAAGCACGACCGTACCAATGCCCTTCACCGGGAAAGCCCTATCAAGCATAACAGAAACCTTGCTATCTACACTGCTTGCTTCTTCGCCTGCAGTGTTATTAGTCTCTTTTCTGTACCTCATTATGCTCTCTATTGCCATATCCCTTTCAGTTACCTCATAATCTATACCTTTTGCTATCGTGCTTACATCATTCTCATTTGTGAATATAACCCTCTTTTTCAACAGCTTTGCCGCTATCAGCGCCTCGCCAAACTTGCTGTCGATTTCTTTTGTGCTTAGTACTACTTGGTCTGCAAGCGTAACTGCCTCTGCCACTGCATAGAATTTTTCATCTGGGTCTGAAGGCACGAGGCATACAATAACATTGCCCTCCTCCTTTCTGTTGAAGAATGTTATCCCATTCTCTGAGCCTTTCTTGCCTATGCTTTCCGCAAGGCCTACGTCATATGGTATTGCTACTATGTAGTTCATCAGATCCCCTCCAACGCTACATATAAATATCTGGTCTGCAATTATTATAAATGTCGGTGGTGGATTGGCCGGGTTTATCTTTGGGGTGGGTGATGCTTCATTCGCACTGTTGTTGTTTGCCCTCTGTATGTTGGTGGCAACTGCTGTTTATGCCATCGCTTCAAAACAGTTATCCTCACGCTTTGCCTCAACCAAAATAAGGCATGCCGGGTAAGCTTCTTATAAGTTGCCTTTTGCAGTAATGCTTATATACTACGCATTATACTGCATAAAGGTTTAAATAGGCATAATGGAAAAAATTATGTGGTGGTGAAATGAAGAAATTTGCATGCAGAGATATAGGTATGAACTGTAATTTTGTGGCACAGGATAAAGACGAGAGTAAGCTCATGGACAAAATAGCAAAACATGCAAGGGAAGCGCACGGCATGTCACAGATAGATGCGCAGACAATGGCAAAGGTAAAAGCCGCAATAAAAGAGGTTTGATTTTTAGCTGGGGGATTTTTTATTCCCCCCGCAATACATTTTCTACTCTTTGATATCAAGCGTATAAAAAGCGGGCGAGTAAGCAGATAAGCAAAGTTGAAAAATGCCTCGCATCATAAAGCTAATTCTTCCTATCTAGCGATATTAGACAGCCCCAGGTGGGAATTGGACCCACGACCTTCTGCTATATGCTCCCTTTAATAGAAAATACCATGCAGACGCTCTACCACTGAGCTACTAGGGCACAAAATAGCGTATCTTTTGCTTTGAGCTTAAACAAGCTTATATACGTCACTGCCTTCCTCCACCGGCTCGTCTACCTTTATACCTATAGAGTCCCCGCTGAAGCCTTTGTTTACATCTATATGCTCTATCTGTATGCTCTTTACCTTCTGCTCTACTTTCTTGTCGTCTTTTTCTATAGAGATTCTGTCTCCTACTCCAACTTCGCCTGTAAGGTCCACAGCGATCACGCCTATCTTGTCATAGTACTTCCTTACCTTCCCGATCAGTATCTTTTCAGGCATGTTATCAATAGATACAAGCATTAAATCTTTAAAATACTACCCTCTATGCGGGCGGCATTTATGGGAGTCAGGGTTCCGAAGCTTACGCTTGGCATCACGCCTCCTGGCGGAAATGCACGGGTGCGAGCCCACTGTATAACTGCAGGACATCCAGAAGGCCATCCGACAATTTGGAGATAGTATGGTGAGGAGTTTGATAAGATGGTTCCTTCAGTATATTCATTTGTATAATTACTCCACCAGTATAATGTACTGCCGCTCCAACCTAGTGACTGTATATATAAACCAGTATAATCCGGTGGGTTTGTGTTGACGGTGTAGGCGCCATTAACCTCGCTGCCTATGTTGCCATGACCCCAATAAGGTTGGTTGTTATTAAGTGCAAGGTTTTGTCCGTTCATTAAGTAGTCTATTTGTTCACCTTTTGCACAACTTGATGTGCTTGTAACATATGCATCAAATATCTGAGGATAATACTCGTTAGTAGAAGTAATATTTGCATTATTAATTGTTGCACCGTTGCTTATTGTAACACCACTCTGACAAATCCATCCAGAAGGACAAGATGACCCAGCAAAGTTCTGGTACACATTAAACACACTCGCCCCGTTATCATATTCCCCGTAGGTTGGGCTGAGTTGCGGAGCTTCGCCCGCGTGCACGCCGCTGTACTCAACGTTCTTAGGCAAGAAATACATCTGTATAACCATACTCTGCCCCGGCGGGATCGCCTGCGGCAGCTTTACCCAGAATATGGCGTTGCTTGAAGCCGAGCTGCACCCGCTTTCGCACCAGCTGTACAGCTCCTTGCTGCCGAAATAGAACCTTATATTGCCTAAGTCCGGCGCCTCCTCACGCGCATACGTTGAAGGACTAAACTGTATTTCCTGCTGGAAATGGGAGGGCACTGCACTGACTTGTGAGTTTGTAATTTTAATATTCAAGTAATACGGAGTTCCGAGCACCTGCTTTGTCGCCTGCACCCTTATGTTGCCGCCATAAGTATACGTGCTACCTGCGGGGCAGAAAGCGGTGATATTTGCGGGCGAGTTGGCGCAGTAATTTGCGATTACCTTGAATGTACCTGTATAAACTGAGCCGAGCGTTACCGATCCTGTGAAGTTTGCTATGCAGTATATCTTCTCGCCTGCAGTCGCAACCCTGGGCACGCAGTAACCGCTCTTGC
>Ga0080003_1000137_pt1 | contig 52406 bp, 66 predicted proteins | sample JossMetagenome_FD_69206 | JGI IMG/M metagenome (GOLD analysis project Ga0080003, IMG submission 69206) | Hot spring microbial communities from Joseph's Coat, Yellowstone National Park, USA - JC2_E (SPADES assembly) (version 2) | ecosystem: Environmental > Aquatic > Thermal springs > Hot (42-90C)... | reverse complement strand
ATAAATACGGCAAGATAGGTTTCATCAATGAATACACCAGCGTAAAAAAGAAACCAGATTTTAAAAATAAAACTGTAAACTTAGTTTTTCATGTTTACGAAGGTGGTCCAGTATACGCTGGGGCTATACACATAAGAGGAAATTACGAAACAAGAGACTATGTTATAAGAAGAGAAATGAGGGTCCAAGAGTACGACCTTATCACAAGACATGAACTAAGTAGATCCAAAGACCGCATAATGAACTTGGGTTATTATGACAACGTAGACATAGTGCCTGTGCCGAAACCAGATAATTTTGACGATATATATACAAAAATCCAAGAAAGATATACAGGTCAGTTCTCAGTGGGTCTTGGTTATAATCAAGTGACAGGTGTAGCGGGGTTTGCATCTATAAGAAAAGGTAATTTTCTTGGTACCGGTGATATAGCTGGTATCTCTTTATCATACGGTGCAAACTACGAAAACGACTCAATAAGCTATACGCACAAATGGTTGTTTAACAAACCGATAGATGTAACTGGATCACTATACGATACAAAAATCTATTATATAGACTATACCGTTCAAAGGGTTGGCTTTGATTTAACCTTTACGAAAGAGTTTGGCGAATATTGGTATGCAAGTTTAGGCTCAAGCATACAAAAAGTAACGTATTCTGATATATCATCTTCGACTCCGCCGGTAATCCAATCTCAAGCAGGCACTTGGCAAGCAAGAAAGTTAATATTTTCGGTTTCTCATAATACCACAAACTACTATTTGTTTCCTTCAAAAGGATCTATCCAATCTGCTACTTATACGATAGCCTTGCCAGTTTTGGGAGGCAGTGAAAAGTTCCAGAAAGTTGTGCTTTCAAACTCAAATTTCATAAAAGATCACATATTCTATACTGGTACAATTTTCTCAGCAAGAGAGACTGTTGGCTGGGCTCAAGCATATTCTAATTCGGCTGTACCTTTGGATGATGAATTTTTCGTAGGTGGTGACTATACAATAAGAGGTTATAGTTACGGTTACGCTGGTCCTCTTGACTCAGCTGATGAACCAATAGGTGCTACAAGGGAGATTGTGTTAAACTTCGAAGCGGATTATCCTCTATACAAAAACATCTTCTACGTAGACGCCTTCTACGATACAGGTAGAGGTGCTGATTCTTGGTCTGGTCTAAGACCAAGCAAATGGCTTGGATCTTACGGTGTAGGTATAAGATTTATAACCTCTTATGCGCCTGTGAGGCTTGACCTTGCTTTCAAAAACAAACCAGTACCAGGAGATACAGCAAGAGAAAAGGTATCTTTTGTGCTTGGATCGTTTTTCTAAGATATTATACGCCCTGGGCAGGAGTCGAACCCGCAACCTTGGGATCCGTAGTCCCATGCTCTATCCAATTGAGCTACCAGGGCTAATAAAATATTATACCATACTAAAAGCTCAAAAACAGGTATAATATATATCTATGGATCTTGATAAAGCATTGAAGATTATACAAAAAGGCACATTGGAGATTATAGAAAAAGATGAGCTTATCCAAAAACTGAAAAAAGGAAAACCTCTCGTGGTAAAAGCTGGTTTTGACCCAACGGCAAAAGACCTACATTTAGGACATACGGTTTTGCTTCAAAAGTTAAGAGATTTTCAAAACTTAGGCCATGAGGTTGTATTTTTGATAGGGGATTTCACCGCTATGATAGGAGATCCCACCGGTAGAAACGAAACAAGACCACCCCTTTCAAAAGAAGAGGTGTTAGAAAATGCAAAAACCTATCAGGAGCAAGTTTTTAAGATTTTAGACAAAGATAAAACAAAAATTTTATACAACAGCGAGTGGCTATCGAAAATGGATGTAAAAGATATAATTAACCTCACATCAAAATACACAGTAGCAAGGATGTTAGAGCGCGATGATTTTCAAAAGCGTTATAAAGAATGTGTACCAATTCATATACACGAATTTTTATACCCACTTTTCCAAGGATACGACTCTGTGGTTCTAAAAGCAGATGTGGAGTTAGGGGGTTCTGATCAAAAATTCAACCTACTTGTGGGAAGAGAGCTTCAAAAAGATTATAGAGCGGAGGAAATGCGTTTTACTAACGGCGTGGCAGACTTGACGGGAGTGGAGTCGTCTGGATTGGAAAAACAAGTTTGTATAACTATGCCACTTTTGGTGGGAACAGATGGTGTAAGAAAGATGTCCAAAAGCTACGGCAATTACATAGCTCTAAAAGACGATCCAAAAGATATGTTTGGCAAGATTATGAGCATATCCGATGAGCTTATGTATGATTATTATATACTCCTAACTGATAAAACCCCTCAAGAGGTAGAACAGCTAAAACACGATATATCTATAGGCACACTTCATCCAATGGAAGCCAAAAAGCACTTAGCCTATATTATAGTATCTAGATTTCACTCTGAGGAAAAAGCCAAAGAGGCAAAAGAGTTCTTTGAGTCTACATTCTCTCAAAAAGAGTTTCCAAAAGATGCCCCTGTTTTTAGCTTTTCGGATAAAGATAGTTTTAAAGCCTATGAATTGGTGGTAAGGATAGGTTTTGCACCTTCTAACAACGAAGCAAGAAGGATTATCGCAGGTGGCGGTTTAAAATTAAATGGTGAAAAAATCACAGATCCCAACAAAGAAATCACCTTAGAAGATGAAATGCGCATCCAAGTTGGCAAAAGATACTTTGCTATCGTTAAAAAAGCATGATCAGTTTAGATGATTTTAGAAGCCGAAAAGAATCTATCTGCGTAGTAGGACTTGGTTATGTTGGGCTTCCACTGGCTATATCATTTTCAAAGCATTTTAACATCATAGGTTTTGATATAAACCCAGTAAGGATAAATGAGTTGAAGTTTGGTATAGATAGAACAAAAGAAATATCAAAAGAAGAGCTTTCAAATGCAAATATACTTTTCACCAGCGATGAAGATCATATAAAAAAGTGCAAATTTATTATCATAACTGTCCCAACCCCCATAGATAAGCACAAAGTTCCAGATTTAAAACCAGTATTCAGTGCTTCTACCATAGTAGGAAGAAATTTGCAAAAAAATAGCATAGTGGTATATGAGTCCACCGTATACCCAGGGCTCACAGAAGAAGAGTGCGTGCCTATTTTAGAAAAAGAGTCTGGACTTATTTGGAAAAAAGATTTTTACGTAGGATACTCCCCAGAGCGTATAAACCCAGGGGATAAAGTGCATAGGTTTGAAAGTATACTAAAAGTAGTATCGGGGGATACAGATTATAGTCTTGATCTTATAAGCGGTATATACTCCAGCGTGGTAAAAGCTGGTATATTTAAGGCAAAGTCTATAAAAGTAGCAGAGGCTGCCAAAGTCATAGAAAACACACAACGAGATATAAACATCGCTTTGATGAACGAACTTTCTATGATTTTTCATAAGATTGGTATAGATACAAAGGATGTATTAGAAGCTGCTTCTACAAAATGGAACTTTCTTAGATTTGAACCAGGTTTAGTAGGAGGGCATTGTATAAGTGTAGATCCATACTATCTTACTTTTAAAGCCCAAGAACTTGGCCATCATCCAGAGGTTATTCTTTCTGGAAGAAGAGTAAATAACAACATGCCAAATTTTGTGGTGCAAAACGTTTTAAAGCTTTTCATAAAAGCAAAAAAACAAATAGAATCTTCAAAAGTTTTGATACTTGGTATATCTTTCAAAGAAAACATACCAGATATAAGAAATTCAAAAGCTATAGACATATACAATGAACTAAAAGACTTTGGTGTAGAAGCTTATATATACGACCCGCACGTTTACAAAGATGAGGCTTTTAGAGAGTATCAGATAGAACTTCTTCCGGATGTTTTTTATCAAGCTCCTTACGATGCTGTCATAGTGGCTGTCAAACACAACGCATTTTCTCAATACGATATAAAATTTTATGAAAAAATTGTATCGACCCCAAGAATCATAGTAGATGTCAAAAATATATACGACAAAGAGTTTTTTGTAAAAAATGGATTTTTGTATTGGAGTTTATAATGGAAAACGTTAGGCGAAAAGCCAGAGATATAGCTTTTAGAACCATTTACGCATGGGATATAAACGGAGGCAACATACCTGAAATAGTCAAAGAGATCATAAATATGGAAGAAAAACCCCTAAAAAAAGACATTGTGAAGTATGCAAACCTTATCATCTCAAAGTTTGAAAACAATATAGAATCAATAGACAAAGAAATAGCCTCGTACCTTGAAAATTGGACTTTTGACGACATGGGAGCTATAGAAAAAGCCGTTTTGAGAACTTCTTTCACAGAATACCTATATATAAAACCCAAAAAACAAATAGCAGCTCTCACAGATTATCTTAATATAACAAATACTTACAGCACTCCCAAAAGCACTTCTTTTATAAACGGCGTATTGTCTTCTTTAATAAAAGCCAAATACAATGTATAAACTTCTCCTAACAAGAGAAGAAAAAGACAATGAAGCATCCAAAAACATATTTGACAGATACAACATCAAAACCATAAGTCTTCCAATGATAGAAACAATCCCAAAGAACTTTGAATTAAAAAGCTTTGATTTTTATGGTATTATTTTTAGCAGCAAAAAATCCGTTGATATATTTTTCAAAAACATATCCATTTGCAAAAATGCAAATATAGATATATACTCTGTGGGAGAGAAAACAAAAGAGGCTATCAAAACATTTTACAACACTACCAACATCATCAGCGAAAACTCCATAAAAGATATACTTCCAAAAATAACCAAAAAAACCCTTTGGATAAGAACAGATTTTGATTTGCCAAAAGATGTAGAGCCTCTTTTACAAAACAAAGATATCTTTATACTAAAAGCCTACGAAACAAGGCATAAAACATACGACGAGAAAATAGCCCTTGATAAACTTGAGCTTGCTGATGGCATATTTTTTGCGAGTCCATCGGCTTTTTTGGGACTTTTAAAAAATTTGCAAAATTACAAAGATATATTACACAAAAAAGATCTTTTTGCCATAGGTGCCACCACGGCTAAAGCTATACAAGATCACGGATTTACAATAACTTATGTACCAGAAAAACCAAGCGTTGAACTAATAGCCATTTATATAAGTACTATTGGCACATAATTTGCTATGTATTAGATACTATGGAAAGTAAGGTATTTTTACAGAACACCGTAAAAGATTCTATATCTATAGAAGGGGTTGGTATACACTCTGGAGAGATTTCAAAGATCATCTTTCATCCAGCAGAAGACAACAGTGGTATAACATTTCTAAGAAACGGCCATAAGGTAAAAGCTCATGTTGAAAATGTAATAGACACATCAAACTCCACATCCATAGGAGATGGGATAGTAAGTTTTAGAACCATAGAGCATATAATGGCAGCTTTGTATCTTGCAGACATCGACAACGTAGTGATAGAGTTTACAAGCTCGTCAGAATCACCTATTATGGACGGAAGCGCTTGTGAGTTTTTTAAGCTTTTAGACAAAAATAAAATTTCTCAAAACGCATCCAAGATGTTTGGATATTTATCCAACATATCAAGGGTTCAAAACGGCGATAGATATATAATGGCAAAACCTTACAGCGATGGGCTCAGCATCACCTTCGAAGGGTTTTTTGGTGATTTTTTGAAAAATCAAATATACACTTACAATACATCTATTGAAAAGCCAAATATAGAAAGAGCTATAATAAGTGCCAGGACATTTTGCCACATAGATGACATATCAAGACTGAAACAAATGGGTCTTGCCAAAGGAGGCTCTCTTGAGAACAACGTTGTACTTACAAATAACGGAGTATTAAACCAAGGGGGACTAAGACATACCCATGAACCCGTAAGCCACAAAATCCTTGATCTTATAGGTGATCTTTATTTGGGAAGCCATAAGTACCCCACTTCAGTAAGATTTTCCGCCAACATATACTCTTACATGGGTGGACACAAACTAAATATAGATTTTCTAAAAGAAGCCTCCAAATCCATAAAACTCACCGACTACCCAACAACAGTGTTATCAAAAGTAGCATCGTAGTGTGCCGATAGGCATGTTTTACATCGTGAGATTAGTGTTTTTTAAGAATACGGTTATCTAAAGACTAACAGAGCGTAGAGTGCAAAGCATGTTTTACATCGTAAGATTAGTGTTTGTTAAGAATACAAACTTCTAAAAGCCAAGAGAGCGTAGAGTGCAAAGCATGTTTTACATCGTAAGATTAGTGTTTTTTAAGAATACGTTTATTTAAGGTATAACAGAGCGTAGAGTGCCGATAGGCATGTTTTACATCGTAAGATTAGTGTTTTTTGAGAATGCAGTTATTTAAGGTATAACAGAGCGTAGAGTGCTGATAAGCATGTTTTACATAGTGAATTATCTTAGAAAAAGACAAATATCTAAGGGTAACAGAGCGTAGTGTGCCAATAGGCATTTTTTACATCGTATAATAAGCACATACTAAAACGCTCTATTAAAACGTCACATAAATTTCATGATATACTTATATAATTATTTTGGAGGTAAATATGAGATTTAATTACAGTAAAATTTTAAAATACGGAATGTTATTTTCCGTTGGTATAACAGCTGTTGGGTTGAATGCCTGTAGTAAGTTGGGGGTTGGTACCACCAAATGCCCTTCAAATAAAATATTGGTTGAAAATATAGCGCATTTTACCCCCCCAGGGGCAAAAGTTGATGTAGTGGCAGAAAAACCTCTTAAACAGATAAAAGGTTTATGTGAAGCGGTGATAAAAATAAACGATGGACCACCAAATGTTATATATACAGATCCAAAAGGTAATTATTTCATAGCAGGTCAGCTTTTAAACGCTATTACCAAACAAAACCTCACTGAGGAGACGATGAATCAGTTTCTGAAAGTAAACAAAAATCAGCAATCTAGCTTAACTCAGTATGTAGTTTTTAGCTACTACAAAGGTAAATCCTATTTTGGTACAAACCCACCAGCAGCAAATAAATATATATACTTGATAACAGATCCAAAGTGTCCATTCTGCCACAACGCAGAACCCATTATCCAAAAATGGGCAGACAAAAACAACGTAGAGGTAAGAGTAATACTATTCCCACTTCCAATACATCCTGGAGCCTTCCAATCAGCAGTTGGTTTATACTGCAATCAAAAAGGATGGAATAGCTTACATGACGCTTACAACGCAAAAGCACCTATGTCTCAATGCCCTCAAGGAGAAACATTTATCAAAAATTCTATGCAAGAGGCTATGAAGCTTGGTGTAGAAGGGACTCCTACAATCATTTGTATGAACGGCAAGATGCACCCAGGAGCTCCCAGTAGTGAAGACCAGCTTACCAAGTGGTGTTTGAGCGATAAGTCCACTACAGCTAACAAATAACCGTTCAAACACCTAACAGTGAGTTAGATATCCTAAATATGTGCTACACAGCGTTGTTTTGGGTTAAGTATTTGTTAAATAATGTGCTTATCTAAATATGGATAATCTATGACGGCAACACTGATAGCCAGTGAAAAGTATAAAGATTTTAGATACCCTAAAAACCACCCCCTAAGGGTGCCAAGGGTGTCTTTGATGCTAAATTATATAAAAGCCCTTGGGTTTGAAGCAGATTATGAAGAGGCAAGAAACGCCACCATTCAAGAGCTTCTTGTGTTTCATACAAAAGATTACATAGAAGCACTGACAGAAGCGGATGCCGCCATGAAAGCATCAAACTATATAAGAGAAAAATACGCTATAGGTACCATAGAAAACCCCATATCAGCAGGTATGTGGAAAGGATCGCTTTTGGCTACTGGCTCAAGCGTTCAAGCGGTGGATATATTTGTCAGTAACTACGATCAATCCAAAGAACTTACGATATTTAATCCAGCTGGTGGGATGCACCATGCCAAGAGCTCAATGGCAAATGGATTTTGTTTTTTAAACGATCCCGTGATTAGCATAAAACATATTAAAAAATACGGATTTGACAAAGTTATATATATAGATCTGGATGCTCATCACCCAAACGGGGTTCAAGAAGCTTTTTATGACGATGATAGTGTATTTTTGCTAAGCCTACATCAATCGCCTGAATATGCTTTTCCCTTTAACGTTGGATATGAAACTGAGCTTGGAGAAGGAAAAGGCTTTGGTTTTAATATGAATATACCACTTCCAAAAGATATAAACGATGCAGATTTTTTATACGCTTTTGAAAAAGCCCTATCTATAGCCACAAAAAAATTTGAACCAGATGTATTTGTGGTACAAATGGGTGTTGATGCTTTGAAAGAAGATTACCTTTCTAAATTTAATTTATCAAACAATATTTATATAAAAGCCATAGAAATAATAAAAACTTATACAACAAAATTCATCCTTTTGGGCGGAGGAGGTTATAACCCCATAAGCCTTGTTAGAGCTTGGACTTCTGTATGGTTTTATCTAAAAGGCATAGATGTACAATCCGTAAAGATAACAAATAAAGCTAAAGAACTCTTACGATCTGTAGACTATGAGGATTTTGATGAACTTATGGACAACGATATTTATGAAAGTATAATAGATAAACCAAGAGGTAAAGATGTGAAAATAAAAGAATACCTTGAAAAAATATTTTCTTTGCATAAATTTAGTATATGATGGTATAATCATATGGTTATATCACTAATTTAAATTATTTTTTGGAGGTAACAACATGGAAACAGCAGAAAAGCCAAGGAGCAGCATAGATCAAAAGTTAAGGTTTCTAAAGAGCGTTAACATATTTGAAAATATGTCTAACGATGAGATAAAGGAAGTGGCAAGCCTTCTCAACATGAGAGAATATAGAAAAAACGAGTACATCTTCTTTGAAGAAGAATCAGAACCAGGGCTTTTTATACTGATGGAAGGTATCGTAAAGCTCATAAAAGAAACTCAAGATGGACGAAGCATCATAGTAAAGCTTGTGTTTCCAAAAGACACTTTTGGATGGATTGAATGGGGAGGATCCAGCATAAGATCAAAAATAAAAACCACATATACCACTCAGTCTATGACAGAGTCAACGGTTTTATATCTATCCAATCAAGATTTTATAAACTTAGCTATAAAGTATCCGGCTTTTGCTGTGAAAGTCACCTGCGATGCTACACATAACCTTTTATATGCCTACGACATATTAAAATCTATAGCGTCTGGTAGAGTGGAAGAACGTATAGCAAGGGTGTTGTTAGAGCTTGCAAAATACGCAGGAGAAGAAAAAGAAGGTGGAAAAATATCAATAGAACTACCTATAACGCGTCAAGATATAGCTGAAATGACAGGCACTACGGTAGAAACTGCAATACGTATCATGAGCAAATGGAAGAAAAACGGCATTATCCATACTGAAAGAGGGTATATTGAGATTTTAAAGAAAAGAGAATTAGAAAGGCTCATGATATAAGGTGTAAGATTGTATAGTTCTGTCTTAATAATTAGTTTTGGCTCTCAGTACGTACAGCTTATAGCAAGAAGGGTGAGAGAACTGGGGGTATACAGCGAAATAGTACCCCCAGACATAAGCCCAGAGGATTTGCTATCCAAAAATCCAAACGCCATAGTGCTTTCCGGTGGTCCTTATTCTGTTTATGAAAAAAACGCCCCTAAGCTTGATAAAAGCATATTAAACCTAAATATACCTATACTTGGTATATGCTATGGGCACCAACTTTTGGCGCACGAGTTCGGTGGGACTGTAGAAAGATCTGATAAGCATGAGTATGGTAAGGCTTATTTAAGATTTAAAGAAGATAAATTTTTTAAAAATATTCATCAAAACACCGTTGTTTGGATGAGCCATGCTGACAAAGTGGTGAAATTACCGCCATCTTTTGAGTCTATAGGTTTTTCGGATAATTCAGAAAACGCCGTTATAAAACATAAAGATCTCCCTATTTATGGAGTTCAGTTTCATTTGGAAGTTTCTCACACCGAACAAGGAAAACAGATGCTCTCAAACTTTCTTTTTGATATAGCAAAATGCAAACCAAACTGGGATATGAGAAGCTTTAAAGACCACAAGATAGAAGAGATAAAAAACATCACCGAAGGCAAAAGAGTCATATGCGCCATATCAGGAGGAGTAGACTCTACAGTGGCGGCAGTGCTTACCCACGAAGCCATAAAAGATAGATTAACTTGTATCTTTGTAGACCATGGGCTTCTTAGAAAAAATGAGGCTAAAAAAGTTATATCTAACCTTACAAGCTTAGGTCTTAACATAGTGGCTTTAGATAGAAATAGTGTTTTTTTAGAAAAGCTTAAAAACGTAGAAGATCCAGAGCAAAAACGCAAGATTATAGGAAACACTTTTATAGAGATTTTTGAAGAAGAAGCCAAAAAGTATAATGCAGAGTTTTTGCTTCAGGGCACGCTTTATCCAGATCTTGTTGAAAGCGCTGGAATACATGGCTCTGCCAAGATAAAATCCCATCACAACGTAGGTGGTCTTCCAGAAAAGATGAATCTTAAGCTTTTAGAGCCTTTAAAAGAACTTTTCAAAGATGAGGTGAGAGCTCTTGGGCTTGAGCTTGGTCTTCCAAAAGATATGATCTATAGACATCCTTTTCCAGGCCCTGGCTTAGCTATAAGGATTATTGGAGAAATAAACGAAGAAGATCTAAATATACTAAGAGAAGCTGATGCCATTTTCATAGAAGAGCTTAAAAAATGGAACCTTTATGATAAAACCTGGCAGGCTTTTGCAGTGCTTTTACCCATAAAATCTGTCGGTGTTATGGGAGACAATAGAACCTATGAAAAGGTTTTGGCTTTAAGAGCTGTAGATAGTCAAGATGGCATGACCGCTGAACCATCGAAGCTTCCTTATGAGTTTTTAGAACATGTGATGAGGCGTATAATTCAAGAGGTAAATGGCATAAATAGAGTTGTTTATGATATTTCTTCAAAACCACCTGCTACGATAGAATGGGAGTAAGATTATGAGACTTGGGGTTAACATAGACCATGTGGCTACTGTAAGAGAGGCGAGAAAAACCTTTGAACCATCTGTATTAGAAGCTGCTTTTATAGCCAAAAGAGCCGGTGCTAATCAAATAACAATGCACTTAAGAGAGGACAGAAGGCATATAAAAGATGAAGATGTAAGGCTGGTCAGAAGCCTAATAGATCTTCCTCTTAATCTTGAAATGGCCCCAACACAAGAAATAAAACAAATAGCCTTACAGATAAAACCCCAAAGAATAACCCTTGTTCCAGAAAAAAGACAAGAGGTAACCACCGAAGGGGGGCTTGACGTGATATTGCAAGCAAATTATTTGGAAGATTACATAAAAGATTTCAAGGAAAACAATATAGAGGTATCGCTTTTCATAGATCCATCTTACGATCAGGTAGAAGCTTCAAAAACCGTGAGAGCTGATGCAGTAGAGCTTCATACCGGCAAATTTGCAGAAGCTTTTCAAATAAAGGATTTCAGGCTTTTAGAAGAAGAAAAAGAAAAACTAAGAAAATCAGGCACGTTGGCAAAAAAATTGGGGCTCAATGTGTATGCAGGACACGGCATTACTTATCAAAATATAAATTACATAACCGACTTAAAAGATGTTGTTGAAGAGCTCAACATAGGACATTCCATAATATCAAATGCAGTTTTGTTTGGTTTAGAAAAGGCTGTAAAAACGATGATAGAGCTTATGAAATGAGCGAGTATACCAAAAAAAGAGATTTTTCAAAAACCACAGAACCAGCATGGAGCGTAGCCAAAGAACATGAGCCCATATTTGTAGTACAAGAACATCACGCTTCACATCTTCATTGGGATTTTAGGTTAGCTTTGGACGGGGTTTTAAAATCCTGGGCTATACCAAAAGAACCACCTATAGAAAGCGGCGTCAAAAGACTTGCCATACAAACAGAAGATCACCCTTTGGAATATGCAAACTTTGAAGGTGTAATACCAGAAGGCCAGTATGGAGCAGGCGTTGTAAAAATATGGGACAGAGGCAGTTTTGAGCTTTTAGAAAGAACACCTTCTAAATATGACTTTATATTGGATGGGGTTAGGCTAAAAGGTAAATACCACCTTATCAAATTTCCCAAAGGTGGCAAGGACGCATGGCTATTTTTTAAATCAGATTACATTATTGCTATATAATCAAAAATGATCTATTATAATAATTATTATGGCAATGGATAAATTGACTAAGGCTCAGAAAGCTGCAGTGCTTATGATGGCGCTTCCACCAGAAGTATCTGTGGAAATAATGAAAGATTTAGATGAATCAGAGCTTCAAGATATATTTGTAAACATGAACTCTTTGCAAGGGATAACGTTACAAGACGTTGAAGAAATAGCCAAAGAGTTTTTGCAAGAGTATCAAGAAAGTACGATAGTATCTCCAGACACTGATCAGCTTTTAGAGTTTGCAAGAAAAGTGTTGCCCCCTGAAAAATTTGCCAAGATATATGAATTTGTAAGCAGTTCCACTATCATCAAAAGCTTCCAAGAGCTTGAAAAAGTAGATATAAAAATTTTGGCTTCTTTGCTTGCCAAAGAGCATCCCCAAACCATAGCTGTAGTTTTATCTCAGTTAAGCCCAACGAGGGCAGCTGACGTCATACAATACTTACCAGAAAACATCGCCGTAGAAGTAACAAAACGCTTAGCCACTTTGGAAAATATATCACCGGAATTTTTAGGAGAACTGATAGAAAACTTAGCCGAAGAGATAAGAGGTATAGGGCTTACCGGTTTTTCTCAAAAAACAAACGGACTTGTGTTGGCAGCAGAGATACTAAATATGTTAGAAAAGAAAACCACAGATAAAATTTTAACCAAAATAGAACAAGAGGATAAGTATCTGGCAGAAAGGATAAAAGATAGAATGTTCGTATTTGAAGATATAGCAAAACTGAACAACAAAGATATAGTAGAGATACTAAAAGCTGCAGACAAAAACACACTGATGATTGCACTAAAAGGAGCTTCCGATGCTATAAAAGAAAAGTTTTTCTCCAATATGTCTCAAAAAGCTGCTACCATCATGAAAGAAGATATGGAAGCAATGGGCCCTGTAAGAGCCGCAGATGTAGAAAAAGCTCAAAAAGAGATAATAGGCATAATCAAAAAATTAGCAGATGAGGGCAAGATAGACCTAACAGGCGGTGCTTCTTATGAATAACTTTGAGGCTCTGCAAGAAATACCCTTAGAAATAAACACGATAGAAAAATCTCCGAAAAACCAAAACGAAATTTCCCAAAATTCACTATCAAACGTTTTAGAGCGTTTAAAAAAAGAAACACAAGCAAAGATCCAAGTTTACAAAAATACTATAAATGCCTTAGAACAACAAATAAAATCAAAAGATGATGAGATTAAGAAATTGAAAGAGCATGAAGAGTCTCTAACCCAAGAAAACATATTTTTAAAAGAACAGATAGAAAAGCTTCAACAAGAAAAAGAAGAGCTTGTAAAAGAACAAGAAAACCTAAAAGAAATCATAAAACAACTGCAAGAAAAACACTCAAAAGAAGAGGCTTTTAAACAATCTATTTTAAAAAGCTTGACAATTTTAGAAAATACAATAAACCAAAAAAATCAACTTGCCATAGAAGAAATCCAAGAGATCGTATACGCAGTTTTAGAAAGTTTATATGTAAAATGCATCGTGAATTTAGAACCCATCATAAAGGATATCATAGAACAAACAAAGCTTTTTAAAAGTTTTATCATAATAAAAGCCAACAAAACCTTTATAGAGAATTTTAAAAAGTATGTATACAACATAAAAAATGTAGAAATAAGCTTTGTAGAGGAAGATTTTGAGGATGGGGAATTCCAAATAGAAACAAGAGATTTTGTGTTAGAGAGATTCAACAAGGATATAATAAAGGATGCTGTTGAAAAAGCAATACAGAATATACGGTAAAGTAGGTAAAGTAAGTGGAGTCTACATAGAAGCTACAAACTACGGTGCTGGCGTTGGAGAGGAGGTAATTATAAACGGTGGCAGCAAAGGAGAAATCATAGGTTTTGATAAAGAAAATGCAATTATAATGTGTTTTGACAACAATGTAAATGTAAAACCCAACACAAAAGTCTTATACACAGAAGAACCAGTCTCTACTTATGTCTCGGAGGATTTTCTTGGAAAAGTGTTGGATCCCTTTGGAAACATCATATACAGCGCCAACAACAAGGCAGTTAGAACAATCCAAAAAGCATCCTTAAGCTTAGAAAATTATTCTCCGATGGAAAGAAAGAAGATATACAATATCTTTGATTCCGGCGTAAGAAGTATAAACGCATTAACCACAATAGGCGTAGGTCAAAGGATAGGTGTTTTCGCTGGAGCCGGTGTTGGTAAAACCACTACGTTGGGCATGATTATGAAGCATAGCTCCACAGATGTAGTGGTGTTGGCTCTTATAGGAGAAAGAGGAAGAGAAGTAAGAGAATACATAGAAGATGTGTTGGGAGATGCCTTTGAAAAATCGGTGGTGATAGTATCTACCTCAGATCAAACACCTATAATGAAAGTCAAAGGGGCTATCAGCGCTTTGGTGCATGCAAGATTTTTCGCTAGCAAAGGACACAATGTTTTGCTTGTGATGGATTCTCTGACAAGGCTTGCCATGGCGCAAAGAGAAATAGGGCTTTCTATAGGAGAGCCCCCTACACTAAAAGGTTATACACCTTCGGTGTTTCTTGTCATGTCAAAGATAATAGAAGGATGTGGGCTTATAGGGGATTACGGTATCACTGGTATTTTTAGCGTATTGGTGGAAGGAGATGATACATCTTTGGACCCGGTGGCTGATAGTGCTATGAGTTTTTTAGATGGGCACATACTTCTTTCCCGTAGGTTAGCCGATGCAGGTATATATCCAGCGGTAGATCCTCTTAAAAGCATAAGCCGTATAATGTCAAATATCGTATCTCAAGAACACTGGGAGTACGCAATGAAACTAAAACAAATTTTATCAGAATATTATTCAATGGAAGATATCATCAAAGTGGGTCTTTATAGAAAAGGCTCAAATCCAGTCATAGATAAAGTTTTAGAGCATAAATCCGATATAGATAATTTTTTCATGCAAAATCCAAAAACTGGCATAAATTATAATAATAGCTTACAAGAGTTAAAAGAACTTGTGAGCAAAATAAGCTAAGGAGGCTTTCATGAGTACAATAAATAGCTCTAATTTGGTAGGCGGTATAGCTTCAGGACAAAGTACCTCCACGCCATCTTGGTTACCAAAGGTGAAGGTAGTACCCCCTGGCACTCAGCAAAGTCTTATGAATCTTAGTGCAAGTGCCTATATGGAAATCTACACCACGGAGCTAAAGTATCAAGATCCTGACTCTTCCAGCGGCAACGATGTAACGTCTATGATAAACGCCACAGTGCAACTTCAGCAAATAGGTTATTACAGTATGGCCCAGCAACAAACCCAAGCCTTAGAGGCACTTTTGTCTCAGATGACTACACTAAATTCAGTGAATATGATAGGAAAAGAGTTTGTGTTTAGTACAAGTGGCATAGATACTACAAAAAATGTCAGCTATTATCTTGACGCGCCCACAAGCATGTCTAATGTAACTGTAGAAATCATGAACAGCAATACACCTGTAAAAACAATTACAATGAGTCTAACAGCCGGTTTAAACCCTTTAAATTTATCTGGTTTACAGCCAGGTCAGTATGGTGTTCAAATATTATCAAACGGCATCCCAAATCAAAATGTTCAACTTGGTTTAGCTGACACTGTGCAGTCTGTTAACATGAGCGGTACAAACCTTGAGCTTACCTTGCAATCTGGTTTGACGGAACCATCGTCAAACATAATATACGCTGGGGCTATACCAAGCTCCAACACATCCACTACATCCAGTACAATTTAAGGAGGTGAAACATGTTACCAAGTTTTTACAACGCAGTATCTGGTCTTGATGCTTTTAACAACTACTTAAGCATCATATCTAACAATATGGCGAACGCCGATACAGTAGGTTATAAGGCGGTAAACCCGATATTTGAAAACATTGTAGCAAACGTAAACGTAGGTATCAACACCCTTACAGACACACTAAAATCTACCGTTTACGGAGCAGGTGTCATAGTAGATGCCACTCAGTACGACTGGCAGATGGGTAATTTTGAACAAACGGGCAACAACACAGATTTAGCCATACAAGGGAATGGACTTTTTATGTTACAAGATCCATCCAGCGCCGGTAACGTTTATTACACGAGAAATGGCCAATTCACCATAAGCCAACAAGGATATATGGTAAACCCTGATGGTTTGAAGCTCTTAGGTTACAAAGTAAATCAATCTGGTTCTGTAGTAGGCACTTCTTTACAACCTATATATATAGTACCTCAACAACCACCAAAAGCCACAGATTTAATAACATACCAACAACCGACAAATTTAAATTCCACAGCCCCAAGTATAACCCAAGCCTTCAATCCTCTTAATACAGCAAGTTTTAACTATCAAAACACATTGACAACCTTTGATAGTTTAGGAAATACTATAGAAGGCGACGCATACTTTCAGAAGACGGGGCCAAACAATTGGAATTATATATATGCAGAAAATGAAAAAGCAGCTTATTATAGCAATACCGCCGGTAACGTTTTATATAGAAACGTAGCTGGTACATGGCAAAGCACAACCATAAGCGGTGGGTCTATGACATGGTATAACATCACTACACCGCCCAATACAGCAAGCTCTAGTATAATATCTGCTACAGTGTCTCCATACTACATGATATCTGGCACCAATTCCTCTGGCTCTATGACCACAGATTGGGTGGTAAACGTGACAACCTCTTACACCAACGTAAGTTATGTGGTAAATCCCACGAGACCGCCTGGTGGTACTCAAGAGTGGGATACTATAGGATCTGCATCAGCCGGTGGTTTTGTACCTTACAACCTTTCAAGTGGTATAGGTGTTCCGATATACACCAGTAGCCAAACCTATTACGGAGCCACGGCGCTTTTAAACTTTGATCCAAACACTGGTAATCTCACCTTAAGCTCCACAATAGGTGTATATACTTACCCCACATCATCTAGTTATCAGTATTTTGTAGGTACTCAAAGCCCATTGGTTTTAGGAGATGGAAACATAATTGGAAATCTAAATTCCGCAAGCTCTCAGTCTACCGGAAGTCTTGCTTTTGGACAGCTAATTGGTTCAAAACCAACAACCAGTACAAGCGCCGGCATCATAGATAACTCTTATATCACTCAAGACGCTTCAGATTTTACAGTAACAGCTTCCCAAGATGGATACAGCCTCGGAAATCTTGTAAACGTCTACGTTTTATCTAACGATGGGACCGTTGTGGGTGTCTATTCAAATGGACAGTCCACCCCAATTTACAGAGTTGCATTAGCTCAGTTTCAAGATCCAAACGAACTTCTATCTAAGGGTGATAACTTATATACATCCATATATACTCCTACCATATTGCTTCCCGGTAGCGCCGATATAATACAATCGGGTATATTAGAACAATCAAACGTAGATATAGCCCAAGCTTACATACAGCTTGTCACTGCAGAAAGATCTTACCAAGCAAACGCAAAAGTTGTAACATCTTCTGATAACGTATTACAAGCCACATTGAATATGGTGACAGGTTAAAATAGTATGTATGGCGGAAGAACAGACTAAAGAAGAAGGCAAAAAATCAGGCGGCAAGAAAAAGCTAATTCTTATATTGATACCAGTGCTTCTTCTCCTGATAGGAGGAGGGGGAGCTGGCGCATATTTTTTTGTTTTTCATAAAAAATCCGAAGCAAAAAAAGCTGTACCAGTGGCTCCAGAAAAGCCTGGCATTATGTACGATCTTGGCTCATTTTTGGTAAATTTAGCAGATAAAAACGCAAACACCTATGCAAAAATATCCATAACGATAGAATTATCCAACCAGAAAGTTCAAGAAGAGGTAGTAAAAAGATTGCCTATAATAAAAGATGCTGTTATAAACTTACTCAGCTCGAAAACATACAATGAGATAAGAACACCGGAAGGGAAAGAAGAACTTAGGTTAGAGCTTATAAAACGCATAAACGCTATACTTGTAACCGGCGGTGTTCAAAACATCTACTTTACTCAATTTATAGTGCAATCTATGTAAAGTGTGGATATAATTTTATTTTTAAAGACTCTTAGCGCCCTTGGTATAGTGCTATCGCTTATGAGTTTTTTGTATACGGCTTTTGACTGGAAAAAAATTATAGCTAAAGCTTATGCGCCTGACGACATAGTAAGCATAGTCAAAATCATTCCTTTAGAGAAACACTCTAAATTTATACTTTTAAAAGCCAAAAACAAGATGATACTGGTGTTTGTATCCAAAGATTATGCTAAACTTATATATGAGATGGATTATGAAGAGGAGAAGCCTTTACAAGAAGATAACAAAAGTTAGCATATTTGTAATGGTATTTTTGGCTTTTGGATTTAGTGGCATAGCTATGGCTCAAAATGAAAATCCCATCAACGTTATACCAGGAGTTCAAGTGAGCTTTAACAACGGCAACTTCACAGAAGCCATAAGGCTTATCCTGATATTAACAGTGCTAAGCTTAGCACCATCCATAATAATAATGACCACGTCCTTTATAAGGATAGTGACGGTGCTCTCCGTATTAAGACAAGCCATCGGACTACCAAACGTCCCTCCCAATCAGGTAATTACATCTTTGGCGCTTTTTTTAACATTTTACGTTATGTATCCAGTCTTAAACCAAGTCAATCAAAATGCTTTGCAGCCATATCTTCAGCACAAGATAACAGACAAAGAGTTTATACAAAATACCGTTGAACCTCTCAAAGAATTTATGGTAAAGAACACAAAGATAAGCACAGAAAGAACGTTTCTTTTGGCATCAAGCATACCCAACAAAGACAATATAAAAAATATAAACGATCTACCTTTAAGCGTCGTAATACCAGCTTTTATGGTAAGTGAACTGTCTATAGCTTTTCAGATTATATTTTTGCTTTACCTTCCTTTTCTAATCATAGATATGGTGGTATCCGCTATACTACTGGCCATGGGTATTATTATGATACCTCCTACTACGATATCTTTACCTTTTAAGATTATGCTTTTTGTACTGGTAAACGGCTGGGAACTTGTTATACTATCTTTGGTGAGGAGCTATCATTGAGTCAAGATCAAGTTTTAACCATCACAGAAAATATGATTAAGATGGCGGTGCTTCTTTCAGCCCCTATCCTTATAACCACATTTTTGGTGGGACTTGTGGTAAGTATACTCCAATCAGCAACTCAAATTCAAGAAATGACTCTTAGCTATATACCAAAGATATTGGCAGCTTTTTTTGTTATATTCTTATTAGGAAGCTGGATGATGCACCATATGATGGACTATACAAAAGAAATCATCATAAATATACCAAACTACATAAGATGATACTTAGTATATCTGTGCCTTATCTTATAACATTTTTACTAATAACTCTTAGGATATCCTCTATCGTATTCTTGGCTCCAATCTTTGAAGATTTGCCAAACGGTTTTAAGATCTTTTTCGTTATAGCTTTTAGCGTATCACTCTATTATTATAACCCTGTAAAGCCTATATATACAGATAGCCTTCTAATGCTTGTGCTGATGGGTGTAAAAGAATTTACTTTTGGTCTTATCATCAGTTTAATCTTAAGATTTTTGGTAGATATATTTTTTGTATTTGGAGAGTTTATGGCAAGCGCTATAGGCCTATCAAATGCCCAAATTTTAAATCCCCTCATGGGAAACTCTACAATCCTTGGCACTTACTTTAGCTATTTTGCCATGGGGCTTTTTGCAGTATCCTCTGGATTTGAATACGTTTATTTTGTTCTGTCTAAAAGCCTAAATACCATACCCCTTGGTATGTTTGATCTATATAACCTAAGAGCTGAGTTCATACTTAACATCTTTTACAAAAGCTTTTACACGGCTTTTCAATTATCGCTTCCCATAATAGCCATAGGGCTTGTGATGAATTTAGTCCTCGCAGCCATAAACAGGCTTATCCCTCAGATAAACGTATTTATGATAGGGATGCCTATACAGCTCTTGATAGGTTTGGTATTTATGATTTTGATATTTCCAATCCTTGGCATACTCATGCACGATATAATTAAGCATTATTTTATGTATATGTTAGAATTAGCGAGTTAGTAAAATGGCATCGGAAAATAAAACAGAGAAAGCCACACCCTATAGGCGCGGTAAGCTAAGATCAGAAGGTAACGTAGCCAAAAGCCAAGAGGTAGTCTCTGCACTTTTGATGCTTGTTTCCATAGGGGCTTTGTTTTTTATAGGATATAAGATATATATCTTGTTTTTGGATGTTCTTTTAGACGGGGCTTTAAGCGTAGATGATAGCTCCTTTACACCTTACGATGCCACTCAGTTTTTAGGTAGGTCTTTTGAACGTCTCATTGGCGATATTACCCCTCTTTTTATATTGGCAGTGTTGATAGTAATCTTTGGATATATCCTCCAGTTCGGTTTTATATTTACTCTAAAACCCTTAGAACCAAACTTCTCTAAGTTAAACCCGGTGGAAGGTTTCAAAAATCTCTTTAGCCTAAACTCCCTTTTTGAGCTTGTTAAAAACTCTTTGAAGGTGACACTTTTACTCATTGTATCTTTGGTGGTAATGTATTTTGGGTTTCATACGCTTGTAAGCACTTCTTACATGAGTCCCTATCAAGGACTTAGCGATATAGCAAAGCTAATGTTCAAGCTTTTGGTATCCATAGGTATAGTGGGACTTATCTTGGCAGGATTAGATTTTCTTTACAAAAGATTTGACTATGAAAAGCGTATAAAAATGTCTAAACAAGAGATAAAAGATGAATTTAAACAATTTGAAGGAAACGTGGAGGTAAAAGGTAAGATCAGAAGAAGGATGACGGAACTCTCAAGATCAAGGATGATGCAAGAAGTGCCAAAAGCAAGCGTGGTCATCACAAACCCCACACACTTTGCCATAGCACTAAGATACATACCAAAACAAGACAAAGCGCCGGTGGTGGTAGCCAAAGGACAAGATTTTGTAGCTAAAAAGATCATAGAAATAGCAGAGCTAAACGAAGTACCAGTAGTTAGAAAACCAGAATTAGCAAGGGCCCTTTATAAAGCAGTGGACATAAACGAAGAGATCCCACCAGAGTTTTACAAAGCAGTGGCAGAGATAATAGCCTACATAGTAAAAAGAAAACAACGTGGTCTTTTATGATAAACGAAGTTTTTTTCTCTATCCAAGGAGAAGGGCTACTAATAGGAACCCCAGCTTTGTTTGTAAGATTTCAAGGATGCAACCTAAGATGCTCTTGGTGTGATGAAAAAAATGCTCTTGATTTTGATAAACCTTCAACATCTTACATAGAAGCGATAGGAAAGATAGAAAACTTGTTGCATATATACAGCCCTTCTTTGATAGTCATAACCGGTGGAGAACCTCTTCTAAACGAAGACTTTATAAATATTTTTAATTATCTTAAAAGCTTAAAAAAAACTATACAGATTGAAACAAACGCAAGCCTTTTAAAAGATGATGCACAAGCAACTCTAAAATCTTACGAGCACACATACATCACATTATCTCCCAAGTATCCCACAAATTATTTCGTAGATCCAAAGTTTTTGGCTTTTAAGATGAAAGAACTAAAAATTGTAGTGGATGAGCACTTAAACGAAGAAGTGCTTAAAAGAGATTACATAAAACCTTTTGTAGATAACGGACTTTTGATATTCCAGCCTTTGTGGGAAGATGGCAAACTAAAGTTTTTGGATAAAGCCATTGAGCTCTCGCAACAATTCAACGCAAGGATGATACCCCAGATGCACAAACTCCTTGGTTTAAAATGATAGAAGTAAAGATTTATACAGATGGAAGCTGTTTGGGAAATCCAGGTAAGGGTGGGTACTGTGCTATTTTAAAAGCTATAAAAAATGGACAACAGATAAAGCAAAAGATTATAAGCGGCAACGAATCTCATACCACCAACAACCGCATGGAACTAAAAGCTGTGATAGAAGCACTAAAAGCTATAAAAACCCCGCCGGATAAAATAACCATATACACAGATAGCCAATATGTGGCAAACGGAATAAATCAATGGCTCGCAAACTGGGCAAAAAAAGATTTTCAAAATGTAAAAAATGATGATTTATGGAAAGAGCTCTACGAGCTTTTAAAAAAATACAACGTAGAAGCCATATGGATAAAAGCCCATCAAAAAGACGATACAGAAGATACCTACATCAACAACCTATGCGATGAGATAGCAAAAAAAGAAGCATCAAGTGCCTGAGACAAGCTCTATATCTTCACCTGGCTTTTGGATATATATATCAAAAACATCTTTGTAAAGATAAGAAAACTCACGGGAAGTATTGAGAAAAGCAGAAGCCTCTTCTTTTTGTTTTAGAGCTAAATTTATAAGATAAAGTAAAAGGTATTTTTCTTTTGAATCATGAGCTAAAAACAACCATTTAGAAGCCTCTAAGTACTGAGATTTGTGTATACATTTTATAGCTCTTGATAGGTTTTTATCAAAACATTCCATGTTGTCTATCTTGTCTAAGGTTTTATCCAATACTAAAATCCTAAAGCCTGTACGCATTTATGGTTTTTATTCTTCTTCTTGTTCGATGGGGGTTTCTCCTCTATCTTGTTCTGTAATATCCACCAGATAAGCTATAAGATAAGACATCGTAGCTACCACCACCAATGCTGTGATAGCCAAAAAATCCATATACTTCCACATTCCACCCATTAGGTTTCTCCTTTTTTGTTGCCACCTTTCCATATGGGTAGCACAAAAGATACCACCATGATCGCCAGCACTCCAAAAGCTAAGAAAGCAAACCATGCTCTATCTGCTGGCGTAACAGCTTTGGCCATAACTTCATTCATTACTCTTATCGCTTCTTCCATCTTTCTTATTACCTCTCATAACATAAAAATAAAGCACAGCCCCAAAAGAGCCTATCATCATTATCATAACTATAGTCATGAAAATAACATCCCATATTCTAAAAATAATAGGCACGTACGTACTATTGTGGTGTATCATGTGCCTTTCTTTCCCTTCTTGCTAGAAAATATACTATACATAAAAATGCTAAACATGAGAACAAGCACAAATAAAACCACACTTATGACTAAAATTATAAAACCCATAAAACACCTCTTAGGGTATTATATCATCAAATTATATAAAAATCATAAAATTCTAAAACCCAAGAGTTTTAAATGTTGACAACATATTTTGTTGAGCTAAGACGCTTTTATACTGATCAAAAAGCTCCTTCGCCTTTGCGTTGTTTCCAAGCTTTTGATAGCAAGATATATCCTTGTAAAGAGCTTTTGCCATCATATCATATATGCCAAATTTTTCAAGATAAGGCACAGCTTCGTCAAGGTAAACAACAGCATTTTGACATTGATTCATCTTGTATAAATCCTTCCCTACATTGTATAAATCTATATCAAGACCGTATCTAGCACCGCCTTTTCTAGTCTTATAACCCCTTATCATAAGAGCTTGCAAGTAATATTGGTAAGCTTTTTGGTAATTACCTTTTTGATAATAAATATCTCCCAAGTGCCTTAGAGGTATAGCAGCTCCTTCCGTATCACCGTTTTTGAGAGCTATTTGAGAAGATTCCACATAGTATTTTTCTGCATCAGGCAGATCACCTTTTTCTTCATAGGCTTGCCCTACAAGGTTGTATAAAAGACCAAGCGTATTTGGCTTATTTTGACCAAGAGCTATAGCTTTTTGTAAATATGCTATGGCCTTATCGTAATCTTTAGTTTCAAGATAGAAATTGCCAGAGTAATAATATACTGTATATAAAAGGTTGTTGTCGTTTAGAAGTTTTGCTATCTTAAACGCCCGAGACAAATCATCCAAAGCTAACTGCTTTTGGCCTGATTTAGCCTCATTCAGTACGTCGTTTAGTATTTTTTGGGTGTAAACCTTGATATCGCTTATAAAATTAGATACGTCTATTCCGTTTTCTTGGGCTATTGTTATGTATTTAAATACTTTATCTATATCAAAGTATTTAGAAGCCAAAAAGTCGTTGTATGCTATATAATAAGCCGCTTCCCCAATGAGGTGTTTGTTGTTTACCGCTTTTGCAAACTCATAAGCCTTTTTTAGAACTTCACCGGCTTTATCGTATCTTTCAGATCTCATCAAATTTATACCTTTATTTATAATTTCTTCAATCTGCTTTGTGGGTTTAGCGTAGACTTCAAATCCGTAATTTGTCTCATGTATCATATATTCATCTTTTGAAGAATTACAATAAAGCCACGGACCATTTTTTATAAACTTACCATCTTTGGCTTTGCAATAAGAAGCAGCTAAGTCTTCGTATTCTTTACGTTTTTGAGGGTTTGTAAGATGAAAGTCAAAATACATAGGCTTTTGTATCATATCAAGATAGAAAGGAATTACGCTTTCGGAATACTCAATAAAGCTTTTGTAATCGTTGAAGTTCTTTTTTTGATACACCTTCTCACAACTTGTTAAAGCCACTACGCCAATCACCATTCCTAATATAAGTTTTTTATTCATCTTATTCTCTGCTTCCTTCAATCTAAAACAAGTTCTCAATGTTGTTTTCTTCGTCTACTTTTGAAATATGAAGAGCCTGTTTTTGCTCTCCATGGTTTCTAAAATCTGTCCTACAAGCATCAACACACTTCCCACACATATAGCAAGCTTTTAATCCGCTTGTGGTATCAAGCTCATCTTTTAACTTCCTTGGATCCAAAGCGATAGGACACGCCCTTACGCATTCAAGACACTCTGTACAAGTTTTTTGATCGTATGTGACACGCCATCTCATCCTTTGATTAAACACTTCAAGATAAAGACCTATAGGACAGAAATATCTACACCACTTTTGCCTTAGCCAGCCTATAGCAAGATAGTTAAGAGCAATAAGGCCATACGTAAGGGCAGATACCCACAGGAAAGCAGGATGATAAGGCTTAAACAAAACAGATAAATCCACCACCCAATTGAGTAGCATCAAAGTTAGTACAGCATTTAAAACAAACACTATGATATTAAACTGCATCTTCTTACCATGCCTATACAACTTATCGTATAAAACCTTTACTCCCCTTATAAGCCATCCTTCTGTACATATAAAGCTGCAAAAAAACCTTCCATAAAAGTAGTTTATTACAAAAGTAACAGTGTAAAGGGCTATCCACAAGGAAAAAGCCCATATGGCTGGTTTTGTCCAGTTTGTAGTGTAGTGCCCCCATAGATAGTAATTTCCATTGGCAAAGTCCATCTTAATAAGATGAAACACAGGAAATATTATAAGGCTCAAAGCGGAAATGATATTGAAGGTAAGCCTTATATTTGAGTACTTTGTGGCATAGGGGTATTCCCCTAACATCTCTAAAAGCGCCATAGCAACCTCCTATCCTTAAAAGTTAATATTAGCTTACTACTAAAAATAATATAACATATCCTAAATGTATATTCAATAGCTTTTTAAAATCAAAAACTTTTATATTTGTCCTCTCTTAAAAGATTCACAGATTTTCTCCCCATGAACCCCTCATCAATACCATGCCAGTGGTTTATCTCTTCTTCTCCTTCTAACCAACAAAGCCATATATCCTGACTTCCGTTCTTAGATAAAAAATCAAGAAGCAAAGGATTTAGACCTTTTACGGTAGCACCGCTTGAAGATATCTCATATATGAGCTTGTTTAGCTCATTCTTTTTTTCCTCCAACACGCTATAAATATAAAGCTTTTCCAACTCGTCATCCACGATAGATACCCTTTCTATGAGATCGGTGATCTCATCTCTTTTGTCTATAAAATCGTATATAACCGACTTTATAGACTCCAAAATCCTGTTTGCCTCATCTAAATCAAAATATCTCATAATATTAAACCTATTCTGCAAACGTATATTTACTATGAAAAAAATTAGTCGAGCAAAGAAACTGCTATATCGTATATGTATTTTGGGTCTATGTCAAGACATGGATAATCCCCATACTTGCAACTCCCTTTACCATGCAAATCACAGGGTTTACAAGGCATATCTTTTGATATAGCTATACCTTCAAAATCTTTTGGTGCAAATCCAAAACACGGATGAGTAGCCCCGTATATACTAACCACTTTTATCCCCGCCGCCCTTGCCATGTGAGTTATAGAAGAATCGTTTGACAGCACCAAGTTTGATGCTTTTATGCAGGCTAAAGTATCTATAAGAGAAAGTTTTCCAGTATAATCAAACCCGTAAGCGTCTATTTTATCCTCTTTGGCCCCCAAAAGTCTTACCTCAAACCCAGCCTCCACAAAAAGTTTAGAAAGCTCTTTAAAATACTTGTAACGCTTTTTGGGATATCTTGCCCCCACACCTAAACTTATCACTTTTTTTGGTGAATAAAAACCATTTACTCTATCTGGCTTTATCTCCAAATACGGTCTTGGGCTTTTAATATCAACCAGAGGTTTTACCGCTTCGGCGTAGGCGTCTGTTATATAAAATGTTTTATCTTTAAAAGCCTTAAACCAAACGCAAAACCTTCTTTGAAAAGACCTTTTATCGTAAGATAACCACTTGGTCTTTAACATATTTCTAAGCATCAAAGTTTTTAGATTTTTATGAAGATCCACCACGATATCTGGTTTTAAGCTTTTAGCAACATCAAATATATTTAGTTTATCAACGGGCAAAACACTCACAAAAGAAGAATCTTCAAACATATTGGCAAAAGCTTTGTAAGTCATAAGATAAACATCAAACCCAGCCTCGTGAAGGGGCCTTAAAACTGTGCTTGTGAGTACCACATCCCCAAGGGAAGAAAACCTTAAAACAAGAATCTTATCCACCGCTAACTGGGGGTATAGCTAAAACCTCATCAGCATTGTTAAAGAAACTGGCATAAGCATTTTCCTTGGCAAACCTGCAAGATTTTATGATATTGCAAACTTCTGGATGTTTTTGGCAAAGATGGTCTTTTAACTTCAGCTCATCACCTTCAAAATCAATCTCTTCAAAGTCCCCAAGCTTTTCTCTTAAAATAGAAAAATAAATGATTTTCATGTATATTTAGAGAGCCTTTTTAAAACTTCTTCTTTTGGTAATATTGAAGCTATAACATCTATGGCAATACCTTCCAAAGAACCAGTCAGAGCTATCCTAAGAGCGTGCCATATGTCTTTTGGTTTTAGATTTTCTGATTTTTGGATTTCTTTTACCATAGCTTTTAAGCTCTCTGGTGTGATATTGTCTAAAAATGATATTTTTTCTTTTAAAAGCTCAAAAACCTTTTTATCTATATTTGATAACTCTTCTTTGGCTTTTTCGTCTAGTTCACACTCTTCAAAGAAAGGTCTTAGTTTTTGAACCGCTTCTAAATATGTGTTGTACTCTTTCCTAGTAAACTTTACGATCTTTTTGATATATTCTATATCAACGTTTTTATAGGCTTTTTGTAAAAAAGGTAAAAGATCTTCCAAAAGCCTATTCTCTGATAAAACCTCTCTTATATAAACCCCGTTTAACCAATACAGTTTTTCTTGGCTAAAAACAGCTGGGGATAGGTTTATATCTTTTATATCAAAATATGCTATAGCCTCTTCCTTGCTAAATACCTCTTTTCCTATTTTTTCGCTGGACCATCCCAAAAGGCACAAATGATTAAAAAGAGCCTCAGGACAATACCCATTTTCTTTGTAAAATCTTACAGACACTCCACCGTGTCTTTTGGAAAGTTTTGTCCTGTCTTCGCCAAGTATCACCGGCAAATGTGCAAATTTTGGCGGTTCAAAGCCAAGGGCTTTGTAGATTAGTATCTGCTTTGGTGTGTTTGATATATGATCTTCGCCTCTTATCACATGAGTTATACTCATAAGCGCATCGTCTATCACCACCACAAAGTTGTAAACGGGGCTTCCATCGCTTCTTACTATCACAAAATCCCCAAAATCATCCACATTTATACTTATATTGCCCCTTATCATATCTTCAAAGCTTATCAACTCTCCATCTGGCACTTTAAACCTTATAACGTAAGATTCACCATTTTTTAGTCTATTTTCAACATCTTCTTTAGAAAGATACCTGCATGTGCCAGGGTACCTATAGGCTTTACCTTGGTTGTATGCCTCTTCTCTTTGTTTTTCTATGTCTTCTTCTTTACAAAAGCAATAATACGCATGCCCTTCATCCACAATCTTTTTAGCATAATCTTTGTATATATCAAATCTCTCAGATTGCCTATGAAACTCATCCCATTCTATGCCAAGCCATTTTAAATCCTCTATTATAGAGTCTTCAAACTCCTTGGTGGAACGTTCCATATCGGTGTCTTCAATTCTTAATACAAAATTACCGCCGTTGTGCCTTGCAAATAAATAGCTAAATATAGCAGTTCTGGCATTACCAAGATGCATATATCCTGTGGGGCTTGGAGCAAACCTTGTTTTAAGCATATATCTATTATTATAGCTCATTGTAAAGCTTTAGTCTAAACTTCGTTGTTTAACCAAGGCTTATAAGCTAAAATCTGTTCAAAAGCATAAGGACATATTTGGGGAAAATCATCTTTAGTTGGTATTTTACCAAAATATTTTTTAGTCAGCCTAATATTTTCTGGATACTCAAAAAAGCTTACCAACCTTCTTGCTGCATACTCCCAAGCAGTTTTTACATAATTTGGTGCTTTATGCTTTAAAGATGGAGATTTTTCAAAGATATCAAATATACTATCCCTTGAGTTTAATATGCTTTTAACCCAGCCATTATCCATGGTTTCATCTTCTTTAAAATACTCCCATTTGTAAAGGTGTTCTAATATTATCCCCATATGACTAGTAACGGCATCTAAATATCTATTTGCCATATCTTCTATCTCCTCTAAAAGATGCTCCCAATCTACAAATGTGTATTCTTTAGCTTTTAAAAGCCCAAGGTTTTCCAAAATCCATTGATAAAAATCTTTATCGTATAAGCTCTTTAGCTCTTCTTTTGTTAGAGTTTGAATATCCATAATTGCCTCCTACGTATAAAAATAAACTAAAAAACATATTCTTTCAATAGAGGATTTAAAATATTTATGTGTCTTAAACTTAAACAAATTATCAAGTTTTATGAGATGTTATGTATTAGAAAAGAAGAAATAAAAGAAGTTAAAAGCTTCTTTAGAAAATCTGGCAGAAGAGTATCTCGCTACAAGTATGCCACGCACCACAAGTATGCCACGCACCACAAGTATGCCACGCACCACAAGTATGCCACGGTTTTATGTGTTCACGATGTAGTGAATTTGCACATGTGTTTGAAAAATATATTATGGTATAATATAATTTTATGATACGGAGGAGCTTATGCTGAAGGTTGATATTGTTACACCAAAAGGGATAGTTTATACTGAAGAAGTTGAGTCTGTAAACGTACCAGCTCTGGATGGAGAGATGGGCATTCTGGAAAACCACATGCTTGTTCTCACTCAGGTAAAACCGGGACTTGTTTATTTTAATAAAGACGATAAAAGCGGGATACTTATAGGTTATGGTTTTGTAGATGTTACTCCAGAAAAGGTCATAATACTTACAGAAGAAGCTGTACCTGTCGGGAACGTAGATCTTGATGAATACAAAAAAATGTTTGAAGAAGCTACCAGGAAACTAGCCGATGCCAAAACGGCAGAAGAGATATCAGAGTGGCAGAAAAAAAGAGACATGGCTGAAACTTTTATAAATATAGCAAAGCATTTTAGTCCAAAAATAAGAGCATAAGGAGCATAAGCGTGAGATTACCGGAAAGGTTGGTAGAAAGAATCATAAATAAGTTAGTATCTGAGCTTTTAACAAAAAAATATATAGAGGTAGAAGACGTAGATTATTTTAAGAAACAGCTTCTTGCTATATTCAAAAAAGCAGAAGAGGAAGAAAAGGCTTTAGATGACAAGGCGAAAGATATACTAAAAGAACAGCTATCTTATATAGAGAAAGAAAACATAGATTATAGAACTGCCTACAGAACCATAAGAAGCAGATTGGCAGAAGAAATGAAGATAGAAACAAAATCAAGGGAACGTATGAACCAGATTACAAACAGAATAAGAGATCTTATAAAAAACGATCCAAATATAGAGATTTATGAAGACATACCACAGATAAGGAAAGTGGTATCTGCTATTCTTATAGAAGCCGCCAAAGAGGAAGAAGAGATAGAAAAAGAAGTACGTATGCGTATAAAAAGCTACTCCAAAAAGATTGTGGAAGGTACCTCAGAATGGAATATCCTTTATAAGAGGATATATCAAGATACGTTAAAACAAAGAGGACTTGCCTAACAATCAATTATAAAAAAAATTAATTTTTCTTTAACAAAATCTTAATACGCGAAATATGAAATAAGTATTAAAATATTTATAAATCTAATAGGAGGTATTTTATGGCTGTAAAAGCTGACAGAACGTTGGATGCATCAGGTCTAAATTGCCCACTTCCAGTACTTAAGACTAAAAAAGAGATGGCTGAGTTACAATCCGGCCAAGTTTTGGAACTTATAACCACCGATCCCGGTGCAAAGGCTGATATCCCAGCTTATTGCAAAAGAACTGGTGATGAGCTTTTGGAAACTGCGGAGGAAGGTGGGAAGATTATGTTCTATCTAAAGAAAAAATAAGGAGTTTATTATGGAAAGGTTAGCTGTAATAGCCACTAAGGGTTCCTTAGATATGGCTTATCCACCTCTTATACTCGCCTCTGTTGGCGCTTCTATGGGTATAGAAACTGCAATATTCTTTACCTTTTATGGGCTAAATATCATCCATAAAGAGAAGATGGATCATCTCAAATTGGCGCCTGTTGGAAACCCAGCTATGCCTATGGCTTTCCCACCATCTATGGAAGAGAAGTTTCATTTTCTCAAAAGCGTATCAAACTTCATTCCTGGACCTCCTCAAATTATGGGTGTAATACCCGGCATGACAGATCTTATGACAGAAATGATGAAAAAATCTATCAAAGAACACGGTGTGGCTTCTATACCAGAGCTTCTTCAATTGTGTAAAGAAGCCGACGTTAAGCTAATACCCTGTCAGATGACTATGGAACTTTTTGGTTACAAGAAAGAAGATCTTGTAGACGGCTTGGAGCCACCGGCTGGAGCTATGACGTTGTTTGATTTCTTGTTGGAAGCAGATAAGCCAATAACAATTTTTGTTTAATGGTGATCTTGATGGACAACAAGAGGTATGAGATTAAGTTGCTTATAAGCAATTTATTATATTCTTATAAGCAAATCTTAATTGACTTCATAGATATTTTGTTTAAACTTATTACGAAAGGAGAGTGTTATGGCAGTTCCAAATGGATTTGATAAAATTATTTTTTACATTTTGACAGTACCCTTTTTTGAAAGAGCCGACGCTATTACTGGGGAGCTTGTAAATCCTCAAGCAGGCGCTCCATTTTTCTTAGCTACAGCGGCTACCACGATGGATTTTGAAGTGGAGATGGTTATCACTTCAGAAGCTGGATTTTTGCTCATGAAAGATAACGCAAAAAGGGTAAAGGTAAGGCCAGGCGTAGAGCAAAGTGTTTATGATTTTATAAAAATGGCAAAAGAAGCAGGGGTAAAAGTTTACCTATGTGTACCATCCCTTGATCTCACAGAAGAATACAAGAGAGAAGATGTAAATACGGAACTCTGCGATGGTATAATAGGCGGTGCAGCGTTCTTAGACAAAGTGATGAGTGGCGAGTACGCCGTTATAACTCTTTAAGGAGGTATTTTTATGGATGGACACGCTTACGGATACAATCTTCCCATTTCCCAGAAGACCAAGGATGTGCCATGGGAAGAAAAGGTCAGAATAGTAGAGGAAGTTAAATCAGACTTTCGCTACCACGAATCTATATTTGGATGTTTAAACTGCGGTGTTTGCACTGCATCATGTCCATCTAATAGATTTTTTGATTATTCTCCCAGAGAGATAGTTCAAAGATTCTTAGAAGACGATGTAGAAGTTTTATACGACATGATGCATGAATACATATGGGCTTGTTCTCAATGTTTTACCTGCTGGATAAGATGCCCATTCGTAAACAACCCAGGCGGCTTGGTAGCTATTATGAGAGAAGTAGCGGTAAGAAACGCCTTTGATGCTACTAAAGATCTATTGAAGCCATACGGCCGTGTGCTTCTAAAAGTCATGACCACAGGTAACCAGCTATCAGCTGACATGCTCCAACCGGACTTTTTCCCAGACTGGGGTCCTAAGATGGCTGACAACATGGAAAACCTAAGAGCTAAGCGTATGGCTATACCCTTTGATGTAGGTAAAGCTGTAAAAACAGCGTGGGAAGTGTCTCTTCAAACAGCCATAGAACTTTACAGCATATGGAGAGAAACCGGTATTTTTGACATGCTCGAAAAGATAGATCCTAGTTTATACAACGTTATAATGGACATGGTGGAAGAAAACGAAGAACGCTGGGAAGATATGCAAGAAGAGTAATTTTTGCAATTTTTGGCGTAGTGCCAAAAAAATTTTTTAGGAGGTTAGTTTTATGAGTTTACTTAGATATGACAAGACTAAGTTTCCAATTCAAAACAATCACGCTCATTACGATGAGACCTTTGAGATGATGGAAGAATTGGAAGCAAAGGGCGAGATTCTTATTCATAGGATCACCGAAGAGCATAAACCCGTAGAGGTTTATACAAGAACAGGTCGTATAAAGACTGTGCCCACCAACAAACTATGGCATCATAAATCTTGTGGACAATGTGGTAATATACCCGGTTATCCAGCTTCAATATTCTGGTTTATGAACAAGTTTGGATATGATTATCTAAACGAACCACACCAAACTTCTTGTACTGCATGGAACTATCACGGTTCTGGTACATCAAATCCAGTGGCTTTGGCAGCTGTATGGCTAAGAAACATGCACCAAGCTTGGAAGACTGGTTATTATCCTTTAATTCACTGTGGTACTTCATTTGGTTCTTACAAGGAAACTAGAGAACAAATCATAATGAATAAAGAGCTTAGAGATGCTGTAAGACCTATATTGAAGAAGTTGGGTAGATTAGGACCAAACGGTGAGTTGGTGATACCTCAAGAAGTGGTTCACTACTCAGAATGGGCACACGCCAACAGATATAAGATAAAAGAACTATATGAAAAGGAAGGTAAGCCAAAAGGGATAGATGTATCTAATGTAAGAGTTGCTATACACAACGCTTGTCACGTTTGGAAAATGATAGCTGACGATTACGTATATGACCCAGAAATATATGGAGGCCAAAGACCAGCAGCATCTACAGCTATCATAAAAGAATTGGGAGCTACAATTGCTGACTATTACACATGGTATGATTGCTGTGGTTTTGGATTTAGACATATATTGACAGAAAGAGAGTTTACTAGATCTTTTGCTATAAATAGGAAGCTGAAGGTAATATATGAGGATGCCAAGGCAGACCTCATCGTAACTCACGATACTGGTTGTACTACAACTTTCGAAAAGAATCAATGGATAGGTAAAGCTCATGACATGTACTATCCGGTAGCTGTTATGTCAGACGTTATGTTCTCAGCTTTAGCTTGTGGTGCACATCCGTACAAGATAATCCAGCTATACTGGAACTGCTCAAGCTATGAACCTCTTTTGGAAAAAATGGGTATAACCAACTGGAAAGAGCTAAGGAAAGAGTGGGAAGACACTGTAAAACACATCAATGAGTTAGACAAAGCTGGCAAACACGATGAACTTCAAGAATTCTTTAAGACCTACGATCTATACGAACCTTACAGCAGGACATCCGATGGAAAACCAAGAGCCAGTGCAACTGCTGATAAAGTGTTGTTTAGATCTTGATTTTTAATAAACGTTTGGGGGCCTTTTGGGTCTCCTTACTTGATTTTGTTAAAATGCTATAAACCTTAGGAGGTTATATATGTCTAAGAACGTTCTAGTAATAGGTGGTGGTCCTGCTGGAGTATCAGCAGCTAAAACTCTTGGTAAACTGGGTATATCCACTATTTTAGTGGAAAAAGAACAAAAACTTGGTGGTAGACCGGTATTAGAAGACTACCACACGTTGATCCCAAGAAAGTTAAAACCCTCTCAAGTGCTTGGTCCTGTTGTTGACGAAGTTACTAAAAATTCAAATGTTAAAGTTAAGTTAGGAACAGAAGTGGAAGCTTGTGAAGGTGCGCCTGGTAACTACAAAGTAAAGCTATCTAACGGTGAAACTGTGGAAGCCGGAGCTATAGTAGTGGCTACAGGTTTCCAACACTTCAATCCAAGAAGAAAAGGTGAGCTCGGTTATGGGCTTTTCCCGGATGTTATCACTAACCTTGAACTTGAACAAATGTTTTCCCGTCAAGGCAAGCTCTATAGACCATCCAACGGCCAACTTCCAAAACGTGTAGCTTTTGTATTTTGTGTAGGATCCAGAGATAGGCAGTTAGGTGTATCAAATGTGCACTGCTGTAGATATGGATGTGCTCTTTCTGGTTTGCAAGGTACTGAAATAAGAGAACACTATCCAGATGTAGATGTATTTTGTTATTATATGGATGTCAGAACCTATGGTACATGGGAATATCCTTTCTATTGGGCTCCTCAAGAGAAAGCCGGTGTTAGATATGTAAGAGGAAGGATAGCTGAAATAACCTTTAGACCGTCTGATGGAAGATTGGTGGTAAAACATGAAGATACTATAGTACAAAGACCATCTGAAGTACCTATGGATTTGGTAGTATTGGTGCTTGGTATGGAACCATCAGAAGGCACAAAGAAAATAGCCAAGATGCTGGGCTTAAATCAAGATCAAGATAACAAATTTTTGCTTCCTTCAGACAGCTCTGGCTCAAACATAATATCTAACAAAGAAGGTATATTTATAGCCGGCGCTTGTAAAGGTCCTATAGATATAGAATCTTCTATGTCAGAAGGTGAAGCAGCTGCAGCAGAAGCTATAGCTTTCATAGGAGCTAAGGTGAACGTATAATGACTAACATTAAGCCAAGCGAGGGGTTCAAAGCAGCCCCTTTGGATGACTTTTTAGTAAGAGATTATCTCATTAAGATTTTAGGTGACGGAGAAGAACTGGCCCAAGAGTTTTATTCGAGGGTTTTAGAAAAATCAAACCTCTTCAAAGATACCTTTTCAAAGGATAGGTTGGCTTCTTTAGATAAGAATAGTCTCGCAGAGATTTTTTACAAAACGTATCCTGCCAGAAGATTTAGGAATAAGATAATTGAAGAAACCAGTCTAAATAACCTCAAAAATGCCATAAGCGATCTTCTTTACACTAAAGCCGATTCATGGGAGCAAAGAGTCAACGCTTTTGCCGATGTAATAAGGGGTGTAAGTAGAAAAAACGCTAAAGATATAGCTGCTGAGATACTTCATTTTACCTTCCCAGAAGACTACATACTGTATACCTCATGGATATGGGATCCTGAATCCGAAAGCGGAGCGATTGTATTTTTAAAAGAAGAAGCCCCAGTAAACGGTCATGGTAGAGAGATGTACGGTTCTACCTATGAAGAGTTTTACCAAACTTATGTTCAAGTATATGAAAAGCTTATAGACTTTGGCATAAGGGTAAGAGGATTTTTGTTTGTGGACATATTCTTAGCTATGATTTATGGTACTTATGTAGATTATATGTCATTATCTACTATGCATAGTGCCAAAGGGTTTTTCCCACCGGCAGATTTCATAGCTAAACGTCTTTTAGGCGTTTTAAGAGATGACGAAGTAACCTTTACTTATTAATAGGAGGTTGTTATGGCCATTCATGAACGTGGTCTCGTAGACCAAGAGCGTATAGTAAAGAAAGATAGGATAGTAATAGATGGTGTAGATGCATCTGGAGATTGGAACTTAATTATCTTACCAAGGGTTGTAAATGATTATGATCTTGATTTTGCCAAAGACATAATAACCCATCCTCAGGGCAAGACCATTAACCAATGCTACCAATGCTCTTACTGCACCGCAAGTTGCCCAGTTCATAACTATTGGGATGAAAAGTACAACCCACGACATTTTATATATTTGGCAAGGCTTGGAATGCTTGATGAGCTACAAAAAAGAGCCGACGTGATATGGAGATGCGTGTCTTGCCACAAATGCACGCACAGATGCCCTAAAGGTGTTTTGGTTGAAGAAGTTCTTAAAACAATAGTAAACCAGATGTCAAAAAGAGGTCTCATCGAAGAATACCCATCTAAGAAATTTGATAAATTCTTTACAGAAAGTGTTATAGAGTATGGACGTATAGAAGATGGAGAATTGTTATTTGGCTGGATGGAAAAACAGGGTTACTCTGTGATGAAAGACCCAATCCTCAAGAAACCAATACCTTTTGCAGGTGGCTTACCAGATTGGCTTAAGAGTTTAGCTATCAAACCTCTAAAAGGTATGAATTTAGACTTCTTGATATTAAACGCTAAACACATGTTGATACATCCAAGGACTCAAAACTGGAATAGGTTCAAACAGGTTCTTGATAGAGTGATAAGAGAAGAAGGTATAATGACTCATTAAGGAGGTTTTACATGGGTGTTATAGGTAAAAATGTAGCTTATTATCCTGGATGTTCTTTAGAGGGTGCAGCCAGATCTTACGATGTATCTCTAAGATTGGTGGCCAAAGATCTTGGCTTGGAGCTAGACTATCTTAAAGATTACAACTGTTGCGGCGCGATGGAGTCAAAAAATGTCACCTTCTGGGGCTCTATATTGATGAATGCCAGAAATATGTCGTTGGCAAAAAAGCAAGGGCACAACGTGATAGTGGCTCCTTGCAACGGTTGCTCTTTCTCATTGCAACGTACTTGGTATTTTCTTACCACAGATAACTCTGTGATGACGAAGACGAATGCTCTTCTAAAAGAAGGTGGTGTAGATGCTATTGAATCAGAGCCCCCAGAAACTTACCATGCGTTGGAGTGGCTTTATGAAGAAGCAGGCCCAGATGTCATAAAGCAAAAAGTCAAAAAATCTTTAAAAGGGCTAAAAGTGGCAAACTACTATGGTTGTCTTTACACAAGACCACACTTCTACGCTAGAACCTTTTCTCATGCAGGTGGTCAAGACTTAGATAAAGATAGACCCATGAGAAGAGCTACCGCTGATGATGACGAGCATCCATTTTTCCAAAACAAGCTATTGGAAGCGGCTGGAGCCACCAGCGTAGAATTTGAACCTATGCATACCCAATGCTGTGGCGGTCCACACTCTTTGTCAGACGAAGCTGTTTCTGAAAAATTTGTTATGATGATATTGCAAAATGCGAAAAAGAATGGTGCAGACATAATAGCTACCGAATGTCCTCTTTGCCACGCTTCTTTGGAAATGTATAGACATAGACTTATGCTAAAAGGTGTGCCAGACGTAGATGTGCCAGCAGCATACTTTACCCAGCTTCTTGGTCTTGCTTTAGGAAGAAGCGCTTCTGAAGTAAAACTAAAAGATAATCTATCTGACCCATTGCCTGTATTGAAAAGATACGGTTTAGCATGATATAATAAATTTTAGTGCCCCCATTTAATGGGGGCAAACGTTTTTTAGGGGTGTTGTTATGGATTTACACGGCAATGTAGATGAAAATGTAATAGATCACAACGGGTGTTTGATACCAAAAGATCTTTATTACGATATAGAAAATCAAGTATGGATAAAGTTAGAACCTGATGGCAATGTAACTTACGGCCTTACGGATGTAGGGCAAACCAGATCTGGCAAGCTTCTTCACATACGCATAAAAGATGTTGGTAAGAAGATACCAAAAGGTAAACCTGTAGCATCTTTGGAAAGCGGTAAATGGGCAGGTCCTATCCCTTGTGTTATTGAAGGAGAAGTGGTAAAAAGAAACGAAGAACTCTTAGAGCAAGCTGATATAATAAACTATGATCCTTATGGAAGAGGTTGGATAGTTACATTGAAGCCTGTGGATTTGCAAAGGGATCTAAAAGAGCTTGTTACCGGTGACGAAGCCATTAGAAAAATGAAAGAGTATATAGATCAAGAAGATATTATCTGTATGAGGTGTACATAATGGCAGCTTCTGATAAGCATGTTATACTTTTGGTTTCTCAGTGGTGTGCTACGTGTCCAGACGCAGATGCCCTTTATCAAAAGCTACAAGCCGAACTTGGATTTAAATACGAAGTGCTTGATGTGGCTCAACCAGAAGGTAGAGCTTGGGCTAAAAAGCTTATAGTTAGAAGTGTGCCTTCTACTATAGTAAATGGCAAGCTGACTTTTGTAGGAGTGCCCTCCGAAGAGGAGGTTAGAAAGGTGCTAAACTCATGATGGAAGCTGAAGGTCAAAAAGTATTGATACTGATGACAAGTGGTCCTAAAACGCCACACAGGTGTGCTACGCCATTTTTCATAGGGGCTTTGATGGCTTCAAATGACGCAATAGTTGAGATATTTTTTAACATGGATGGTACAAACCTAATTAGAAAAGGCGTTCCAGAGTCTATATACCCTGGCGGTGAATCTTGTGTTGCAGGCCAAAAGCCAAAGTCTGTTTATGAGTTTATGAAAGATGCCAAGGCTGCTGGTGTAAAGCTTTATTCTTGCAAACAAGCGGTGGATTCGTCTGGGCTTAAAGAAGAAGAACTAACAACTTTACTCGATGGTGTAGTGCCAGCTGGTGAGTTTGCTCAAAAGTCTTTGGAGGCTGATAAAGTTTTAATTTTTTAGGCTTTTAAAATCTAAAAACCAATTTAGAAAACAAATTTATAGGAGGTATTGATATGGCAGTAGTAAACGGGTGTAATATCCCAGAAGATTTACTTTATGACGTGGATGCAGAAGCCAATGCCTTCACGTGGGCAAAAGACAACGGCGATGGGACCTGTACGGTAGGTCTTACTTCTGTGGCAGCGGCTATGGCTGGTAGGCTTGTGGCTTACACACCTAAAAAACCCGGTAAAACTGTGGATAAGAGAAAATCCGTAGCCACCATAGAAAGTGGAAAATGGGTGGGTCCAGTACCATCTCCATTGAGTGGCGAAGTGGTGGAGATCAACGATGCAGTAAAGACAAATCCAGCTTTGGCTAACGATGATCCATATGGAGCTGGTTGGATAGCCAAAATCAAACCAACAAACCCTTCTGAGATATCTCAGCTTTTAAAAGGCCCTGAAGCTGCTGAAAAACTCGGTGCCATAGCCAAAGAAAAAGGTGTTTCCTGCTCTTAATATAACCTATGCCCTACTCATTTTGAGTAGGGTTATTTAAATTTAAAAATTAATTTTTTAAGGTGTTTTGAATGAAAAAGTTAGTTATTGTTCTGATGTCTGACGTAAGTACAAGCCAATTGAAAGTAGAAATGAGCATGAGGTTTGCCTTGAGAGCTTCTGCTGATCCACGCTTTGACGTTAGGTTTTTCTTCTGGGCCGATGGGGTAAAAGTACCAAGACAGGTAGAAGATATACCTAATTTGAAAGAGCTATTTTATAACCTTTTGGAAAAGGGTATCACCACAATGGCTTGTATAAACAACTCTACAAACTTAGGCGAAAAAGATTACAACGAAGCCAAAGGTATAAGCGTATTGGCTATTGGTCCAGAACTTTTAGAGCTCATAGATCAGGATGCTCAGATAATTACATTTTGAGGTAAGTTTTATGATAGATATACAAATAGATGAATCTTTTTTAGAAAAGCTCAAAACAGGGCTTAAGACAAAAGAAGAGAATTTTGGAAACGATATATTTTTCTATGGGCCAGGGTTTAAGTATTACGAGGTGGAAGATTTTAAAACGGTTTCAAAACCAAGATTTGTAGATATATCTATAACGGGAAAAAAATGCGAGCTCATGTGTGATCACTGCGCTTCCAAAATATTGCACCATATGATACCGGCTACTACACCCGAAGATCTCATAAGGGTTTGCGAGGATTTAAAAGAATCTGGCGTGGGTGGTATATTGATATCTGGGGGTTCTAACAAAGATAACGTAGTTGAATTGTACGATTACAAGGATGCGATGATATATGCAAAAAAAGAGCTTGGCTTAACGGTGACTTGCCACGTTGGGCTTGTGGATGAGCCTTTGGCTGATGTTTTAAAAGAAGCTGAGGTGGATGCAGTTCTTTTAGATATAATAGGAGAGGACGAGACGATTCACAAAGTGTATAAGCTTCCTCACAAAAGCACCAAAGATTACGATGAGTCTTTGAGGCTTTTAAAAGAAAAAGGTTTAAAGATAGTCCCCCATATAATAATAGGCCTTCACTATGGAAAGATCTTGGGAGAGTTCAATGCAGTGGATATAATATCAAAATATGATCCAGACGCCTTAGTATTGGTGGTAGTGATGCCTTATTATGGGAATGCCAGATATCAGCTTATAAAACCCCCAAGCGCCGAAGCGTCGGCAGAAGTGATACTTTACGCAAGACAAAAAATGCCAAAAAATCCTATAATAATAGGATGTGCAAGACCAGCAGGAGAGTACCGCTTGGCTTTTGATACTTATGCTATGTTGGCAGGAGCAAACGGCATAGCTTTTCCAGCAGAGGGTATAGTTACCCAAAGTGTGGAGTTTGGCATGAAGCCCAACATATCTCCAAATTGTTGTTCTACTGTTATATTTGATATAAAGGATTTTGTGAATGGCTGAAGTCATTGATGTTTTGGAGCTTTCTAAAAAACTAAAACTTGTGCACTTAAAAAGTGCGTATCTATCAAAAGCTGCTCCTGGGCAGTTTTTTGTTATGCAGTATTCTGAAAAGCCTGAGCGCACAACACTTTTTATAATGGACGCCGATAAAAACAAAAACATCGCTACTTTTTTGATTCAAAAATCAGAAGATCCGCTCATCCAAGAAATTTTTGAGAACATAAAACCAGGTCAAAAACTTCACTACGTGGAAGGACCAGCCGGTAAGCCCTTTGCAAACTTTGAAAACAAAAATATCTTATTTGTAAGTATAAATTGGGGCTTTGGTGGTATATACAGTATTGCAAAAAATCTTAAACCTAAAAACCATGTAGATTTGGCTTTTATAAACACAGATGCCGTTCAATCTCAGGATCTAAGAGATTTTTTAAATATTTTTGACAACGTTGATGATTATGAAAGTATCTATGCGTTAGATAAAAGCCAAAAACATTACGACATGGTCATTTGTGCTGGTTCTAACGATTTAGCCAAAGAGTTAGCTAATATTTACGAAAATACCGATGTTTACTGTGCTGTTATCACTAGGATGCTTTGCACTGTAGGTCTTTGTTTGGCTTGTAGGATTCAATACGATGGTCAGTTGAAGCTTCCCTGCGTGGAAGGTCCTTGGCTTGATGCCAAAAAAATAGACTTTGAAGACTTGAACAGAAGGCACCTTATACTCAAAGAAGCTCTGGTGCGTAATAGGAAGGGCTAACCATGAAGAAGATAAGGTATTACGATAGAAACCAAGAGATGCTCATGGCTGTGGAAAAACGTACAAAAACCTTTGAAGAGTACGCTTTGGGTTATACCATAAGCCTTGCCATAGATGAGGCCAAACGTTGTATACTTTGTAAAGATGCCGATAAAAGATGTATGAGAGGATGTCCCATAAACGTAGACATACCAAGCTTTATATCCAAAATAGCCGAAGGGAATATCTTGGAGGCTTATAAGATTATTACCAATACGGATATTTTTCCTTCTATATGCGGCAGAGTTTGCCCTCAGGAAAGACAGTGTGAAGGGGCTTGTATATTGCACTTTGACACAGTAAGGGGCAAAAGAAACAAAGGTCTTCCGGTGAATATAGGTGCTCTTGAGAAGTTTGTAGGAGATTTTGTAAGGATATCAGGTATAGAACCAAACATAGAAATAGAGCATAAAAAAGGTTATAAAGTGGCTATAGTGGGTTCTGGACCAGCTTCCCTTGGATGTGCTTACGAACTTGCAAGAAAAGGTGTAGATGTAGAAGTTTTTGAAGCTCTTCCAAAGCTTGGAGGGGTAATGTTTTATGGTATACCAAACGCAAGGTTAGACAAATCTATATTGGAATATGAGATAAATAAACTCAAGAAAATGGGTGTAAAATTTCATACTGGTATTGTAATAGGAAGAAGTATATCCCTCAAAGAGCTAAAAGAAAAATACGATGCAGTTTTTATAGGCGTAGGAGCTGGGAGAGGAAATCTTGGTATAAAAGGGGATAGTTTTATAAATGTTTATAGCGCTATAGAATTTCTCATGAACATAGCCTTAGGATGTCCTATGGCAAAGATAAAAAAAGTAGCCATCATAGGTGGTGGATTCACAGCGGTGGATTGTGCTATTAGTGCTATAAGGTTTGGTATGGAAACACATGTGGTTTATAGAAGAACTAGAGAAACATCTTCTGCAAGGGATGAAGAATGGGATCACATTCAAGAAGAGGGTGCCATCATTCACTGGCTTACCCAGCCAAAAGAGATTATAGGTGATGAAAATGGCTATGTAAAAGCTCTTCGTTGTGCAAAAATGACCCTTGGAGAACCTGATGAATCTGGTAGACCAAGACCAGTGGAAGTACCAAACTCCGAGGTTATAATAAACTGTGATGCGGTGGTGCTGGCCATCGGTCAGAAACCAAACCCCATAGCCTTTGAAGAGCTTAATCTAAAAACCACCAGATGGGGTACTTTAGAAGTGGACCAAAACTACATGTGTTCTTTGGATGGTATATTTGCATCTGGTGACGTGGTAAATGGCGGCGATACCGTGGTAAGGGCTCTAAAAGAAGGCAAAGAAGCTGGAAGATGCATGTACGATTATCTTGTGGATAAAAAAAGGAGGTAAATGATGTCTAAAAAGAAAATCCTGATAGGAATATTAGCCTTAGGGGCTGTATTTTTGCTTTTCAGAGCATGTGGCTCGTCTCCTCAAGCCCAGTCGAGGGATTTGGTCTCTGATTTTGTGACAAACCTAAAAGATCATAAGCCTATAAAGGCTATTAGGAAGCTTGACCCAAGTTTGAGAGAAAACTTGGAAGCTCAAGTGAAGTTGCCCTTGGCACTGGTGGAGTTAAAACCTTATGAAGCGTTGGGGGCTACGTTGGAAGGTCAACTTTCTTTTGTAAAATCTTGGAAAATTAAAAACGTATCAAAAATATCTGATTCTGAAGTAAAAGTGGTATTAGAAACCAAAGACAACGAACGAATGGAACGCGATATCACATTTACAGTATCCAAAGAAGATGATTCTTGGAAGATAAGTGCTATAAGTTTTTAAACTTTTGAAGGTTCTTATTTGGCAAACAGCTTATCTGGGGGATGTGGTATTGGCCACATCCCTTTTACAAAATACACTTGAAATATTTGGCGATTACAACGTAGGTTTTGTTGGAAAGCCATTTATAAATGATTTGTTTTATGGTTATCCTGTAAATTTACACCCTTATGATAAAACTTTAAAAGGCTCTTTTGGTATACTAAAAGCCATAAAAACTTACGATGCGGTTTTATCACTCCATGTGTCTTTGAGGACTGCCGTTATTTTGTATATGTCTGGTATAAAAAGACGCATTAGTTTTGACAGGTCAGAGGGTAAATTTTTTTACACAGACCTTGTACCTTACCAAAAATCAGGCATCCACGAGATCCAAAGAAATATAAAACTTTTAGAGCTTTTAGTATCAAAACCAGTTGTTCCAAAACCTCCAAAACTTTTTATAGAAAACACTTTCCAAGACGCCACAAGGTTAAAATTTAAACTTCCAAGCAGCTTTGTTGTTGTATCTCCTTTGTCAAACTTTTATCTAAAAACCTGGAAACAAGATTATTTTATAGAGCTTTCTAAAAACTTGGAAAAGCCAGTGGTGATTTTGTCTGATAAAAGTTTGAAGGCTTTTGATAACATAAAAAATGTTTTAAATCTATCCGGGCTAACGTCTTTAAAAGAGTTTTTAGCCCTAATAAACATGAGTGATATCGTCATATCAAACGATTCTTCTTCTGTTCATATAGCAAACGCCTTTGGTAAAAAAGCTATATCTATATACTGTGCTACATCTTCCTCTTACGGGTTTTATCCTATGTTGGGAGATTATTTGGAGCCAAAACTCTCTTGTCATCCTTGTTCTATCAATCCTAAAAGCTGTAAAACCAACGCCTACGCATGTTTAGATTATATAAAACCAAAAGATGTGCTAAAAATACTCAAAACACTTTCATAATATATTCATATAAACATGTTATAATAGCTATAAAATCATTAGGAGGTAAAGATGAAAAGATTTCTTAAAGTTTTAGGAGCTTTTGGTATGATGAGTATGGTATCTTATGCTCAGGGTGTTTGCCCTTCTAAAGAAAATGTTGAGAAGACTCTCAAGATGTTTAACTTGCCATCTTCCATAAGAATAGTTGGTATTTCTCCTTCTAAAAGCTTAAAAAATTTCTGCGAGGTGGTGTTTAAGGTATCTCCTTTAAACGCTCAATACTTTTTTATAAGCTCCGATGGAAACTACATTATCCAAGGGCAGGTGATAGATGTAAAAAACAAGAGATTGGTAGCTCCAGATCTATCAAAATATGAAAAACTATCAAAAGATACCCTCGATAATTTAGAAAAACATGTGGATTTTGTATACAACAAAAACGCCAAAAACTTTATATACTTTATAACAGACCCTCAGTGTCCATTTTGCCACGAAGCAGAAGGACCTCTTAAAGAATGGGCTAAGAAAAACAACGTAGCTATAAAAGTAATACTCTACCCAGTCCAAACGCCAAATGGTTCTTTGCACCCTGGCTCTATCAAAAAATCTGCAGAGCTTTTATGCGATAACAATTCTACATACGATATGCTTGAGTTTATGTACTCTGCTCCAGTACCAAAACATCCTTGTAAAGAAGGACTTAAGAAGATAAAGCAAAACATAAAACTTCTTCAAACTCTTGGTGTAGAGGGCACACCAACCTTTGTAGGCCCTACCGGTAAAGTGGAAACTGGCATAGCAAACTCTGCGGATGCGATGAACAAAGAATTTGATAATCTGATAAAATAATTGTTATGATAGCTTACTTTGTAATGGAATGTGGCGTAGAACCCTATATACCCACTTACAGTGGGGGTTTGGGAGTATTGGCCGGAGACACACTTCAGAGCCTTGCAGATTTAAAAGTACCATCGGTGGGTGTTACCATTCTTTGGAGAAAAGGCTATACATCTCAGCATCTTACCACCCATGGTGCCCAGACGGATTTTCCCCAAATATGGGACCCTTCAAAGTATTTAAAACCACTGGATATAAAAATAAAAATCCCTGTCAATGGTCAAGATATTTACGTCACCGCCTGGAAATACGACATGGTGGGTATTTCTGGGCACATAGTTCCTGTGCTTTTTTTGGATACAAACCTAAAAGAAAACCCAACAGAGATAAGGCAAATATTTGATAGGCTTTACCTGGCTCAAGGTAAGGATAGAATGCTTCAAGAAATCATATTTGGTATAGGAGGTTATGAGCTTTTAAAAGCATTGGGCTATAAAATCATGGTTTATCATATAAATGAAAGCCATTCGGCGTTTCTTACCACAGGGCTTTTGAAGGATTTACAGGATATAGAAAAAGTAAGAGATAGGGTGGTGTTTGTAACCCACACTCCTGTGGCTGCAGCTTTTGATAAATTCCCAATAGAGGATGTGAAAAGGTATCTCAAAGATTATATTAAAGATGCAAACATGGAGGATCTTTTTGATCACGAGCAAGAGTTTAACCTATCTTGGGCATCTTTGAAAGCCTCAAGAACAATAGCCGCAGTATCAAAAAAACACAAATATGTTTCAGAGGGCATTTTTGAAGGGTATAAACTGGAATACGTTACCAACGGCGTTCATCATATAAGATGGGCCTCCCCTCACCATAAAAAGTTATATACGGAGTTTATAAGAGGTTGGGAAGAAGACCCATCTCTTTTAAGACAAATAACCAACGTGCCTGACCAAGAATTTGTGGCAACACATCAAAAAGCAAAGGAAGATCTTATAGACCTTGTAAACTCTCAAACGGATGCTTCTTTCTCAAAAGATGTATTTACTATAGGTGTAGCAAGACGTATGACAGCTTATAAAAGAAACCAGATGATATTAAAAGATCTTGATTGGCTCATAGATATTGCCAACGATTTTAACGGTATACAGATAGTTTTTTCTGGGAAAGCACACCCTCTTGATGGTGAAGGGAAAGCTATTATAAAAGAGATATTTGATGCAAGAGATTACGTAAAATCCAAAACCAGCAAACTAAAAATCACATTTTTGGAAAACTACGATATGTATAAGGCAAAAGTGCTTGTGTCTGGGGTGGATCTGTGGTTAAATACTCCGCTAAGACCTTTGGAGGCTTCCGGTACCAGTGGCATGAAAGCAGCTTTAAACGGTGTCCCACATTTCTCTGTATTGGATGGTTGGTGGATAGAAGGTTGTATGGAAAACATAAACGGCTGGTCCATAGGTAAGAAAACATCTTGGGAAGATATAGACATAGAACCAGAATGGGATCCTGATGAGATTCACGATCTTTACAACAAATTAAGGTATATAATATTACCCACGTACTATCATAGTTTTGGCAAATATGTAAATGTGATGAAGATGTCTGTGGCCACCGTATCCACTTACTTTAATACAAATAGGATGGTGATGGAGTATATTACGAAGCTTTATCTTAAAAATACCCTTTCCGTGTGAAAAATTATAAATTTACTATATCTTTTATAGGTACAAATTACAGCGGTTGGCAGTACCAACCGGACGTTCCTACACTTCAAAAAGAGGTAGAGGAAAAGCTGTATTATATAGTAAATAAGAAAAAACCTATAAAGCAAAAGATAAGGGCTATAGGATGCTCACGGACAGATAAAGGTGTGCACGCTTTGGAGTTTGTGTTCAACGTCAAGATGGATTTTGATAAAGATCTTTTATTTTTGCGAAAAGCCCTAAACAGCGCTTTACCAAAAGATATAACGGTACATAGTGTTGAAGAAGTGCCTTTGGAGTTTAACGCTCGTTTTGATGCTTTTAAGAAAACTTACTTATACAAGCTTTTTTTTGGAGAAAAAAATTCGCCCTTTTACCAAGATAGAGCTATGCTTGTTTACAAACCCACAGATATTGGTAAAATGATGGAGATATCTGATATGTTTTTGGGTTATAAGGATTTTAGGGGCTTTTCTAAAGAAGAGGGAAAAGAAAATACATTTTGTTTTGTGGAGCACATAAGTTTTAACATATGTTATCCTATAGTGGATATAACTATCAGTGCCAATAGATTTTTAAGGTATATGGTGAGGCGCATAGTAGGTACGATGCTCTCTTACGCTCAAGGGAGTATATCCGTAGAGGATATAAAAAATTTTTTAGAAGCCAAAAGCATCTCCAATCATACGGCGAAAGCTCATGGGCTGTACTTAAAGAAGGTGTATTATTGATGGAAATAGGGGATATAGTTTTAGATATGTATAGGATAGTTGATGTATTGGGAGAGGGTGAGTTTGGAAAAGTCTACAAAGTAGAAGGTTTGAGGGGTAAATACAAATGGAAGGTGTTTGCCCTTAAAATAGCAAGAGATGAATACGCTTTGGAGTATCTTTGGAAAGAGGTTCAATCCCTTATACTTTTAAGACATCCAAACATCATATCGTTGATAAGCTATCTTTACAAAAAAGAAGAAAAGATGCTCTATGTGATATATGAGCTTATGGATAGCGGTAATCTAAAAGAATACATTGCCAAAAACACCCTTACAAAAGAAAACATAATGAAAATCTTTACAGATACCACCAACGGGCTTGCCTTCATACACCAGATGGGATATATCCACAGCGATATAAAACCAGATAACGTGTTTGGTAAGAAGATATTAAAAGGGCTTGTTTGGAAACTCGGGGATTTTGGGCTTTTAAAAACAAAAAAAGGTCAGTCTTTGATATCGGTAAAAGGCACAGTAGGATACATAGCCCCTGAGGTTTTTAGAAACGAGATATACCCAGCCAGCGATATATTTTCCATGGGAGCTTTGCTTCATTATATGCTTACTAAAAAAGATCCTTTTGATATTAAAAGCGATATACCAAAACTAAAAAGAAACAAAACCTGTGACTATGTTATCTCAGATGAGCTTCCCCAAAAAACCAAGGAGTTTTTAAAATGGCTCCTTGATTGTGATTTTACAAAAAGACCCCAAAACGCCATAGAGTTAAGAGAATATCTGATGAATCATGAAATAATATGAAAATAGTTTATGAATGCGGCAAGATAATGGGAACTAAGCGTTATCAAAGCGATGAACTGTTTGTAAAAGACAACGTTTTTGCAGTGGCAGATGGCATGGGAGATAAAAATGCCGGTAAGCTTGCTTCAAAAATAGCTATACAGCTTTTGGAAGAAAACCTTTATAACTTAGAAAAGGCTTTTATCACTATAAACAAAGAGATTATAAATAGACTTAGCAAACATGCCGATGGACTTATATGTGGAACTACCCTAAGCGTTGTTAAGCTTGATTTTGAAAGCTCAAGATATAATGTGTATCATGCTGGGGATTCAAAGGTGTTTCTTATTCGTAATAAAAGCCTGATACCACTTACCGTAGACCAAAACAAGATAGAAAATGGTAAAAAGTATGTAAAAGCGCTTGGTATAAATTGGCATGTAGATATATACAAACAAGAGGGCGAAATCTTACAAAATGATGTATTTTTTATATCCACGGACGGCATATGCGATATAATAGACCTGTTTGACGAATTACCAGATAAAACACCAAAAGGCATAAAAGGCTTTATCGTGTCCCATAAAGATAAGCTAATTGATAACCTATCTTTTATAGTGCTAAAAGTTTTTTAGCTTTTCAGATGAAAATACATGTTCTAACACAAAGTTTTTGATACCATCTTTTGTGAGACCAAACATTTCCCTTAGCTCTTTTTGAGAAGCATGCTCTACAAACTTATCTGGTATGCCTATTCTATATAAGTTGACGTATAGCATATTGTCGTTCAAAAACTCCAAGACAGAAGCCCCAAAACCACCTTTCAAAACCCCGTCTTCGACGGTTAAAACTGTGCTAAATCTATTTGCTATATCAATAAGCATATCTTTATCAAGAGGTTTTATAAACCTAGCGTTTATCACCTCTGCATTTATACCATGCTTGGCAAGCTCATGAGAAGCCTCCAAAGCCTCTTTCAAAAGATAGCTGTTTGTAAGGATGGCTATATCTCTTCCTGGTTTTAATATTTCCCATTTTCCTATTTCAAGGATTTTTGGGCTTCTTTTTTCATTGGATAAAACGGCTTCTCCTCTTGGATATCTCACCACAAAAGGTTTTCTGGACTCAATACCAGTGTAAAGAAGATCCAAAAGCTCCATGTCATCTTTTGGAGAAGATATGACAATATTTGGTATAGGGTTTAAAAACGATACATCAAAAACTCCGTGGTGCGTGGCTCCGTCTTCTCCTACCAATCCTGCTCTATCTACTGCAAAAACTACGTTTAGGTTTTGAAGGGCTATATCGTGTATGATCTGATCGTAGGCTCTTTGCATAAAAGTAGAGTAATAACTCAAAACAGGTTTTAAGCCTCCAGCCGTAAGCCCAGCTGAAAACGTTGCGGCGTGCTGTTCTGCTATACCAACATCAAAAAATCTATCTGGGTATTTCTTAGCAAAATCCACAAGACCAGAACCTTCTTTCATGGCTGGTGTTATAGCTACTACCTTTTCATCCATCTTTGCTATTTCAAGAAGTGCCTCTGAAAAACATTGAGTCCAAGACTTTCCACCGGATATCTTAGAAGCTTCACCGGATTCTTTTTTGTAAGGGGCCACACCGTGCCATTTCACTGGGTTTTCTTCCGCTGGTTCGTAGCCTTTTCCTTTTTTCGTGACTATGTGTATTAGAATAGGGCCTTCCATCATTTTGGCGTTTCTTAATGTAGCCTCCAAAGCTTGTTCATCGTGACCATCTATGATACCTATGTAGTTTAAACCAAGTTCTTCAAAGATAATACCAGGTGTAGCAAAACCTTTTACAAACTCTTCCGTTAGCTGGGCAAAGCGTTTTGGAACAAAACCAGCTTTATCCAAAATAGATTTTATCTTGCTTCTGGTATCTTGTATGTACCTGCCAGTTATAAGTTTGTTGAAGTATGTGGATATGGCACCGATGTTTTTGGATATTGACATTTCATTGTCGTTTAGAACGATTATAAGTCTATCCTGATGAAGATTTCCTATGTTGTTTAGGGCCTCAAACACCATGCCAGATGTCATAGCCCCGTCTCCAATTACCGCCACTACATAAGAATCGTCTTTTAATAGGTCTTTTGCTACTCTAAAACCCTCTGCCGCTGATATAGAAGTAGAGCTGTGCCCAGCTCCAAAAGCATCGTATACGCTCTCTTCTCTTCTTAAAAACCCAGAGATACCATCTTTTTTTCTTAGAGTATGAAATACATCTTTTCTGTCTGTTAGTATCTTCCAAGGGTAAGCTTGATGGCCTATATCCCAGATTACCACATCTTTTGGAACATCAAAGACCCTCAAAAGTGCTATGGTGAGCTCTACAACACCAAGCCCGGGAGCCACATGACCTCCGTTTTTGGATGTTACATCTATGATAAACCCTCTGACTTCTTCAGCCAATGCCGATAGTTCTTCGTTTGAAAGCTCTTTCAAATCCAAAACGTTGTTTATACGTTCTAATACACTCATGTAATTTAATATATTATCTTGCTACAAAATCAAATATGATATCAAGCCCTAAAAATACCGTCAATAGACAGAAAAATAAACCTGTTATGGCTATGCCTATACCTTTTAATTTACCAACTTCTTCTTGTTTTACCCATAGATACATAAAAGTACCTATAAGATAAAGAGCTGAGAATATGGCAATCCACTTATGTAAAAATACAAACAACCCCGGTGCTTTCACCATAATATAGGATATCCTCTGAGCACCAAAACCAGTAAGCACCGCCAAAATCCCAAAAATTACCGATAAACCATGATTGGCAAGACCAAACAACATAACGGGTTTTCTTTTAAAAAATGTAAAAACCAAAAGATAGCTGAAAAAAGCTGTCAAAGCGTAAGTGCCAGCAAACATCGCAAAAAAAGCATGTAACATAAATTATACCTCCATAAGTATTAGAATATAATTATACTCTAGGTCTGATAAAAATTTTCTAAATTTATTCTTATAAAAACCAAAAAGCAACTTATGATTAACTTTATAAGTTATTCATCTTGTTGGCCAATATAACTTTCTTAAATGTCTCATCTAAAGCCTCTATGTTATCTGTGTTCAACCAAACTTAATAAGAACAGCACTTTTATAATTTTTATATTAAAATTAACGTATAGGTCAAAAAAGATGTTTAAAACTTTTAATAAACTATCTGGCAAAAGGCTTTTGATAGCTTTATTATGCGCATTTTCTTTTTTGTTTGCTTCAAATGTGGCACTTACCCATGAGCATAAAGATGATAAAATCCACGATGATTGCCCAATATGTATATTTAAAATATCAAATAATATAGAAAGTGCAGGCAAGCCTCTTCCAAGCATTCCAAAAATAGAGCTTCCAAAACCAGTTTACATAAAACCATTTTTTAAAACCTTCGTTTTATCTATAAAACCCCGCTCTCGTTCACCTCCTTTAGTTTAGGGTATTTGGCTTTTAGTAAAAACATTTTTAAAACCCTAAAACGTTAAAGGAGGTATTTATGAAAAGAGTTTTATTTGCACTTAGTTGTTTAGTAGCTCAAGCTTATGCTTTTGATTATCAAGGTGTAGTGAAAGATCCACTTGGAAAGCCAGTAAAAGGTGTTTTGTTAGAGGTTGTAAATAGCGATGGTAAAATCCTTTACAAGACAACCTCAGATAAAAACGGCATTTTCCATATAAAAACAGATCTAAAGATTTTTGCTTTAAAAGCCATAAAAAAGGCTTATAAACCTACTGTTAAGATAGTATCATCAAAATGTCCAATAGATGTTTCAATAGCCCCTAAGAAGTTAAAACTAGAGTATGTTTATAAAAGAGATTTTGAAGCTCCAAGTCTTTCTAAAGGAATATTAAGCCAAAAAATAACGAGTGATTTTATCAAAAAACTACCTCTTAGTGCTTATCAAAGTGTAAATGATGTTGTGCTTTATACATCTCCCGGTGTTGTGCAAGATACCTCTGGTCAGATACATGTAAGAGGAGATCATGCAAATATCCAATACAGGATAAACGGTTCTTATCTTCCTATAGATTTGGCCGGTTTTTCTTCGGTGGTGCCCACAAGGGCTATAGAGTCTATAAACTTTATCACTGGTGTAGTAC
>Ga0080003_1000135_pt1 | contig 52469 bp, 56 predicted proteins | sample JossMetagenome_FD_69206 | JGI IMG/M metagenome (GOLD analysis project Ga0080003, IMG submission 69206) | Hot spring microbial communities from Joseph's Coat, Yellowstone National Park, USA - JC2_E (SPADES assembly) (version 2) | ecosystem: Environmental > Aquatic > Thermal springs > Hot (42-90C)... | reverse complement strand
GACCATAATTCTGAGTATCTGTTGATCTGAGAACTTGAATCTTTTGTCTTTGAAAGAGTCTGAAGAGATAAGGTCGATTATGTCAGAAATGAGGTAGATGTTAATCGTATCCAAATTAACCTCAACTTGTGATACCATAAGGAGACATCTTGTTTGTAACATGGAAAACCAAAAGCCGAGGTTAACATCTTTTTCACTTTTCAATGACCATCTAAAAATCTCAAATCACAATTGTTGGACACCCTATCCTCTGTAATCTTAACGCACATCATGAGTTAGTATACTATGTTAGGACAATCAAATCACAACTAACGATTCATCCGGACATGGTTTTTCTTCTATTTGGATCGTTAAATGGTTTATCCCATATTTTCCTTTCAGCAAATTATTTACCTGCGTTCTTACCATGTCAGCTGTTTTCATCTCAGATGGTCTGATACGGACGTGACATTCCATTATCGTATCTTCTCCATCAAGGCTCCAAAGATGGACATGATGAAAAGAAAGTACACCCTGAATTGATTCAACGTCTTTTTTAATCTGCGTAAAATCAATTTTGCTCGGCACGCCTTCCATGAGCACGTTTACGGATTTTCCTATTATCTCGAATGATTCATATGAGATGTAAGCGATTATTCCAAAGGTTACGAGCGGATCAAGGATATACCAGTGATAAAGGCCTATAAGAATTCCAACGACTATGACAGCGGCCGAATTCATGGAATCAGAAAACATGTGAATAAAGGCAGCCTTTACGTTTAGATCATGATGAGAATGGCCATGAAGCAGGAGTGTTCCAAGTGTATTTCCGGCAAGGGCCACAATTCCTACCCATATAACCATCTGTCCATTTATAGTCTCTGGGTGAATAAGCCTGATTGTGGCCTCATATCCTAAAAAGGCAAAGGTCATTAAGAGTATAATCGAGTTGATCAAAGCCGCTATCACACCAGATCTCTTGTATCCGTATGTTTTTCTTTCGTTTTTTTGCTTTTTTGAAGCGATGTTGGCAAACAAACTTAGAATCATTCCACCAGCATCTTCCAGGTTGTGAATAGAGTCTGTTATAAGTGCAAAACTTCCGGATATAACTCCAAATAAAAGTTCGAAAAAAACTATTCCGAAATTGAGAAAGACATTTGCCCATAAAGCCTTTGATGCATCTTTTTGTTCATGAATCTTGCCCATAAAAACCCTCCTTAACGTGCTCACTTAGCGCGATCAAAAGATTTGAAATATGAGAATCGGCAAGTGAATAAAAAATTTTATTTCTTTCCTTTCTTGTTTTAACAACACCACCGAGTTTTAGAATCTTCAATTGATTTGAAACGGTAGACTGTTTTATTTCAAGCGCTTCAACAATTTTACCAACACATACTTCTCCCTCTTCGAGAAGGTACATAAGAATTGAAAGTCTTAATTCATTTCCGAAAAGCGAACTCATCTTGGCCATAAGGCTTAAATTAGATTTATCCATATATCATGATTATATGATATTATATTTCAAATGTCAAATTTTTAAAATTTTTTTACCACGATCATGACAATTCCCCTTACAAAATATGAGTTATTATGATATACTTGATCAACTTTAAATGTGAAATATACGAGTGATAAAAGATAACCAGAGAATTAGTATATACTAAAATCGTTTTAGGAATACAAATTTCGATTTTGTCAGGAGGTATAATGAACAATATTTCCCATCTTGTGAAAGCCGAAGATTTAAATCATCATAGCACTCTTTTTGCCGGCAAGGCAGCAGAATGGTTTGTTGAGGCAACCTATATTGAGGCCAATCTTGCGTACAAAAAGCCAGAAAATCTTGTTTGTTTGAAAATACATGGTTTGAAATTTACCAATCCCGTTAAGAATGGAAGCATTGTAAATATAAAAACTTCTCTTGCTTACGCCGGTAAAACAAGTATAATGGTATATGGAAAAATTTACAATGCCCTGAAGCCAGAAGAAGTTATGGTTGAAGGATTCGTAACTTTCATTTCTGTTGATTCCGATGGGCGAAAACAGCCACACAACATAACTTTTACACCTAAAACCGAGGAAGAAATAGAAATTTATCAAAAAGCGCTTGAATTGAGAAACGCAGAACTACAAGTTAAAAGTTTGTAAAGGAGAGAAATTGAACAACTTAATCCAAGTAATTTTACTTTCAATGGCGCCAATTTCTGAATTAAGGGGCGCTATTCCGCTTGGAATTCTTGCATATCATATGAACCCGACTTTGGTGACGATCGTATCGATTATCTCCAACATGGTGCCTGCGATAGCCATCATCATGTTTTTTGATTCGATACTTCCATGGGTGAAAAAACGATTTCCATCTATAGGAAGATTTGTCGAGAGGTTTTCTCAAACGAAAAAAGAAAAAAACAGAAAGAGAATAGAAAGATATGGGTTGCTTGCCATAATAGCCTTTGTTGCCATTCCCTTGCCCCTTACCGGTGCATGGACCGGTTCTTTGCTTACAGTCCTTTTTGAAATGCCGAAGTTCAAATCCATCCTTGCCGTTGCGAGTGGAGTAACGATAGCCGGCATGATCGTAACTTTGTCCATTTTGTTTGGCACAAATAATTTATAGCACATGTGAAAAAGCGGACTCTTATCAGAAATCAAACTGTACTTGTTAAATTAACTTTTCAGAAATCCTGCTATTATAAAATCATTTTAGGCATATGATCATATAATTGATCAACTTTAAATATGAAATATCGCTCCCTGATGACCTTTGCCCACGATTGAAGAGACTGTTTTTTTGATGAATTTTATTGTAAAATTGTGATAACTGGTATCAAGAAGGAGGAAATAATTTGAAAATAGGGGTTTTAACGGTCAGCGATAGATGTGCAAGAGGAGAGATGGAAGATAAGAACATCCTAATCATAAAGGAAATTTTCTCAAACATCGGTGATGTTATTGCTTACGACGTAGTTCCAGATGAAAAAGATATGATCTCAAAAAAGATTATTCAATTTTGCGATGAATTAAAAGTCGATCTCGTTTTAACTGCCGGGGGTACGGGTTTTGCGCCAAGAGATGTTACACCGGAAGCAACAAAAGATGTCATAGAAAAGGAAGTGCCCGGCATACCTGAGATAATGAGAGTCGCAACATTTTTTTCTAAAACAAAGAATTCCGTACTTTCAAGGGCCATTGCCGGCATAAGAGGTAAAACTCTGGTGATAAATTTACCCGGAAATCCAAATGGCGTAAGAGAAAATCTTGAAGTCGTAATGGACATACTTCCACTGGGAATTTCTTTGTTGGATGGCAATCAACATGTACATACAAGAATATCGGGAGATGATTTGCGTGAAAAATCTTGAGGAAGCCATAAAAATTTTTGACAAAGTATGTGAGATCAAAGAAGATGAATCTGTAACGATAGAAAATTCAGTTGGAAGGGTTTTATCTTCCGATATCATTTCCAATTACGATTTTCCTCCTTACGATAGATCTGCAATGGATGGCTTTGCTTTTCGTTACGACGATGCGATTAAATCGCCAATTTTAAAAGTTAAAGACGATGTACTTGCAGGTCATCCAACTGCCGTGGATCTCAATGCAGGAGAATGTGTAAAGATAATGACAGGCGGCCTTGTGCCTGCCCCGTGCGATACCGTTGCCGAGATAGAGATCTGCAAAGCAGATAAAGACAAAGTTGAAATCAAAAAAATGCCTTCTAAATTCGCAAATATCGCCTTTAAGGGAGAAGACCTTAAAAAAGGTGAAATCGCTTTAAAAAGAGGTGATCTTATAACCACCAACAAGATAAACCTTCTCGCTTCTCTTGGCATGAAATTCGTAAATGTGAAAAGGAAATTAAGCATAGGCGTTTTACCAACCGGTGATGAACTTGTCGATGTGGAAGATCAGATAGACAATGGGAAGATACGAGATTCATCGAGATATTCTCTTCAGGCCCAGATAAACGGAATACATCAAACGTTCGTGAATTTGGACATTTCACGTGATAACGAAGACGAGATAAGATCCAAAGTCGAAGAAGCATTCAAAAAAAATTGCGATATCTTGCTTATAACCGGCGGATCGTCAGTCGGAGACAAAGATTTAACTGGTAAAGTACTTGAAGATTTGGGATCGGAGATACTTGTCGAAAAAATATCCATGAAACCCGGTGCCCCAACTATCATATCAAAGTTGAACAGATCAAGAGAGATGTGGATATTTGGAATGCCGGGAAATCCTGTATCAACATATCTCGCTTTTGAAATGGTCGTTGTGCCACTCGTTGAAAAAATGCTTGGAACTGGAGAACTGCATCCCATCATCTTTAAAGGCATGTTTTCCGGCACATTCAAGAAAAAAGCAGACAAAGTACATTTTGTACCTTGCAGGGTTGAAAACGGTGTCATAAAGCAGATAAAATACAACGGTTCAGGTGATTTCACATCGCTGTCGAAGGCAAATGCGTTTTTCATAGCGCCGAAGGAAACGGAGATTATAAATAACGACGATCTGGTAAAATATTTCATGATCTGAAAATTAAGTGACGGCATCTTAAATAAATTTCAAATGTGGAGGTGCATTTTGAAAGCGATAAGAGGGGCTATTTTTATCGATGAAGATACGCAAGACGAAATTAATCTAAGAACATCACAACTCATGAATAAGATTTATGAGATAAACGGCATATCAGATAAAGATGTCATTTCTGTGATTTTCAGCGTGACAAGAGATATAACCTCTATAAACCCTGCTACGGCTTTCAGAAAAGCAGGTCACGATCTGCCTCTTATGTGTCTCCAAGAAGCAGAATTTGATGGCGATCATGAGATGACTATAAGGGCAATGGTCTTTGCCGATTGTGAGGATGCAAAGCATGTTTATGAAAATGGTGCCGAAATTCTGAAAAACGGAGGAGAAAGATGATCATCCACGTTGTGAATGGTCCAAATTTAAACATGCTCGGAAAAAGGGATCCTTCAATTTATGGATCATTTTCGTACGATCAAATCATCGATAGGATAAAAAAATGGGCTGAGACGAGAGATGTGATTCTTGACTTTTTTCAGTCAAATCATGAAGGTGAAATAATCGACTACATTCAAAACCTGCCCGGAACAGATGGAATAGTCATAAATCCGGGAGCTTTTGCACATTACAGTTATGCAATTCACGATGCGCTTGAAACATTTAAAGGTCCGAAAGTTGAGGTACATATTTCGAATATATTCAAAAGAGAAGAGTTCAGATCTAAAAGCGTAATATCGCGCGCATGCGATGGGATTATTTCCGGCCTTGGATGGTACGGATACATTCTTGGCATTGAATACGTTATGGAGAGAAAATGAAAATCGCAATAGTAGGTTTGGGCCAAATTGGCGGATCTATCGCGTTAAAGTTAAGAAATTCGGGATATACCCCAGATCTGTTTGATATCGATCCCCAATTGTGCGAAGGTATGGGTGGAAAATGTGAACAGTTCAAAGGTCATGGATACGATCTTGTTGTTCTTGCGCTCTATGCAGATGTGATTTTAAAAATCATAGCAGATCTGCCAAAAGATAATCTTTATTTAGATACGGCCTCCGTTAAAGTACCAATCATAAAAAAAGCAAAGGAAAGCGGACTTAAATTTGTAGGAGGACACCCGATAGCTGGAAATGAAAGAACCGGAAAGGATTCATGGGATCCCGAGATGTTCGAAGGTAGACCGTTTGCGATAGTCAAAACAAATTTGGATGATGCTTCTATGCGCATCGTGATGGAATTCATAAACACGATAGGATCCCATGCGGTGATGGTTGACGCTGAGTTTCATGACAAAGCGCTTGCACACACAAGTCAGGGCCTTTATTTCATCTCAAAAATCATAAAAGCGTTAGGATTACCTTATGAATCACTTGCCGGTCCTGGATATTCATCCATGACAAGACTTTCAAAGCAGAGTCCTTTGCTCGAAGAGACTTTCAAAAGATACAATTCAAAAAACATATCTGAATTTTTAGATGAAACGATAAAAGCACTTGAAAATATCTCAAAGGATTTAAAAAAATGAAAAAATACGCGATAATCGGAGAACATCTTGGCCATACCATCTCACCTTTGATATACAACACTTTGTTCAAAAAGATCAAAATAGACGCAACTTACGGCATAATCGAGATACCAAAGACGAATTTTGATCGCGAGGTTGAAGAATTGACAAAAACGTTAGACGGTTTCAACGTCACAATCCCTTACAAAGAAATGATCCTCTCGCACCTGAAGACATTTTCGGATGACGCAAAAAGTATGATGGCAGTTAACACCGTTGATCTGTCTATGACAGGTTTTAACACGGACTGGCAAGGCTTTTACGAAAGCATCAAAAATGTCGATTTAAGTGGAGATTCAGCCATCGTCATAGGCGCCGGAGGAGCAGCAAAAGCCGTATGTTTTGCTCTCAAAAAAATGCACATGAAGATATACGTCAAGGACAGAACGCCGGCAAAAGCACTGGAATTAAAGAAACTCTTCGGAGTAAATCTTGAAGATCCTCTATTTGAAAACGTTGCAATCGTGATCAACGCAACGCCTCTCGGAATGTATCCGAAGGTCGATGATATGCCTGACATCAACTTGAAAAAATTAACAAAAGACTGCGTTGTATACGACCTGATTTACAATCCAGCACCGACAAAATTTCTTAAATATGCATCAGAGATTGGCCTTAGAACAATCGACGGATACAAAATGCTTGTAAATCAGGCGATTTTGAATTTAAAATTATGGTCAATGGAGGAAGTTGCCGAATATCTTTTATCTATCAGTGACAAATTTCATTCCATTCTCAACGGCCTGTAAATTCAAATCAACAAGTTTTTTGTTTCTATTCGCAAAAGTTTCTTCAAGGGCTTTGCCTATCGCTTCTATCTTGATAAACCCTGTTGCTTTTGCGAAGGCTCCAAGCGTTACCATGTTTAAGACCTTTGCATTTCCTATTGTGTCTGCTATTTTATTGGCATCTATTTTGTAAACTTTGATATCTTTCCTCGAAGGTGCTCTGTCTATGACAGAAGAGTTAAGCAAGATCATACCGTCTTTTTTCAAAATTTCCTCAAACTTAATCATCGATGGAATATTCATGGCTATAACCACATCAGGAGAATCCACGACAGGAGAACCTATAGGTTCATCTCCTATTATAACGGTACAATTGGCAGTACCCCCTCGCATTTCAGGGCCATAAGACGGAAGCCATGTAACGTTTAAACCGTCGAACATCGCCGCTTCCGCTATGATCTTACCCATCAACATAACACCTTGGCCACCAAAGCCTGCTATGACTATGGACTTGATCATATCACATCAACCCCTTTGTTCTATCCACAAAAACACCCAGCGGGAAAGTTTTTGTCATGTTATCTTCAAGCCATTTCATCGATTCGATGGGGGTCATTCCCCAGTTGGTCGGGCAGGTTGAAAGTACTTCTATCATCGAAAATCCCAGCCCTTTCAATTGAACCTGAAAGGCTTTTTTTATCGCTGCCTTTGTTTTTATAACATTTTGCGGAGTTGTAACCATTGTCCTTTCTATATAAGTGGAACCGTCAAGTGTCGACAGCATTTCACTCATCCTTATTGGATATCCATTGGCCTTTGCGTCTCTTCCGTATGGAGAAGTCGTCGTTTTCTGGCCAAGCAATGTCGTCGGCGCCATTTGCCCACCTGTCATTCCGTAAACGGCATTGTTTATGAAGATCGTCGTGATGTTTTCTCCCCTATTCGCGGCATGAACGATCTCAGCCGTACCTATGGAAGCGAGATCCCCGTCTCCCTGATATGTGAAGATAATTCTGTCAGGCAAAGATCTTTTCATTCCCGTCGCAACGGCAGGTGCCCTTCCGTGAGCAGCCACAGTACCATCTAAATCAAAAAAATTGTAAGCAAAAACTGAACATCCAACAGGAGCCACCATTATCGTCTTAGACGCTATTCCAAGTTCATCTATGACTTCCGCAATTATTCTATGGACTATCCCATGATGACATCCTGGACAATAACTGAATTCGACCTTACTCAAAGATTTCGGCATTTGCGCAACTATTTTATCAATGGCCATTTCAATCACCTCACGATCTTTTTTATCGCATCTAAAATTTCAACCGGTGTGGGTACAACACCAGCACTTCTTCCGTAAAAATGCACATTGCTCTTTCCCAAAACGGCTAATTTCACATCCTCAAGCATTTGACCGTAACTCATTTCAACTGTAAGGATATTTTTCACGTTTTTTGAAATTTCAGATAATCTATCGTAAGGGAATGGCCACAAAGTTATGGGCCTAAAAAGCCCCACTTTTATGCCTGATTTGCGCGCATAATCGACGACCGTCTTGACTATTCTTGCCGTTGTACCATAGGCAACGACTGTTATTTCCGCATCTTCAATTTTGAATTCCTCGTATTTAACTTCATTTTGAGCAACTTTTTTGTACGTCTCCTGGTATCTCAAGTTCATCTTTTCAAGTTCATAAGGATCGAGATCGAATGAAGTTACCTTTCTTGGTTTTCTTCCATTTGCACCTGTAAGAGCCCAATACGGTTCTTCAAATTCTTCAGGTTTTGTCCATTCCGGCAATTCTACCGGTTCCATCATCTGTCCTATCATGCCATCAACCAGCACCGTCACAAGCATTCTGTATTTGAAGGCAAGTTCAAAGGCTTCATTCATCATACTGGCAGCCTCTTGAAGTGTGTGCGGTGCAAGCACTATCATACGGTAATCTCCATGACCCCCACCCTTCGTGGATTGAAAATAATCACTTTGAGACGGCTGAATATCGCCTAGGCCGGGACCACCACGCATGACATTTATAAAGACCGCGGGTAATTCGGCACCCGCCATGTAAGAAATGCCTTCTTGCATCAGACTAAAGCCTGGCGAAGAAGTCGAGGTCATTACCTTTCTGCCGGTACATGCGGCGCCGTAAAGCATGTTAACGGTTGCAACTTCACTCTCGGATTGCAAAAAAGTACCTTTTACCTCAGGCATTCTCTTTGCCATGTATTCAGTCAATTCGCTTTGTGGCGTTATAGGGTATCCAAAATAAAGCCTGCAACCTGCCCTTACGGCTGCTTCGGCTATGGCTTCTGTGCCTTTCATAAGCATTTTCATTTTAAACACGCTCCTCAGAAACTCTGTGAACGGTTATGCAAACATCCGGACACATGTAGTAACAAAAAGCACATCCCGGACATTTATCGTCTGGATCGTAAAGTTCAGCGTAATGGTATCCCTTGTCGTTGAATTTTTCAGAAAACCTCAAAACATGTTGAGGGCATGCATTTATGCAAAGACCACAACCTTTACACCTTTCGGCGTTTATTTCAACATATCCTTTTTTCGCCAAAATAATCACTCCTCACCAAGGATTTTTCATGAATCTTTTGATCTTAAAAACGGGTAAATTCCCTTCATAATCCATGTCCTGATCTACAGAAGTGAAGGCTAACGGAATAGATATTTCTTTGGAAACTTCCGTTAAAATTTCTTCTCCCATTTTGATATCATCGAATTTCGTCTCCGATCCAACGTTTGAATTGTTCACAAGGTAATCTATTTTTATCTTTCCGATTTTGGAGATTCTATCTATATTAGAGATTATTTCTGCTTTTGTTGAACTGAACGGTCTAAAGATGTTTACCACGAAGAAGGTAGATTTTTTAACTTTATCAATGAAGTTTTTCAGGGAACCAAGTACTACAGCACCGTCTTCATTTCCTCCAACGTCCACAACAGTCAAAAAATCCGGATTCGATATATACCCTCCAACTTCAGGAGGTATTATGGGAAGATCGGCATGCATGTATCTTTCCGGCACTGTAACCATCTTTATTTGCATTTCTTCAAGAAAAGACTTCTCGTCTCTGCTTCTAAAATACGGGCTTATTATGTCTATATCAGCAATGGCAACGTGGGTTTGCTTTTCTCTCAAAAAGATAGCGGTATTCAAAGATAATTCCGTTTTACCACTTCCAAACATACCGACGTAAAGGTAAAGTTTTGTCTTACCGTCGAATAAATTTTCAAGCGTAATTTTTGGGTTGCTCCTCTCCTCTTAGTACTCTAAGCACACCCATTGCAAGGGCTTCTTCCTCGCGACCGCCCGGAAAAATCATAACGGGTGCTATGTAAGAAACTTTTTCTTTTATCCATTTGATCATATGCTTTGAATCGTAGGCCATTCCGCCGGTGAGTATGATGGCATCAACGTTTCCTTCAAGTGGCACAACCATTCTTCCTATCCACTTCGAAATCTGGTAAGCCATCGCATGGTAAACAAGTTCTGCATGTTTATCTCCGCCATCCACCATTTTTTGAACATCAACAGCGTTATTCGTCCCAAGGTGGGCAACAAGGCCGCCTTCTCCTTTTATTTTTCTTTTCATCTCCTCGAAAGTGTATCTGCCGCTGTAACAGAGATCTATGAGAGATGTCAATGGCAAAGTTCCACTTCTTTCGGGGCTGAATGGTCCATCACCGTCTAAGGCGTTGTTGACATCGACAACACGCCCTTTTTTATGTGCTCCCACCGAAATTCCACCGCCCATATGTGCAACTATGAAATTACACTCTTCGTATCTCTTTTCAAGAGATTCGGCAGCCTTTCTTGCCACAGCCTTTTGATTCAAAGCATGAAAAATGGATTTCCGTTGAAAATCAGGATGTCCCGATATTCTTGCGATATCATCCAGTTCATCCACAACAACGGGATCCACGATAAAAGCCGGTTTCCCTGTTAACTTAGAAAATTCATCCACGATCATGGCTCCAAGATTGGAAGCATGTTCTCCGTATTTCGCTTCTTTCAATTCTTTTACCATAAGATCGTTTACGATGTAAGTGCCTCCTTGCACAGGTTTCACAAGTCCACCTCTTCCAACAAAAGCCGCAAAATCAAACAAAGTATAGTCGACATCTTTTAAAAATGCGCTTATTTTGTCAACTCTGAATTGGTATTGATCTGCCATATGCTTAAATGGTCTTAACTCTTCGGCAGAATGATAAAGATTTTGAGATTTTATCTCCCTTTCTCCATCAAAAATGGCAATCTTGGTTGAGGTAGAACCCGGATTAACGGCAAGGATCTTCAACATCTTATCCCGCCTTTGCCAGCAAAGCACTTAAGGCTATCGAGTAAAGTCTCGTTTCCGCGTCATCTGCTCTTGAAGTCAAAACAATAGGAACTCTTGCACCGACTATTGTTCCGGCCAACTTACCTTTTGCGATGAAAATAAGTCCTTTGTACAATATATTTCCCGCTTCTATGTCCGGAACAAGCAAAATATCTGCATGACCGGCAACAGGACCTCCGATGCCCTTATGTCGGGCGGCTTCTTCACTTACGGCGTTGTCAAGTGCAAAAGGTCCATCGACTATTGCACCGGTTATTTGTTTTCTATCGTACATCTTTGCCATCAAGGCCGCATCTAAAGTTGCAGGCATGGCAGGACTTACAGTTTCAACTGCCCCGAGTACGGCAACTTTCGGCACATCGATTCCCATAACATGTGCAACTTTTGTCGCGTTGTAAATAGAATCGATTTTTTGGTCAAATGTCGGTGCTATCACCATTGCAGCATCCGTGATTATAAGCAGTCTATCGTAAGATGGCACTTCGAAGATGCCCACATGATTCATCGTTTTTCCAGTTCTGAGATTGAAATTTTTGTCAAGTACGGCATGAAGTAAATCAGAGGTATGAACCTTTCCCTTCATCAAAAGATCGCAATGATAAGTATGAACAAGTTCAACCGCTTTTCTTGTCGCTTCCAATTCTGCTTTTTCATCGATAACTTCATAATTGGAAAGATCGATCTTCAACTTCAAAGCAAGTTTTTCGATCTCTTTTTGATCTCCAATCAACGTCGCATCGATTATACCTGTTTTTCTTGCATCCTCAACGGCTTCAAGGACAACTTCATCCTGAGCCACCGCAACGGAGATTCTCATTTTTTTGTCAAGATGCTTTGCTTTTTCGACGAGTTCAGACAGCTTTTTCATTTACCTTCACACTCCTTTGATCGTAAAATTTTGCTTTTTCTTTTCCTTCCAAAACTCTAAGCGTCCCCATCGCGAGTGCTTCCATCTCATGTCCTCCCGCTATTACAAGTACGAGAGATATTTTAGATATGTATGATCTTATAATACCAATGAATTCATTACTGTACGACATACCTCCTGTTAAAACTATCGCATCAACTTTTCCATCGAGAACTGTTGCCATTTCAGAAATTCCTTTGGCTATCTGATAGGCCATCGCTTCAACGATAACTCTGGCTTGTTTGTCTGCTTTTGCCAAATTCAACGCTATTCTGAGATCATTTGTCGATAAGTAGGAGATGAGACCACCATGACCTACGTATCTCCTTTTCAACTCGTCTTTGGTGTATTTTCCAGAATATGCTATTTTAACGATATCACCAACGGGCATCTCCCCTGTTCTTTCTGGGCTAAATGGTCCTTCATCATTTGCGTTGTTGACATCTACCATTCGTCCATGTTTGTGGGCTGCCACCGAAATGCCGCCACCCAGATGCGCTATCACAAAATTGCACTCCTCGTATTTTTTGCCTATTTCCTGTGCTGCCATCCTTCCAACCATCTTCATGTTAAGTGCATGAGAATAACTTTTTCTTTCCAAATCCGGAATTCCTGAAATTCTTGCGATATCATCCATTTCATCCACAGAGACAGGATCTGTGGTGTAGATCGGTATTTTTCCTTTGGAGAGTTCATATCCTATCAAACCTGAAAGATTTGAGGCATGATCTACCTTTGAATTTCTGAGCGCATTTATCATGCTTTCATCGACTGCATAAGTACCGCTTTCAATCGGTCCTATCAAACCGCCTCTGCAAGAAATTGCATCCATCTCTTCTATGGAAAATCCCGATGTTTTTAAAGATTCAATTACATCTTTTTTTCTGTATTCAAGTTGATCTGTAACTTTTTTGAAATTAGATAAATAAGCCATATCATGGTTTATCTCTTCATCGAAGACACGATTCTGATCTTCAAAGATAGCTATTTTTGTAGAGGTTGAACCGCAATTTATAACAAGAATCCTGTGCATCATATCACCTATCGGTTTCTAACAGATTTCCGATTCTTTTTATTCCTTCTTCTATTTCATCCTCCGATGGTAAACAGAAAGAAAGCCTCATGGCAGAACTTTTTCTATCATCAACGTAAAAGGCTGTTCCAGGAATGTAAGCAACTCCAATTTTTTTGGCCTTTTCGAACAATTCCATCGTATCAAAGTTTTTGGGCAATTCAAGCCATATGAACAGACCTCCATCCGGCCTTGTCCATTTTGCGCCATCTGTTTTCACGTATTTTTCGATGGCATCGAGCATTTTATTTTTCTTGCTTCTGTAAATTTTAACAGATTCTTTTATTCTCTCGAAAATAGTACCTTTTTGAAGATATCTTGCGGCTATTCTTTGCGTAAGTCCAGGAGTGCAAAGATCCACACCTTGTTTTCCGAGCGCAGCCTTCGCGATAATTTTGCTGTCTCCGACTATCAATCCTATTCTAAGCCCTGGGCTCATAACTTTGCTTAGCGTGTTCAAAAGTAGCACATTGTGTCCCTCGGCAATTTCATAAAGGTCCGGAAGTTTTTCGCCTTCGTACCTTAATTCACCGTAAGGATCATCCTCGACTATCATGAAATTGTATTTCCTTGAAAGATCGACGAGGGCTTTTCTTTTTTCAAGACTTAAAGTTACACCGGATGGATTATCGAAGTTAGGCACGGCATACAAGAACTTCAACTTTGAAAGTTCTTTATTTTGATCGAGTTTTTTTATCTCTTTTTCTATCTGATCGATGTTGAAGCCATCATCTTCTATGTCTACCGCTATAAATCTCGGGCCGTAACTTTTAAAAGCACTTATTGCACCAAGATAAACCGGATGGCCGACCATAACATACGAATCAGCATCAATCATGATTCTTCCAATTAAATCAAGTGCCTGCTGAGACCCTGTGGTTATAAGAAGATTTTCCTGCTTAAGACCGTTTATCCCATTTCTTTCCTTTAAAAGTTTTATATATTCGTTTTTTAATATCGGATCGCCTTCTGTTGGCCCGTATTGAAGAGCAAATTTGTATTCGTTAAGAATGACATCCTTTGAAATTTCCGCGAGCGCTTCCCTATCAAAGGTTTCGGGATCCGGAGCGCCTCCACCGAAAGATATCAAAGAAACAATTCCCGTGTCTCTAAGTAATTCTCGTATTATAGATGATTTCATACGCTTTGACATAGAAGAAAACGAATTTTCTAACATGGGTGTTCCTCCCTTCAAACATATATTAGCATTATTCATGCCAAAAAAAACACACTCAAAATATCGCGCCATATTTAATTTTTAGCAAAAAACAGGAATGCCATTTATTGCATTGTGCAAAATATTGCATTCTAAAAACTGTAAGAAAATCCAAAAGAAAGAGTTTTTGAACGAGTATTTTGAGAGACGATTTTCGAATTAAGATATCCCAAAAAAGCTCCCAAAATCACATCCGAAGGATAATGCACTCCATAATAAACCCTTGAAATCGCAATGTAAGTGGCCAACGAATAGAAGACGATTGAAAATTGAGGAAAATATTCGCTCCATATGTAAGCCGCTTCGAATGCCATTGCAGCATGACCCGATGGCATTGAATATCCAGAAGCATCGGCGCGTTTTACAACCCAGTCGTAAGTTTGAAAGGGTCTTGGTCTATGAAAAAGCAATTTAAAAAGTTCAACTTCTCCAAGTGTAAGGCTAAAACTCAAAAGCGTTTGTTCTTTATTGAGAAAAAAAGGCGAAATTCCAACAATTCCGGCAAAATAATCTGTGGATATAACCGGTTTCATAACGTCAAACCACGGCTCGTCTGTTCCGTTTATAGACTTCAAAAGCACAAGATCCATGTTTTCAGATGCAAATACGTAAAGTGAGATCAACATGACACTCAATACGACGAACTTTATTCTCATAGACATGATCTATCACCTTAACATCACAAATACGAGAATGGTAAGAAGTATCGTGATCACAGTCCATATCATCGTGAAAAATTGGTTACCTATAACAAGGCCGATAAGAAAAATTGCTAAAAAGAGAAGATAGACGAAAGATGCGAATTTGACCCGCATTGGAATTATCCTTATTCCAAGGTAGACGTAAGAAATTGTGCCTAAAATTCCAAAGATGATTTCTATCATGTTCCAACCCACACGCTCCTGCGTGGCATTTTGTTCCATTCTATGATCAGTCATATCCACGCTCAAAGAAAAGGCGGGCTTACGCCCGCTTTGGAGCGGGCAACGGGACTTGAACCCGCGACACTCGGCTTGGAAGGCCGATGCTCTACCAACTGAGCCATGCCCGCACAAAAAAGATTTTACCATAAAGGACCTTTAAGATCAATATGCCATTTTGATTTTGGCACTTTCGTCTTCCGCCTGTCAATCTCGTTCACACATCATCGTTTTGATCTCTAATCTCTATCTTTGCCATATCCGCTACTGACCATATGCTGTTTTTTTCTATCACGCGTTACTCTTTCAATTTTCCTCACAAATCTATCGGCATTCCCATACCCACTTCCGCTGATTCCATGTAAATTTCGGAGATCGTCGGATGTGGATGAACATGATCAAGCAATTTTTCAAGGTTCATCTTCGAATGAACGGCTATAACCCCTTCCATAAGCACCTCTGTTGCCATCGGACCGACTATTGTAACGCCGATGATATTTTCATCCTTGTCCGTCAAAATTTTACCAAATCCATCGTTGAATTCAAGAGTTCTTGCGCGTCCGAGAGCGGTCATCGGGAAAACACCTTTTTTATATTCTATTCCCGCTTTTTTGAGTTCATCTTCCCCGTAACCGACACTTCCTATTTCGGGCGTCGTGAAGATGACACTCGGAGACGATCTGTAATCCATCTTCAAATTTCCACCCTTCATGTTCGTAACGGCCACAATACCTTCTCTTGACGCAACATGGGCAAGCATGTATTTCCCATTTATATCACCTGCCGCGTATATGTTTGAAATGTTGGTTTTCATCGCATCATCCGTGATAACGTTTCCCTTCTGATCAAGATCAACACCAAGTGCTTTGATATCATCCGTCACGTTGGATTTTCTTCCCACACTTAGAAGAATCATCTCAAAAGTTTTTTCAAATTTCTCCTTTTCTTCGAAAGCAACTTTGAAACCATTATCAACTTTATCGACCGAAAGTGTCTTCGTAGCGGTGTGAATTTCTATACCACGTTTTTTCATTGAACTGGTAAGCACATCTGCCACATCACCGTCCATGTTCGGCAAAATATGATCCATAACTTCGACAACGGTAACTTCAGACCCTATTGATGAGAAGAAATTGGCCATTTCAACGCCTATTACTCCTCCACCGACGATTAAAATACTCGATGGAATTTTATCAAGAGAAAATATCTCATCGCTTGTCATGACGCCATCGACGTTGAATGGAGGAAATTTTATCGGATGGGAACCCTGGGCGAGCAAAAGATTTTTGAATTCAACGGTTTTATCAGCAACATGCGCTTTGTTAAAACCATCGACTATTGCATGACCTGTCAAGAGATCAACGTTGTTTTTCTTTAACAGATACTCGATTCCCTTTCTACCTTTCATAACAACTCTATCAGTCCTTGATTTGACAGATTTCATATCGATTGAAAAATTTTCAGTGGTTATCCCAAATTTTTTTGCTTCTTTTATGCTTTGAAAGAGTTCGGAAGAGGCAAGCCATGCTTTCGTTGGAATACATCCAACGTTCGTGCATGTTCCTCCCAAAAATTTTTCTTCCGCAATGGCAACCTTCATTCCAAGTTGAGATCCACGTATAGCAGCAACATATCCTGCCGGGCCTCCGCCCATTACAAAAAGATCGTATACCATAATTTCACCTCCGTAATATATGATATACTAAATCTCTTTTAAAAGTGAAATGAATGAAAAGCACGTAGCAGGTGGCACGTAGAAAACGCAGTGAATAGTGAGAAGTAAGCGGTAAATGGCAAATACTTATTTGCTGTCACGAAAGGCAAATGCCGGAGCCAACGATATTTCATATTTAAAGTTGATCAAGTATACAACTTTCACATGTATATTTTTAACTTCAAAAATGTTAAAATCCTTTTGAGAGGTGATCTATTATGAAAATCATTTTCATGAATCATTTGCAAGAAGATTGGATAAAAAAGGTAGAAGCACTTAAAAACGAATTTAAAGACGTTGAATTCATAATTTCTCAAAATCGTGTTGAAAATGAAAAAATGCTTGAGACCGCAGACGGTGTTGTAGGTGATCGCTTTTCACCGGACGAAATATCAAAAACTAAAAATTTGAAGGTCATATTCGTTCCATGGACAGGTGTAAACAATTTACCTTGGGAAGAAATCAAAAGCAAAAAAATAATTGTTTCAAACAATCATGCCAACGCTCAAATTGTGGCAGAACGCGCGATTGCCCTCACGTTATCTTTGATGGGCAGAATAGTTGAATACCACAACGATCTTTCAAAGGGCATTTGGCACGGTTTCTCGGGTGGAGATGCCAAAAACGCTTTTTGGACATCTTTAAGAGGAAAAAGTTGTGGCATAGGTGGCACCGGCAGCATAGGTAAAGAAACGGCAAAACTTTTAAAGGCTTTCGATTGCAAAACGATAGGATTTAAAAAGCAAAAATCGCATGAAAAAATAGATTTTTTCGACGAAATAACGTTCGATCTTGAAAACATGATCTCGAAAAGCGATATCATTTACATAGCCCTGCCGTTGACACCGCAAACAAAAGGCATCATAAATCGTGATGTCATCTCAAAAATGAAGGGTAAGTTTCTCGTGAATGTGAGCAGAGGAGATATCATAGACGAAAAAGCCCTTTACGATGGAATAAAGGACGGAATACTGGCCGGTGCCGCGATAGACACATGGTACAGGTACCCATCAAAAGAGACTCCGGCAACTTTACCTTCTTCGTACCCGATCCACAACTTCAAAAACGTCGTAATCTCTCCGCACGTGGGAAGTTTGACGGTTGAAGGAGTCGAAGGCATGGTGGATGCCACAATTGACAACATAAGAAGTTATATCAAGACTGGAAAACCTGTGAATGTGGCAAATGCCGATCTGATGTATTGAAGAAGAATTTTGATCGGAAATGGGCGATCCAAAATCAATTGAAATAGAATTTCTCGACGGACCCCAAATGGCTTACGATCATCTTGTGATCGCAACGGGCGCCGTGAAAAATTATGAATCGATAGAAGGATTTAACGATTAGGGGTATTCTATTTTCGACGATACGCATGTACCTAAACTTTACGATCTCATGGCGAATTTTGAAGGATGAAAAATAGTCAATGTCTGTAAACTTCATCAAGGATGATCTGTACTTCATGTCCGTCCTTAAACGTCGGCAATCCTTCTATTTCTTCACCCATTATGGATTTGAAGAAAAAGATCAAAGACGTCATGTGAGCATCAATCATAAATCCTTGAGACAACTTTTGCGATGGGTAAACCTCAACGATGTTTCTGTAAAATTCATCTTTTAAAAGCAGGTCATCATCGAAATAAATATGTTTTGAATTCACATCAAAGACTTCTGGCACATAAGGGTTATTGGTGTCTATGAAGATCGAACCTTTTTCCGCGTATATTTCAAGTCTTGTGCCCTCTTTTCCGACTGCAACTCTCGAAGACTCTATCGTACCCGTTGCACCTGATTTCAAATCGGCAAAAATCAAAGCCCAATCGTCGACATCGACATTTTGCATTTTTTCTCCGTCGAATCTCTGCGTAACCACGGTTTTCATTTTTGACCGGACTGATTCGAAATCTCCGATCAAAAATCTCACAAGATCTATCATGTGAGATCCTAAATCGAAAAGAGCACCGCCACCACTCTTTGATCTTTCAAGGCGCCATGACATGGCCTTCGCTTTGTTCAAATAACTCGAGTGGAAAAATTCTCCCCGAAATGCGTACACCTTTCCGAGCAATTCCTGTGAAAGAATCGAATGTGCATAGGCCACCGCTGGTATGAATCTTATCATGAAAGCAACTTGATTTTTTACCTTACACTTTGAAACAGTCTTAACGATTTCTTCGGTCTCTTTCGAACTCATTCCAAGCGGCTTTTCGCAGTAAATGTTTTTACCTGCCAGGGCGGATGCCGTTATCTGATCTTTGTGAAGAAAATTGGGTGTACATATATCGACAAGATCGACATTCAAATCCAAAAGCGATTCAAATCTGTCCACGACATTTTTAAATCCCAGCGATATTCCTTCGCTTTTATGAGAAGGAGATGTTGTCGACAGCCCCGTCAAATCGATGTCAAAATCGAAAGATTCCACAAGTCTTATGTTTCTTATTGCCATAAGATGAATTCTCGCTATTCCACCGAGTCCGGAAAGTCCATAATTTATTTTCAAATCGTCATGCCTTCTTTTTTTAAATTAATCTGTGTACGCGCCCAAAATATTCATCTGTTTCTGTTAGATAGAGAATTCCCTGAATCAAACCAATTATGGCTGGAATTCCAGTCCAACAAAAGATAAGCATCAGAATGCCCCACCCGACGTTATGAAGGTAAAACTGGTGAATTCCAAGTCCTCCGAGCAATATACCCAAAATACCCGCCGTTATTCTTTTATGATGAATATACTCAGATCCACTTTCGTAAGGAACATGAGAAGGTGGAATCGTGCTGGCAGGTTGTCTTACACCACATTTGGGACATATCTCTGCCTTTTCATCGATTTCGGCACCACAATTTACGCAATACTTCATTCCCGCTTCAGCCATAAAATACCCCCTTGAGATTCAATTTGTTCTATTTTACAACATAATTTATCCAAAACAAAAAAGCGGGCTTTCGCCCGCTTTTGGTGTTTAGATCAATATTCGGGAGGCATAGGAGGCATTTCTTTTTTCTCCTCCGGCTTTTCGACTATCGCAACTTCCGTTGTCAAAAGCATGGAAGAGATAGAAGATGCATTCTGAAGAGCACTCCTTGTTACCTTTGCAGGATCTATTATACCGGCTTCGAACATATCGACGAATTTTCCTTTAAGAGCATCGTATCCGTAAGATTTACTTGAATTGGCAAGTATTTCGTTTACAATAACGGCACCTTCGACACCAGCGTTTTGGCATATTATCTTCAGAGGTTCACTCAAAGCAAGTCTAACTATCATGGCACCGATTTTCTTTTCACCTTCAAGTTTATCCTCAAACTTCTTGAGGTCTTGTGAAATTCTTAGAAGAGTAACTCCTCCACCGGCCACGATTCCCTCTTCAACCGCTGATTTTGTTGCACTCAAAGCATCTTCGATTCTTTGCTTCTTTTCTTTGAGCTCTGTCTCAGTAGCTGCTCCGACTTTTATAACCGCAACTCCACCGGAGAGTTTAGCCATTCTTTCCTGTAAAGTTTCTTTTTCATATTCACTGGTAGTATTTTCAATTTGGGCTTTTATCTGTGCAATTCTGTCTTTTATGTCTTTTTCTTTACCCGCGCCATCTACAATCAAGGTGTCGTCTTTTCTTACTTTTATACTTTTTGCACGGCCAAGCATGTCCAAAGTGACGTTATCGAAGTCAAGTCCGATTTCTTCGCTCACAACGGTACCACCTGTGAGTATGGCTATATCCTGGAGCATGGCTTTTCTTCTGTCCCCAAAGCCAGGGGCTTTGACGGCCATAATGTTGAGCGTGCCCTTCAATTTGTTAAGAACAAGAGTTGTAAGAGCCTCTCCTTCCACATCTTCTGCTATTATAAGCAATGGTTTCCCAGTTTGAGCTGTTTTCTCAAGTAAAGGAATGATCGGCTTTACGGCACTTATTTTTTTATCAGTTATAAGTATAAAAGCATCTGAAAGATTCGCTTCCATCTTTTCTGCATCCGTAACAAAGTATGGGGAGATGTATCCGCGATCAAATTGCATACCTTCCGTGAATTCAACATGTGTTTCCATTGTTTTTGAATCCTCGACGGTTATTACCCCATCTTGTCCAACCTTATCCATTGCTTCTGCTATCAATTCACCTATTTCTTCGTTGTTAGCGCTTATAGCCGCAACATGGGCAATATCAGATCTGCCGTTCAATTTCTTGCTGAGTTTCTTTATCTCTTCAACGGCTTTTTCGGTGGCTTCCTGCATACCGGTTCTCATAACCATCGGATTTGTTCCGGCAGTTATATTCTTTATGCCCTCTTTTATCATGGATTCGGCCAAAACAGTTGCCGTCGTGGTTCCATCACCGGCAGCATCATTTGTCTTTGTTGCAACTTCTTTTACAAGTTGAGCACCAAGATTTTCGAACTTATCTTCAAGATCGATCTCTTTAGCAATTGAAACTCCATCACTTGACACAGTTGGAGAACCAAAACTCTTTTCAACAACCACATTTCTTCCTTTAGGACCAAGCGTAATTTTAACGGCACTTGCGAGTTTTTCAACGCCTGTAAGTATAGATTGCCTTGCATCTTGATCGAATTTGAGTAACTTGGGCATTATTCATTTACCTCCTTCATTTTTCAACCTTTGCGAGCACATCGTTCCAATCGATCAATATGTAATCTTCGTCGTCAACCTTGATCTCATTTCCTGAGTATTTCGCAAAAATAACCACATCACCGATTTTCACGCTGATGTCGTCGCCAGTTCCAACCTCAATAACTTCTGCTCTTTGCGGCTTTTCTTTCGCATTTTCCGGTAGAACTATTCCTCCAGCAGATTTGGGTTCCTCTTTCAGTGGCTTGATCAGAATCCTTTCACCAAGCGGTTTGATTCTCATTTTCGTACTCATTCCAAGAAAACCTCCTTTCAAATTAGCACTCTAACATCTCTTCTGCTAATTATGTTAGCGCACTTCTATTCCTAATCAAAGGCCCAATTTTAACAATTATACCATTTTAAAGACGATTATAGAGATTTATTCCCAAATATAAGTGTATATCTTCGTAAATCTCCTGATATCACCCTTTTATAAGTTTTCAACAATCAAAAACACCAATAGCCATATGGCCAAAAATGAGTTTTCAACACTTTCAACAAAAGTTTTCAACACTTTCAACAATCGATTGTTGAAAACTCATAAAATCCTTGTAAAATAAGAAAAATATCGTTGTTGAAAACTTTTTACACATCGTTGCATCATTTTTGCCTATAACCATGCCTGTTTTGGAATTTTTCGACTCGATAATTCAAAAATGAGTTTTCAACAATTTTATTCCCAAAAAGTTTTCAACAAGTTTTCAACAAAGTTTTCAACAATCAAAAAACCAATAACCATATGGCTAAAAATGAGTTTTCAACAATTTCAACAACACATACTAATAAGAAAAATACTAAAAATATATTATTATTAGTATGAGGTGAGAAAATGATATATGCGATAGGTGACATACATGGATGTTTAGATTCGCTAAAACAACTTGTTGAAAAAGTAAATCCAAATTTGGAAGACAAAGTGATCTTCCTTGGAGATTACATAGACAGAGGACCTGATTCAAAAGGAGTTGTTGAATTCCTTTTGAGATTTTCCACAACACACAAAAACACAATCTTCATAAAGGGAAATCATGAATGGATGATCAAGAAATTTTACGAAACGAGAAGTCGTGAAGATTGGGAACTATGGGAATACAACGGAGCAAGAAAAACACTTGAAAGTTATGGGAACAACATAGAAAATATTCCCATTGAACATCTGAAATTCTTTGAAAAAACAAAACTTTACCATGTTGAAGGAAGATATCTTTTTGTTCATGGAGGAGTTAAACCCGGGATAAACCTTTCCGATCAAAAAGCGGAAGACATACTTTGGATAAGAGATGAATTCATATATTCAGAAAAACCATTAAATGGATACACAGTTGTGTTTGGTCATACACCAATGCATAAACCTTTGATTGAAAGTGATAAGATAGGAATCGACACAGGATGCGTTTACGGTGGAAGTCTTACCTGTCTGAGATTGGATGACAAAAAAATATTTCAGGTGAGGTGTAGAAAATGAAAGCCATATACCCGGGATCTTTCGATCCGATAACTTACGGTCACATAGACATAATTAAAAGGGCATCTGAAGTCTTCGATGATTTCACAGTTGTTTTGATGAACAACATGAGAAAGAAACCTTTGTTTTCTGCAGATGAAAGACTTGAGATGATAAAAGAAGTGACGAAAAATTTAAACGTAAAGGTGGATCTTCACAACGGTCTTCTTGTTCAATATGTAAGAGAAAAAGGAATCAAAATAGCCATAAGAGGATTAAGAGCAGTCGAAGATTTCGAATATGAATTCGAAATGGCCCTTGCAAATAGGGAAATGTGTCCTAACCTTGAGATGATATATTTCATGACAGATATAAGATTTCTTTTTCTTTCTTCTTCTATGGTAAAAGAAATAGCACAGTTTGGAGGAGAATTAAAACAATGGGTTCCTCAAATGGTGGAATACAAATTAAGAGAGAAATTCCAGATGTAACAATACTTTGCGGTGGCACCTCACCCGAAAGAGAAGTTTCAATATCGAGTGGAAAAAACATATTTGAGTCCCTTAAGAAAATGAACGTGAAATCAACTCTTTTCGTGTGGGATGGCAACTTCAAAATGCTTGAATCGATCAATTCAATTTGCTTTATAATGCTCCATGGTTCGCCTGGTGAAGATGGAAGCGTTCAAAAATTTTTTGAATCAAAAGGTATAATTTACACTGGCTCTGATTCGAAAAGTTGTGAAATAACGATAGATAAACTCAAAACAAAGGAACACTTTGAAAGTATGAACATCAAAACACCAAAATGGTCTTTGCATCCTGAGGAATTTCCATGTGTCTTTAAACCAAGATTTGGAGGATCGAGTATAGGAGTTAAAATTTATTTTTCCCCAAAAGAAATTACCGAAGATAAAGACGGATTTTACGAAAATTACATTGACGGCAGAGAAATAACCATTTCGGTACTCGATATAAAAGGCAAACCAACGGTACTTCCAATTCTTGAGATAATTCCAAGAGGTAAATTTTACGATTACAATTCCAAATACTCTCCACAGGGTTCAACTCTTATTGCTCCGGCACCTTTGAACATAAGTGAAAAAACAGGAATCGAAAAAGCAGCGTTGAAAATTTATGAAGAAATTGGTTGTAGAGGATTTGCAAGGATAGATGGTATAATTTCAAATGGGGAGTTTTATTTCTTGGAGATCAACGCTATCCCCGGAATGACTCCTACAAGCGATCTTCCTGCTTCTGCAAAGGCGTATGGATTGAGTATGGAAGAAGTTGTGCTTGAACTTTTGTATTCTGCGATGAGGAGGTAAGTAAATTGGACTTTCATTCTACAACTGTAATTGTTGTAAGAAAAGATGGTAAAACAGTCATGGCCGGTGATGGTCAAGTTACGACCGGAGAAACCATAATGAAGTCAACGGCCAAAAAAGTTAGAAGACTTGGAGACGGGAAAATAATAGCCGGTTTTGCAGGATCGGTAGCGGATGCATTCACACTTTTTGAAAGATTTGAAGTTAAATTGAGAGAAGCAAATGGTGTCTTGGCGAAAGCAGCCATAGAACTTGCAAAAGATTGGAGAATGGACAGAGCACTGAGGCGTCTTGAAGCACTTTTGATAGTTGCAGATAATCAAAACATCTTTTTGCTTTCCGGAAGCGGTGAGGTTATTCAACCGGATGAACCAATCATGGCAATTGGATCGGGTGGTAACTATGCCCTTTCTGCTGCACGTGCGCTTTACAGGAACACTCAAATGAATGCCCACGAAATTGCGGTTAAATCTATGGAAATAGCAAGTGAAATATGTATCTACACCAACTCAAACATAACGGTAGAGGAATTGTAAGGAGGAATGATCTTGAATATAGATGAACTTACTCCAAAAGAGATAGTTGACGAACTCGATAAATACATAATAGGACAGGAAGAAGCGAAAAAATCAGTTGCCATAGCTTTGAGAAACAGAATTAGACGCATGAAATTGCCGGAAGACATGCAAAGAGATGTTATGCCTAAAAATATACTCATGGCAGGGCCAACCGGTGTTGGAAAAACAGAAATAGCAAGACGACTTGCTCAACTTTCTGGAGCACCTTTCATCAAAGTTGAGGTGACAAGGTACACTGAAGTAGGTTACGTTGGGAAATCAGTGGAATCCATAATAAGAGATTTAGTTGAAGAAAGCATAAATACCGTAAAATCCGAAATGACCGTAACGGTTGAAAAAGAAGCACAAAAGGCCGTTGAAGAACGTATATTGGATGCACTTGTGCCCGAGAGTGTGAGAAAACAACCTGCAAGTGGCATAATGTCGTTTTTTCAAAATCCACAGCAACAGGTTCCGCCGGAAACTCACAGAGTAGCACTGTCGAAACGTGAGGAAATGCGCGAGAGGTTGAAAAACAACGAGATAGAAGATTTCGAAATAGAAATAGAAGTCGAAGATACAACGCCATCGATGCCCATGATAGGCGGTATGAGTCCTGAAGATCTCGGGATAGACATTCAAGATATGTTTGGTGGCATGATCCCCAAGAAAATGAAAAAAAAGCGTGTTAAAATCAAGGATGCGAGAAAACTTCTGCTTCCAATCGAATCAGAAAAACTTATAGATAAAGATAGAATGATTCAGGAAGCAATCGATAGGGCCCAGTACAAAGGCATAGTTTTTCTTGATGAGTTCGACAAGATAGTCGGATCAAATTCAAGATCGGGGCCTGATGTATCAAGAGAAGGTGTTCAAAGAGATCTTCTGCCGATAGTTGAAGGAACTACGGTATCGACAAAATACGGACCTGTAAAAACGGACTACATACTTTTCATAGCCGCCGGAGCTTTTCATATGTCGAAGCCTTCGGATCTGATCCCAGAAATTCAGGGAAGATTTCCAATAAGAGTAGAATTAAGCGCTCTAACTCAGAAAGATTTTGAAAGAATACTCATAGAACCTAAAAATTCTTTGATTTACCAGTACAAAGCTCTACTTGCCACGGAAGGAATAGATGTGAATTTCACCGACGAAGGTCTTTCTGAAATAGCAAGAATCGCATACGAGGTCAATGAAAAGAAAGACAACATAGGTGCTCGAAGGCTTTACACTGTCATGGAAAAAGTGATGGAAGAGGTTTCATACAATGCCCCAAAGGTTGAAAGTCCTGTTGTTGTCGATAAAAATTACGTCATAAACAGAGTTGAAGAAATAGCCAAAGATGAGGACTTGAGTTCCTACATTCTTTGAGCAAAAAAGGAGAGAAGTTTTATGTTTGAAGTTGTCGAAGAAAACAAAAATGTTAAAACAATCAAGGTATCTTTGGATCATAAAGCCATCGACGAAGCAAGGGATGAAGTTTACGAAGATATTTCCAAAGATATCAAAGTTAAAGGATTCAGGCCGGGAATGGTTCCGAGAAATCTTATAAACACCATAATAGGGATGGATAGAATTAACTCTCTTATAAAAGATCAGGTCGCAGACAAGGCTTTTCATATGCTTATGCATGATTATTTCAAAGATATCAACGAAATTGATGCTGTTTTGCCTCCCAAGGTTAAATCGGTTGAATTAGGTGGAACTGCGGATGTACTTTTTGAGATACACGCATTCCCAAAGGCCAACATTGAATCGATGAAGGGGATAGAAATAACCATTCCAGATTTTGGAAGCCCAGATGAAGAAGTTAACAGAACTATAAAAGAATTAAGAGAAGAAAAAGCCATACTTATACCAAAAAAAGCAGATCAAAGTGCTCAAATAGGGGATGTTGCCGAGATAGAATACGTTGATTTGACCGGAAAAGATCCTGAGAAAAAAACACTTGAAATAAGAATAGGCGAACCAAAAGAAGGAACTATTTTCTCTCATATCATAGGGAAAAAAGTCGGAGATGAATTTGATTTCACATCAACGGCTGAGAACACTGATAATAAGACAAGTTTGCATGTTAAGTTGAATGAATTGTACTCAAAGAAACTTCCCGATCTCGATGATAATTTTGCTAAGATGGTTGATGAAAAATATGAAACCTTTGACGATCTTAAAGCCACTTTGAAAAATGACTTTGATAAATCTTTAGATAAAGTTATCGTTTCGATAAAGAGAGACAGGATTTTAAATGAATTGGTTAATAAAACAAAAATAGATGTTCTTGATTCAACGATCGATTATTTCATGAATTACCTTGTAGATCAGAAAAAAGCAGACAAAGTTTACGATAAAGAATTAAAAGATGAATTTCATGGTGATGAAAAGGCATATATGGATTCCATTAAAAATGAGGTAATCAACTACCTCAAACTGGAAGGAGCCTTAAAGTCTATTGCGCAGGAAAAATCTTTGAGCGTTTCGGATGAAGAAATCTTCGAGGAAGCAAAACGTGATTACGAAGAGTCAAAGATAAGTGATGAAAGATTGAAGATCATGTTGAAAAAAGATCCAGCCCTTTATTCAATGATAAGACGCGAACTTTTGTCTTCCAAAGTCGCAGATGAACTTTTAAAAGATGCTGTTGTGACTGTTGAAAAAAATGATGAAGACGAAGTAATCGAAGATGATGAAGAAAATGATGAAAGTGAGGGAGAAAATTGAAATACGATATCAGCGATCAGACTATACCGATAGTCATAGAAACAACTGGAAGAACTGAGCGTGCTTACGATATATACTCGAGACTTCTAAAAGATAGAATAGTTTTTCTTGAGGGAGTAGTTGATGACATGACATCAAGCCTTGTCGTAGCTCAATTGCTTTTTCTTGAAGCCGAGGATCCAGACAAAGACGTTTACATGTACATAAATTCGCCTGGAGGATCGGTAACGGCCGGCATGGCGATATACGACACGATGCAATTTCTCAAATGCGATGTCGTTACAACCGCAATTGGATCTGCCGCATCCATGGCTGCCGTACTGCTTGCCGCCGGAACGAAAGGAAAAAGATACTCACTTCCTCATGCGACGGTGATGATTCATCAACCGCTTGGAGGAGCAGAAGGTCAGGCTAAAGATATAGAGATACGGGCGAAAGAAATCATGAGAATAAGAAATGAACTAAATAACATTCTCGTAAAACATACGGGACAGCCAATTGAAAAAATTGAGAAAGATACTGACAGAGACTTCTTCATGAACGCCGAAGAGGCTTTGAACTACGGTCTGATAGATAAAATCATCTCTTCAAAAAGAGAGGTAGAAGGAGATTCGAAAAAGTGAAAAATGAAAAGGTTTGTTCTTTTTGTGGAAGAAGCGCGTCTGAAGTCAACAGATTGATCGCTGGGCCAAACGATATTTACATATGCGATGAATGTGTTGAACTTTTTCACGATATACTTCATGACCACCAGACAGAAGAACAAAGCAACAAAGTCAGAACTTTACCAAGTCCTTCAGAGATAAAATTGGAACTTGATAAATATGTTATCGGCCAGGAAAAGGTAAAAAAGGCCATAAGCGTCGCCGTTTACAACCATTACAAACGTGTTTTCATGAATAAAAAATTCGACGATGTAGAAATAGAAAAATCAAACATAATGCTTATAGGGCCAACCGGAGCGGGCAAAACGCTTATAGCGAGAGTGTTGGCCAAGATATTGGATGTCCCTTTTGCCATAACAGATGCGACACCGCTTACAGAAGCGGGTTATGTCGGCGAGGATGTTGAAAATGTCATATTAAGACTTCTTCAGGTAGCCGATTTTGACATAGAAAAAGCACAGCACGGCATCATATACATTGACGAAATAGATAAAATAGCAAGAAAATCTTCGAACGTTTCGATTACCAGAGATGTTTCTGGCGAAGGGGTTCAACAAGCGCTTTTGAAAATTGTTGAAGGAACAATTGCCAACGTTCCACCTCAAGGTGGCAGAAAACACCCATATCAGGAATTTATAAAGGTTGATACCACAAACATACTTTTCATAATAGGTGGCGCATTTGACGGCCTTGAAGAGATAATAAGATCGAGAATTCAACAAACGACTGTCGGTTTTGCTGCTGACATAAAGTCAAAACGTGATGAAGACATAAATTCAATCTTGAAACAGGTTACACCCGATGATCTCGTTAAATACGGTATAATGCCAGAGTTTGTGGGAAGATTTCCAATAGTATCTACTTTGGATCAGTTAAATGAAGAACAACTTGTGAGAATACTCGTTGATCCCAAAAATGCAGTGGTAAAACAATACAAGAAATTGTTAGAACTTGACGGTGTCGATCTTGAATTCGAACAAGATGCCCTGAAAGAGATAGCAAAAATGGCAAGGAAAAAAGGTACCGGAGCAAGGGGATTGAAAAGTGTCATAGACGAGATAATGATGGAAGTGATGTTCAACGTACCAAGATTACAAAATGTCAAAAGGGTAATTGTGACTAACGAAACCGTTAAGGAAGGGAAAGAGCCTGTCATAGAAATGAGGGAATCTGCTTAATGGCGTTGATTCTCGGCATAGAAAGTTCTTGCGATGAAACTTCAGTTGCGATTGTCGAAAACGGTGAAAGTGTGCTTTCTGAGAAAACAGCGTCTCAAATAAACATTCATGCACTTTACGGCGGGGTTGTACCTGAGATAGCGTCTCGATACCATCTTGAGAAAATATCCATATTGGTAAAGATGGTATTCGAAGAAACAAAGATTGATCCCAAAAAGATATCTGCCATAGCAGTTACATACGGGCCGGGACTTGTTGGTCCCTTGCTTGTTGGGCTTTCTTATGCAAAAGCACTGTCTTTTGCTCTAAAGGTGCCTCTTATAGGTGTTAATCACATGATAGGTCATCTTAACGCTGTTTTTCTTTTTGACAAGCATATCGATTTCCCCTGTGTCGTTTTGATGATTTCTGGGGCCCATACCGAGATTGTTTACATGAAATCGATGGATGACTTTGAAATTTTAGGCAAATCGATAGATGATGCGGCCGGAGAAGCATTTGACAAAGTTGCACGCATGTTGGATCTTCCCTATCCAGGAGGTCCACAGATAGATAGAATTTCAAGAGATGGTAAACCTATCTATAGATTCACAAAACCTAAAACTGTGGGGAAATACGATTTTAGTTTCAGTGGTCTGAAGACTCATATAAGATACTTTTTGAAAGACAACCCGGGAGTAAAAATTGAAGATGTGGCATCTTCATTTCAAGAAACCGTTTCTTCAATACTCATAGAAAAAATTGTGAAAGCGGCCAAAGCATACAACGTCAGAGACATAGTGATCGCAGGCGGAGTGGCAGCGAATTCAGCCGTGAGAAGAAAAACGGAAGAAGCAGGTCGTAAAAATGATCTTGTCTTTCATTTTCCTCCTCTCAGGTATTGCACGGATAACGCTTCCATGATAGCGGCCGCAGGTTGGCACGATTACAAAGCGGGCAGATTTGCCGATTTTAACCTCAACGCCGTTCCAAATCTGGAGGTTTGAATGCGTATTTCTTATGGTAGCGCAAGATTTTTGAACCTGATCTCGTCAGGTCCTCTTTTGGATATCAAAACGGTTTACACGATGTTTGGAGAAAGATGCGTCTTTGATTGTGCATATTGTACTCAGGCAAGGACGAGTAAATCTTCGACAGATATGCTCTCAAGGATCGTATGGCCGATTTTTGACCTTGAAAGAATTGTTGATGCTTTAAAAAATACGGATGGCATTAAAAGAATATGTCTTCAGGTTGTCTCAACATCATCGGTGGAGAAAGAAGCATTTGATTTCATTCAAAAAGTTAAGACGTTGAACATTCCGATATCTGTGAGTGTGAGGATAACCAATTTTGAAATGGCGAAAAAATGGTTTGATCAAGGCATAGAAAGGTTAGGTATGGCGACGGATGTTGTAGACGAGAAATTTTACGAAATTTACAGGGGAGGAAAATTTAAAAATCATGTTGAACTTATCAAAAAAATTGCAAATAATTTCCCCGAACGTGTTACGACGCATGTGATAGTCGGTCTTGGAGAGAGCGAAAGACAAATGGTTGAGTTCATCCAGGAAATGTACGATTCAAAAATAAGTGTCGGCCTTTTCGCCTTTACGCCTATCAGAGGTACAAAACTTGAAAACAAACCAAGGCCTGCTTTTGGATCTTACAGGCGTATTCAAATATCTCATTATCTTATAAAAAATGGTCTTTCGAGAGTCGATGATTTCGAGTTTTCAAAAGAGGGTGAGGTTATAGGATACGGATTTGATCCAGCCAGGGTACCTCAATTTGCCTTTGAAACCTCTGGATGCCCAAATTGCACAAGGCCTTACTACAACGAAAAGCCTGGAGAAACATCTTATAACCTTTTTAAATCAAAAGTATGAGAACATTTTTCCAGGCCTATAACACCGCTTTTACCGTTGAAGACGATCGTTTTGTCTCATCTGAATACCACGCTGATAAGATAGAAAAATTAAATGGATATGCCTATCCGGGCTTTATAGATTCTCATGCCCACTTAATCGGATTGGGAATGAAACTTATAACGCCCGACCTTGAAAAAGCGAGATCAATCGATGAGATAATTCGAATTGCGCGAAATTCGGATACTACCATCCTAAGGGGATGGGATGATGAGATTCTCGGCAAATATCCGGAAAAAAACATGCTCGATGCGATAGATAAACCTCTTTTGCTTGTCAGAAGATGTGGCCACGTGGGTGTGGCAAACAAGAAATTTTTGAAAATGGTCGGAATGGATTCTGAAGACGGGATCTTAAAAGAACATATTTTGATAAAAGCACTTGAAAGGGTGAAACAAGATCCTGAATATCTCATAAAAGCCATAAATGCGGCCGAAAATGAATTTTTTAGGTATGGCGTTACGACTGTCCATTCAGACGATTCTTCAAATTTAGATCCGGAAATTGTCAACGGTTTAATTTCAAACTTGAAAATAGATGTTTATGAACATTTACACATCCACTCACTTGAAGAGATGAGAAAATATACTTCTTTGAAGCCACAATCCATTAAACTGCTTTTGGATGGTTCTTTGGGCGCCAGAACGGCCTTTCTCAGATCCAATTACGATGATTCAAATAATCGTGGCGTGTTGAACTTTGATCCAGATGAATTAAAACGAATAATTCGCCTTGCCGATTCAAATGGAATTCAAGTTGTTGTGCATGCAATAGGAGATGGCGCTCTTGATATTCTGCTTGATGCCTTTAAATCAACGGATCCAAATTTAAGACACAGAATTGTCCATGTCCAGATGGCGTGGCCGGATCAAATAGAAAAAATCAAGAAAATGAATTTATGCGTTGATGTTCAGCCTCAATTTTTTATCTCAGATGAGAAGATGGCAAAAGATAAAATAGGAAGCAGAATGAAAATTGCTTATCCATTCAAAAAACTTATTGAATCCGGTATAAGAACGGCTTTTTCTTCTGATGCACCCGTTGAAATTCCAGATCCATTACTCGGAATACGCGCTGCGAAAAAAATGGAAATAGATCCTGTAACTTCTCTTTTGGCATACACGGTAGAAGGATCGTTTCAAGAGTTCAACGAACATAAAAAGGGAAGAATATCGGAAGGTATGATTGGTGATTTCATCCTTTTATCAAAACCAATAGATGATGAATCCGCAAAAGTTATCGCCACTTACAAAAAAGGAATAAAAGTCCTGTAAAATATATGCTTGATAGACTTTAAATCTATACTTGATCAACTTTAAATATGAAATCTGGCTCCGGCATTCGCCTTTCGTGACAGCAAATAAGTATTTGTCATTTACCGCTTACTTCTCACTATTCACTGCGTTTTCTACGTGCCACCTGCTACGTGCTTTTCATTCATTTCACTTTTAAAAAAGATTTAGTATAAATGCCCAAATTTTTGGGTTATTTTTTGACTTTTCATAAAAGACAATTTAATGTTTAAAACATCAAAAGTTCATTTTACAGACATTGAATGATAACTTTTTTTATATATACTTGATCAAATTTAAATATGAAATATCGTTGGCTCCGGCATTCGCCTTTCGTGACAGCAAATAAGTATTTGCCATTTACCGCTTACTTCTCACTATTCACTGTTTTTTTTACGCGCCACCTGCCATGAGCCACGTGTTAAATGCTGTTCATCCATTTCACTTTTAAAAGAGGTTTAGTAATATAATTTTTAAAAGCATTTTTTCCACTATTTTATTATGGGAGGTTGAAAGATGAGAAAAGGAATTACGTTTTTGATGATCATTTTAGTCCTTGGCTTCGCAACAATTGCGATGGCACAATCTGTTGTCAATCCCAACACGTTTGTATACGAAGAGCCTGGACCTTTTGTTTCTCTTGATCCGGCGTGGGACTACGATACCGTATCGGACGAGATCAACATGCAGGTTTACGAAAATCTCATTCAGTACGATGGTACGTCAACTGTCAATTTCCTTCCTATGCTTGCAACTAACGTTCCATCTGTTTCAGACGGTACGATTCTTGACAATGGCACGACTTACGTCTTCCACATAAGACAAGGCGTCTATTTTCACAACGGTGATTTGTTAACCCCTCAAGATGTCGTCTACTCACTCGAAAGAACGGTTATATTCGATAGAGCCGGAGGACCATCTTGGATGTTGGCAGGGCCTCTGCTTCCAATGGTAGATGGTCAATATGTCAGCACCATAGTTCAGGTTGTGGCCAACGAATTGGGATTGAGCAATCCGCTCAACTACACGAGTTTAAGTTCTTTAGGGATTTTCGCAACCGGAACAAAAAACCCACTTTCTGATAAATACAAACAGGCCTTAGTAGATGCATTTAATTTACTCGCAAAAGATTTTGAAATTAAAGGCAACGATGTGATAATTCATCTTCCACAGCCATATGCTCCTTTTCTTTACATACTCGCTGGTCCTGTTTCCAACTGGTCTTCTATACTCGATCAGAAATGGTGTGCCGATCATAACGCTTGGGACGGTTCGGCAAACGATTGGTGGTATTACCACAATCCGGAACAAAGTGCCGATCCGCTTGAAAACATTGAAAACGGAACTGGACCTTATATGGTGCAGTACATAACGCCAGGACGTGAAGTTGCACTTCAAAGATTTGATGAATACTGGCAAGGGCCTGCAAAGATTAAATATGCAGTTGTGAAATACATCAACGAATTCACGACGAGTTTGCTCGATCTTGAAGCAGGACAGGCAGATGCAATATCCGTGCCACTTCAAAATCTTTCAGAAGTCCAAGGAGTCAAAGGAGTTAACGTCGTAACGGATTTACCGACCCTTGGTGTTTACGGAATAGCTTTCCAGTGGAACATAGCAGCGCAGGGTAATGCTTATATAGGATCTGGAAAGTTGGATGGAAACGGTATACCGTCAGATTTTTTCTCCAATTTGGATGTTAGAAAGGCATTCGAGTATCTGTTTCCATACAACCAGTTCATTCAGCAGGCCTTGAATAACATGGCATTACAACCTAACAGTGCGATAATAAAGGGATTGTTAGGGTACGACCCGAATCTCCCGACATATGAACAAAATCTTGCAAAAGCCGAAGAGTATTTTAAAAAGGCTTACAACGGCGAGTTATGGCAGAAGGGATTTAAGTTTACAGCCGTGTACGATACGGGAGATACAACCCATCAACTTGCACTTCAGGCTCTAAGCGATGCGGCAAGAAGGTTAAATCCAAAATTCCAGATAAATGTTGTTGGAGAACTTTGGTCTAATTATCTGGCAGATGAAATTTCTCAAAAATTGCCCATGTTCATAGCGATATGGTTTGCCGATTATCCAGATCCTTACGACTTTGCAGACGCTTTTTACGCATCAACCGGCGCATACAGTGGAAATTTTGGACAGAATTACACGGATTTTGCACAAAAAAATATAGATCCGCTTATCTCCTCACTTATAAATACAGCACAAACATCCAAGAGAGCGGATATATCCAAACAATTGACCCAACTCGATCATGACAATGCACTTTACATCTGGACAGATCAACCTGAAGGGTTCTGGGTTGCAAGATCATGGGTTAAAGGCTGGTATTACAACGCTGAAATAGCCGAAATGGGACCTTATTTCTACGTTTTGTCCAAATAAAAATAAGAAGTTGATAAAGCAATTTAAAACTTAAAAAACGACATACCTCCTGGAATTGATAAGTGCTGTAAATCCAGGAGGTATTTTTATGCTTTACATGGAATCTCAATCCCCAGATATTTTGAATTTCAATCCCTTTATCAGTCTTCTTCCGTGGGAGTTATCGCTATATTTTTTATAGTCTGTAAGCTTCTTCTCCAAGTTCGACATCCAATCCCTGCTTTTCTTCATTTTCTGGAACACGGATTGGCATGAAGACATTTACAAATTTCAAAAGTAAGTAACTCAAAACGAAACTGTAAGTTGCAACTATCCCGACTCCAAGCAGTTCGATCAAAAACTGATGAACATTTCCCTGAATGAGACCGGATACATGGTTAACAGCACTTTCTGCAAAAATGCCTGTCAATATGATACCGAGAATTCCTCCAACTCCGTGTACTCCCCAAACGTCAAGTGCATCGTCCCATTTGACCTTTTTTCTGAACTCAATGGCCGCATAACATGCCAGAGATGCTCCAACTCCTATAACGGCTGCAGCCCATGGATGTACGTACCCAGCGGCTGGTGTTACCGCTGCAAGCCCTGCAACAGATCCGGTCAGAGCTCCCATTATGGAAGGCTGTTTTCGTATGGACCATAACAAGTATGGACGCGAGAGTTGCCATACCGGCCGTAGTGTGAACAACCGCACCTCCTGCGAAATCAACAAATCCTATCTGCTGTAAAAATCCGCCGCCCCATACCCAGTGAGTTACCGGAATGTAGACTAATGTGCTCCAGAGGATGAGAAAAAACATGTATACTAAATCTCTTTTAAAAGTGAAATGAATGAACAACACGTAGCAGGTGGCACGTAGAAAACACAGTGAATAATGAGAAGTAAGCGGTAAATGACAAATATTTATTTGCTGTCACGAAAGGCGAATGCCGGAGCCAACGATATTTCATATTTAAAATTTTATACCAAAACGCCCTCAAAAACAATAAAAAAAAAAGTCCCATTTTCGGGACTTTCAAATTATCTTTCTTCTTCAGCTGTAATCTCATGCAATTCATATTCATTCACGAGATGATGGGATCTCTTCTCAAACAACCCTGCTATTTGCCAGTGAAATTTGAGATATGTTGCAAGCAAAGGAACCTGAATTAGAGGGGCTATTGCCGCAGGCACTGCTGCGAGGCCTATACCTCCGGCAAGCGCTATTGCCATTGCCGTCCCTTCGTTTTTCCCAACGGACGTGAATACTATCGCCATGTGATCTCTATACTTTACCATCAGAATGACATCTAAGACTGTCAAAAGTAGAATAGTTATGACGTAATAAAGCGTAAGTGGTATGAGTGTCACAAGTACGGATTGCCATTGTGATGTTATGAGATGGGCTTGCTCCATGAATATCAGAAAGATCATGATGAACAAAGCAAGAAGAGACATTGCAGGTAGTGAAGATCTCGCTTTTGAAAGTGCTTTTTTACCATATTTTTCTTCTATCGTACTTTTGGTTGCAAAGCCGAGCAACATAGGTATTGCGACTATGATTATGAGAGTTTGTATGATTTCGAACATTGGGAAGGGTACATGAAAACTTGATCCAAAAATTGAAAGCCATAAAGGAACGACTGCAAGGGCAAGAATGAATTGAACTGCAACAAGAATTGTTGAAAGTTCAGTGTTACCCTTCGACAGACCAGTTGCTGCTATTGCCATTGAAGAACATGGAACGGCAAAAACTAAGATCAAACCAAAAGATAGGTAAGAATTCATCGGTATGATTTTTATTAAAAGAGCCATTAAAAGAGGAGCATAGATAAGTCCTATTATCAAACCGAACAAGAATTGTTTCCACATCTTTGATATGTTCTTCAATTCTCCAAAATTCAATCCCACCATCATTGGATAGATCATGAACACGATGATCACCAAATTTAAAATCTGAAGAAATGGTTTTATAGTTCCTATTTGTTTAAATAAAGGAAATCCTATGGCCAATCCCATGATCATCGCTATTCCAACGTAAACTAAAAGATACTTATCCAAATGTTGTTTCAACCTTTCCATCTTTCCGATTTCTGTATGTCCATTCATTTTATTTCACCTGCTTTCATTTCAATCAAATGCTCAAAACAATTCTATAATAGTAGTATTTCTCATAAGTTAAATGACATGATAATTACCGTTAATTTTCTGCAAAGAGTTCACTTTTTCACATGTTGATATTCTTGATTATTTATGCTGATTTTTTAGTGTGAAAAATTTTTTCGCACTTGATCTTAAGCATATCATTTCATTTTCTAACTTAACTGCGAAAAAAATCTTCGCGTTTTTATTGCTTAACGCATCTTTGGTGTCCTACTCTCATCGTTCAATTGTATGTAAATGGGCTATTTTAAAACTTTGGCACGATGATTGCTAAGTATAAAATGGAAAGAAAAATTCATGGAGGTGAGTCTTATGACATGGAGAGGTTGGACAAGTTTGATAGCCGGTATATGGTTTATAATTGCATCCTTTATTCCTATGGGAGGAACAGGCAATCTTATCAACGATCTTGTAGTGGGAATAATAGTGGCGATAGTTGGATTCTTGATGATTCCCGAGCATGCAGCATGGCAAGGCTGGATCATAGGCCTTATCGGTGGAATATGGATGATAATCGCAGCTTTCATGCCCTTCATAACTGAGCATTACATGGCTAATCTCATTAACGATTTGATCGTGGGTATCATAATTCTTGTTATAGCCTTATTTGAAAGGCCAAAGAGAAAAACCGCTTGATTTTAATTTATAGGCTAAAGGCTGGCATTCTGCCAGCCTTTATTTTCGTGTTAAGATAGAGCAAGGAGTGAGAAAATGCCTACTTTGTTTTATATTAATTTGGCGAGTATTGTAGTCAACGTAATTGTTATGTTTATAGCGATAAGGTATTATTTTTACACCGAAGAAAATATCAAAAATCCTTATCTTATTTTTATGATAGGTGCTTCTTTCTTCTGGAATTTGGATGTCTTCTTTGAAGTCTTTAACTTATCCTCAGATCAATATCTTCTTCCAATTTTCTTTATTCTTTTCCAAACTATACCTGTCCTTATGATCTCTTACGGATTGAAATTCAAATATCTCTACATCTCAGAATCCATACTTCTTGCGATCGGCATGGCGACTTCTGTGCTGTTGATTTTTTTTGAGAATTTTCTTTTGATAATTGGGATTCTTTCAACTTTTAACGTTATCTTTTCAATAACTTTCATGATGGAAGAATATTCAAGCATCATATCCTTTACGAAAAGATCGAGAATTTTAAGTTACATGGTTTTTTATGGACTCTTTTCAGTACTTGAAGCCATAATAGCATGGTTATGGATTTACAAAAGTTCAATGTGGCCTTACGTTGAGATGATGAACTCAATATTGATCTCTGTCTATCTTTACACCGTGGTCAATCTTGTTTACGAAAAGCGAATAAGAATTTCCATGATTTTTTTGAAGAACGTGCTCTACGGTGCCATAATATCATCTTTGATTTCTTCTCTTCTCATAATAAGTTATTACACCAACTTTTATTTCTCCAAAACTGCCGGAATGATCCAATTCTTTTCGATGACATTTGTGGTCATTTTTTTATCTTTTTTAGTCTTTGGAGACTATCTCCAAAAGATAGACACCTTTTTTGAAAAACTCTTGAGGACCGGGCGTGGATACAAAAGAGAGAAAACAATAGAGTTTGTCAAAAAGAGTCTTGAAATAGATTCCTTAGAAGAGTTAAATTCTTTGATACTCAATTATTGTACGGGAGTTTTGAACACGGAAGATATCGAATTGTTTTTCAAAGCAGATGATGGTAATTACGTATCCATAAAAAGGGAACTAAGCCAAAGTGAAGTGCCATGCAATGATGTCGAGAAAATAGTCGATCTTTACAACATTCCGTTTGCGGGTATTTTTTCGGGAAAAGAGTTATTGGTATGGATGAAAAATGCTGGAAAAGTGGAGGGTTTCATGGTGTTGGGCCATAAAAAAAGTGGAAGATACTCTTCAGAAGATCTTGAATGGATTGAAACACTTTCAAATCACCTTACCTTTTTCCTTTCAAGGTACAGAAGTATTCAAAGAGTGATAAAGGTAGAAAAGCAGATGATTTTTCAGGAAAGAATGGCTGCTCTTGGGAAACTCTCGTCAGGTGTTACACACGAAATACGAAATCCACTGAACGTGATATCGACATCTATTCAGATGCTAAGAAAAAGTTCTGATCCAGCAGAAAATGAGAAATTATGGAAATACATAGAAGAGGAACTTGTGAGAGTTAATTCTATTCTTGAGAATTTTTTGTATTTTGCCCGTCAGAAACCTCCAGTTATCGAAGAGGGAGATCCATCTGAAATAGTCAAAAAGATATCCTTGCTGCTGAGTGAAAATGCTTCAAAGAGATCTGTTGAGATAAAAACATATTTGCCGAAGATACCATTTATGGCTAAGTTCGATAAAACGATGCTCATGGAAATACTTTTGAACATAGGCACTAATGCTCTTGATGCTGTTGAGCCAGGACAGTGGATAGCGTTTAAAATTGAAAATTTTTTGGAATTTTTCAAAATATCTATTTCAAACAACGGAAAACCGATACCGCCTTCTGAAATTCAACACATCTTTGAACCTTTTTACACCACAAAAGAAAATGGTACCGGTCTTGGCCTTTCAATAGTGTACAGTTATGTAAACGCAATGGGTGGACATGTAAGCGTTAAAAGTGATGAGAAAGAAACAGTCTTTTCAATCGTTATACCGATGGAGGTGAAAGTATGAATACGGTGCTTTTTGTTGATGATGAAGTGTATATACTCGATCTTATGAAAATGAACTTCTCGAAAAGTTATCACGTGTTAACCGCTAAAAATGGAGTTGAAGCTTTAGAATTACTGCGTAAAAATGAAATAGATCTTGTAATTACAGATATAAAGATGCCAAAAATGGATGGAATGCAATTGCTCAAGGAGATAAAGAATGATTTTGATATTCCCGTTATAATAGTTACAGCCTTTGGAACGATAGAAAATGCCGTTGAAGCTATAAAAGAAGGGGCTTATGATTATGTCACCAAACCTATAAATTTGCAGGATCTTGAAACAAAGATAAGAAGATCTATCGAATATGTGAATGTTAAGAAAGAAAATGTGCTCCTCAAAAAGAAGATCAAGAGCAGTTCGAGCATAATAACCAAAAATGAGAAAATGCAAAAGATACTCGAAAGAATACCAGAATATGCCAATCTCGATTTACCGATTCTCATTCTTGGAGAAAGCGGCACTGGAAAAGAACTGATAGCTCATGCCATTCACGATCAAAGCAAACGGTACCTCGGACCATTTGTCGCGGTCAACGTCTCAGCAGTTCCATCAGAACTTTTCGAAAGTGAGTTTTTTGGATATGAACAAGGAGCGTTCACCGGTGCAAATTCGAAGAAAATTGGGAAGTTCGAAGCGGCAAATGATGGCACTCTTTTTCTGGATGAAATAGGTGATATGCCTATGGAACATCAGGCAAAGTTGCTGAGAGTTCTCCAAGATTCTAAGATAACAAGACTTGGAAGCGTTGAGGAGAGAAATGTCAATTTTAGACTTATAAGTGCTACCAATAAAGTACTTGATAAAATAATCGAAGAGAAAAAATTCAGAGAAGATCTTTATTACCGCATAAACGTGATAAGGATAGAAATACCACCTTTAAGAGAAAGACCTGAAGATATAGAATTGCTTTCTGAGTATTACGTACAAAAATATTCAGAACAGATGAAAAAAGAGATAAAATCCATTTCGCCGAAAGTTATAGAAATTTTGAAGGCATACAGGTGGCCTGGTAACGTCCGTGAATTACAGAATGTCATTCTCAGATCTGTTATTAACACAAGAGATAAAGAGATAAAGGTTCATGATATGCCACCGGAAATATCTGGGAATCAATCGGTTACGGATTACAAGACATTTCTTGCAAAAAAACATGCTGAAAGAGATAGATTATATAGAGAACTCGAACGCCAATTTGTAAATTCAATTCTTTCAAGTACGGAAGGTAATATAACCAGAGCTGCCGAACTTGCCAAGATGGACAGGCGCTTGCTTCAAAATATGATAAAGCATGTTAGCAAACATTAAGAACCATGAACTTTTATGCTTCTTCTTGCTGTCAAAATAAACGTGAACAGGCGAATACATTTTATACTTTTGATCTTTCTTATCGTTTTTTCAATTTACACGGTTCGAAGTTTTGTAATAGCCTCGGACTTCAAAAAAATAAAAATTGCGAAGACAGAAGTTACAATACCTGCCAGATATGGAAACATAATCGGGTCAGATGGTGAACCTATCATGCAAAACAATCTGGCATACAACGTGTACATAGATGTAGGTTACGCCAAAACTCTCTCAAGGATAAATGGCTGGAAATATCCTGATCGTGTCATTGAAGCAGTGAAATATTTTGGACTTAATCCGAATTCTCCCACGATATCACGAATAATATCACGTCAAAGAGGGGGGATAGAGGTCGGAATGGTTAGCGCACAAAAGATAAAAATGCTTCCCAACGATCTGTCAAAATTCATGAACATCCAACGTTCTTACGTTGAAACAAAGGTTGCATCATCTCTTGATGTAATTTCACAGGCAATAAAGGACGAATACTTTAAATACATCTCTCCCAAAAAGAACGGTGCTATTTTTTATGATTCATTCGGCCCTTACAATTTGATCTCTGGCATAAAAAAATCTGTTAGTCCTTTGAATGGAGATACGGTTATAACGACGATCAATCCATCGATTCAGGCTTTTGCTCAAAAGATGATAGATGAAGATGTGAAAGCAAACGCTGCACATGGAGGAGAGGTAATAGTTACAAATCCACAAAACAATGATATCTTAGCCATGGCAAGTACCTGGCAGTACGATGCACCTGTCATGAACCTTTTTCAGCCAGCATCAACGATGAAACCTTTGATCTTCTGTGAGGCGCTCCAAGAAGATGCCGTGAGTACAGGTACGAAGTTCAACGGCCCATATTACATTCCAGATCCCAAAATTCCACTTGTTGTAAGAGACGCTGAACCTCATCCATGGCCTGTAAGTTTGAAAGATGCGCTTGTCTATTCTTCCGATGTGGCAGAAATGAAAATAGCCACCAGACTGATCAAAAAAATTGGCCCGCAGGCATATTATGATTGGTTTTTGAAATTTGGATTCGGTCATAAAACAGGAATAGATTTGCCGAGGGAGGTAAACGGAATTTTAACACCTCCAAGTAAATGGTACGGAATTGGTGGTCAGGAAATGGCAATAGGCCAGAGCATAGCCGTTACAGGTATTCAAATGGTAACAGCTCTTAATGCGGTTGCCAACGGCGGATATTGGGTAAGGCCTCATGTGCTCGATGAAATAATTTCGCCATCAGGAAGCATCGTGTATGCCTACCATCCATTCGTTAGAAAGATATTTGAATCAAAAATCACAAAAATAGTCAGAAAATTCATGGTTGGAGTCGTTGAAAAAGGAACGGGAATTCCAGCACAGATAAAAGGAATTTCGGTTGGAGGTAAAACGGGAACGGCTCAAAAGGCTGAAGATGGTAAAGTATCCCTTAAAGGCCCGTGGTTTTCTCTGTTTTACGGTTTTTTCCCGGCAGGTAATCCAAAATATTCGATATACGTCATGGTAGATCAACCTTCTAAAGGACTGTATTACGGAGAAGATGTGGCCGCTCCTTTGATTCATTCGATAGGCGAATATATTTTGAGTTTGAACAAAGGTAAAAGTGACAAGATATACGATTTCCTTCCGTACAAAATGCCTGATCTTGAAGGACTGCCTTTGAATGAGGCGCTTTCAGTACTTGAAAATTTTTCTATATCTCCAAATCATATTTCATTTTCCGGAAACGGAGTTGTGATCGCTCAATCTCCTACTCCAGGCACTCCTCTATCGAAAGCAAAAAATGTGATCCTCAAACTCAGCGCAAGTTAAAAAATAAGGCGTATATTAAAAATTCATCCATAATTATACGATATTCGACACCGATAATCATAGGTCAATTCGATGTATTGACTTATTAATCATTAAGTGATATACTCCTATATGTGTACACAAATTGAATTGAAAAAAGGTGAGAAAGATGTGGAGAGACGATTATTTTGAAGGTTATGGACGTGGTAAAGGTTACTGCCATGAACAAGGCGGTAGAAATTGTGGCAGAGACTTTGAAAGAGGATACGGTTACGGATACGGTAGAGGTTATATGACAAAAGAGGAACTCAAAGACTTTTACAATTACCAGAAAAAAAGACTTGAACTCGAACTTGAAGAGTTAAACAAAGCCATTCAAGATATCGACAAAGAATGATCCAAGGCCGCGTTTGCGGCCTTGAAATTTTTAGGGAGGTATGTTATGAAAAGATGGTATTGGTGCTAAAACTGCAGATGATATTAAAGATTAAACATGAAGAACAATAAAACTTTAGATCTATTTTTATCCTTTTTAAAACTTGGATTTTCTGCTTTTGGTGGCGTTGCAATGATTGTTTATATTCGGGATCTTGCCGTTGCCAAAAAGAAATGGGTTGATGGCAAAACCTTTCAAGAAGGCGTTGCTCTTGCGCAGGCAATTCCGGGAGCAACGGGCTTGCAAGTTGCGGCTTACGTTGGACTTAAAACAAGAGGAATTAGAGGTGGAATTTTCAGTTTTATAGGATTTGGGTTCCCTGCTTTTTTGTTTATGCTTATTTTATCGGCTCTTTACGCACAAACCCATACATTGCCGCAGGTTATAGCAGTTTTTACAGGGTTACAGGTGATAGTTATTGCAATAATTGCCAATGCTTTTGTAATTTTTTCAAAGCCTATAATTAAATCAAAAGGTGAAATAGCAGTAGCTGCGCTTGCTTTTTTACTTTTTTTCTTGAAATGTGATCCTTATCGGCGCAGCATTTTCATTTATTGTCTTTGGAGTGTATCCAACGCTTTAGAGATAGTGTTACAGTCTTAAACTTTCTTATCCGCGTTAACGACATGATCCGGGAATTTCTCAAGGCGAGTTTGGAGTTCCTTCTTGACAGTGGGAAAAATTTTATACTTTGTTATTGCCGCTTTGGTGAACTTCGTTTGTTCTTCGGGGAAAGATATCGCATTTTCGGGACAAAACCTTCCGCATGATACGCATCCAACAGCACAATTTTCTCCATTGACAACGATGAATTTTTCTTTGGATTTTGACCATCCAAAGACGTTAGCACCACAACTCACAAAACAGAGTCCACAATCCGTACATTTTGAATAATCTATAATCGGTGCCCATTCGAATTCAGATCGTGCAACTCCATGCCATTGTTTTTCAGCCAAAATAATAACCTCTTTTTACCAATTCAAACGTGTTGCCTCAAAAGTAATTGTGCATGAAAATAGACTGATTATGCTAAGCCACTTTTAAAATCCGATTGTACGGAACACAAGAGTAATCATGAAAGAAAAATGGGCAATGTTGCATATGTTTATAACCATCAACCATCATTTCCTCGTTCATCAGAATCTTTGAAGAAATACCAGTAGAGTATGGCATTAACGAATTGGAACCCTGCCGCAATTAAAATTGGCATTTCGATCATTGAAAGATCTATAAGATAACCACTTGTCGCAGGGCCAACAGAAGATGTTATCTGTTGAGGAAGATTGCTGAGTGATGCGACTGTAGATCTCTCACCACTTTTTGCCTGTCCCATGACAAATGATTGGCGCAATGGATTTCCTATCGCTATTACCATCATCCTTATCGCGAAAAATATACTTGCAAGTAAAAAAGTGGGCATGAAAGCCATCAAAATTAAAGTTACCACACCGAAAAGCCTTGTTGCAACTATAGTTCTAACCGATCCAAAAACCTTTGCGAGCGGTGCGGCCACCAAAAAAGGAATGACCGCTATTATGTTGACGATCGTGTAAAGAATTCCTATAGCATCCGTTCCGGCACCGTACCTTATGAAAAACCAATAAACAAGTATAGGTCCTAAAAATCCTATTCCAAAACCGTTTATCGCATTTGTAATTGAAAGTTTTCCAACGAGTTTCCATGAAAGTTGAAGAGCCTTTTGCCTTCTGGGTCTATCCTTTTTTTCGTGTACCGGCACAGTAGCGATTATCATCGCGAAATAAATTGCTCCTGCTAAAGCCATCAAAAAGAGATAACTGCCGCGCCATCCCATTCCGAACATGTTCGTTAGATGAGATGGAACGAGTGCAATGATGGAACCAACCGCACTTCCAACGGTGCCAAAAATGGAGAGATAACTGAACGCGTTATTTCTGAAAGCAGGTTTAACGCTTTCCGTTATCAAAGCCTGTTCTGCCGGGTAAAAAGGGCCAAATGCACCACCGCTTCCGGCACCACCACCACGACCTATCGTTCCAATGGCTATGAGACCCATAAGAATGTAATAATTCGTGGTGAAAAGAAAACCAAAAGCGCTTACTGCACTAACAGCAGTGAGCAAGATTATGACAAATTTTCTTCCATACTTATCCGCAGCGAATCCCACCCAGATGGATAGAAACATGCCCACCAGAATGGTTACCGTAAAGATAAAGCCTATTTGAACTGCTGAAAAGCCTATTCTTGATAGATAAATTGCAACTATTATTATCAGGAAACCTTGAGCCATGCTTCTTAAAAATCGACCTGTCATCAAAAGTGCAAGGTTACGGTTTAACCATTCAAGTTTAAACATCAGATCAGCTCCTTAATGTAATACTATACCAATTCAAACTTAAATTCCAAATTTTTTAGCCTAAAAAGTGATACAAATTGGTTAATAATCGAGTACAGTTTGCTGCCTATGCTAAAGACAATAAAACACTGCACTCGCTTATGATCTAAAAAGTAGTTCCTATGAATGTCTTTAGTTTCGATCTTTTTACTTATCTTTTACATCTTTTTCAAGGAACTCATTAAAATTTGCTTGTCAAAGAACTTTAAATCTGTTCGTTAAATTCACACACATTATGAGTTAGTAGGTTTCGGCTCTTTGATTAGAACGGTAGGGCTTTGAACTTGAGTGAATTCAGATTTATTTATTTTAACGTATAACATTAGCCAAACGAAGAAAACAATAACGAGTCCTCCAAAAAGCCAAAATGAAATACCAAATCCTATTGTTGAGATGATCCAACCAAGCACTGGCATCAGTGCGGCCATGATCATCATGCCAGAACTGAAAAATGCGGTCGAAGATCCTATTTCATGAGACTTGAATGTCGTGTTAGCTATTTGAAGTCCTATTGGCCACAAAATGCCTTCCGGGATTCCTGCAAGCGGGAATACAATGTAAAATAAAGGATGCCATATCACACTTAAAGGAAGCATAATCGCCGCACCGGCGGCAAAGATCATCGCAATTTCCATGTATCTTAACTTGTTATTTATAGGTGATTTTAACATCACAAAAAGTCGTGCACCAACATTGAACGCGAACATAACCGCAATGAGATAAAAGATCTGCTGTGGTGTGAGTCCAAGAACTTTACCGTAAAGTACTCCAAATGAAAGTACTATGAAATAAGGTATTTTATTCCCAAGTGCTGCGATCAAAGAAGCATTGAAAATTTTGTTTTTGTTAAGAAAAAGGAATTTCAAAGCACTTGGTGCTGTACCATCTTCCGTTTCAGAACGATGTCCAACATATTGAAGACTATGCTTACCGCGAAGCAAAAACAAAAAGGGAAGCGCGATCAACGCCATTATTGCAAAGAGTGCAAACATGTATTTGATGTTCAATACCGATAAAAGTACACCAGTTGTGAATGGTGCTATGATAAGGGCAGTAGAGACCCAGAATGAAAAAGCAGACTGATCGATTTGCCTTTGTTTGGGATCTTTTGAGGCCATTCCCCCCATTGACATGAGAGCATCCATGTAAATACCGGTTATTAGACCGTCCAAAGCCATCAAAGTATAAATTTCAAATGCACCATGAACTACCAGATATAGAGGCATCGTACCTCCAAGTATCACCAAAGAAATGGCAACGGTACCACGAAACTTGGAAGGTGAAATTTTGTGTACAATGAATGCGGCAAGCCCAAATGCCACTCCGAACAGAGCGAATGCTATGCCTACCTGAGTTGTATTGAGCCCGAAAAATCCAGCTGTGTAACCTATGGCCGTTTGATAGAACTGAAGCATGTAACGTCCCAAGAAAGCGATGATGATGATAAGCCATTCTGTAGCACTTATAAGATTTACCGATAAACCAACTTTACGAAATTGTTTTGAAGTTCCTTGATCCATGCCGATCACCTCTTTTATTATTTATGTGTAAAATAATTTTATATAAATGAATAACTCACTATATGTTAAAAAAAACTAACACTAATTATCCCTATCCCCACATCATCACCATGAACTTTTATTCCCTGAATTTTCCTTTGTGTTTTCCTTCAAAATTTCGCATATTTCTTTTTTGCATCATACCCATTTCACCCTTCATACCGCCTTCGTTTTTACCTTTTTTGGCATCTGAATTCATATCATCTTTGTGAAGATCCATGACAATTTTTTTGGCGTTGTTCCAGTTTTCAAGATCCCTGCCCTCAACTTTGCCACTCTGTTCCCACAATTGGTAGGCAACTTTTGCAATTTCATCATGAAGTTCTTCTTCACTTTTCATGCTGCCAGTTTCTTTTCCACGATTTTCATTCATCTTCTCCACATCCTTTCTTTCATTTTGATCATTTTTTCGAGAATAATCTTCAAAATTTCTCATTTTCTCCTCCATTCTTGTTTTTTTCATAGATATCGATGATCTTTTGGTAAATGGTCATGCTATTTTTTAATTCTTTTATAAGATCGTCTAACACCGCTTTTCCACCATCAGTTATACTGTAAACGTGTTTTGCCGGCCCAGGATTAGATGTGTCCCATTTTGATTCAACGAGTTGGTTCATTTCCAACATTTTGAGAATTCTGTAAATAAAAGTTTGATCTTTGGAAGCAAAACCAAATTCTTCCATTCTATCAACAAGTTCATACCCATGAGATGGTTTTTGATCGATTAAAAGTAAGGCCACCGTAAAGGCCGGATTCATTTTCATGCCCATATTTTCAAAATTACCTGATCTTTGCTTGAACATATTTCAACCTCCATTCGTAAATGATCATATCATTATATAGTCAAAATGTCAATAACAACATTTAGACTATATAATAAATATAAAAGTTCAAAGACATTTGAAATGATCTTTTACTAATCTCATGCCATTTAAGGACTGTTTTTAAAACATGATAAAAGTGTTAAAATGTTTATGAGCGTAAGTGCATTATTCAGTGATTAAAAAATGATAAATCGTTAAGTAGGCTGTGGAATTGTCGTCTAATCAATTGTATGATGAAATTTGGAGGTGTTGTCTATGAAAATTTTGCTCATAAACCCCATAAATCCAAGTTACTATTACAGATTCGGTCTTATCTTTCCACCATTAGGTCTGGGATATCTGAGTGCTACTTTAAAAAAGCATGGTCACGAAGTAAAAATAGTGGACATGAACATCGAAAAATTCAACTACAAAGATCAAAATTACACGGATTACGATCTTGTTGGAATTTCATCCGATACTGTACGTTTTCCATGGGCAGAGTACATTGCAAAACGTGTTAAATCTCAAGGTGTAAAAGTTGTTATGGGTGGACCACATCCAAGTGTTGATGCTTACAACATCCTTAAAAACGAAATCGCAGATTACATTGTGCTCGGAGAAGGAGAGGAAAGTTTTTTAAGCCTTGTGAATTCTCTTGACAGCGGAGAAAAAGAACCAAAAATAGGTGGTGTTGGATATGTATCTGAAAATGGAGACGTTCACCTTTCTTCAATGAGATTTATATCGGATCTTGATTCGATACCATTTCCAGACTGGGATGGACTTTCTGTCGATAAATACAATTGGAAATCTTACGGAAAAAGATCCATGAGCATAATATCTTCGAGAGGTTGTCCCTTCGATTGTGAATTCTGTTCGGTCTCTCAACTTATGGGGAGACTTTGGAGAAAGAGAAGCGTCGAGAACGTTGTAGAAGAGATGAAAGTACTTGTTAAAAAATACGGTTATGAATTTCTTGTCTTCTTCGACGATAATTTCACCGTAGATCCGAAAAGAGTTATAAATCTTTCGGAAAGAATAATGCAGGAGGATCTGCACGTTAATTGTTTCGCCTTTTCAAGAATGGATGAAATAGTGGGCCATGAGGATATGGTGGAAGCGATGTCTAAGGCTGGTTGCAAAATGCTATTTATAGGATTTGAAAGTGCAAATGAAGAGGCGATGAAAGAATTCAATAAAAAAGAAAGCATTTCAATCGCTTACGATGCTGTGAGAATTTTGAAGAAATACCATATAGACGTTTTTGCAAGTTTTATACTTGGAGCGTTAAGTGATACCAAAAAAAGTATCAAGGAAACGGTAAGATTTGCCAAAAGTTTAAACTCTTTAGTGACAGAATTTTCAATTTTGACACCTATTCCTGGAACGAGACTGTACAAAAAATTGGAATCAAATCTGCTTACAAAAGATTATTCCTTGTATGACATGACCCACCTTGTTTTTAAACATCCTAATTTCTCTCCGGAAGAATTAAGAAAGATATTCGTCAATTCGTACATATCTATCTATAGTACGCCACAAAAGATTTTCACAGTAGGATTACCATATTTGAAAAAACTAATCGCAACAAGAAAAAAATACAGCGAATTGCAAAAACAGATCGAATCTCTAAAAGCCTGATATTTTGGGGATGATTGATATGTTAAAAAATATCTCAAATGAAGAAGAAACCGAAAAATTAAATTCTATTTACGATCATCAAAGCGATCTTATTTCGCTTTACATGAAAGAAGTTAAAAATATACCCATGCTCGATGCAGAAGAAGAAAGATCGATCGCCCGAAAAGTCTCAATGGGAGACAAAGTAGCACGAGAGAAACTTATCGTTTCAAATTTGAGACTTGTTTTGAGTATCGCAAAGCATTACATGGGTTTAGGTCTTTCATTTTCAGATCTGGTTCAAGAAGGAAACATTGGTCTCATAAAGGCTGTGGATAAATTTGACTGGAGGAAAGGTTACAAATTTTCTACCTATGCAACTTTCTGGATAAGGCAAAATATAACAAGAGCAATAGCTAACAAAGGGAAGGCAATAAGAATGCCAGTTCATATGGTCGAAAAGATTGTTAAAATAAACAGGATAGAGATTGAATATTTTCAAAGATATGGTAAATATCCTGACCCTGAATATCTTTCCCTAAAAATGAAATTATCAAGAGACAAAATAGAAAAGATGAAAAATCTATCAAGAGAAATATTTTCGCTCGACATGAATTTAGGTAACGATGAAAGTACAACTCTTGAGGATTTTGTTTATGATAAAGACATTTTATCACCTGAAGAACTTGCATATAAATGTATACTTCATAATAAAATTGAAAAAGCTTTCAAAACTCTAACGTCAAGAGAAATTACAATTTTGAAGTTGAGATACAGTCTTGAAGGAGATGGAGATATGCAAACACTCAATGAAGTGGGGCAACAATTTGGAATAACAAAAGAAAGAGTAAGACAAATAGAAGTAGACGTTATACAAAAATTAAAGGTGCTTTTAAAGTCAGAAGTGTGATGCTGTTTGAAAAATGATATGGCAAAAAAGAGAGCCTTTGGCGCATTTCTTAGTGTCATGGTTTCTTATTTTATACCATCTATGTTGCAGGCAAGTGTTGGAACTGCTATGCCACAGATATTAAATGATATCGGAGGCATGTCACTTTATTGGTGGGTTTTCGACGCTTTTACACTCACGATGGCTATTGTTATCCCTATCTTCGGAAAACTTTCGGATATATTCGGCAGGAAATATCTTTACATAATTGGTTTGACTGTTTTCATCATATCTTCCTTTTTCGGTGGAATTTCGCAGACTATCTACTGGTTAATAGGTGCAAGTGCAGCGCAAGGTGTTGGAGCAGGCATGATTTTAGCTATAGGGCCTGCAATAATAGGTGATTATTTTCCCTCAAGAGAGCGTGGAAAATATCAGGGTTTCATAGGAGCAGATCTTGCCATCGCAAGTGTCATAGGTCCTTTGTTGAGTGGATATGTGGTGGGCACAATTGGATGGCGATGGGTTTTTTTCATGAATATACCTATAGGACTTGTTGCCATACTTATGAATTTCATTTTTTTGTCAAAAGTTTCTCCCAACGTGGACAAGAATGCTACTGTCGATTACAGAGGTATAACCACACTCAGCGTCATGTTGTTTTCCATGCTTTTAGGTTTTACTTATGTTTCAATAGACAACACATGGTTTGAACGCAAGACATTGATTTTATTCTTCATATCGGCGATCTTTTTCTTTATCTTTTACAGAGTTGAACTTAGACAAAAAGATCCGGTCATAGAATTCAAATTATTTAAAAACGAGATCTTTTCCATTTTTAACATTTTGAGTTTTTTAACCGAATTTGCCATGTACGGTTCTTTCATATACATACCTTTGTTCGTTGAAGCAGTTCAGGGGAAAACAGCTCTAAATACAGGAGTGATACTTGCTCCTATGATGTTATCTGCCATATCAACAAGCATAATAAGTGGAATATATTTTTCCAAAACGGGCAAGTACAAATTGTTCATCATCACTGGCATAATTTTGATGGCTTATGGACTTTATAGGATGTCATACTTAACGCCATCATCTTCAGATCTTGCGCTTTACATAGACATGATAATAATCGGTCTTGGAATGGGCCTTGAGTTGAGTATACCATTCAGCGTTTTACAAGGAGTCGTTTCACAAAAAGAATTGGGCGTGGCACTTTCTTCAGAGAGATTTTTTAACAGCGTTGGAGGTGTTATTGGGGCCGCTGTGCTTGGTACATCTGTTAACACATATTACATGACCAAGATAAGTACGCTTCCGAAGATTCTCAATTATGTCATGCCAAAGGAATTTTTGCAATGGATGAACAATCCGCAACTTTTGATGCAAAAGCAAAGAATAATATCGTCCGCTCCCATCATTGCGAGATCAACACTTGAAACTCTTTTAAACGAAATGACAAACTGGTTTTCACAAGCGATAGACAACGCTTTTTTCATTGCAGCACTTGTCATGCTTTTTACCGTTGTTGTGGCCATTTTTTTGAAAAGAGTTAAAATAACGAATTAATTTGACTTCATGACTCATGATGTGCGTGAATGTAACAACAAATGTTAAATATAGATTTAAAATGCTTTGACAAGTAAGTCTTTATTGAAAAGCCGACCACATTGGAATTAGG
>Ga0080003_1000133_pt1 | contig 52820 bp, 52 predicted proteins | sample JossMetagenome_FD_69206 | JGI IMG/M metagenome (GOLD analysis project Ga0080003, IMG submission 69206) | Hot spring microbial communities from Joseph's Coat, Yellowstone National Park, USA - JC2_E (SPADES assembly) (version 2) | ecosystem: Environmental > Aquatic > Thermal springs > Hot (42-90C)... | reverse complement strand
CTACTCTAAACACAGTGGATATGATAGCGCTTGATTTAAAAGCAACCTGCGATAAATACAAAACCTTTGGCGGTGATTGTGAAAGGTTGAAAGAATCACTTGAAATATTAAAACACTTTAACGGTGATTTAATTATACGCACTATAATGTATCCGCCATACACAAGCAAAGAAGATTTAGAAACTATGGATAAGATAATACCAAATGGGTTACGATTTGACAGACAATTTAACGAATATAGAGACTTTGTAACGCTTGAAAAATATTTGTCAAACTCTGCCAATCTTTGACAAACTCTGACTTACCTTGGCAATCCTTGACACAAAAAATTAATAAAATTAAAATCGTGTTAAGATTTGCCAAGCTTTGGCACAAAAGTGGAAATATAGCCAAAGCTATTATAGTTATGTCCAAATTCCAAACCCAAAACCGCATTCCAAAGCTTTTAAACTCTATTTTTAACTATCAAAAATTCCGGAATTTTTTAGAATAAAATTGATACTTTTTTATGCCTAAAATCATAGTAACTTAGTTACTTATATGTTAGGATATGTTTATTTTAACAACAATATCCTACAATCAATTCGACATTTTTTACAAAATGAATTCGACATTTCGACCATAACTATAAACAAACATATATTATATATGTTTCGACAAAAATTGACATTTTTAGTTTCGACAAAATGTATTTTTTTTACATTTTAAATTTATTTAAAATCGTGCTAAACCTTGACATATTTTGACACGATTTGGCAAACTATGTAACGAAATTAAAAGTTAGGTTAAGTTTTGCCAAACCTTGACATAAAATTAAAGCTTTGGCGCAAAATTAAAAACCTTGACAAAGTGTTTCATATCTTAACAAATCATTAAAAAACATATCAAACTATAAAAAATAATTTCCAACCTGCACTTTTTTGTATTAAGTGACAGGTTTGAAAAACCTGTAAAAAACTTTGGAGGTTTTTTTAGTGTTTGTTGTTGGGTGTGATCCTTCTACAAAGCATTTTGCTTTTGCAGTGTTTGATAACAAGCATTTTGCTTATTGCACAAAAATTGAAGCAAGCTACGACAATGCAAAAAAATTCTTTGATGGTTTTGTAAATCAAGATTTTATTTTTACAGTTGAGGATCAGTATTTAAATCTCAATGTGCTGACTCTCATTAAGCTTGTTGAAGTTCGTGCCATGCTTACTACCCTTGCTAATGTTTATTTAGCTAAAAAGATATTATTTATACCACCCCAGCAGTGGCAAATGAAATATCTAGGAGTTGGCGCTCATTCTTCACGCAAGCAAAGAAAAACAATGTCCTGCTTAGTTGAATCATCAATAGCTGGTGAAAAAATCTCTGATATTGATATTGCTGATGCTGTTTGTATTGGCGATTACGCAGTAAAGCTGCAGGGTGATTTTGGTTTGGCTTATTAAGATAGTAATAAAAAAATTAAAAAATTTAACTGTTGGAGATAAAAATGTAAAATCTGTTTCAATTACACCTTGATTTGCAAGTTGGATTATTTTAGGCTAAAGTCTTATCAGTAAAGCTAAACATTGCAACGTATAGTATTTTTGGTATCAGTGCTTTTTGCAGCCAACTTATATTTATTGTTTGTAGATTTGTTTGCGGTGAATAATAAGTAACAGTGTAGGCAAAAGTATTAGACAGCATAAGAGATTGAGATAAGACCAATGACAGACGAAAAAGAAATCGTTACCTTTTTTATACTTAAAAAACTCACAGTAAAAGCCTCCTTTTTGTTGTTTTAACAACGATAATATTATACTCCGTTAATATATTTTATCAAGGTTTGGAGACCCTATAAAGCTTAAGAAATTGTCCGATATATGTCCGACAGGTTTTTTAAAGTGAAAAAAATTTATTCCAAAATCTTTCTAAGATTGCCTTAAAAACAAGATTTTTAATGGTGCCGAGACGTGGAATCGAACCACGGACACAGGGATTTTCAGTCCCTTGCTCTACCGACTGAGCTATCTCGGCACGCAGTTACTAGTATAAAAAAAAATCTCTAATTGTCAACTTAAAAATCTATATTTACTTTTTCTTAAAGTTTGGTTGTCTTTTTTCAATAAATGCATTAACACCTTCTAAAGCGTCTTGTGTAGCTGCCAAACTTGCAAATAGCTCACTCATATAATCTGCTGCCTTGTGGTATTCTAAATCGCTCATTTTATAAATACCTGTTTTGCCTATTTCTAAAGCAAGTGGACTTTTATTGGCAAGAGTATTTGCAAGTTCTAGCGTGGCCTCTTCTAATTTTTCGTCATCAATCACACGGTTTATAAGACCAAAATCTAATGCTTGCTGTGCCGATATGATTTCTCCAGTTAATACCATTTCTAGAGCTCTTTTTCTGCCCACAAGGCGAGTAAGCGGAACTGCTGGACCAAGACAGATTAACCCCACATTAATAGCTGTGGTACCAAATTTTGCACTTTTTGCAGCAACGGCTAAATCGCATGCAAACACTAGGCCTGCTCCATTTGCCAGAGCGTACCCATGTACTTGCGCAATTACTGGTTTTTTCATGTTTGCAATTGTGTGGTTGTGTTCATCCATCAGCTTAATAAATTCTCTATATTCCTTGTGGGATCGCCCTTTTCTAAATTCTTCAAGTTCTATACCCACAGAGAAGTTTTTACCATTTGCTTTAATGATAACTACCTGTATTCCATCATCATTGTCGAAGTCGATTAAAGCATCATTCAATTGCCTTGCAAATGGCACATTAAATGTGTTCCAGCTTTCGGGTCTATTTAGCGTAATAAAACCAATTTTGCCATCCTTTGATGTTAGAATTTCACTCATACATCCTCCTAATTTTAAATTTTATCTATTACTTGTTTTAGTGTAGGATCATTAGTATTTAGTTCTTTAAGTCTGCTAATTCTAAATATATCCCAATTTTTCTTTATGTGATTTGCCACAAGCTCAATTTTTAGTCGTTCTGGATACCTTTTAAAGAAATTATAAACTTTTATATACTGCTCTAAAACTGTTGGGTGATTTACTTCGTATGTTTCATATGTATCTTTGTCTATCTTTTTGATATTTACAAGAGTAAACTTGTACTCTGGTGTATCTGTAGCCCAATCTGTGTTTAAAGATAACAGTGCATTAGTTTTTGGTTGAGTAAAATGAAATGTTGTAAATAAAACACCTGACTTTATTTTGTATGTAATTTTGGCTTTTAGGGTTATTTTAGCGTTTTCGCTTTTTACTTCTACCAAATCATTATCGGATATGTTTAATTTTGAAGCATCTTTTGGGTTAATTTCTAAGTAGTCTAAATTGTAGAATAGCGTATTTTGTGTCCTTCGTGTTTGATTACTGGAATTATAGTGAAAGAGATTTCTACCTGTTGTTAGTATATATGGGTATGAATCATCTGGTATTTTATTTGGTAGATAGGAAGTAATAAAAAATTTACCTTTTTTGTTTAAGAATTCGTCTTGGTGTAGAATACGCGTGCCTTTTTCGTGGTTGTTATCTACTGGCCACAAAAGTGAACCATAATCTTCTAGCTTTTTGTAATTTAGAGTGCTAAGTTGCGGGCTTAAAAGGGCAATTTCGTTAAAAATTTCTTCTTCTGTGCTATAATTCATTGCATATCCGAGTTTTGTTGAAAGCTGAGTGATAATTTTGTACTCATCAATACCGCATATAGGTTCGATTACCTTGTTCACTTTAGATATTCGTCTTTCCCAGTTTGTAAATGTACCGTTTTTTTCTAAGTACGATGAACCAGGTAAAACTACATGTGCAAATTGTGTAGTAGGACTCAAAAAAAGCTCTTGAACAACAAGAAATTCAAGTGACTTTAAGGCTTTTTCTATATGGTGAGTATTTGGGTCTGTTTGGAACACATCTTCTCCAACTATATACATGCCCTTAAGTTTGCCATCAATTGCTGCTTGGAACATTTGCGGTATAGTTAGGCCTACATTTGTATCTAGTGTTTTTTGCCAAATGCTTTCAAATTGTCTGCGTGTTTTTTCGTCGCTTATATGTCTGTAAAATGTAAATACTGTTGGAAAAGCGCCCATATCTGAGGCACCTTGAACATTATTTTGACCTCTAAGCGGTGAAACACCACAACCTTCTTTGCCAATAAAGCCACATAGCATAGCCAAATTAGTTAAGCAAAAAACACCACTTGAGCCGTATGTGTGTTCTGTAACGCCAAGCCCATATACAATAGTAGCTTTACTTGAAGTAGCAAATTCTATGGCTGCTTTCACGATTAATTCTTCTTCTACTCCAACTATACCAGAAACATTGCGAGGGCTATTTTCGTCGCTTGATATAAAATCCAGCCATAATTTAAATGACTCTAAATCACAGCGAGTTTCTATGAAATTTTTGTCGTAAAGTTTTTCTTTTACAATTGTATATGCAATTGCATTCAATAAAGCGACATTAGTGCCAGGTTTTATTTGCAAATGAAGCGAGTGTATATGTGGTTGGTCTACTAAATCAATTTTTCGTGGGTCTATTACAATGACTTTTTTACCCTCAATTGCAAGTTGTTTTATTAGTGAGCCTACAACGGGGTGAGCGTGTGTGGTGTTTGAGCCTACTATCATTATACAATCGGATTTTTTTAGAGATTCTATATCGGCAGTACCTGCACCTGTGCCAAATGCACTACCCAAAGCAAACCCTGTTGGCATATGGCAAACCCTTGCGCAATTATCAATATTATTATTCTCAAAAGCACATCTTACTAATTTTTGCACTAAAAAGACTTCTTCGTTCGTGCACCTTGAAGAAGCAAGGGCGGCGAGGGCATATTTTGAGTATTTTTCTTTTATTTGGATAAATTTTTTAGCAATGAAGTCCAAAGCTTCATCCATTGAAACTTCTCTAAAATCTTCTTTTAGGTTTTCTCTTAAAAGCGGTTTTATTATGCGGTCTTTTGATTTCACAAACTCCCACGCAAACCGACCTTTTACGCATAAGTGGCCTTCGTTTGGACCATTATTATCACCTACAATATTTACTATGGTGTTGGCTTTGGATTCTACTATCACATGACAGCCAACACCACAAAAACCGCACGTTGTCTTTGTAAAATTCGTGCCTGCACCTAAAGAAACAACATTTTTTTCAATCAAAGCACCAGTTGGGCATGCTTTAACACATGCACCGCATGATACACACTCTGAATTTATAAAATCACTCAGACCGGGACTAACATACGAGTCAAAACCTCTAGCCATTATGGTTAGGGCAAAATTACCTTGAATTTCTTCACATGCTCTAACGCAACGGGCGCACATGATGCACTTTGATGAATCAAACTCAAAATATGGGTTAGAAGAGTCTATCACATTTTTAATATGCGTTTTTGATTTGTAGCGAATTTCTCTTATACCAAGAAGACTTGCGGCTTCTTGAAGTTCGCATCTTAGGTTATTTGCGCATGTTGTACAATCAAAATCATGCTCACTTAAGTAGAGTTCCAAGATATTACGCCTGATTTTATTTATTTGTTCTGATTGTGTGCGAATAACCATACCTTCTTGAACAAGTGTTGTGCAACTTGTTGGAAACCCTTTTTTACCATCAATTTCTACAATACATAACCTGCAAGAACCGTACGGTTTTGTATGTTCATATGCACACAGCGTAGGAATTTTTATACCAGCTTCTTTGGCTGCTTCTAAGATTGTTTGGTTAGGGTTTGCATTAATTTGCTTGCCATCTATCATTATATTTATCTTATTCATTTAAAGCTCTCCTATATTAAAATCGCCACTAAAGTAATTTAGAGCACTTAAAACGCTCAAATGTGTAAGACCCCCAAGCCCACACAAAGAAGCTTCTTTCATTGTATCTAAAAGCTCATACAAGAGATTTAAGTTTGATTCTGTATTGTTTGGTAAATCCATTAAAATTTCTTTTAGCCTTACTTGACCAATCCTGCAAGGTGTGCATTTGCCACAAGATTCATGCTTATAAAAGTTAAGAAGGTTTAGTAGAATATCCTTCATATTTGTATTTTTATCAAACACAACTACGCTTGCATGACCTAAAATAAAGCCTTCTTTGTTTAACTCATCGTTATTTAATTTTAGGTGAAATTTATCTTTTGGTATAAATGCACCAAGCGGTCCCCCAATTTGAACAGCTTTTACATCATCTATGGATGTTGCACCAAATTCGCTTATTAATTCTTCAATTGTTATGTCATCTGAAACTTCAAACAACCCGCTATGCCTGCAAGCACCGCTTAATTGTAGTGGTGTTGTATGAATGTCCCTTGAGCCTTCAAGGAGTCTTACAATATCAATAAAGCTCAACACATTGTTTAGTAGCGTTGGTTTCTTGAAAAGACCGCTTACAGCAGGCACAGGTGGGCGAGGGCGCACAAGCCCCCTTTTGTTTTCTAGACTTTCAATTAATGCTGTTTCTTCACCGCAAACATATGCTCCAGCTCCAATTATTAGTCTTAAGTCAAAGCAGTAGCTGTCATTTTTACCTAAGTAATTATTTTTATAGGCAATCTCAATGGCTTCTTCGAGTATTTTTTTTGCATTAGGGTATTCAGATCTTAGGTATATAATACCCTCTTTTGCCCCAACTACAACCCCAGCAATAATCATAGCTTCGATTAAACTAAATGGGTCATTTTCCATAATAAGTCTATCGGCAAAAGAACCAGAATCCCCTTCATCTGCATTGCAAATAACATATTTTACATCAGATAACTCATTTAATACAGTTTGCCATTTTATGTAAGCAGGAAAGAATGCACCACCTCTGCCTCTAATATCCGCTTTTTTTATTTTATCGATAATACTTTGAGGTGATTGTTTTAAGCAATTTTTCAAAGCTGAAAACCCACCTAAATTAATATAATCTTCTATGCTTGTTGGATTATTTTTACCTAAATGTCTAAAAATTATCCTATGCTGATTTTTGAGGTAGGGTTGATCTTCAATATTTCCTAGATATTTTTTGTTATTTAGAGGATTTTGCAATATATCATCAATATCTTTTTCATTTACATTTCCATAAGCCAACCTTTGATTGTTATGTTCTAATTCCAAAAGAGGCTCTAACCACATTAGACCTCGTGTAGAGTATGCTTTAGTATTTAGTTGAGGTTTATTTTGAGCTTTTAGCTTGTTGTAAATATCAAGAGAGCCGACTGATTGAGCCGTAGTGTCAAGCGATATATATACATTCATAAATTCCCCAATTTACTTAATATTTCATCAAATTTTTCTTTGTTCATGTCACCATATATTACACCATCTATCATAATTGATGGCGAGCGCGGACAATTGCCTAAGCAGTAAACGCTGTCTAATAAGAAGTCTTTGTTGTACTCACCAATATTTAAATTTAACTTATTTTTTATATATTCTGTTAATGTTTTCACATTTTTTGCCTGACAGCTTTCTGCCTGACACAGACGTATATGGTGCTTTGAAGCATTTGGTTCCAAGCGAAAATCTTTATAAAAAGTTATAAACCCGTACATTTCTGCATATGATAGATTAAAAGATTTACACAATTCATGGATAGAAGTTTGTGGGATATATCCTAAATTTTCTTGTATTGAACGCAAAGTATTTAATAACTGGCCTGCTTTGTTTGATTCTAGTTCTTGTGTGTTTTGCATATTAATCCTCCTAATTAAACATAACTATTCTATTATATATAATTTAGTTGTTAAATTCAATAGTATGGGTCAATATTAAATAAAATTGAAATTATAATTTAATACTTGATTTAGTATGGTATTTGCTTATTATAAAACTATGAATACTAAAGCTTTCTTTGTTTTAATGTATGTTACGATAATTACAATAGGCGCTATATATGTACCTCAGCCGCTTTTGCCAGAAATTAGCAAGTACTTTGGTCAAAGTATGAATACAGTATCTTTAATCATAAGCGTTGCTTTATTACCTTTAGCAATTGTACCTATAGTGTATGGTTATGTTTTATCGTTTTTAACGCCAAAAAAACTAATACTGGTATCATTGATCTTTCTTATATTGATTAATTTTTTTATATCAATTTCGCAAAATATTTATTGGATTATTGTACTAAGACTGATAGAAGGTTTTTTGATATCAGCTGTGCTTACTTCAAATATGACATATATTTCGCTAAGTGTGGAAAGCGATAAGGTTTCACTATACATGTCATACTACATAGCAACTACAATAATAGGGGGTTTTTCTGGCAGATTAATATCTGGTATTGTTGCTTATATTTTATCTTGGCGCTATAGTTTTTATTTTGTAACATTGAGCTTTGCCGTTGGTGCTTTGCTGGTTTTTTATTTTATTGAAGATACTAAAAGTGTTGGGATAAATAAAGAATCAGGGAGTCTGTTTAAAAATTATTTGTCTGTTGTTAAAAATAAGTTGTATTTTTTTGTTTATCTAGCGGTTTTTTGTATGTTTTTTGTATTTGCCGCTTTAACAAATTTTTTGCCATTTAGGATAGAAAGCGTTGATAAAAATAGTTCTCAAATTGTTATTGCACTTGCCTACAGTGGTTACTTAATGGGTATATTTGTATCGTTTTTTGCCACAAAATTTATTAAGATATTTGGCAATCAGATAAAAACTATGATGTTTGGTTTTTTGGTTTATATGGGCTCTATTTTAATTTTAAACATACCAGATGTTTATATTATATTTGGCGGTATGTTTATTTTTTGCGGCGGTATGTTTTTGATACATTCTATAGCCAGTGGTTTTTTAAACAAACTTGCAAAAGAAAAAAAGGGTATCATAAATGGTATATATATAGCTTCATACTACAGTGGTGGTGTAATTGGTTCTTATGCGCCGGGTTTTGTTTATAAGCAATACGGCTGGCATATCTTTAGTGCCGTGCTAATTTTTCTTCTTTTAATAGGTTTAGGGAGCATTTTTCAGTTTAGAAAACAAGTCTATTGATGTTTAGATTTTAAATATAGGCTAAATATGTTTGCAGCTGTTTTTGGGTCCATCTTTGAGATAATTGCACCAGCTTGTCTTGGTTGCATAAATGTTAAGATTTCTGCTGCGGTTTGTGGGTCCATATTGGATAATTCTTCTGATGCAGCAGATGGTTTTGCTTGGGCATAAATTGTTGCTAATTTTTGGATTTTTTGGCTAACTATATTTTTTTGCAGATCTTCTAACTCTTTTTTGGCTTGTTCTATTTGATTGTTAAGGTTTTTTAGCTGGCTTTTGATGGTATTTTGGCTTTGTTCGAGTTGCTTTTTTTGGTTTTCTATGTTTTGTTGCTGTGTTTTAAGTTGCGCACTTTTCTCATCAATTACTTTTTCTAAAGCTTTTAGTTCATTAATTTTTTGATTTATGTCGCCTATATTTTGAGCAAAGGCTTTAGCTGTTCCTATTGTAAAAAATAGTACTGATATCATTAATAAAGTTTTGACTTTTAAGTTTTTCATCATAGATATACCTCTCTTTATAGTGTTCTTTTAACTTTTCAAATTTTTTAATTTCTTTATGTAGGTTTTTGATAATTTCTATTTGTGCCTTTTTTTTTGCTTCTAGCTCTTCTATAGTTTTTTGGGTTGATTGAATTTCTAGTTCACATGCTAGAATTTCTTCAGACAGATACTTTAAAATGCTAAAATCTACATGTGTTTTTATTTGGTCATCAAAGCGCTTATAAAAAATTTTTATCTGGTCTTTGAGTTCACTTATGCGTAGAGTTTTTTGTTTTATCTGATTGTTTATTTCACTGAGTTTTATTATTTCAATGTTTATGATATTTTCTTTTAGATTTTTAATTTTTTCAAATTTAAAAGCAAACATTTATTCTACAGCCTGATTGAGTAAAGCAATAGTTTGAGAAAATTCATAAGATTCATCAACGCCCTGGACCAAAAAGTCATTAATTTTATTTATTACCCTTAAGCTTGCGTCAATATCTGGGTTTGAACCCATTGTGTATGCGCCTATATTTATTAAGTCTTCTGCTTGTTCATATACCGATAAATGTTTTCTTAATTTATTAGCTAAAAACTTATGTTCGCTGTTTACTATAGATGGCATAATCCTTGAGACGCTCTTTAAGATATCTATAGCAGGGTAGTGATTTTTTTCTGCAATCCTCCTTGATAGCACAACATGGCCGTCTAAAATTGACCGTGAAGTATCTGCTATGGGTTCGTTAAAGTCATCTCCATCTACAAGTACAGTGTAAATAGCTGTTATACTACCTTTTTCAAATTTACCTGGGATTTCCATAAGCCTTGGTAAAAGCGAGAATACGCTTGGCGTGTAACCTTTCATTGTAGGAGGCTCACCTACTGCAAGCCCAATCTCTCTTTGCGCCATTGCAAATCGTGTGACAGAGTCCATCATAAACATTACATCAAGACCCTGGTCGCTAAAAAATTTTGCGATAGCGCTTGCAAGAAATGCACCTTCGCGCCTCAAAAGCGGCGCTTCATCGCTTGTGGCAACTACAACAACGCTTTTTTTCAACCCTTCTTCTTTTAAGTCGTTTTCTATAAACTCTCTAACTTCGCGCCCTCGCTCACCAATAAGTGCTATTACATTAACATCGGCTTTGGCTTTTTGCGCAATCATACCAAGCAATGTAGACTTACCTACACCACTTCCTGCAAATATACCTATTCTTTGACCTTTGCCAAGCGTTAATAAAGCATCTATAGCTTTTATTTTAGTAACAATTGGTTCATTTATTATTTCTCTTTTCATTGGGTCAGTAGGTTTTGGGTATAATGGCAGATGTTTTTCTATCATTATTGCCCCTTTTGAGTCAATAGGTTTGCCTAGAGCATTTAGAATCCTTCCAAGCATATTACTACCAACGCCAACCTTTAAGCTTTTTGAAGTAGAGCGCACAATACTTTCAAGTTTTATACCATCCATGTTTCCAAGAGGCATAAGTATAACATTTTTATCCCTAAATCCCACAACTTCTGCTTCAATGTAGCCATTGTCAGTTTCTATTAAGCATACATCGCCTACCTTTATATCGCTTGGGCCACTTGAAACTATTGTTAGGCCAACAACTTCTTTTATTTTGCCACAATTTACTATAAAACTGTTGTTTTCTAGCAATTGTTTTATTTTGTTATGATTCATTGATCAAACTGCGCTTTAGCTCTTCTAGTTTTGTATTGATGCTTGCATCTATAATATTTGAGTCTTCTTCGACAATAATAGTTCCTATCTCTAAATCAGGATCACCTATTATTTCAATATTTTTAAATTCACTTTCTATTAATTTTGCCTGCTGAGCATTTAATTTTAATTTTACTTTATCTGATTTTGCAAATGATAAGGTTTTTCTGATTAAATTTTTCAAGGTTTCGGGGTTTTGTATTTCTTTTTCTATTATTTTTTGCGAAATCTCAATTGCAATATTGATTATATCATTTTCTAAGTTTTTGATCGTCTCTTTTGTTTCGTTAAATCTTGCATCTATTAATTGTAAAGATTGTTTGAGCTCATTGTTTAAGTTTAATAGTTTTGTATCATATTGATTTTTAAGGTTCGATAACTTCTGTTCGCAATCTAGTTCACTTTCGTTTTTAGCTTTTTCGTAGCCCTCGTTAAAAGCTTTTTGGTATATTTCATCTATATTTGGTAACGCTTCCTCTGTTTCTTTTGTTTGCTCTTTTTCTGGAAGAGTTTGTTGTTTAGCTTGCTCGTTTACACTAAACTCTTCCAACAGGAATTCTTCAATAGGAAGATTTTTCATTCAAGCATTTCCTCTCCGCCGCCACTAATTGATATAACGCCTTCTTCATCAAGTCGCCTTACAATATCTACTATAGCTTTTTGTGCGCGCTCCACATCTTTTACCTTTACAGGGCCCAAGAAATCCATTTCTTCTTTGAGTGTTTCTGCAGCTCTGCTTGACATATTTGAGAAAAATTTTTTACTCAGCTCTTCTGGTGAACCTTTGAGAGCGATTGTAAGATCCTTTTTGTCTACATGTTTTAGTATTTCTTGTATATCAGAGTTAGTTAGCTTTATGATATCTTCAAACACAAACATCATATCACGAATCTTGCTTGCAAGGTCTGGGTTTTTTTCAGCAATTTGGTCAATCAATGATTTTGACTCTGTTCTGCCCATTCGGTTAATAATTTCTGACACAGCTCTTATGCCACCAATTTCTACATTACTTCCGCTTAAGTCTTCCATTTTTGTTTCTAACATTTCCGAAACGCGTTTTATAACATTTGGGGATATATTTTCTAAAGAAGCCATTCTAAATACAATATCGATTTGTGTTTCCTTTGGCAATAGAGCTAAAACCTCTGCAGCTTTGGATTGATCAAGGTGAGATAATATTACAGATATAGTTTGTGGATGTTCGTTTTGTATAAATTTTACAAGTTGTTTTGGATCAATATTTTCTAAGTACCCAAATCCCACATTAGACTCAAGTAACTTTACAAGCTTATCAATGATTTTTCTAGCTTCTTCTGGCCCAAGCGTTTTTATAAGCAACTCTTTTGCGTACTCTAAACCCCCTGTACTTACATATTCTTTAGCTTTGAGCATTTGATAAAACTCTCTAACAACAGCTTTTGATATATCTGGATTGACTTTTTTCATAAGGGCAATTTCTCGGCTAATTGCCTCTATTTCGTTTTTGCTTAAGTTTTTAAATAATTTTGCAGAAATTTCATCGCCTAGAACAACCGATAAAACAGCCGCTTTTTGATACGGAGTTAAATCATCAATTGAATTTATAGCAGAAGACGATTGAGCACACATTGCCTAACCTCACTTTGAAGAAATATAGGCTTTTAAAACAGCTGACGCCTCTTCTGGGTCCTTTTCTACTTCTTCTTTTAATTTCTTTTCTATAACTTTGTCTTTTAAGGCTTTTTCATCTAATAGATTTTCACTGTCCAATTCTTTTGATATTTCTTCCTCAAGATCTTTTATGCTTTTGCCTTCAATTTTAGATTCTGCTCCTACTTGAGCATAAGCTCTGGTAGCTTGAGCTTGCTGGTAGGCGGTTTCGCCTTTTTTGTAAGACAATACATTTTTGATAAATTTTCGCAAAAAAAGTAAGTAAAACAAAATCAATAAAATGATGCTTAGTAGATATTTTAATATCGGGTAATATTGACTTAGATTTGACACTACACTCACCTGTTTTGGTTTTGTGCTTTCAAACTGCATATTAACAACGCTAATAGTATCTCCTCGCTTTGGATCAAAACCTATTGCTTGTTCTACAGTTTTTTTTATGTCAGACATCTGTGTTCTAGAAAGCGGTACGTAAACTTCCTTTTTTTGTTTTTTATCATACTTATAGTTTCCATCTACAATAACCGCTGCCGATACGCGCTTAATTTTTACAAGTGGTTCAACTATATTTGTTTCAGTTTGACTAATTTCGTAATTGGTAGTGTTTTTTGTTTTTTCACTGGTTAGTGGCCCTTGTTGGTTGACTGTAGCAATAGGTGTTGTTGTGGGAGCTGGGGTAGTAGTTGTTGTTGTAGAAGAAGGTTGATTGGCGCCTATGTTTGATATTACACCTGGTATACCACCTGTAGTTTGAGACCAATTTTTTTCTTCTTCTGTTTGTTCGCTTCTTACAACACTATTTGGGTCATACTTAATGCTTTTTTGTGTAACTTTACTTAAATCTAAATCCACATTTACAGTTGTTACAATTTGATTGTTTCCTACAATTGGCAAAAGCAGTTCTTTGATCTTATGTGCATATTCTTTTTCTATTAATTGTTTGTAGCGTAGCTCATTGCTTGCTATTTCGTCATCTGAGTTTTCTTTTTTAGATAGCAAATTTCCATTTGAGTCAACAATAGTTACATTCTCTGGTGTTAAATTTGGCACACTTGCTGCAACTAGTTTTTGTATAGCATACACTTGAGAGTGACTAATCTGAGAATTTAACTTTAACACAATAGAAGCGGTAGGTGGCTGTTCTTTGTCTACAAAAACAGAAGGTTTTGGTATAGCAAGGTTAACTCTTGCAGAGTCAACACTTGAGATATTTTCAATTGTGCGAGTTAGTTCGCCTTCGAGCGCTCTTGTATAGTCTACATTTTCTAAAAAATTAGTCATACTTAAATTTTGTTTGTCAAAAATTTCAAAGCCTACAACACCGCCACTTGGTAATCCTTTTGCTGCCAGATCCAGCCTAAGTTTATATACAGAGTCTCTTGGTACTTCGATTGTATTACCACCAATAATTTTGTAAGGTATTTTTTGTTGGTCAAGATAGTTTGTAATACTTGCAGCATCCTTATCGCTGAGGTTAGAAAACAATACTGCGTAGTTTACACGAGAACCAATAATAAAAACCAATGCCAAAGCCAAAATTAATGAAGCAAAAGATGAAAACAAAACTATCCTTTGCTTTTTTGTCATTTTATTATAAAAACTCTTTATTTCCTCAAGAAATTTTTTAATGTCCATATGATAAAAAACTTACACTAAACCTGCATATTCATGATTTGATTGTATGCTTGGATTGCCTTGTTTTTGACCTCCAACAAAAGTCTCATAGATATATCTGCTTTTTCTATAGCCATAACCGCATCTTGTATGTTATCCATTTTACCTGTAGCAATTTCATTTATAGCATTGTCTGCAGTTATTTGCAATTTATTAACATCATTAAGTGATTTAGCTAGTAGATCCGCAAAACTCGTATTATCTTTTTTCGAATTATTATCACTTACTACACTCGGTATATTATTTGTAGGTATCGAGTCAATTTTCATAAAAATCACCCACTTAAATAATATAGCATTTTTTAAAAAAATCAAACATTTAATACACCAATTATACTTTGAGCCATTTGTTTTGCCGCATTGAATGCCGAAATATTTGCCTGGTATGAATTTGTTGCATCAAGTAAATTTACCATCTCAACTATAGGGTTAATATTAGGGTAAGCTACATAGCCTTTTGAGTTAGCTAGTGGGTTTGTGGGGTCATAAACTAATTTTGGTGGTGTGTCATCTCTTACCACATCTGCTACTTTGACTCCTGTTAAGTATTTTGAAAATTTTTCGCTTTCAAACACCACATCTTTTCGCTTATACGGACCGCCTTCGGGCGTAGTTATTGTATTTGCATTTGCAATATTGCTTGATATAATGTCTAATCTTAAGCGTTGAGCCTGCATGCCGCTTGAGGCTACGGCTAAACTTCCAAAAAAACTCATATTTTAGGCTCCTTGCGATGATGATATGATATTTTTGTACTCGCCAAACTTATACTTTGCAAATGCTACAAGAGCATTGTAGAGTATTTGGTTTTTGGCTAAGGCAGCTTCTTGAGATGTCAAGTTTACATTATTTTTGTCGTTTCTTTCACCATATGAGTCATTTTTTTCTACAATAATTCTATCTTGAAGATTTTCTTGAGGATTTATGTCATTTTTGTGTGTAATATACAAAGGTAATTGATTATTATTTAAGAAATCACTAAATTTAACGGTTTTTTCTTTGTAGTGAGGTGTATCAATGTTTGCGATATTGCTTGCAATTACATTCTGCCTAATTGAAGCAACATCCATGCCAAGCTGAATATAATTTATTGTAGGGTCGTTAAAAATCATAATTAAACCTCCCAAAACAATCTTACTTAATATGTTAGCAAAAACTGTTCTTAAATGCCGTGCAAAAATATATCTTCTTTGCTTAAAAGATTTTGCTTTGATAAAATTATTGCACGCTCAATCGTATTTTCAAGCTCTCTTACATTGCCTGGCCAGTTATAATTTAGTAATATTTCTAAGGCTTCGTTAGAGATACCTTGTATGTCTTTTTGAAATTTCTTTGAGTATTTTTTTATAAAAAAATCTACTAAATAAGGAATATCTTCTGACCTTTCCCTAAGCGGGCTCAATAAAATGGGAAATACACTGATTCTATAAAATAAATCTTCTCTAAAATAACCATTTTTAACGCATTCTGTTAGGTTTTTATTTGTCGTACAAATAATTCTTGTGTCAATTGTCACACTTTGGTTTGAGCCTAATTTATCTACAACCTTCTCTTGCAACACCCTTAGCAGTTTTGCTTGAAGCTCAAGTGGCATCTCGCTAATTTCATCCAAAAGCAATGTGCCACCATTTGCCTGCTCAAATTTGCCCTTGTATGTTTTTACTGCACCGCTAAAAGCCCCTTTTTCGTACCCAAATAGTTCTGATTCTAAAAGGTTGGCAGGTATACTTGCGCAATTTATGCTTATGAACTTTTCTTTTGAGCGGTTCGATAACCTATGAATAAGTTTTGCTATGACTTCTTTGCCTGTACCCGTTTCTCCGCTAAGCAGTACCGTAGCATCTGTTTTTGCTACTTTTTCAACAAGCTCGAGCGTTTCTTGCATTTTTTTGCTTTTAAATACAAACTCGCTGTCAGTGCTGATTTCTTGTATAGGTTTAAATGTATTGTAGCTAGCAGATAATGATATTATTTTTTCTATTGTTTCTTTGCTAAATGGCTTTACTATAAAATCAAAAGCGCCAATCTTAATTGCTAAAACGGCTGTTTCTATTGTACCAAAAGCAGTCATTATTACAAAAGGCGTATGTATGTTGTTTTGTTTAACCTGCTTGAGCAATTCTATCCCATCTGTTTTGGGCATTTTTAAATCGCTTAAAATTAAATCAAATGATTCTTTTTTTAAAAAAGCTAAAGCTTCTTTTGCGTTTTGAGCAAGTACGCATTCGTGTGATAGATGTTTTAGTGTAGAAAGAAGTGCAAGCCTTAATTGTTCGTCATCGTCTACAACCAAAACTCTCATTTTTTTTCTCCACTGTGTTGATTATGATTCCCATTTACGCCAAGCAAATAAGCGGGTAGTGTAATGGTGCGCGTTATTATGTCGAGTAATCCTTTGCCAAGGCTCTCCCACGGAACTGGGTATATGTTCATTTTGCCGTCTAAATAGCCATTTACCCTAAAGCTTAAGCCTGTAAAACTCTTTTCTTTTCCACCTAAAATATGGCCAATAATGGGTATAGAAGAAATAATTCGGTTTATTAAAGTGAATGTAGTAATCATAAATAATGAATCAATATGGTAGTTTGTTAAATTAACATCACCATTTATAAACAAGTTATTTGATGTGCCTTTTACTGTTAATGGTTTTGTGGTTTTTAAAATACCGTTTTTAAGTTCAAAGTAGCCTACCATTTTATCAAAATAAAAACCGCTTCGTAAATCTATCTGCCCTGTAATTAATCCAAGTACATCTGCAAGCGATAAGATTTTATAAATATCTGGAAAATTTTTAATGTTGCCATTTTGAGAAACAAATTTTAATGTTCCGTTTAGTTTTTTAAAGTCTATTTCGTCTGTGGATGGTGTTTGAAGTGTAGCGTTGAGTGTAGTGATTGATGGTTTTTTAGTTTTACTTTGAATGTAATGTGCAAAAATATATGAATCTGTTACATTAATGTTAATTGTGTTGTTTGACATTTCTATATTTATCTGTGTTTTTGGTGCTTTAATAACAAGGTAGCGCTTTTTTGCAAGCTCTAAATGTGTTTCTACATTATTAAATATAAGTGGTTTTGAACCTTCAATTATAAGCTCATTTATATAGGCATTTGCGTGGATTTGAGCATTTGGTATGTTAAATTTAATGTTTCCTATGTAGCTTTTTGTTTTACTCTGTGATTTTTTTACAATAAATTTTTGGCTTGTTGCGTTTAGAGTTATGATAAGTGGCTCTAAGTTTAGGCTTCCATTAAAGCTAACGGGGTTGCCTAATACTAGCGCAAAACCATTTGTTATAGTAGCATAATTCTTATTAAATACTATATGGGCAGATTTTACGCTTAAGTCGTTATCATATACCAAATCTGTTAGGACTAAATTATTTGAGTATATGTATTGAAGCTTTTTATCTTTTAGGCCTAATTTAACATTTCCATTAAGTATTGCTTCATCTATGGGCAGTTTAAGCAAATTTTTTATCCGGGATAATTTAAAGTTATCTAGAGCGATATTGCCGTTAAAGGCTTTCGCTTTAATATTGTATAAGCCATTTATTGATACAGTACCATCAAGTTTTATAGGGTTTAGGCTAATTATGTTTTTTTCAAAGTAGCCTTTTACTTGAATTTCATCTACGCCATAACCTTGTTCTTTAAATAATTTTTTACCTTCAATATCAGCATTAAAGTTGATTTTTGATAATGTACCCCAAATGGATGAGGGTTTTATTGTAACATCAGTAGTTGGAAGATATTTTTCATCTAGTTTTAAATAAGAAATGCGTTTTATGTCATTTGGGTTTATTTTACCGCTAAATTTAGCATTGTAGAAAAGGGTATTTGAATGTTCCAAAAAACCTGTAATGTTAACAAAAGAGTTATTATTTTCGATTTTTAGGTTATTTGCGCTAACTTTAAGTGTTTGGTTTTTTCTTTGAATGCTGAACTTACCAATTAAACTTATTGGTGTTTTTGAAATTCTTTCGTCCAAAAGGCTTAAGTGAGAGTCTATATTGATGTTAAAGTCAAAATGTGGTTGCGAGTGCCAGTAATAGTCTTTGATGTCAATTATTGCACTAAATGGCCCCCTTATATCTTTGGCGTAATCGATATACTTTGCATCATCATGGCTGAGTAATGCTTTGTACAAAAAATCCTCTGTATTTTTTGTAGACTCACCGTTTAGTACTAAATGCATATTTGCTTTATAGCCTTTTTCCCTTGCAATGACAATATTTGAGCTAATCAGGTTTACTTTGTCACTAAAGCCAGTTCCATCAATAGTAATTGTTTTTGGTGTAATGTTAATATTGGCAAAAGTAACTACAAATGGAAATGTGCCTTTTTCAACTGCGAATTTGGCATTTTGTGCAATGAGTTCTCCAGTTTTTATAATATTTTCTTTGTCTTTTATTTTACCGTTAAATGTAATTTTTTTTGCTTTTATTTCTCCAGAAAATATATATTCTTGAAGTTTTTTGCTAATTAATGGTTTTATATTGTTGTAATCAATGTATGGTGTTTCAAAAAAACCATCTAATTTTGTATTTTCAAAACTTTTAGTATCTAGAGTGCCTTTTGCTTCAACTAAAAAACCACCTCCAAACCCTTTAAGAGAGAAATTATTATTGTTTTTGTTATAGTTAAAGTTTATTGTTGGTTTTTTAATATTGAGGTTTGCTACACCTATCTTGTTAAATATTAGCGTAGCACTATAATTTTTTGTGTTGAGTTTTAAATTAGCATTTTCGCCAACGATGTTTTCTTTATATAAAATTTTTGGAATGTTTAAGTAAAGCTCATTGTGCGCATAAGTGGCGCTTGGGTTTTTAATCTTTAGACCTTTGTAGTTGATGTCGCTTATTTTTATTTTACCATCTAGTAGCTCTAGATTATTTTTGAGTGTCAAATTTAATTTTGCGCTTGTGTCATTAATTACTTTCAAATATGCGGGAAAATCTTTTGGCGAAAATTTTTTAACATTTAAATTAATATGTAGGTTGTTTGGGTTTATGTCACCTGCAAGTTCAATTGGGCTATTGTTTACATTACCCTTAAAAGAAAAGTTGTTATTTTTTGTTGTTAAATCCAATATCAGATTCAATGCACCATTAATTTTATAATTTTCGTATGATGCGTTTAATTTTGCTATATCTATGGATAAAGGAAGTGGTTTTATGAGTGTTTTAGTTTTTTCAGGTGTTTTTGAAGGATATATTGTAATATTTAAACTTTGAATTTTAAGGTTGCCAAATGTAGGTTTTTTAGAAATCAACTCGCCTAATTTAAGTGTATATGATACATTTTTTGCATCAGAATGAAACCTACTTGATTTTAATTTCAAACTTGAGATGCTTATTTTTATAGAATTTAGTGTTTGAGAAATTTTGTAATTTTCGATTTTTTCTATTTTTACATGTGCTTTATTTTCAACTAAGTGCAAAAAATACTGGCTTTTTAAGAAAAATGGCAGGCTGAGGTAACCTGCCACTGCTAAAATAAAAAGAGTTATTAGAGGGATAAAAGCTATTAAAAGCTTTTTTTTCATAATTTATTTTACAAAGTTCGTTAAATTTGTTAAACCAACTATTACTATGCCTGTTGTGTTTGTTTTTCTAATAATTATAGAAGGTGTGCCATTTAATTTTTGTTTGAAAAACTCATCTTTTAAGTAATGTAGTTTTGCCTGATATTTTGGTGCTAGTTGTTTGATTAAGTTTTGATTTTGAGAAACAATCTTATCAACATTTTCAAATGGTGCCGCCTCTACTTTCGATAAAGCGTTAGCAAGGTTTGTTTTTGATTCTATATCCCAGAACAACATTGAAGCTTGAGTTGATTTTTCTCCATGTACATCAAATGGTATAACATACAGTTTAATTTTATTTTGTTTTGCAAGCTCAATTGCTTGCGCAAGCTGTTCTTTGCAGAAAGGACAATATGGGTCAGATAATATGTAAACTTCAGTTTTTCCGTTGCCGTAGCTTTTTCTTAGATTTGGGCTCAGCGTTGATAGTACTCTATTGAACCATTCAATATTTACCGTATTATAGGTTTCTTTAACTTTTGGTTCAATTTGCGAGAAAGAATTGTTTGTATAAGCTAAAAGGTTTGGTATTACATATTTGCCATCATCTGAGATCCATAAATACTTATAAACAGTTACAGATGCGTTTTGAGGTTTTAGTGTTGCAATAAATGTTTTAAAACCTGAGATTTGGAAATCATTAGTTTGCTTAAGCTCAATGTTTACATTTGCAGGAACAAGCTTTTTAGCAATGGATGTGTAATCAACTGTTGCGTTTGCATAAGAAAACATTAAAATAAGACCTACAATAGATAAGAAAATTTTTTTCATAGTGTTCCTCCAGTACATTAAAGATAACTAAATTATATCTAAAAAAATATTTTTTGCAAACCATAAAATTCAAAAATAGAAAAATTTGCAATTTTAATAAAAATAATTAAAATACAATATATGTTTGCATTGTTAGCAATTTTTGCTTTTTTAATTAACATTCCTTTTGGGCGTTTAAGATCTAAAGTAAAGAAGTTTTCCTGGCGTTGGTTTGCTTACATCCACATTCCAATTCCGTTTATTGCGCTGCCAAGGATTTTGCTTGGCATTAGCTATTACTTTATACCACTATTCTTAGTGGCATCTGTGGCAGGCCAAATTACAGGCTCTAGACTTAAATTAGGTGCTCAAAAGATTTAATTAGTGATAATTTTTATTTAAGAAAATATTTGGTAGACATATATAATAAATGTACGATAAGGTAGAGTGCGGTTTCTAAATATAGTGGGTTATTTTTTTTACTAATTATTAAGAATTTTGGCAAATAAGAAAGTTAATTTATTGGGACATAGGAAAAATGGTGATATCGGTGAGTAAAAAGCTTTTTAAAACACATTTATCAAAGTACTTTATAATAAGTTGGGCTGTCGTTAGCCTTATTGCTTTTTTGATAATTTCTGCTGTATTTATAAGGGTTTATGGAAAGTTTATGCGCAATGTGACCTCTGAGTTAGACACAGTAGCAAAGCAGAGTGCATTTACTATTCAAACCTATGTTAGATTATTGCATAATTCAGAAAACTCACTTAAAGATTCTATTGGCACCAATTTTTATACACAAAGGATTTATTCTACTATAAAAAACTATGTATACCAAGACCCAGATATCTATGCTGTTTTGGTTACAAGCTCAGATAAACAAATCATTTGTGCCTACCCGCAAAATGTTGGCTTAAAGTTGCTTCAGCATAGTGTTTGTTCTGAAAATAAAATAAATATTAGTAGTGCATTTTATATAAATGGAAAGCTTACTGTAGCAGACTGCATACCCTTTAACAAAGGCTATATTGTGGTAAGTAGAGTTCCCGTTTTAATGCTAGTAAAACCTCTAATTAATATTGATTATAAATCACTAAATGTATTTTTATTGCAGAAAGATAATAAGCTTCAAGATAGCTTAAAAAAAATAAATCAGTATGAATATAAAAATTACCTAAAATATGTTACAAAACCCAGTGGAAACTTTAATACGCAAACTCAGCTTGTATCGTATGCGCAAATTCCCTATACTGGCAGAACATTGTTTGTTAGCGTTTCAAAAAAAGAGGTTTATGAAAAATTTTTAAATGGTATTTTGCCTTTTTTACTGGCGTCTTTTTTAAGTTTTGTTATTTTCAGCATTATTTTATTGTGGGCTTTTTACAAATTAAACCTTTTTGACAAATTGAGATTAATCAATCTTTCTTTTATTAAGACTTCTAATGACATAAACGCTTTAATGATTGACAAAATATCCTTTAGATCAGTTATTGATAAAATTTCAGATAAATTGATAGAAAACCGCTACATAGATCTTTGCATATTTTACTTTAAAGAGCAAAACGAAATGAGAATAAAATCTTACAAAGCAAAAAAAGAATGCTTAGAATGTTTTGAATCAAAATTTGTAGCAAACGAAGTTTGCAATAGATATTTTTTGAGTTTAGCTAAAAATAGTCTCTATCCTCAAATGATTGATGTAACAGGCTCTAAAGAATTAGCGGAAATGTATAAATATTGTAAACTTAGAGTTGTGTGGTGTTTTCCATTTTTAATGGATAATAAAGTTGTTGGCAGTTTAATCATAGCAAGCAAGAATAAATTAATTTTGCAAAGCACTGATACTTTTGATATTCTGGCCCAATTCATAGAGAATCTCACAAACAAACTGAAGCTTATGAAGCTTGAAAAACTCCAAATATCAACCAAAAATAAGACTTTATACTTAGCATACCATGATAATTTAACGGGTTTGCCCAATAGGAGTTTTTTTGTAGAGCGTTTTAGCCAAGCAGTTGCAAAATCACATAGAACACAAACAAATATCGCTTTATTTTCTATGGATTTGGATGGTTTTAAGAAAGTAAACGATACTTTTGGTCATGATATGGGCGACAAATTGTTAAAAAGCGTAGCTTTAAGGTTAAGATCTCTTGTAAGAAAAGAAGATACGCTCTCTCGTTTTGGTGGCGATGAATTTTTGATTTTAACTGATAGTTTTGAAAAAAAAGAAGACCTTGAAGAGTTAGCTAGCCGTATATTAAACAAGATTAAAAAACCATTTATAATAAATAATCAAACAATAAGTGTAGGCATAAGCATTGGCGTAGCCTACACTATAGGAAAAACAACACTTACCGAAGAGGATTACCTAAAAGCTGCAGATGACTTATTGTACGAATCAAAAAAAACCGGTAGAAATAAATATACCATCACTCAGCTTTCTTAGCTAGCCTGCTATTGTACCTTGAGTATGTAAAGTAAATTATAAAGCCAATAATAAACCATACAATAAATCTTATCCAGGTTTCAATAGGTAGTGATATCATCAAATATCCACTAAATAAGATTGCCAGAATAGGAATAAGTGGTACCCATGGGCATTTGAATTTTCTTTGTAGCTCTGGCCTTGTATAGCGCAAAATTATTACAGATAAAGATACGAGCAAAAAAGCAAATAGTGTGCCTATATTGACCATCTCAGCCAATACATCGATAGGCAAAAACCCTGCTATCAAAGAAGTAGTGATTCCTAAAAACCATGTGCTTAAATATGGTGTTTTATGCTTTGGATGTAGCTTTGAAAAAAAAGGAGGCAAAAGGCCGTCCCTTGACATTGCAAACAATATCCTGACCTGGCCATAGAGCATTACGAGCAACACAGTAGTAATGCCCACAAGGGCACCTATTGAAACAAGTCCAGCCCCAAAACTCATACCTAAGTATTCTAAGCCTTTTGCAACAGGTGCTGGATCATTTAGTAGTTTGTATGGTATAATACCTGTTAGGATAACAACAACAGCTATATATAAAATAGAGCTTACAGCTAGTGAGCCAATAATGCCAATGGGCATATCACGCGCTGGGTTTTTTGATTCTTCTGCAGCTGTAGAGACTGCATCAAAGCCTATATATGCAAAAAATATTATGGCAGCGCCAGTCATAATTCCATGCCAGCCATAGGGCATAAATGGATGCCAATTAACGGGTTTTATATGCCACACAGCAACTGCTATAAAAAATAAAATCACGGAAACTTTAAAAATAACAGCTATGTTATTAAAGGTTGCACTTTCTCTAATGCCTAAGTATACAAGCCATGTAAGCAACAATATTATACCCATAGCGGGTAGATTAATAATGCCCCCAGCTGCTGCAAACGAAGAATTCGCAAATTGTGCTGGAACATTGATACCCAGTGAGTGCAACAATGCGGTAAAGTAGCCAGACCACCCAAGTGCAATAGCAGGTAGTGCAAATGCGTATTCTAATATCAAATCCCACCCTATTACCCATGCAACAATTTCACCTAACGCTAAATAGCTGTAGCTGTATGTTGAGCCAGAGATTGGAAAGCTTGATGCAAACTCTGCATAAGACAAGGCGGTAAAAGCACTTGCAAGGCCAGCAATCACAAAAGATACAATAAGTGCAGGTCCTGCGTATTTTGCTGCTGCAACGCCAGTTATTACAAAAATACCAGTGCCAATGATACCACCTATACCAAGCAATATTAGGTCAAACCAACTAAGCGCTTTCTTTAATGAATGTGGTTGGCCTTCTCTTGTGTCATCTTCGATCATTTCTACTGTTTTTTTCCTAAACAACTCCATAATACCCCCAAAAAAATTTACCAACTCGCGATTAGTTTATATAGTTTCTCTTAATTGTCAAATGACTTTATTTAAACAAATTTATAAGTTTATATAATAAATGAGAAGTAGTTTAGGTAAGCTAAATGGTAGCGGGGGGAGGATTTGAACCTCCGACCTCCGGGTTATGAGCCCGACGAGCTACCGGACTGCTCTACCCCGCGTCAACAATTTTTAATTATAACCACTTTTTCTAAAAAGTCAAATTATAAAAAGTGCTAAAGTTTGGGCAACCCTTTTAAAGAAGTTGCCCAATTTATTTAATAGGGGGTTTCAAGCTAATCTGAAGATAGTCCCATGCCAAGTGCATTGTATATGTTAATTACATCTTCTCTAACAAGCAGGTTTTGGTTTATGAGGTTGTATTGAGCATTGAGCAAATTTATCTTGTAGTTTAGGTATGTTATATAATCTACAGTACCTGCTTCGTATTGAGCTTTATAGATGTCAAAGAGATTTTTGGCAGATTGGTAGTTTTTTTGATAGCTAAGAAGCGCTTCGTTGTCTTTTTTGTATGAGGCAAGGGCGCTGTCAACTTCTTTAAAGGCGTTTATCACGGTATTTCTGTAGTTTAATACCGCCTGCTCGTATTGGAGCTTTGAGCGCTCATAGATGCTTGTGTTCTTTTTGTAGTTAAATATAGGTGCTAGGATATTTAACCCAAAGCTCCAGACGTTGCTTGCATTTTCTATGAAGTTTGAAAGGTTTGTAGATGCATAACCGTAATTAGCGGTTAGGTTAAACACTGGAAAGAAGTTTGCAAGCGCCTGTTTTTGGGCGTAGGCGTAAGAAAGCACATTGTACATGGCTTCTTTTACATCTGGCCTTTGTGTTAAAACTGTGGAAGGTACTTGAGGAGGTATTAGCTCTGCGTAGTTTTGCAAATCAAAATTATTGCTTGATGGCTTAATGGAAAAATCTTCTGGGTATTTACCTAAATAGTAGGCAAGTGTGTTTTGTGTAATTTGCTTTTGCTTTATAAGGTTGTTTAGGACTGTTTTTATGTTTTCAACTTGCGTTTTTGCATCTTCTATCGGCTCTATATTGATAAGGCCACTTTTGTATTTATCTTCGTTTAGTTTTAATATTTCTTCTGCTGATTTAAGCTGATTGGTGAAGTTTTCTATGGATAGATTAAGTGCGGCAAGCTGAAAGTAGGTTTGAGCTACATTGCTAAGCAGTGTAAGCTTTACTACATTGGCATCTGCTTGTGAGAGATTTACATTGGCTTTTGCTTGGTTTACGCTGTTTTGTATCTGGTGCCATACATCAAGCTCATATGAAGCAGATAGCCCAGCCTGGTGAAGGTTGTATATTTTGTTTGAGCTATTTAGCGCAGAAGGGCTTTGGTTTAAAGAAGGCTTATTGCGTGTTGATGAGTATGTGGCATTTATTGTTGGCAAAAGGGCTGATTGGTTTTGGCCTACATATGTTTGTGCAATCTGAATATTTTTTAGTGCAATTTTGTAGTTTAGGTTGTTTTCTAAAGCTGTTTTAACCACATTATTAAGCGTTTTGTCTTTAAAGTTTTCCCACCAGTTTTGACTTAGTGTAGAGTTGGTTGAGTTTATTGTGTATTTAAACTCAGAAGGTATCTGCACTTTAACATTCTTTGGCGAAGTGTACAAAGCGCACGATGATAAAAAACCAGCTAAAGTTAAAGCTAAAATTGCCTTGTATCTCATTTCTTTTCTCCTATATACACATCTACAAGCATCCCAGGATAAATGGTCACATCTTTTGGCACTCTAAACTTAAACACTATAGGCAGTACTCTTACATCTACTTGTTCTGTTCTTTGGTTTGATAGCTCTATCTTTGGTGTGGTGTATGGCTGAAGGCTTACAAACTCAAGCGGGATTTTCTTATCTGTACCTCTTATAAACGCAACTGCTTTGATGTCTTGTGGCTTTGGCAGTCTTGGTACTAAGATCTCATCTACATAACATCTAACTTCCATTTCTTTTTCAATATTGCCCATTACAACAACGGGTCCGTAGCCTTGAGTGTATGTGCCGTATGAGCCAGAAGGTGACACATAGCTTCCAACAGCTGTAGCCACTTTTAACACGACGCCGTTAACTGGGGCCTTAACTGTGTATTTATCAAGCAGCGCTTTATTTGCAAGGTAGGACTTTAGGGCTGCTTCATACTGGCTTTGCGCATTTTGTATGTCATATATCCAGGCACCGGCTTTTGTTAGTTCATATTGTTTTAGGGCTACCTGGTAATTTTCTTTGGCTGTTTTATATGCGTCTTTTGTGGTCTCGTACGTGCTTTTGCTTATAGAGTTTGGGTTTATTCTATGGGCTTTTTCTACTATCTCCCACTGGTCTTTTGCTGATTTTAACTGGGCTGTAGCGTAGTTAAGCTGGGCTTTTGAAACTTCAAGCGTTTCTTTTCGGGGCTCTGCTTTTAGTTCATTTAAGTAAGCAAGGGCCGCTTTCATCTGATAGTAAGCTTGTTGTGTAGTATTTTTTTGCTGGGTATCGTCTATTTTAAAAAGAGGAGTGCCTTTTGTTACGCTTTGACCGTCTTTTACAAAAATCTCAGTAACTCTGCCTGATACATCAGGAAAGATATTTATATTTTCGCCGTTTGTCTGGTAGCTTTCAATAATGCCTGTGGCGTATATACCAGCTTCATATGGGTTTTTTTCTACATGAACGGGGGGCAGAGCGCTTGTGCGCTTATTGTAGATGTAGGCGCTAACAAGGCCAATTAGTATGCCAACGCTTGCTATTAAAAATATAATTTTAGTTTTCATTGTGCCTCCAATTTAGTAATCGTCTTTTGTTCATCAAGATGATTTCCATTGTCTGTTGTCTGTTTCAACTTGCCGTCTTCCATATGAAGAATACGGTTTGCAAACTCAAATATCCTCGAGTCATGCGTAACTATTATTATGGTGCGCTCCTGTGTTAGCAAGTGCTCTTTGACAAATGCTATAATCTGCTTGCCTGTTTCGCCATCAAGCGATGCGGTAGGCTCATCAAAAATCAATATATCGGGCTTGGATACAACCGCTCTTGCTATTGCCACACGCTGCTGTTCGCCGCCTGAGAGTTTATATACGGGTAAATCTACTTTTGAGCTAAGACCCATAACTTCAAGGTAGTACTTTGCTTCTTTTAGGGATTTATCCCAATTTTGTCTTTTTAAAAAAAGTGGTATGCTTACATTTTCTGCGGTTGTGAGCTTTGGAAATAAATGATAGTCTTGAAAGACAAAACCTATGTGGTTTAATCGAAAGTCTGCAAGGTCATCATCTTTCATCTGCCATATATTTTTATCTTTTACTGTTACTGTGCCTTCGTTTGGGCGCAAAATTCCAGAGATTATGCTCAACAGCGTAGTTTTGCCAGAGCCAGATGGACCTACGATGTATAAGACTTCTCCATAATAGGCTGTGAGGTTTACACCTTTTAGTGCGTATGTTTTGTTTTCATCAGCACCAAAGTACTTAACTATATTTTTAGCTTCCAATATTGATTTCATATTAACCCCTAAACACATCAAAAGGCTCTATTTTAAGAACCTTTCTTATGCCTATGTAGCTTGAAAAGCCAGCTATTAGAACTACCATTAAAAAGGCAATAAGCATGTTCTGGTAAGTCACAATTGCTGCATAGTTTGGTATCCTTGCTTTAGAAATAGCTATCATTAAAGATGAAATCATAATGCCAAAGCCGTATCCTATAAAACTTGTGAATGAGGCTTGAAACAAAATCATAGCCATAAGCTCGTACTTTTTGGCGCCTATTGCCTTTAGGGCGCCAAACTTTTCTAAGTTTTCAAGCACAAAGGCATAAAATGTCTGCCCTGCAATAGATAGACCTACAATAAAGCTAATAAAAGTCATTATCATGATGTTTGTGCCCATACCTGTTTTATACTTGTAGAAGTTCTCTATTGTTTTTTCAAACTGCTTTTGCGTAAGGGCTTTATAGCCTAATTTCTTAACTTGTTCTTGAATGTATGGAATATCTGCATTGCTTTTTGGGTTTAGCAGGATGTAGGACATAGAATACCTAGTCTGTGGCAAGTCTTGTGTAGCTCTTGTGTATGTGGTGTAGAGCGTAGGCGTGCCAAAAAGACCTCCGCTTGCTGGCTTTGCAAGCGCTACAATTACCGCCCTGTGGTCGTTAATGCTTAAAACTGAGCCAATGCCGGGTGAGCCTAGCTTTCTATAATCTGAATCCACAACGCCTATAAAGGCATCAGAATTGTAAATCTTGTTTAAGTCTCCTTTTATGATAGGCGGTCTACCAAACAGTGTGGTATCATCCAAACCAATAATGTTAGCGCCCTGGTATCTACCATCTGGGAGTTTTACAAGGCCAGAGCCAAAGTAAATAGGCACAGCCATAGCTACACCTTTTATACTTCTTACATAATCAAGCACATAGTCTGGCAGTGGTATAGAGCTTCTGTCGTTGTCCACAGATGGGTCCATAACCCACATCTTTGCACCGATGTTTATAACATTTGATGTGGATTTTCTCATAATACCTGCAAACATAGAAGTCATCTGATTCATTAAAAACACAGCAAACGTTACACCTAAAATGAGTGTAAAGAATTTGCCTCTATCGTTTGCAAGAAGCTTAAGGGCAATTTTTAGCAGGCCTTTCACTTGAGCCTCTTTCTAGGTTTATTATCTAGTTTAGCGAACAGAAGTTTAAATTTGTAAACTAAACAAAAACGAGTTTGATTCATAATGTACACTCAATACCTAAATTTTTCATTTTGATATTAGGGTGCAATTGTAAATTGCATATAAACAAATTGTAAATCAATTGTAAACAAAAATAATAATTAAGATGTTTTGTCTGAATCGACATTTTCATGCGCACACTCCGTTCATAAAAACATTGTATGCAACATTTGATAACTCTTCTGTGTTGCTTTGTGTGTTTTTTAAAGCAAGCATAACATTAATGCCAATAAGTAACTGAAGCATCATTTGTTCGTTGAATGGTTTGAAAATTTTCTTTTCTTTGCCTTTTTTTAAGACATCAATCAGTATATTTGATAGAGGATCAAAGTATTTATCTTTTAATGATTTAACCTGTTCAAAATTTGTTGCACTTTCTTTTAGCATTAGATATGAAATGTATTTGCCTCTTTTCTTTATCACATCTATGTGTATTTTAATAAATTCTTTCAAAAACTCTCTTTCATCGTCAGTTTGTATTTTGTTAACATTTTCTAAAAACTCATCCATATTTGCAGATAAGACGCTCTCATACAATGCTTTTTTGCTTCCAAAATAGTAGCTAATCATTGCGCTGTTTGCTTTTGCTTCTTTGGCTATTCTTCTAATAGAGGTTTCCTGGTAGCCATACTGAGCAAATAATTCACTTGCTTTTTCTAGAATTTTTTCTTTAGTGCTCATAAAACTCCTACTTCATTAATCAATCGTATAATTAATACTATATGTTGCTAAAAAAGTCAATAAAATTATTATACTTGAAGCTTAAATTTTTTTATTTGCTTATAAATAGGGGCACTTGATTGCAGAATGCTCTCATAAAGGGAAAACTCTTCTACTCTAAAATTTAGGTCATTATTTTGGATAAAGAAGTTTGTTAATTCTAAAAGCTCTTTTGCTTTTTGGGGCGCAATATTTTTTAGTCTTGCAAGTGTTATATGGCAGATGTGATGTTCTTTTGTAAAAAGCTCATCAATGCAAGATGCTATATTTTCAAATTCTGCATTGTGATTTTGGCCTACCCACAGTATTCTTGGATCCTTGAGATTTTTAAAAACGCCGCTATCTTTTAAATCAATTTCAAATGATTTGTTTTTTAATGCAATTTTGTTTAAAAAGTTTTCAATATGAATGATATTATCGCTTTTAAGTTCTCCTAAGAATTTCAAAGTAATGTGTAAATTTTCTATTTTTGTAAATTTTATATTGTTATTTTTTAATTGTAGTTGTTCTATTAATGAGCCGATAGTTTTTTTTATGCTGTTTGGCAGATCTATTGCAACAAATACTCTCATAAATTTTTCGATAAAATAAACTCTCTTAAAAACAGCATTGCAAAAGCAGCTACTTTCTGTCTAACAATCATGTAGCTTCCACTAAATTCTCTGATGCTAAAATTGTAACTATTGTCTTTATAATATGCAAAAAATAAAAATTTATCGAACTTGGCGTTATTGATTATAATAATAACAAAATCAGCGTTACTTAAAGTTAATGAGAAACTAGATAGTTCTTTTGCAAAAGTCTCACTGAAATTTCCAAATCTTTTTTTATAATTTTCATCAATCCCAAAAAAATACTCTAGGGTTTTATCATTAAGACTTTCAATACACAGTGCTATGTGTTTTCTAAAACTTTCTATTGACATTAGTTTTGATGCAAATAAAGCACCACTTGATAAATCGATAATAGATATTTTTACCGGTTTATCTACAATAACACTGTATAAGGCTGCATGGCAGCTTAAAGTATCGTATGCAAAGATTTTTGTTTTGTCAAAATTTATTTCTGCAAGTTCTTGTTTGCTTAGTTCAACTACCGAATAAACTTCATCTGCAAAAATTGTATTTTGAGTGTTTAAGTTGCCTTCAAAAATGCCAATAGTGTATTTTTGAGTATTGAATAGCTTTTTTAAGCTTTCAAAATTAAAACTTTCTTTTAATTCTTCTGGTAAAAATACTATGGGTTTATTGTAAACAAAGCTAGCAAATACGCCTTCTGATAGTTTTTCGAAACCAGATGCCACAATATAAGCTTCGTCTTTGAATACACTTGGACGCTCAAAACTAACAAGCATAATTTTTTGCAATTTATGCCACAATCTTTTTGGGTAAACAATAAACAAACCATTTGTGCTTTGGAATGCAAATTCTATAGCTTTGCGCATTTCATTAAAATCATCCCCACAAGATACCACAAGAGGCTTTAAACCTGAAACAGAAATGATTTTGTCCACATAAAAATCTAAAGAATATGGTATATCTAAAAATACAACCGCATAACTCATTTGAATATGATATATAGTAAAATACCAGCCATTATACCACCTACTAAATCATCGAGCATAATACCAAGTCCTCCACCTATGCGCTCTAAAAGATTAAGCGGTGGAATTTTTGATATATCAATGATTCTAAAAAACAAAAAACCTAAAGCTACAGCCCAAAAAGAGTAATTCACAAAGGCTAGAGTTACAAGCATACCTACTACTTCATCAATAATTACAAAAGAAGGGTCTTTTATATTGTATGCACTTTCTACAATTTCGCTAGCGATAGTACCAACTACAAACAAACAAGCCACAGTCAGTAAATAAATACTAAGCGGGGCTTCTTTTAAAAACATATAAATTAAAATCCCAAACAAAGACCCTATTGTGCCAGGTGCGTATGCTGTATAGCCTACCCCAAAGACAGTGGCTATAATATCTGAAATTTTTTGTATGTCATCTTCAAATTTCATATTTCATAATGTAGAGTCTAAAAATTCAATTAACTTATCTATATGCTCTTTTTCTACAATTAAAGGTGGTTCAAACCTCAAAGTATCGCTTCCTGCTTTGCCAATTAATATTTTATTTTCTAAAGCTTTATTAACGATTTCTTCGCAAGGCTTATCGATTGATATACCTACTATTAGACCTATACCTTTTACAGACTTGATAGAAGCTTTTTTCTCTTTTAAAATCAATAGTTGTTTGATAAAGTAATCGCCTACTTCTTTTACATGGGATAAAATATTATTGTTAAAGATAAAATTTAAAACTTCACTTCCTACTTTAGTTGCAAGTGGGTTGCCGCCAAATGTGGAGCCGTGAGACCCTGGCGTAAAGAGAGCTGCTACATGCTCTTTTGCTAGCATAGCACCAATTGGCATACCTGCAGCTAGTCCTTTTGCCATTGTTATGATATCTGGTGTACAATCGTAGAGCTCATAAGCAAAGAACTTTGAAGTTCTTCCCATACCGCTTTGAATTTCATCGTCAATTATAAGACAATCGTTTTTTTGGCAGTAGTTTACTACTTCTTTTACAAATTCTTTTTGTGCTTGATTTATGCCACCTTCTCCCTGTATAAACTCTATCATAACAGCGCAGACATCTTCATTAATTTTGCTGTAAAAATCATCTATGTCATTGTATTTTGCATATATAAAGCCCGGTGTTAAAGGCTCAAAACCCTCTTGGTACTTTTTTTGACCTGTTGCGGAAAGTGTTGTAATGGTTCTTCCATGAAATGAATGCTCAAATGTCAGTATGGTTTTTCTATTTTTTCCATACAAACGGGCAAGTTTAATAGCTGATTCATTTGCTTCTGCACCTGAGTTGCAGAAAAATACTTTATCGGCACATGAGTGCTCAACTAGCATTTGTGCTAACTGGGCTTGCTCTTTTATGTAGTAGAGGTTTGATACGTGTATAAGTTTTTTTGATTGTTCGCATACTGTTTTTGTTACAATTTCATGCGAGTGACCTAGTATATTTACTGCAATGCCTGCTAAAAAATCTAAGTATGCATTAGAGTTTTCATCGTATAGGTACATACCTTTGCCGTATTCAAAGCAAACTTTTGCCCTGCGATAAGTGTTGGTTGTGTATTTATCTGATTGTTCAAAAACATCCATTTTATTGCCTCCTTGCTTGGATTAAATTTTTATAAATTTTAAATTTCATTTATAGCCTTTTCTATCAAAAGCTTGATATTTTCTATAGAGTAACTGCGCGCTTTTAAAAAAGCAGATTGACCCATTTGATTTAAATCTTTGTTTTGAATATCGCTTAAAGCTTGATAAAGGCTTGCTACATTAGGTTTGCATACAATCGCGCAAGCCTCATCAACCACTTCGGCTAAACAACCAACATCGGTTACGATTACCGGTTTGCCTGTTGCCATAAACTCTAAGCTAGTTCGTGCAATTATCTCTGAACCAATTGAGCTCACAACGCCTACATCAAAAGCACTTATAATATCTTCTACATCATTTCTGTATTTATTTTCTATAATAACGCGCTCTTGCAAATTTAGTTGTTTAATTTTTTGCATAATATCGTTTTTTTTCATTTCTGTTTCGTATATAAGCATAAAAAGTTTTGAATCAGATTTTAGGCTTGCAAAAGCCTCAAGCAACAATTGTATGCCTTTTACAGGTGATGTTCTGCCTATAAATCCATATACAAATGTATTAATATCAATGCCAAACTCTTTTCTTATCTTTAAAGCACCTTCTTTGCTGTAAGTAAATTTTTTTGTATCAATTGCACCGTTTATTACTTTATGTGGTATATTTATGTAATTTGCAAAATTTTTTGAGCTTATAAATGCATAGTCAATGCAGTGTCTGTTGAGTTTGGGTTTTCTATTTTCTCCAAAAATTCTAATTAGCTTAAAATTACTGTGTTTTTTTAGTAAGCATGAATAAAATGTTGCATCGCCTCTTATAGTAAAAACAAGTTGAGGATTTATATCTTTAAAATAGCTTCTTATTTGATTCAAATTTCTAAAAAAATTAATCGGATTTTTTGTGCGTAAATTTTTTATATAGTATTTATTGGTTGTTACAACTTTATCAATATAGCTATCTTGTTGGCATAAAAGCGATACTTCACAGTATTGGCTTAAAACTTCCAAAAAAACTTTACCTAGAAATGTTAAGGAACTATTCCATGTTTCATCTAGTATGATTGCTACATTCATCTTGTATTTTTTTCAAATTCGCCAGAAAAATTTTTCCTTCGTTTTAATTCTTCTAGAATCGCATCAAATGGTATCTGCCTATAGGCAAGCCCAACCAACAAATGATACAAACAATCGCTTGCTTCATATATAATGTGAGACGAATCATTTTCTTTTAATGCAAACAAGAATTCCAGTGTTTCTTCGTTTATTTTTTTTGCAATTTTTTCAACACCAGATGAAAATAGTTTAGCGGTGTATGAATTTTGTGGCATATCTTTTTTTCTTTGCAGTATTGTTTCGTATAATTCACTTAATACAGAGTTTTGTACATTGTAAATTGTCTCTTTGAAGTTTTCGCCAAGTTTGGGCTCTATTTCCATGATTTTGCCCCTAAAATACTCTCTAAAAAAGCAGCTTCTATGAAATGTGTGGCATGCGCATCCTACTTGTTCGACTTTATAAAGCACACAGTCTTCGTCACAATCAAATAATATTTGCTTTATCTTTTGGACATTGCCGCTTTCTTCTCCTTTTTTCCATAGTTGTTTGCGAGTTCTTGAATAGTAATGAGCGTATCCTGTAGAAACCGTTTTTTGCAAAGCTTCTTTGTTTGCATATGCAAACATCAGTACTTCTTTATTGTAAAAGTCTTGTGTAATAACTGGAACAAGTCCATTTTGATCAAACTTAATTATCTCAAAAATTTCCACTTTTTTATAATAGCTGAAAAATAGTTTCTTGTAAAGTGCCTTTTAAATTTTGACATAAAAGTTAGTAAACGCTAAAATGTCAAACATGGAGGTTAAAATGAAGGTAATTAGCACCATTGGTGAAACGCCATTAGTAGAGTTAAGTGCAAAATTTGATACAAATGCTAGGCTTTTTGCAAAACTTGAGACAAAAAACCCAACCTTTTCTGTAAAAGATAGAGCGGCGTATTTTATGATTAAAGATGCTATTGATAGCGGAAAACTAAAAAAGGGCATGCAGATAATTGAACCAACAAGCGGCAACACTGGTATTGCACTGTCTTTTTTAGGAAGTGTGCTGGGTTTTGGTGTAAATATTGTAATGCCAGAATCCGCAAGCCGTGAGCGCTTGTCTATTATGAAAGCTTTTGGCGCAAAAGTTATTTTAACAAGCGCTAAATTGGGTATGAAGGGCTCAATTGACAAGGCTTTAGAAATTTTAAAAAGCTCTGATAATTTTTTTATGCCAGATCAGTTCAATAACCCATCAAACCCTAAGGCTCATGAGCTAACTACAGGTCCAGAGATATTTAACGCCTTTGGCGCTATTGATGTTTTTGTAAGTGGTGTAGGCACAGGTGGGACTATAACTGGGGTCTCGCGATTTCTCAAAAAAGTTAAAAAAGACTGTATTAGTGTAGCTGTTGAGCCAAAGAATAGTCCAAGTATTAGTTCTTATTTAAAAAATATTGACTACATAGCAAAACCACATTCAATCGAAGGCATTGGGGCAGGTTTTGTTCCAAAGAATTTGGATTTGAGTGTAATTGATAGGGTTGAGCTAGTAGAAGATGATGAAGCAAGAGAATTTGCTATAGCTTTATCTCAAAAAGAAGGAATTTTAGCGGGTATCTCAAGTGGGGCAAATTTTGCAGTAGCTTGCAAGTTGGCAAAAATGAAAGAGTTTAAAGACAAAAATATAGTTTTTATTGTGTGTGATAGTTTAACGCGTTATTTAAGCACTTTTACTACCCGCCTTTGATTGCTTGTCCCATTTTAAATATTGGCAGGTACATTGCTATAACAAGCGTTCCTACTATGACGCCTAAAAATACTATTATTATAGGTTCTAGCATTGTTGTTAGGTTTTTAACGCTGTTGTCTACTTCTTCTTCATAATATTGGGATACTTTAACAAGCATGTCTTCTAACTTTCCAGTTTCTTCACCAACTGAAATCATTTGAGATACCATGTCGGGGAAAATCCCTGCTTTTGATATAGGCTCAGATAGATTAGAACCTTCTTTTACTGATTCTTTTACTTTGTTTAAAGAGTTTTCTATAACGAGGTTGCCAGAAGTTTTTGCACCAATATCTATGGCTTCAAGGATGCTTACACCGCCTGAGGTAAGCATTGATAAAATTGAAGAAAATCGCGCAATAGATGTTTTTAGTATAAGCGTGCCAAGCAAAGGAAGCTTAAGCAAGACAGAGTCTATATATGTTCTAAATTTGATACTTTTCTTTTTTGCAATAACAAAAGCGCCAATAATAATAGCAAGAATTAGAAGTATAATTACTATATAGTCTCTTAAAAAATTACTTACACCAATCACCATGCGAGTTAGTAATGGTAATTGCATACCGCTGTCTGCATACATTTTGCTAAATGTAGGTATGACAAATGTTAATATTAAAGCAATAACAGCTACAGCCACTATACTAACCATAGTAGGGTAAATCAAAGCGCCTTTGAGCTTGCGTTTAAGTTCTAAATCTTTTTCCATAGTAATCACAAGTCTTTGGAGCACAACATCCAAGTTGCCGCTTGCTTCACCTGATTCAACCATATTTATATATAAATCAGAAAATATATCTTTGTGTTCTTTTAGGGCATTAGAAAAAGAAGAGCCTGATTCGACATTATCTTTAATATCTCTAATTATTTTTTTTAATTTGGGGTGTTTAATTTGTTCAATAAGAATGTTAAATGCTGAAACTATAGGTATGCCTGCGTTTAACATTATAGAGAGTTGTTTTGTCATAATCATAATATCTTTTGGTTTTACCTTGTTTAAAAAATCCAGCTCAATCGGTGGAGCCGATTGTTTTATTGATAAAACATTGATATTTTGCTTTTTTAACTTTATTATAGCGTCTTCTTTGCTGTCTGCTATCACTTCGCCTTTTCGCTTAACATTATTTATGGTGCCTTTCCATCTAAAGTACGCCATTTTAACCTCTCATGTTAATTTTTATTCTATCCATCATGTTTTTAAGTTCATCTTTGTTTAAAGAAGCATTTAGTGCTTCATTGTAAGAAATCAAACCTTTTGAGTAAAGTTCAAATAATGATTGGTTAAATATCTTCATACCCGTTTTATCCTGGCCTATTTGCATTGTTGAGTAAATCTGTGGTATTTTGTTTTCTCTAATTAGGTTTCTTATTGCAGAATTTGGTATTAAGATTTCTACTGCTACAACCCTGCCTGAGTTGTCTTTTTTCTTTAATAGGCTTTGCGTTACTATGCCTTGAAGCGTTGTAGAAAGCTGAACTCTAATTTGTTCTTGTTGTGATGCAGGAAACACATCTACGATTCTTGTAATAGTTTCTGCGGCAGAGTTCGTATGAAGTGTAGCAAATACTAAATGGCCAGTTTCAGCTACGGTCAAAGCGGCTGCTATTGTTTCTGCATCTCTCATTTCGCCAATTAGTATAACATCTGGGTCTTGGCGCATGATGTGTTTTAAGCCTTGTGCAAAACTTGACGCATCTGTGCCGATTTCTCTTTGATTGACAAGCGCTTTATCGTGTTTGTAAGTAAACTCAATAGGGTCTTCGAGCGTAATAATATGCACGGGCCTAGATTTATTAATTAAATTTAACAGTGCAGCAAGCGTGGTGGATTTACCAGATCCTGTGGGGCCAGTAATCAAAACTAAGCCTTTTGGTAGATTTGCAAATTCTTTTACTATCGGTGGGAGGCCTAAAATGTTAAAATCTGGTATTTCTTGAGGTATTATTCTAAAAGCACCTGCAACCGAGCCTCTTTGCATAAATACATTTGCCCTAAATCGGGCTAGCTCTGGTACGCCAAATGAAAAATCAACATCAAAATTTTCTTCAAAGCGCTTTCTGTTTAGCTCGTTCATTACGCTATAACATAAATCCCTTGTGTCTGTAGGAGTAAGTGTATCGTATTCTAAATTCACAAGATCACCGTTCACCCTAGCCCGTGGGGGAGAGCCTACCGTTATGTGTAAATCACTTGCGTTAATTGAGCAAATATGCCTTAAAAGTTCAACCAAATCTTTTGGTTTCATATCCTACCTCACTTAATTTATAGCTACGCTTAAAACTTCTTCAAGCGTGGTTATGCCTTGCTTTACTTTTTGTAACCCATCTTGTTTTAGCGTAAGCATACCCTCTTTAAGCGCTTTTTGTCTGATTGTATTTTCATCTTTACTGTTTATTATCATTTCCTTATATCTTCGCTTATAGGTAATACTTCAAATATAGCCATCCTGCCTTTGTAGCCAGTATCTAAACAATGCGAGCAGCCTTTGCCATGATAAAGCTTTATGTCGTCTAACTCAGCTTCATTAAAACCTGCTTTTAATAAAATTTCCTTTGGTAAATTGATTGGCTGCTTACAGTGAGTGCATATTTTTCTGACCAATCTTTGCGCTAAAACTAACCTTAGAGAACTTGCAATCAAATACCTATCTATACCCATATCTATAAGCCTTGTAATTGCCGATACAGAATCGTTTGTATGCAAAGTGGATAAAACTAAATGGCCAGTAAGAGCAGCACGGATTGCAATTTCTGCAGTTTCGGTATCTCTTATTTCTCCAACCATAATTATATCTGGATCTTGCCTTAAAAATGAGCGCAAGGCACTGCTGAAAGTTAAACCAATATCTTCTTTTACCTGTACCTGATTTATGCCCTCAAGGTTGTATTCAACTGGGTCTTCAACGGACATAATGTTTCTGTCTTCTCTATTTAGCTCGTTTAATGCCGCATAAAGCGTTGTAGATTTTCCAGATCCTGTTGGACCTGTTACTATAACAACTCCGTTTGGCAAGTTTATTGCATCTCTAAAACGTTTTAAATCAGTTGGTCTCATATTAATGCTATCTAGTGAGATTTTAATGTTTTCCCTATCAAGTAGCCTCATTACAAGTTTTTCGCCAAAAACAGTGGGAACGGTTGAGACTCTCAAATCAATAATTTTACCAAGAGCCTTTATTCTGATTCTGCCATCTTGTGGAAGTCGCTTTTCTGCAATGTTGAGTTTTGCCATTATTTTGAAGCGTGTTATAAGGTTTGAGGCAATTGTTTTTGGCGGTGTATTGACAGTTTTTGCCTTGCCGTCAATTCTAAACCTAACTCGGAATTTATTTTCGTATGGCTCTAAGTGAATATCAGAGGCTCCTTCTTTGACTGCAGATTCAAGTATGCTGTTTGCAAGTTTTATAATAGGCGCATCGTCTATATTTGAAGTTTCATCAAAATCAAGACTTTCTATTTGTTCTACTGAGCTATCAAAATTATCAATATTATCTGTCACATTTTTGACAAGTACTTCTAATTCTTTACTTGTGCCGTAATATCTTATGAGATATTCGTTTATTTGACTTTCTTTAGCAAGGTAAATTGATATTTTCTTTCCCGTAAGGAACCTCAATTCATCGATTAGAAAAACATTTTCAGCGCTGCACAAAGCTACTTTTAAAGTATTGTTTTCTATCGAAAATGGAAATACACGGTGTTTTCGTGCAACTTCGCTGGGTATTGAATTTATAGCTTCTTTTTGAGGCTGTATTTTTGAAAGATCAATTGTTTCTATACCGTATTTTTTTGATAAAAAATCTAACAGTTCATCTTCGGTTATTAAATTGTCTTCTATTAGTATTTTGCCAAGCATTTCGCCCGTTTGAGCTTGTTTTTGTAAGGCTTTGTCAAGCTGTTCCTGCGTAATTTTGTTTTCATATAAAAGCATTGTGCCAAGCAATTGTCGGCTAGCGGTTGCCATTTATGACCTCAAATGCGTAATTTATGTCAAACTCTATGCCTGTCCAGATTTTAAACGCGTAATACGCTTGATAAACAAACATTGTATTACCATCGATACCCTTTATGCCAAGTGCCTTAGCCTGTTTGATAAGTGGGGAGTTATATACGATGTCAATTAACAGTGTATTTTTATTTAATAAATTTAAGTCTAGCACAGACTCATTGTCCGATAAGCTAACAGAGGTTGTATTAACAATAATTTCGTTCTTATACACATCTTTTTTTTCAATAATATTTAAAGTTAACAAATCGCCGAAGCGTTCTTTTAGTTTAAATGCATTCTTAAATGTCCTGTTGTAGATATTTAGCGTTTTAACACCTTTTTTGTAAAATGCGTAAATGCAAGCGCTTGATGCCCCACCTGAGCCTAAAATACATATATTTTTTGTACAATCTATATCTTTGATAGTTTCGAAAAAACCCAAATAGTCTGTATTGAAACCAAACAGCTCACCGTTTGAATTTTTTATAGTATTTATTGAGCCTATAATCTTTGATTCGTATTCTAGAGAATCTACAAACTGAACCGCTTCATTTTTAAATGGTAGTGTGATATTGACACCTTTAATGCCAAGACCTCTTATACCTTCTAGCGCTTGTTTTAGGTTATTAACTTCAAAAGCTAAATAAACTGCATCAATGTTGTATTTTGCAAACATATAATTATGAAGTTTAGGAGATAAACTATGTTTTATAGGTTTGCCAATAATTGCATATACATTAGTTTGGGCTCCAATCAATTTCAATGCTCCGTTGTGTATTTGTTAGAGTGAATTTTATCACAATGTCTGGTTTTATTTCAAGTAAATTCGGCCATTCTACAAAAAAAATTGCATTTTTTTCAAAGTACTCACAAATTCCCATACTTAAGAGTGATTCTTTTGCTTCAACCCTGTATAAATCCATATGTATAATTTTTTTATCATTCGATAAGTACTCGTTTACTATAGAAAATGATGGGCTGCCTCTAAAATCTTTTATACCTAAATAATACAAAACAAAACGCACAAATGTTGTTTTGCCACTGCCTAAATCCCCTTGTAAAAAAATTATCATTCGATTATTATCTTTTATGTTTTGCGCAAACTCTTTTGCTATTTTTTTTGTTTGAGATAAGGTTTTTGCCGAGTAGATCATTCTTTGTGATAAGGTAAATGGTTTATGATTGTAAAACTTCTATATACACTTTCGCATATAGCCAACCTTGCTATAGCGTGAGGCAATGTAAGCTTTGATAGAGAAAGGAAAAAATTTGTTTTAAACGCTTCTTTTTCTATGCCAAATGCACCACCAACTACAAACACAAGAGGTTTGTTAATTGTTTCTATAAGCTTTGCAAACTCAAAAGAATTTAATTGCTTCCCATTCTCATCAAGCACAAACACAAAGTCTTCTGGTTTAATCTTTTTTTGTATTGCAAGTGCTTCGGTTTTTGGCGTTGAAGGTTTTATATATATGGTTTCAACATCACAAAAAACTCTCATGCGTTTTATATATTCAAGGCAAAACTTATCAATCTCAAACTTTTTACCAACAAAAATAAACTTTACTTGCATTTAAAAGTGTCGATAGGCATATCTTTCCACAAGTACTCTAGATCAATATCTTTTCTTTTTGATTCGCTAAATAGGTGTACAATAATAGATCCTGCATCTATAAGCATCCAGTCGCCTTTATCATCACTTTCAATGTGGTTAATGGCGTTTAATTTGTCAATTTCATCAATGCAGGCTAGCGATTGATTCAAAGAGTTACTTGTGCCGATAATAAAATAATCAAATAACACCTGAACTTTTCTCATATCAATAATTTTGATATTTTCAATCTTTTTTTCGCACAGAATATTTAAAATTTCATTCATTTAAATAAAACCCCTTTTCTAAAATCATTTTTTCTACATTGTATGGGACAAAATATCTAATGGTTTTGCGTTCCTTAACGCGTCTGCGAATCTGACTTGACGATATATCAATCTTTCTGTAGTAAATATAAGCGCTTAATTCTCTTGGTGGGTATTTTGCCATTTTTCTTGCTTCTATAAATTTTAACCAATTATACTTTAATTTTATTTGTTCTATGCTGTATTTTGGTCTTGTTATTATAATAAAAGTAATTTTGTTTAATAATTCTTTGTAGTTTTTCCATGTGTCAATATCCAAAAATGCGTCTGCTCCAATGCAGTAAAATAACTCGTTGTCTTTGTATTGTTTTTTAAGCAAATCTATCGTATCAACAGTATAGCTTATTTCTGTTGAATTGATTTCTATGTCGCTTACCTCAAAACCTTCGAGTCCAGATATGCTTAAAGCTACCATATCGTATCTATCTTTTGCGCTTAAGGCGAGGTTTTTTTTGTGAGGTGGAACACCTGTTGGGATAAACACAAATTTATCAATAAAAAAATACTCTTTTATTTCAATTGCACTTATTAAATGGCCAATATGTATGGGATTAAATGTGCCGCCAAAAAAAGCTATCCTCATTGCCTAACTTGACCATTCCCTCTAATTTTATACTTGTATGTTGTTAACTCTTCTAATGCCATAGGGCCTCTTGCATGTAGTTTTGAAGTACTAATGCCAATTTCGGCGCCAAAGCCAAATTCACCGCCATCGCTAAAACGCGTTGAGGCATTGACATAAACACAAGCTGCATCAACTTTATTTAAAAAATCTTCAGCATTTGTGTAGTTTTGTGTAACAATGGCTTCTGAGTGTTTTGAACCATACTGATTTATGTGTTCAATAGCTTCTTCTATATTGTTTACAATTTTGATGGATAAAATATAATCAAGGTATTCTGTTTGCCAGTCTTCTTGCGTTGCTTTTTTAATATTAGGTAGGATTTTTAGTGTTTCTTCACACCCTCTAAGCTCTACAATGTTTTCAAATTTTTTTGCCAAAAGTGGCAAATACGTTTTTGCAATATTTTTGTGAACGAGCAAAGTCTCTATTGCATTACAAACAGATGGTCTTTGAACTTTTGCGTTGTTTGCAATCTCAAGCGCCATATCGATATCTGCGCTTTCATCTATATACAAATGGCATAAACCCTTGTAGTGCTGTATTACAGGTACTGTGGCGTTTTTAGAGATGTGTGTAATTAGAGATTCTCCGCCTCTTGGTATTAACAAATCAATATATTGATCCATTTTGATAAGATAATCAATTGCTTGTCTATCTGTTTTGTCAATAAAAGTCAAAAAATCCGGGTTTATATCAAAAGACTCAAGTGTGTCTCTAATGAGTGTGCTTAAATATTTATTTGTATTAAACGCTTCTTTGCCACCCCTTAGTACGCAGGCATTTGAGCTTTTAAAGCAAAGGGCAAATGCGTCAACAGTTACATTAGGTCTTGCTTCGTATATTATACCAATTGTCCCTATAGGTACACGCACTTTCTCTATTTCAAGGTCATTTTTTAGTTTCCAGCCCTTTATAACTTCGCCTACAGGGCTTTTTAGGTTTTTTATTGTATTTAGCGATTCAACTATAGAATCTATTCTTTTTTCATTTAAAGTAAGCCTATCTACAAGGGCTTTTGATAAATTGCTTACCTCTATATCTTTGCGGTTTTCTGATATAATCTGGTTTTTATTTTTTTTAATATTGTCTGCGATTTTCTCTAAAACAGCATTGATGTTTTTTTCGCTTAATTGAATTTGTGAGGCTTTTTTGGCTTTTTTGCACAAATTTTCAATGTAGTCTAACATGATATTTCTCCTTTAATATCATTGTCTAAAATAATATTGTCTGTGCTTATAACATCATCTTGGGTTTTATAACCGAGGATTTTGCCAATTTCTTTTGAGTGAATACCTTTTATTTTTTCAATATCTGTTGAGTCATAATTTACAATACCTTTTGCTACACGTTGGCTATCAAGCATAATATCTACTACATTGCCTTTTGAAAAAACACCTTCAATAGTTTTTATACCTTTTGCCAATAACCCTTTGCGGCTTTTTATACTTTCAAATGCCCCGTAGTCAATGTAAATTTTACCCAAACTTATGCAGTTATTAATCCAATAAATTTTTGATTTAACATAGCCCTTTGGTAGAAAAATAGTTTTAGGGAAGGTTTTATCTAAAAATAAATTCTTTATTGGGTTTTTTCTTTTGCCATTAATTATAACAGCAGTCTTGCCGCCTTTTGATGCAATAAAAGCTGCCTTTACTTTACTTACAATACCACCTTCACCAAGCCTGCTTTTGCCCTTTAGGTTTTTTAGCCAAGCTTCCTCTTGTATAACAGTTTCTATAAGTTTACTGTCTTTGTGTAATTTTGGGTCTTTATTATAAACTCCATCTACATCCGTTAGTATAATGAGCAAATTTCCTTCTACAAGGTTTAAAATATGCGAAGAAAGGCTATCGTTGTCGCCAAACATTAGTTCCTTAATAGCAACAGAATCGTTTTCATTGACAATAGGTACTACTTTCAAACCAAAAAGCGCTTCAAATGTATTTTTTGCATTTAAAAAGCGTTTTCTACTCAAAATATCCTCAATGCTTATCAAAACTTGAGAGATATTGGTTGAAAATTGTGCAAACGCTTTTTCGTATATACTTATAAGGTAAGGTTGGCCAATGCTAGCTAAGGCTTGTTTTATGGGAATACTATCTGGTTTTTTCTTAATATTGAGTACCTTCATCCCGCAAGCTACAGCGCCGCTTGAAACAATAAGCACTTCTTTGTTTTGTTTGTGTAAATAGCTAACATCTTGAGCTATTTCGTTAATTTTATCTTTGTCTATATCGTTATTATTGGTAATTATTGCACTGCCTACTTTTATTACAATTCTGCTATATTTGTTTAAATCTAAATATTCTTGCTTATCCAATCAAGCAGCTCCTTGAGATTGGTTTTTTTTAGTGCGCTAATAAAGTAAACGTTGTATTGGCTAAATTGATCTTTGTAAGTTTCTGTATCAATCATATCAACAAGATCAATTTTATTTAAAGCAATTGCAAATTTTTTGCTTTGTAAGTTGAGCCCGTAAGATTTAAGCTCTTTTACTAAAATCTCAAAGTGTTCTTTTGGGTTGTCTGTAATATCTAAAATAAAGATTAAAATTTTGGTTCGCTCAATATGGCGCAAAAACCTTACGCCCATACCTTTGCCTTGACTTGCGCCTTCGATTAACCCAGGTATATCTGCTACCACAAACTCTTTATTATTGTGTGATACATAACCCAAATGTGGCGTAAGTGTTGTAAATGGGTAGTTAGCTACCTGTGGTGTTGCATTTGAGATAGCCCGCAGTAAACTTGATTTGCCAGCATTTGGAAAACCTACAAGACCAACATCAGCTATGAGTTTTAACTCTAAGATAATTTCTTGTGCTTGCGTTTTTTTGCCTTTTGTTGCGTATTTTGGTGTCTGGTTTGTGGAAGTCTTAAAGTGAGCGTTGCCTTTGCCGCCAAATCCGCCCAAACTTGCTATAAACTCTTTTTGATCTGCATCTAAATCAGCTAAAACATTGCCTTGATTGTCTTTTATTACTGTGCCTACAGGCACTTCTATTACAATATCTGAACCATTTTTGCCAGTTTTGTTATTTGAAGAGCCGTTTTGACCATTTTGAGCAATAAAGAGCTTTTGAAAGCGGAACTTTAATAGAGTGTTTTCGTGTTTTGTAGCTTTAAATACTACATTTCCACCTCTGCCGCCATCACCACCATCTGGTCCGCCTTTGGGAACAAATTTTTCCCTTCTAAAGCTTACACAACCATCGCCCCCATTTCCTGATTTTATGGTAATTTTGGCATAATCTATGAACATCTTATTAGGTTATTACGCTAATTATTTTTTTCCCTAATTTTTCGCCAAATTTGACTGTTCCACTTGAAAGGGCAAACAATGTGTAATCTTTGCCCAATTGGGTATTTAGTCCAGGATGAAAATGACTGCCTCTTTGTCTTACAATTATTTCACCTGCCTTTACAAACTGTCCATCTGATCTTTTAACGCCAAGCCTTTTGCCAATCGAATCTCTTCCGTTTTTGCTGCTGCCAAGGCCTTTTTTATGTGCCATATAATGCCCCCTTTTTGTTTTTTTGTTAAATTTAGGCTAAAATCTGTGTAATTTTTACTTGCGTAAAGTGTTGCCTGTGGCCAATCTTCTTTTGAAATCCTTTTCTTCTTTTAAACTTAAAAACAATGATTTTTTTTGCTTTGCCTTGAGCGATGACAGTAGCTTTTACTTTTGCATTTTCAACATAGGGATTTCCAATTTTGTCATCTACCATAATAACTTTATCAAACTCAATTTCAGCACCTTTTTCAGCATTTAGTTTCTCTACTCTTAAAATATCTCCTTCTTTAACAATATATTGTTTTGAACCAGTTTCGACTACTGCAAACATACACTGCCTCCTTTTAATGTCAACCTTTATTTTTACTAAATTTGCTAATTTTTGTCAATAAAATACTAGCTTATTAAATCTTTTACAAACTGTTTACCTTTTTGCGTAAGTTGATAGTAGGTGTGATTTCTATGTTTAACGATCTTTGTTTTAGTGTTTACTTGATATTTTGTAAGTCTTGAGCTAACTTTTTCTAGATACCCCAAAGAAAGTAGTTTTTTGTGTACCGCAAACGCTTCGCATAATTTTATATTTAATGCCCTAGCTAGAGATTTAGAATAATCACAACCTTTTTGTTTATGATATTTTAAAACTTTTATTTCTAAATCGTTTAGTTTACACACCTAATTTATCTGCAATTTTGCTTAAGCTTTTTATTAAAAAGTCAATATGTTCGTCTAAATCTACACCAAGCTCAACGGCGGAATTGTGTATGTCTTGTCTGTTAACGCTTCGTGCAAAAGCTTTATCTTTAAGCTTCTTTTTAACACTTTTTACAGACAGACTGGCAATTTTTTTATCTGGCATCACATAAGCACAAGCTAGAATAAATCCACTTAACTCATCTACAGCAAACAGCGTTTTAGCCATTAATGTGTCTTTCTCAACATTTGTGTAGCTTGCATGTGATAATATCGCTTTAATGATATCTTCTGGGTAGCCTTTTTGCCTTAAGATTTCCGCACCTTTGTATGGGTGATCCTGCATAGTTGGATATTTTTCATAATCAAAATCATGCAGAAGACCAACTATTCCCCACTTATTTTCATCTTCACCAAATTTTTGCGCATAAGACCTCATAGCTTGTTCTACAGCTAAAGCATGTTTTATTAATGATTCTGATTTTGTATATTCACAAAGCAAATTATAAGCTTCTTGTCTATTCACCAAAAACCTCCTTGATTTACAAATAGGGTTGAGATAAACTCAACCCTTGCACGAAAGTGCTAATCAATAGCCTTCTTCAATTTTTGTTTTGCCGTGGAATATTCTATACGAATATATTGTATAAATCAATACTAGAGGCATGCCTATAAGTGCTATAATGAGCATGGTTTCAAGTGTTAGTTGAGAAGATGCTGCGTTGTAAATATTAAGGCTATATGCAGGGTTTTTAGCAATTATCAGGTTAGGGAAAAGACTTAAATAAGCAGTTAGGATAATCATTGCAATCGATAGAGAGCTTGCTATTATAGCACAAAGTGCTTGGTTTCTTTGAATTCTAATAATTGATGCAAGCATAAATATAAGGGCAAGAAGCGGTATGGCAAACATTAATGGGTGGGCTAAATAATTATGGAATAAATTTTTGTGTAAAACATATGTTAAAAGTGTGCAAATTGCAAATAAAATAAGATAGCCACTCCAGTAGATTTTTGCCCAATTTTTGGCTTTTTGCTGAAACTCACCTTCTGTTTTTAAAAATAACCATACTGTTCCTTGATAAGACAACATAAAAAAAGCCAAAACGCCAACTAAAATTGAATATGGGTTTAAAAGATCAAAAAAAGTACCTATATAATTACCGCTTTTGTCTAAATTTAAACCAGATAATACATTACCTACAGCAACGCCAAAAAGCACTATAGCAACTATACTTGATATAGAAAATACCCAGTCAAATAATGTTTTTGTTGATTCAGATTCAAAGTGATTTCTAAGCTCTAGTGATACAGCCCTAAAGATAAGTGCAAATAAAAGCAAAATCATAGCTAAATAAAAACCGCTGAAAGCTGTGGCATATACCATTGGAAATGCAGCAAACAAAGCCCCTCCACCGGTTACTAGCCAAACCTCATTGCCATCCCATACAGGGGCAATGGAATTGCGTGCAATATCGCGCTCTTGAAATTTTGCAAATAGGTAAACTGAGCCTACACCCAAATCAAAGCCATCTAAAATAGCATATCCTATAATTAATATCCCAACTAGTAAAAACCATATTATATTGAGATCCATCTTAAGCCTCCTATTAGTCCATTTTAAATGATTTTACAGTATGTATAATTAAATACAAAAACACCCCGAACAAGACTGCATAAACTAGGGTAAATCCTATTAACGAAAGCCACACATCGCCAACAGGCAGCGGACTAAATGCATCTTTGGTTCTAAGCAAACCATAAACGGCCCAGGGTTGCCTGCCTACCTCTGTTGTAATCCAGCCAAGCTCGTTTGCAATGTATGGTAGTGGTATAAAAGCCCATAAAGCTGTTAAGAAAGGCTTCGTAGTATAAATTTTTTTCTTGTAGAGTAAATAAACACCCACTAAAAAAGTTAGTATAAATAATGTGCCTAAAGCTACCATTAAGTGGAAAGAATAAAATGTTAGCGTCATAGGAGGTAAATCATTTTTTGGAAATGAATCAATACCTTTTACAACAGCATTAAAATTATGGTCTGCAAGAAAGCTCAATGCACCAGGTATACCGATTTCTACAAGCATTTTATTCTGTGAGGGATCAGGTATCCCAAAAACTAACAATGGTGCTTTACTTTGCGTTTTAAAAAGACCTTCAAATGACGCCAACTTTTCTGGTTGGGTTTTTGCAACAACCCTTGCACTTTCATCACCAAACGGGAATAACTGTAAAATCGATACTATTACGCCAAAAACAACGGCTAATTTAAGCGATCTTTTTGCCAATTCTAGATTTTTTCCTTTGATTAAAAAATACGCGCTAACGCCAGCCATAAACATTGCGCCGGTAATAAAAGAAGCATCCACTGTATGCAAAAACATAGAAGGCATTGTGGGGTTAAAAACTGCTTCCCAGAAATTTGTTAACACTGCTCTGCCACCTTCTACTTTGTAGCCTGCTGGGGTTTGCTGCCAAGAGTTTGCAATTAATATCCAAAGGGCAGATAGTGTTGAGCCAAAAGCTACCATCAAAAAAGAAAAAAATCTCATAAACCTTGAGAGCCTGTTTTTACCAACTAAATACAAACCCAAAAATGTACTTTCTAAAAAAAATGCAAAAACACCTTCTGCCGCCAAAGGTGACCCAAAAATATCGCCTACAAACCTTGCATAATTTGACCAATTTGTACCAAATTCAAACTCCATTACAATTCCTGTGGCAACGCCGATAACAAAGTTAATAGCAAAGAGTTTTGCCCAAAAATCAGCCATTTTTCTGTAAATTTCATCATTGGTCTTAAAGTACATAAACTCTATAATTGCAATTAATACACCCAAACCTATAGTAAGCGGCGGGTAGATAAAGTGAAAACCCGCAGTTAGACCAAACTGTATCCTTGATAGCAACTCAACATCCATAAACCCTACCTCCTTAAATTTTAAAAATTATATCTTTTAATTTTAAGTCGTTTAAAGCTTTGTTTATGCAAAGTTCTAATTTTTGTAGATGGTAGGTGAACGAGCAATACGGGTTAAGCTCGCAAGCTTCTGGGTTATTCGTGCATAGATTTACATGTTTATATCCATCAAGGTCTTTCATTATATCAAGGACGCTTATTTTATCGGTCTTCAATTCTTTATTGAATTCAATATACCCACCTCTGCCTTGAGAGGATATGAGGTAGTTTTTTCTAACAAGCTTATTTACGATTTTGTGCGCAAATGGTTTTGGTATGTACAGTATTTTGCTAATTTCGTCAACTGTAGCTTTTTCTATGTTTGATAACAAACTTAAAATCCTTATAGAATAATCTATTTCTCTTGAAATAATATTCATATTTAAAATATATAAAATATTACTAAAAAAGTCAAGATTAAAATACAAAAAATAAGAAAATAATGTCATTAAAAGGTAATTAATTTTTATTGAAAGAGATGGTTGAGTATCAGTCAAAAAGCTTTCTTTATCTTTTGTCATTATGTTAATTTTTTGTGTGGTTTACAACAGATAAGTAATTTTTAAGGAGGCTAAAAGCCTCCTTAAGGTTTGACTAAAAAGAATTTCTATGATAAATAAATAGTTTATGGAAATAAAAAGCGTTATTAGCCTCACTAATCCTTATAAAATTCTTTATGTAAAGGATAAATTAAATTTTTTTGGTAAGTTTGCTGATATAAACTTTAATTTTCAAGATTGCAAGAATTTAGAACAAATAATTCCTCTCCTTCATGAAAAAACCATCGATTGTGCAATTATTGATAGTAAACATTGCGCAGATTTAGAATCTGAATTTTTAGACTGGTTTTTTGTAAATATGTACGAAAATTGTGACTTTGATGAGTTAATTTATAAAGAAAAGAGTCTTTCATTCAAGAATATAGGTGTATTAACAACCAATCAATGGATTTATTGTAAAAATCGCTTTTTAGATGCAGATATTGTTTTTATAAAAGAATTTAAAAATGTAAATGAATTACTAGAAAACTTTGATGCAGTTATGTTGCCGGGGTGTTTTGTTCATAAAACAGATGACAGATTTTTTAATGTAGAAAAAATTAAAATTATTGATTTACAAAAACCATTCTTTGAAGGCTCAAGTTGCGTGGTTTTTAGAAATAAAGATGAGCGTTTTCTTTTTTTGCGTCAATTTTTTATAAAGAGCGTTTATTTTATTGGCGCAGGCGTTGGTGATAAAAAATATGCTACACAAGAGGCAATCTACACAATAAAAAATTTAGAAGTATGTTTGTTCGATAACTTAATGGACCATTCTCTGCTAGATTTTTTACCAGACAACGCAATCTTAATAGATGTTGGCAAAAGGTGCGAACATCATAAACTCAATCAAGCTAAAATAACCGATTTAATAAGTAAATATGCTAGGATGGGTTTTAGGGTTGGGAGGCTAAAAGGAGGCGATCCATCGATTTTTGGCAGACTTGCAGAGGAAATTAAAGTATTAGAAGACCTAAAAATAAATTTTAATATTGTTCCAGGCATAAGCACCATAAATGCTTTAGCCGTAAAAAGTGGCATAATATTAACGCGCAGAGAAGTAAATAGAGGCTTTTGTGTCTTATCTGCTGTTAAACACAAAAAAGCGACTGCTGAATTTGACAAAAATGAACTTGTTAAACTACCATTGATATTTTTTATGGGTGTAAAAGTTGTGCACAAAATAAGCAGTTCGCTAATCAAAGAAGATTATCCACCTGACACAAAAGTGGCATTGATTTTTAGTATCGGAACAGATAGAGAGTTTGAAGTAAGAGGTACGCTATCTAATATAACAAGTAAAATCAACGATTTAAAAGATCGGCTATTTTTTGATAATCCTCCAGGCATTTTTATTGTAGGGGAAATATCTAATTTTTATTATAAGAAAAGTGGGTTATTGCAAGGAAGAAAAGTTTTGCTTATAAGTCCATTTGACGATGAATTGTATTTTAACTTTAAAGATGTTGGAGCAAATACACTTACCTATGATATAAACATTAAATATAATATCAATAAAGAAATGCTCGAAAAGATCATAAATTTTCAAGCTATTGCGGTCTCTAATATAAACATAGCTCAAGCTATCATTGAATCTTTATTCGAATACAAAATAGACATTAGAGCACTTCCTGCGCTTATAACGCAAAACAACGATGTTTGTAATTTTTTTGGGCATTATGGTTTGCAATGTATCAAAGATATTGAGAGTATAAACAGTACAAGCATATGTTATGTTTATGGGCACGATTTTTGTGTAGATTTGCCAAAAGTCTTAAGCAATAATAATAAGGTATTTAAAATAAAATTAGATGCTCGTATATATAAACAAAAAGAACTTCCATCTTTTGATGTTATTTACTTTAATAATATAGAGCAATTGTATGACTTTATAGAAATATACGGTGAAACAATCCTAAACGATAAGCTTGTTTTACTTCAAGACAAGGATGTTTCTGACCTAACTTTAAATCATCTTACCAATATTAGCGTATTTGACAGTACAAATTTTAAACTAAGTATCGCACATATATTATCATTTTTTAAATAAAGGATACTTAATTTTAATTGGTAATGTTAAAGTATCACTTATAATATTATTTTGTTATATAGAATTTTCATAAATTAAATATTTATAATAAAAAATTATATTATAATAATTTTTACTTATTAAGTAATATTTATGATTTTACTGTATTAAAAGCATAAAATAAGGAAAAATAAAAATTAACTTTTGCTTAGTATTTTGTATTGACTTTTTATCTATTAATATCTAAATTTGTATATAACATAATTATTCTTCTGAATTGATTATGTACTTTCAGAAGTACCTTTACTCTTTAAGGAGGTTTTAGATGGCAGGCACAAAACACAAAACGCCCCTTTTAGATGATCTAAAAGAGGGCAAATGGCCGAGTTTTGTTAAAGAGCTTGAGAGGGCTGCTCAAAAAAGCCCAAGG
>Ga0080003_1000132_pt1 | contig 52822 bp, 60 predicted proteins | sample JossMetagenome_FD_69206 | JGI IMG/M metagenome (GOLD analysis project Ga0080003, IMG submission 69206) | Hot spring microbial communities from Joseph's Coat, Yellowstone National Park, USA - JC2_E (SPADES assembly) (version 2) | ecosystem: Environmental > Aquatic > Thermal springs > Hot (42-90C)... | reverse complement strand
AACCTCGCCAAGCGCCTCCTCCAATTTTCCAGACTTATAAAGCGAAATTGCCTTATCGAAGTCGGGCACAAAGGCCGGAATTCATTTTGATGTTAATAAATATTTGGAAAACAATTCAACCCTAGTAGTCTCGTTGCTGTGTCTTTTCTTAGGTCGATTAAGTGTTGCTAGTGCAGCGTGGATTGCATGATAAAACGAACGGCAAACCTCGCCCTTTAGGGCGGGAGGAGGGCAGAATAAGTGAATGAATAATTTTTCAACAATAAGTTCTTTATTATGCTCAATTACTCATTATAGACCAACGAGGCCTAAAACTAGTTTATAGAGCGGATCAATTATGGCGTATTTATTCTCTTCCTTCCTAACTAATCTAGCATCTACCAATTTTTTCAGTGCATTGTTAAACACCGTATCTTCAATTTTAGTTTTACTCAAGCCCTCTGTAAGTTTCTTTAGGTCAGTCCAACCAATCTCTTCAACTAAGCTCAAGGCCTTTATTATTTGCCTCTGTGTTTCGCTAAGTTGTTTTAACTCTTCCTTAATTACGTTTTTAGCGATATCAAGGACTAATTCTTTAGCCTTTTCGTGGCTGTAACCTAAACTCCTAAAGTTTCCGTAATAAGTTAGCCAACCTTGAATTCCCCTATAAGCCTTTATGGCGTCATTAATCTCTTCATCCTTTATGTCAATACCGCACAACATAGAGCCTGCTTTTAGGAATTCCATGCTCTGCTTTTCACTGAAAGGCTTAACTTCTATCTCTACTATGGGCCTACCTTTAAAAGAACTGCCAACTTTTTTACCTTTTCCTTCTCCAGTTAATGTCTTGGATAGCCCTATCATTGATCCAGTAAAAGCAAACCTAACTTGAGAATTATTATAGGTAGTAGAAAGAAGCGATATAAACCACGGGGTAACAATGTTCTGCACTTCATCGATTAAGATTACCGCGTCTCCAAGTTTATTTAGGAGACTTTGTATTCCTTTTACTGGTTTCTTCTGTATTTCAACCTTTATGATTTTTAGATCAATTTCCACTTTCAACTGAGGAGAGTTCACTATTAACTCTCCTAGTTCTTTAAGGCTCTTAACTCCTGAAGCATCTACGTAAATCCCGTTAATTTCTTTGTTAACTATTTTCAGGATTGAAGTTTTTCCAGTCCTTTTAGGGCCTATTAATAATGGCCAGAATTTTCCCTCAATTAATTTTTCTACTTCATTAATTATTTCTTCATTGTCAAAGAAGTCCTCCCTGTTAGCCTTGGGATAAGGATCAAATAGTCTGCAGATAGCCATATTAGTAACTAATATGGCTATCTTTATAAAGTTTTTACGTTAAATTTCAGGGAGATTTATAATTAAGAATATTTATAAACGAAAAATTAACGTAATTTTTAATGTAAATAAAAGCATCATTAGTAACTAATATAGCAATAATTTACCTAATATCCATTAAACCTTATCCCTAATTTGCAGTACGGTTTAATTTCTAAGTTTATCGAAAATTAGAAATGGAAATCAAAAGTAGATTTGATGAACTACCCCGCCCTTAAGGGCGAGACTTCCCGATTCCCTGCACACCTTGCCCATCGTAGGGTGTTGTAGACCTCCGAGGCTAACCTCAATTAGGCCTTTAACGCCCTCAGCGTCTGTCGATCGGCGTACGCTCTAAACCTAAACCCCACGGTGGGCATTAACATGGTTCCTCGTTAGCTCATATTAAATATATGGGGCCATCCCCCGCCTCACGGGGTCTTCCGCCCCCTTAACCCGTTAAGATAAACATGTTGCAGACATCAATATGGGAATCTCTTTTCTTTCAATTAATTCGTGGATGAAACCCTAGGGGACTAGGGGTTGATGTTTCGTTTTTGATGTAATTGAAAGTAAAGGATCGGCCAATCTCATCTCTTCAGAACATGAGAAAGATCTAACAAATTGCCATATTGTATAAATTGCTAAATAGTTATGATAAATATTGTTAAAAATCAGCCAAATTATGCTATAAGCTAATATGAGTGAGAATACACGAAATCCCGCTCAGCCCACTCAAGTGAAATTAAGAAGGGCCTTAACCGCAATGGACTACTTCATGTTATCGATAACCGGCATGATAGGTTCCGCATGGTTATTCTCCGCGCTGGGCGCTGTGGGCGTCATGGGGCCGGCCGCACTGCTTTCCTGGATTATCGCAGGCGCGTTCTTCATCTTCATGGTATTCCCATTCGCTGAACTTGGAGGACTATTTCCATTTAGTGGATCGCTAGCGAGATATAATCACTATAGCCATGGGACACTGAGCAATTATTTATTGGCGTGGGCATATACCCTAGGCGCGGTTACTACGTTGTCCACCGAGGCCATAGCCATAGTTGAGTATGCCAGCGATTATATACCTCAATTCTGGAACTCAACCCTGGGCGTTTTGACCCCGCTCGGCATAGTTGTGGCCGGCGGTTTGATAATCTTTTTCTTCTTTATTCAGGTAATCGGCGTTAATGTTTATGGCTGGTTCAATAGAATCATAACTGCCTGGAAATTCCTGATACCCTCCTTAACCATTGTGCTCCTATTGGCTCTCTACCTTCATCCAAATAACATTATAGGCAAATTACCTGGTGGCTTTGCTCCATATGGTTATGCAGCGGTATTCACGGGAATGATAACTACAGGCATAGTTTATGCGTATGAGGGATTCAGGCAGGGACTGGAGTATGCCGGGGAGGGACGTAATCCACAGCGTGACGTGCCTCTAGGCACCATACTTGCCGTAGTGGTCACAATAATAATCTATGTCCTGCTCCAAATAGCATTCCTAGGTGCCATAAATTGGAGCGCTGCGGGCGTTGCAGTGGGTGATTGGAGCGCACTTGCATCGAGTAGTTGGGCGGCGCATCCATTTGCCAGCGAGGCCATGGCGACGGGAATACCGATATTGGTTGGATTAGCCGTTCTATTATTGGTGGATGCGGCCGTATCGCCCGCCGGCACTCTTGCCGTTTATCTCGGCACTAGCGGCAGGAACTTATATGGAATGGCGCGGGTCGGCTATATACCTAAATTCTTCTCCCAAATACATAAGAGGTTCCAGACCCCCTGGATAGCTTTATTGGTCACATCAATACTTGCACTAGTTTTCCTGGCCCCATTCCCCACATGGTACTCCATAATGTCGTACTCGGCGGTGGTCACGGTATATGGTTATCTAGAGGTTGGGGTCACCAATCACGCCTTGAGGAGACTGGCTCCAGACCTACGGAGGGCTTATAAGCCCGTGGCTTGGTACATATTTTATCCTCTTAGCTTCATAGTTGCCTCACTGCTGATCTATTGGTCATCTTGGACCTACGTTAACCCAATAATAATAAGCGCAATAATTGGTCTCCCCCTGCTCCTCCTAGGTCCCTATAGGTCAGTGCTCGGATTAAGCAAATCAGAGGCAATAACATTCAGCATAATTTATTGGATAGCCGCGGCAGGCATCATAAGTGCTTGGTACATGAATTGGCTTGCCTCATTGGGTTCAATAGAGTCATTTGCTATATATTGGGCATTAATCTCTGCAATACAAGTAATTGCATTTGCCTATCTCTGGCTAAGGACTAAGCATCCGGATATTAGGGGCGCCTCATGGATAGTGATTTATAATATAATTCTCGGCATCATCTCATATATGGGTTCCCTAGGTCCATTATCGACTCCAATAATACCATACCCATGGGACTACTTAACCTGGGCACTGCTAAGCTTAATAATATACTTAATAGCAATCAAAGTCGCATACCTAACAATTGATTTGAAGCAGGTCAAGGAGTCAGGACTACCCATTGAGTAAATGATTGAACCATTAATAACAAATAAATCAATAAGTTTTCCCTGGCCTCCAGTCCTGATAAGAACTACAAACCTCGCCTTTTAAGGCCTAGGTATTTCATGCCCTAGTGTTGAGGGGATTAATTAGCTTCCCTGATCAATCTCTAGGGGGCGGGGGTCGACTACCCACAATACCAAGGGAAGGAGTAGTACCTGTAAAGGGGCGTAACCCTCAAGGCCCCTGGGAACCCTCGCCCTCAAGGCGGGGAGGAGGTCAGAAGGTTCAGATAGATCCAGGAAAACCTGCTATCTTTAAAAGAAACTCTTCAGCATATTTATTATGGAGTTACGCTAACGCTACCCTTCAATTAGCTAAAAATTCTCAAGGATATTTAAGGGAAAAATTATTAAAAATTCTTACAGAAGCACTGTCTCTATCTCCTTTTGTTTCAGCGTATCTAGAGACCAATTATTTCTAGCGTCCAAATACTGGAAAGAATTTCCACTTATTCAATATATCCGCATAAAGGAAACTGGAAGGAAGCAGAAGTTTTCAAAAGAGCTTATGAGCTTAACTATCCATTAAGATCTAAAGGGAAAGGAGAGGAAAAGAGTTTTCTGATATCTCCTCAGAATCTAATACTAGAAGCAATTAAGGAGACAGGGGACGGAAGAGGCATCATAATAAGGCTTTATAACATAGAAAATAGCAGAGGAAAAGGAGAAATAGAATAATGGTATTCGCCTAAGAAAGTATCTTTAACCAATATCTTGGAAAACGAAAACAATAAGGAACTAGAGACTAACAATAACAAAATTCAGTAAATTATTAAGAATTATGAGATAATTTCTTTAAGATTAGAATAACTTTTTTCCACATAAAATCTCTCATATTTAGATTTGAAGAATTTTTCCATATACTGATCGTCAAAATATTTTATTTGTGATTCATGCTTCTTTATTGCTTCAAACTTTACATCCATAAATTCCTCAATGTTCACATAAATTGCCTTTTTCATGGAGATTTTCCATTCTAAGTACCTTAATGTTATTTTAAGATTTCGAGAAATCTTAGGTTCCCAATTTAAATATGATAACTGATCTGCTTGAATTCTTGCTTCATGTATAGCTTCCTTCATTATCTTTCCTGCAGCCCAATGGTCTGGATGTGCTTCAAAAGTTGAAGGATAAAAAACAACGTTTGGTGAGATGTTCTGGAGGATTGGAATAGCCTTCTTAACTGCATCAGAAATAAACTTACTTAGTTCTCCATCAGGATATTCTAAAAAATATGCCTTATTAGGATCTATACCAAGAACTTTCAATCCTTCCATAGCTTCTTTCTTTCTTATTAATGCTAATTTATCTCCTCTTTCTTCAGGATATGGCGAACCTAATCTTCCATCAGTAAAATAAATTATGTAAATATCATTATGTTTAGATAATTTAGCTAATGTTCCACCAGCATTATCACATTCATCGTCAGGATGGGCCGATACGTAAAGAATCTTCATTTTTTATCACTTAAATGTTCTAATGTATATTTATATGTGAAACTCCACAATGCTGCGCTTCCTGCATAATGATCCAAGAAAGGTTTATCTGGTTTACCGTCTTCTCCATGAATTATGGAAGGATGATTCCACGTTAAGCCTTGATTAACTAAATTATCCCATTCCTTTTTTGCTAGACTTAACCACTCTTTCTTACCTAAAGAGTAAGCTAAGGCTGATAGACTGAAAACAAGTCTGGGCCAAGATGAAGTTAATTGACTATCTATATCAACTGGACCTCCATCTTCTCTTGCCATATTGGGTGTACAATATTTTGAAGAATTCCCATTAACTCTATATATAGTATCTAAGGAAGAAATTATCTTATCTTTATCTGTTATATCTTCTATCCCAAGAATGAGGGACCACCACTCTCCGAATATCTGAGCTGCAAATGACGCATTATTGTGCTGAGGCTTTCCGGTCCATGCTATGAATTTTTTCCCATCAAATAGTCTATTAAAGGAATCCTTAGCTTTTTGAAGCAATAATCTCATTCTCTCGCTATTTTTTGAGTCTCCTAAAATTTGGGAAATTTCGATCATAGAGATTAAAGATGCTATATATAATGAAGAAGTATAACTAGAAATTCCCTCCATTGGCACACAATCATAGCCTGTATCACAAGATCCGTCTAGCTCTGGCAATTCATCATTGTCCTTATCCTGCTTTATTATCCACTCCATAGCTTTCAAGACTGTAGGATACATTTCCATAAGGAAATCCTTATCCTTAGTCCTTATGTAATATCTATAAACAAGAAGAATAAACGTCGTATTAGTATCCTTCCATTTAGGAGGAGCAGTAGTCCCATCTGAGGGAGAATCCAAAGAGTAAGTACCTAAATCATGTGGTACATATCCGTCTTCTCTTATGCTTAGAGAAATCATTTTAAGGAAGGACTTCTCTAGCTCTGGAAACATTAAAATTATAGGCAAAGATCCAGTCTCATAAACTACTCCACCTATTGTACCTAACATAGGACCTATCTCTGGAGCCTCATATATTGAAAATCTTCCTTTTTCGTCTAACCATGTGCTAGACGATAATATGTAGGTACTGTTTATCACGGCATCTTTTAGCCATTCTGGTAAACTTGGGTCAATAAGATTTTCCTGCCATTCAAAGGTTTTCTTCCTGAGAATATCGAAATTATCTATGAAATAATTAGCGACCTCTAGAGAACTCGAGAAGTAATTAGCATAATAATGTCTATAAGGATAGTAAACCCAAGGTTTATTAAAATACCAAGATAATACGAATTTTAATTCTTCTCCTTTATCATATCTGTTTGAGATTAATCCTGCTGGTAAATAATAAGACCCCTGAGATTCTCCATCATCTGAAGGATAATCCTTATCATTAAGTAAAGCGTCCCACGGTGCCTCATTTTCTATTAACCTATGAAGATTTAGAGTCTTTTCCAATCCTCTATTTACATGAAAATTATATTGCGTTATTATTTTACCAGGCGAAAGAGAAATTAAGGACATTTCTCCATTATATGGGTCGTATTCATTACTTCTCGAATTTTTTGTTCTTATCCCTCCCTTAACTCTCTCATTATATCTCCCTATTTTATTTATACCACAAATGTTAGAAATTGAAACTGCTATTGTTCCACTACTACTTCCTTTAACTTTAATCGAGATTCCTATAGCAGGTAATGAAGAGTCTAAAACGTCCGAAGGAATTATTGGCGAAAATGCCTCCATAACCGCATTAACTTTTCCACCGCTTATTCTTACAAAAGGGTATTTTCCTTCATACGTTAAGTTAGTAGCTAATTTATTTAAATTAAGAAATCTTAATTCTCTTTGAAGAAAAAAAGGTTCAGAATCATCAGGCTTTATGAATATATGAAATCCCAACATTTCCTTTATCGGAAATGTCCAATTATTTGCTACTGTTAAATTTACCATTTTGCCTTTATTATCAATCTCTATTTTACCCGCTCCTATTCCTCCTAGAGGAACTCCTGAGCCTATTCCCTGATCTGAAGTATAGATTACCATTTTATGGAAAATTATGTAAGAGAATTAATAAAGATTAACTATATATAATCTGAATCAAATTAACTATTTTAGTTATGTGTTTTTACGTTTAATTACCTAATAGAATCATATTTATTTCACTAAGTTCTACTTTTTGCTATGTTTTAGTTTTTCTATCAGGAAGAAATAATTGAAAAAGGGGATTTCCCCATTTTATGTTGAAGGAAATATATGATATCCTTTTCCCTTATAAGTTCATACACGTCACTAATGGAAAAATACCTAAGCTTAGCTGCTATGTTTGTTTACGGTGCTAAAAATGTTTATGTTATAGGTAATGGAATCAGTTTACATGCAGGATTGATTTCCTCATATTATTTCTCAGAAGTAGGAATAAACGTTAACGTAGTTAGCGCAGCAGAATTTCCCTATTATGCATTACAAAACATAGGTACTGGATCAGTAATAATAGCTATAAGTCAAAGCGGAGAAACTTCGGACGTAATAAGAAGTGTTAAAATGGCAAAGCAAAGGGGATTAGTTATCGTAGGAATTACTAATTCAGTAGGCTCTAGGATATCCTAGATTAGCGCCGATAGTATTGCCTTTATCGTGTGCATCCTATTCTCGGCCTCATCCCACACAACACTTCTTGGCGAGCCCACCACGTCATCCGTAACCTCATAGCCCCTGTGGGCTGGGAGGCAATGCATGAATATGGAGTTCTTCCCCGCCAGTTCCATTACGTGGGAATTGACTTGGTAAGGCTTAAACACTTTAAGTCTCTCCTCGGCCTCTTTCTCGAACCCCATGCTGACCCACACATCAGTGTAAACAACATCAACTCCCTTCACTCCCTCCTCCAAGTTATCGGTGATAATTATTGAGCCGCCGCTCTTCTTGGCGTCGTCCTCTGATGGCTCCAGGTACTTCTTGCTGGGCCAGTAACCCTTTGGGGACACTATCCTGACCTCCATGCCTAGCTTAGCCCCCATCTGCATCAGGCTATGCGACATATTATTATCGCCGTCCCCAACGAACGCCAGCTTAACGCCGCTTAACCTACCCAGCTTCTCCCAAATTGTTAAGGCATCGGCCAATACCTGAGTTGGGTGGCACTCATCGCTTAATGCGTTTATTATGGGTACATCCGCGTTCTCGGCCAACTTAATTAGGGAGGCGTGGCTATAGACTCGAGCCATGACTCCATCCACTAGCCTGGTCACTACCCTAGCGGTGTCCTCAATTGTCTCGCCCCTACCTAACTGAAGCTCCTGGGGATTGCTGTAAATCACCTTCATTCCTAATTGATTAGCGGCAACCTCCAGGCTTATCCTAGTCCTGGTGCTCGGCTTCTCGAATATGCCGAGGACGGTTTTTCCGAGGTGAGTCGGCACGTACCTCTCCCCAGCATAGAACCGCTCCTTGAGGTTCTTTGATAGGTTTAACAGGAACATGAATTCATCCCTGGAGTAATCAACCCATGAGAGCAGGTCTCGACCCTTTAGCTTCACTTATTATCGCCGAAAACCTCGCCTAGGGCTGAGCTTAATAGTTTTACTAGCCTAGCGTCCGCCAAGGCCCCGCCTAGGGAGTCCCTATACGTCTCCAATGCATTTATGTCGCTCCAGTACTTATTCCTGTACTGCTTATCGTACCTGAGGACAAAGTAGCCCTCGTAACCAATCATTGCGAGCAGTTTAATTATCATTAGGTAATCCATATCTCCTCCCCCCATCAATGGGAACCCGCCGTGGCCATTCTGGATATTATGCGCGAACATGAATTTAATGGAGGATTGATTAAGCAATATGAATTTGGCGAGCGACTTCATGGAGCCAAGCGATGGAATGGAGAACGCTATCTTAATTGGATGAGGAAAAGCAGCGGGGGGAGAATAATTCGCGGGATCCCTAAGGAACCAAGCAATAGATACGCCGTAATTGGCAGCCACATCCAATGCATACATCATTAAATCGCTTCTGCTCGGCATCGATAATATGATTGAATCCACATCCAGGTAATTCACCAAATCAAATAACCTATCTATTCCCCTCCCATTGCCCGGCATGGGAAGCCAAGCAGCCGCAATATCCCCCACATCCTCCGGGTAAACCAGGGGAAGCATGAGGCCCCACCTCTCCCTAACGATGCGCCTAAGGTCAAGCACGATCTCCGCCCTCAACCTATCCTCGCCCGGCTCCTGGTAAACAGCGAAAATCACGTGAAGCCATCCCGACTCCCCCTTAATAATCCTATGGCAATGGGGAGTCCGGTGGGCAGCCGCCTAATGTGTCCCACCATCACTCGCCCCACTATAGGCATTCATGCACCCCCTTAAAACGCTTTACACTATCATTATGTAAAGCCACAATATTGAAGAACGGCTATTCCCCCCTTAAAATTAATGCTGCCCGGACTCACTGAGTGCAGGTTATGTCCCCGATTAGTTGCTTACAGGGAGAACGTGAAGCCCTTGCCTAGGTTCAGCGGTGAAGAGTATTGGAGGAAACCCGTTCCTCCCTGGGGTGAGGCTGGGGGAGTCATGATTATTGGATTAGCGCCTGCGGCTCATGGTGGGAATAGGACCGGGAGAATGTTCACAGGCGACCGCAGCGCGCAGTTCCTGTTTCGGGCTCTTCATGATGCTGGCCTCGCAAGTAATCCCTTCAGCGTGTCCAGGAACGACGGTACGAGGCTCAGGTGTGCGTATGTTACTTCAGCGGTTAAATGCGTGCCTCCAGGCAATAAGCCGCTCGCATCTGAGGTAAGTAATTGCCTACGCTGGTTAAGCATTGAATTCGAGATGATTAAGCCGAGGTCTGTGGTGGCATTGGGCGCCATCGCGACTAACTCCATTTCTAGGGTAATGGGGGTTAGGGTTAGGTTTAGGCACGGCGATTCTCTTGTGGTTAATGGCGTCAAATTATTCATGAGTTACCATCCAAGTCCACGAAACACCAATACTGGTAGACTTAAGTTGAGCGATTTAGTGGATATATTGATTCAGGCAAGGAAGTGGGCCGGTTGCTTAGAGAAGAATTAAGCAGGTTTTTAAATGATTAATAACCGAAGCGATTAAATGAGCATCCTAGCCACCACAGTGCCTGGATTAGAGGACTATGTCGTGAAGGAGGCTGAGAAGAGGAGGGGATCCAGTATTGGCCATAGTTATGAGAAAATGAGCGGTAGGGTAATTCTTGAATTGGGCGCATCATCCATGGCGGCCGCCAAATCTTTTTTGGCCACCATGAGGACAATAGAGAACGCGTACTACCTGCTTCACAGGGGGAAAGTGGGGCCTAGGTTGAGTGATCTAGCCACCGCGATAAGTGGCGTGGACTTAAGTGAATTAATGGGGATTGTGACTCCAGAGACGAGCATAGCGATTGAGGCGTTGAGGACCGGCAATCATGAGTACACCAGCACCATTGTGGCAAGTCATGTGGGCGACGCGGTCATTTCATTTCTTGAGGAGAGGGGGGTGAGGCCATTAGTTAATTTATCTAATCCAGACGTGGTTATTGGGGTTCACGTGATGGGCGATCAATTACTGCTTGGGGTGAGGTTGACTAGGTCAACCATGAGGGATAGGGATTATAGGGTTGCCTCTCATCCAGCATCGCTTAATCCGGTGATCGCATTCGCCATGATCATGATGGCGGATCCCGGGGATGGGGAAACCATTTGCGACTTGACTTGTGGGGGAGGCACTATTCCCGCCGAGGCAATGCATTACTGGGCTCGAGTTAGAGCCATATGCATAGATATCAATTTGAATTACTGCCTAATGGCGAGGGATAACTTGAATTCCGCGGGCAGTGACTTCGATGTGGTTTCAGGTGATTCAACAATGGGATTCATGCGATCGCTTTCCTGTGATCACGTAATATTTAATCCGCCCTATGGAATCAGAATGAGGACTATGACCCCCATAAGGACGTTCTATAATGAATTGATCGCCGCCGCCATCGATTCGGCAAGGAGGAGCGTGGTTATGATAACGGCTAGGCGAGGCTTGGTGGCTGGCTTAAGGGATTTAGATGTCGCTGAGCGTCGCATTGAGCAGGGCGGAATGTACTCCAGCATATTCGTGATTAGGAAAAAGAAGTGAGGGGAATTACGTTGCCTTTGGCACGAATGACCTCGTATCAGCGTTTGGAAATAACTTATTCACTATGTTGCGGGGAGCCTTATATACCTTGACCGCTATTTCCCTTATCAATTTATCCGATGGCGCGCACTTAGTTAAACCCAGTCTGACGCAGTAGGCATACTTCTCTATCTTCTTATCGTTTAGGTTAGTTATGAGTCCCAACGCTATTTTCTCCGCTATCCGGGTGGCCACATAGAACCTAACGTAATTTATTAATCTCTCCGATAATTGTGGAAACACGTCGAGAAATACTCCATACATCTTGACGAAATCGGTCTCAGGCATGAAGCCCATTATGCTTCCAGTATATATTAACCTATAAGCCCTAAACACCCTCTCCTCAAGTGATTCCCCCATTGCTTCCACATCTATTTTTTCACGTATTGAGTCCCTTAACTCATTGCTTAGATTGAAATCGGCCCTCCTTAATTGGTTATACACGTCATCCCCTATTATCTCTATTTGAAATAGGCTGGAGTATTGCTTTATGGATTCATCATCGACGAGGGCTAACCCATACTTCCCAACCACATAGATAGTCGCTATCTCCTTATCATATATGCGTATCTTGGATAAGCCCCTGAATGGCTCTACCCCCTTCTCCTTGTATATGGTCACCAAGAGGTTCTCCAGTTCAGGCCTAGTGGAGACCTCTCCCCTTAGGATCCTATCCCAGGCATCCAGGGAAGCCTCTATCCTGTCCTTATATAACTGCCTTGAATCACTCATTAAAGGCGCCTCCGCGTTTCTCCGCTATTCTTCCTTTTAAACTTTAACTGGGGCATTAACGCCCTTTAGAATAGGAGACCCGTGGGGGCAGTAACTTGGTGCTAGTACTTCTTGATTACCATTGCGGTCAGCGTTCGCTCCACGCCGTCTATGGCATGTATCCGCTTTATTATGTCCTCCAGGGACTCTATGTTCTCTATCTCCATTGATGCAATTATGTCGTAGGGACCCGTCACAGTATATGTGGATTTAATTCCAGGTATCGATCTTATTTGCTCCGTTACTTGAAATGCCTTGCCCACCTTAGTCTGGACAAGTATAAATATCTCAAACATGGTATAGTGTAGGAATCAGTATTATTAAATTTAGCGATTCAAATCGAAATGTCCTCACGCCTCTTCGGGCTCCTCGTACCACTTAATGCGCTCCCCAATCAATGATCTGAGCCTCCACTTAATGCTCTTCGGCGATGATTCCATTTTAGATGTAATGATGGAGACCCTCTCCTCTATGCCATCTATCCCAATGCCACGCACGTAATCAAGTACCTTTCCCAAATTAATCAGAGACGTCTTATAGAGACCCCAATCACTCGACGTCAACTCAATTATCCTCTTGATTGAGATGGTTTCACGCGAATCGGTCTCCCCCAAATTCAGCTTAAGCAGTAATGCGGCTATATCCTTCAAGTCCTTCTCTGTGATCGCCCATATCTGCAGCTTAGTCATCAATAAATCACTTGGAGGCACGGTTGGGGAGTAGAGCCCCAATCTCTTCCCGAGGGGTAATACATGGCTCTCCCTGAAAATGTCTAGGAATACATCTATCTTTACCTTGAGCTCCCCATCAATGAATCTGAGCCGGGATTGCCCATGAAGCGCATTGAATCTCTTATCGGGCTCCGCGAAGCCCGTCATTAACTTAATTATCCTCGATGATTCCTTACCATAACCGATTAAGTCAATATCATTAGGCACTCGCTCCAACTTGGGGTGAGTGGGGTAGGACAATATGGCTACAGCATTGCCGCCCAATAACCTCAACGTGATGCCCAATGAATTGGCTGCATTAATTATCTCTAGGCTCCTCTGTACTATATTCATCTTTAACCCTTGGTCGGCAAGTAATTCATCATCTTCCCATCATCTATTTGAATTAGAATGCCGCGGAGAACCCCAAAATTATACTCGCTCCCAGCATTGAGAACAGGTACCCTGGATTCCCTGGATGCCACGTAATCAACGCCGCCCGATTCATGTATATGCCCATGGAGTCCAATGATCGGCGCATACGTCTCCAGTATTTTCCTGACAGCCATGCTGCCCACATGCATCATATCCACCTCTCCCCCTCGTATTATTGGACGCATATCGCTGGTTAAGCGGGGAGCTAAATCTATTGATGTATCGATTGGAGGCACGTGAACCGCCACAATTGTTCTTCGAGCATCATCAACGCCATTCATCAATTTATCCAGTGATTGCCACAACTCATCCTCACTCATTTCCCTCGGCGTGTTCCACGGCGTCTTATTGGAGTAACCCAGGCCAATTATTGAGTAATCGCCAATATTAGTAACCTCCCCCTCTATTGGGATCAATACATCGGATCTATGCTTGTTTAACACATCAATCGTCTCCGGGTAATCATCATTCCCCGGCATTATGTATAGCTTCGCGCCTGCCCTGCGGAACCTCTCCTCAATGATGTTGAGGGACTTATCAAGCTCCTTAATGGCGATATCCTTGAATAGCCGCTCCATATATGAGTAATCCTCTCTGATTTTCTCGTACTCATCCATGCTCGTCATGAATGGGTACTGGCCGGCATTTCTGATCCTCTTTATTGCATCATCTATGTTCCTCTTCTTTATCTTCTCGCCGTTGGCCTCATAATGATCGCCCATATCTATTATTGGGACCAATGCCTTGCCCAGGAGGTCCCCGGCGAATATCACGTCCTTCACGCCATAGAATTGCGGTGCGTTAGATAACTTCATATATGCTGCGTTAGAGCCATGTAGATCCGACACGAGGAGGAGCTTGAGCTTGCCCACGCCATTACATTGATTTGGACATTTATAAAGTTATTTCTAAACACCGGGCCGCATCGAAGATATATTTAAATAATTATTTAAATAATTAGTTCAAGCACGTAAATCAAAGAATCAACATTTATTAATCAAATCAATCCATGTCCAGCAATGAAATTCCAAGTAACTAGGAGAATCAATGCACCTGATGAAGAGTTATGGAGAATAATCAGTGACGTGGAGGGCATACCCAAGTACTGGCATGGAACCAAGAAACTCAGGGTTACCGGTAAGGCTGAAAACACGATCTATGCCGACGTGCAATTCGCGTTTCCAGGCCCATTTAATAAGGGCAAAGTGAGAATCATGATCAATGAGGCCGATAAGGAAGTGATCATGGAGTACTTGAGCGGTCCATTCACTGGAGCGCATAGGATAAAGGTAAGCAAGGGGGAAGTGATCAGTGATTGGGACATAGAGTTCAAGCCCCTCTTTAAATTAATCGAGTCATGGAACGAGAACCACTTCAAACAGGGAACCGAGCACGCATTAGAGAGAATAGAGCAGGAAGCAGTGGGCAGCCAAGCCAAGCGGAATCAATAAAACTAACGATACGCCTCAACCCCTCAAGGCGGAAGGGGGACCGAGTCATCTCGGGATTATCCAACCCTCCTTAGCCTTATCATTCCACTCAACGCTGAGCGGCAAGGCGTAGCCATAAACTATTGCGCCCTTCCAAACACTGTACTGGGGATCCTTAACCATCCTTATATTAAGCCTATTCAGCAGGTCAGGCACCTTATCGCCTATCATTATCCTAACCTTATCCACGCTATTAACCGCCACATCACTGAGGGCGGGAGGCGCCCTCCAATTAAACGCGCCCCCGCTTAGAATTATGTTGCTCACTATCTTATCCTGAACCTCGACGGGGGTTTTCCTGACGCTGCTTATGATGGCGTCAGCCATATTCATTTCCCCATAAAAAACCATGTCCCCCATGGTGACGTCCTCAATGGAGAAGCGTCCTTGTTGAACATAGCTCTTGAACTCGTCATGCGTCGGGTCAAATAAGACCTCCCCTATCAGGAAACGGGTCCAAGCTGATTCGCTTAATTCAACAGTGACCAATGGATTGACCTTAATCTTTATTGAGAACCTCTTCGGATCCTCCCGCGCGCTCCTTATGGCTGTCCCCAAGTCCTTAGGCACTAATCCAGCCTCTCGCTTAACCATCTCAACCACGTACTCATCCTTGGCCAAGTCACTATAGCCCGCGTCCTTGAGTATCTCTCTCGTAATTGCATTAGTCTCGGCGCCTCCCCTATTTAATGCCACTATTCCATCCCTTATGGGGCCATAACTTATTGGAACGACTTGAATATTGCCGTGACCGGCCTCCACAACCATGCATGTAACCGCCTTCTCCGATATGGCTACAGCGAAGGGCTGATCAATGGCAGTCAATGCACGTATCATCTTGCCTTGATACTCCTGATTTATCTCCATGTGGATATCGATGAACCTCTCCCTCATGTAGTCCGGGGAAAGAGCGGATAACGACATGACGACGAGGAAGCCCCTGAAGTCCCCGCTATTAACTGCTTGTTCATAGAAACTTGATAATCCAAATCGGGTTAATTCCTTCACCACTCGCCAGGAATCCTCATCTTCCTTCTTTATTATGCCATCATGAAGCGGGTACCTTAAGTTCCTCATCATATCCCGCGTGGAGCTGAGGTACCGCGATACATCGTCCCCAACCACTATGCCCCTCTTCACCACCTCCGGCGGTATGAGCATTTTCACGCTTTCCGGGAGGTCCCTAAGTATGAGCCCACGGCTCTGAATTATGCGGGGAGCCTCGCCTAAACTTATTGGGCCGTACTTAAAGTAACCCGTGCCGAAGTCTTCTCCATATGTATATTTCAATTTATACCTCAACTCCTCCTCCATTGAACCACAAGCCCCAGCCTAGATGCGGACTTATAAAGATATAGGAACTTACTTCCAAACCCTCCGCCGCCCATCTTCTCCCCGCCCATGAAGGGGCTTGTAGACCCTTATCGAAGATAAAAATAATCTGACCTCCTCCCCGCCCTAAAGGGCGAGGCTTTCCGTTTGTTCTGTAAGCCATGGGGCACTTATCAGCATGGCATTTAAATGAACGGAGTACCTTAGCAATAACCCGGCGTAGCTTGGTAGCTGAAGTAAACAAATACTATATATATTATCAACATCACTATGAAGGCGGCTAATACATAATCCCCAACGGAGCCCCGCCTCTTATAATCAATTATCGCATACGCGCCCACGGCCATCATAGCCATTGTTACTAGAACCAAGCCCACATAAGATGAAGTGCATTGGCTCTGAACAAGTGAAGTGGGGTAACCGGTTGGGGTCACCAATTGCCAGAAGCCATATATGAAAATGGATAAAGCAATTATCAATATGAAGGCAAGCACGAGCCCTCCACGAGACACATCTATGCTGCTCATCGAAACGCTTGAACAGCATTAGCTTTAAAGTTATTCTTTGCTTGCCCCACAATAAACAGCTCCCATAGAGTAAACTACCCCGGCCCTTATGGAGAGGGTCTCTGGAGAGAATTGAGCTCGCCCCTTTGGGGAGGCCAGTTAATCGGATCAATATTAGTGAGGCCAATAACTGTAGGGAATGGATCCGCTGCAATTCAATGGAGCAACGCTATCCAATGCCTCCACTGTGAGCGGGGGAGGAAGGCCCTCGAAGCTCAGGAAATCCCGATGGGGGATTCCCCATGGGAATTAGGCGTTCACCGATTAATTATCTCCACGCGGAGCTTCTTTATCATGTCATCCAATAATGTTAAGATTAAACCTACCTGTTGCTCCTTGGATACTATTGTCAATATATTGTTTTCATCTATCTTAGCCACAACGATGAGGCCCGGGGAGCTATATACTATTGAGTAATCGAAGTTGCCCTTGAAGAAGAGCTTAGAGGCATTCTCTGAAACTATGGCTAATGGAGCCGAAACCGCCGACACCTTATCGGGATCAACTTGCTCCATGCTGACATACTCCTTTATTAAACCATCAGTGGTGGATAAATATATGCCTAAAATGCCTGGCGACCCTATTACTCCCTGCTGCAAAATGTCCCTAACGGCCATGATAGAGATAAAAACGTGAAAAGTTATAAATATTTCCTTTAAAAACAGCACTAATCCGGCCTCAGAATTGATGGCTAATGATTGGAAACCTATAATGGGCGAAAACCTTTATATTGATGACCATAATGTAGAGCATGATGATTGAACCACCATTTGAGTACGCTGATCACACTGCGGATATAATGATAATAGCAAGGGGGAAAAGCCTGGGCGAGGCATTCAAGAACGCGGCTCTTGGCGTTCTTAACCTAATGTATGATACCTCCAAGGTAAGGACCGCGTACTCGCATAGAGTGGAATTGAGTGGAATTGACCTAGAGCAATTATTATTTAATTGGATAGATGAAGTAATTTACCAATTCGATGGGGCAAAAATGGCAATAGGCAATGATATCGATATCGACGTTGATGAGAGAACCATTAGCTTAAAGGCCGAATTTAAGGGGGAGAACTATGACCCGGCAAAGCATGGATTCAGGGGAACAATAGTTAAGGCAATCACGTATCACTTAATGAAGATAGAGAAGGATAATGAATATAGGATACAATTCGTTGTGGATATCTAGCCCCTCTTCCCGCATTGCGGGGCAAGGCTTGTAGTTCTTCAATCCCATTTAATTGAGGAGACAACTTTAGAATGCCGCCATTAATTAAGGCTTCACTGAGGCCGTCACCACGTGGGCAGCGGGGCTTTCCTTTCATTAAATCGCCTAGCGGAACCAACATGTCTCTAAAATCATTATCTATTTAACTACGAGGACCGGTATCCGTGCTTCGCTGACTAGCCTCGAGGAGACGCTGCCAAGGAATAATCGCTTTAGGGTGGATAATCCCCTGCTGCCTGACACCAATAAGTCGGCCTTCACCTTATCGACGAACTCCAATATGCTGGTGGCAGGATCACCCTCCAATACTTGCCCCTCGGTCTCTAGGCCAGCGGCTCTTTTGCGTGCCTCCTCAATATCATCCTTAGCCTTCTGATATAATTGATCCAGCACCGTCTGAGGAACAGGACTAACGCCTAGCCCTATTAAGGCGGCTGGATCCACGACCTCAATTATGTAGAGGCGCGAACCATATTTCTTGGCAATGTCTATAGCCATATCAAGCGCCCTCTTCGAGTGGGGCGAACCATCATAAGCCACCACTATTTTCTGGAACATAAGTAATTAACCTCTATCTATTATTTAAGCATTCCCGAGAAAACGGAAAATGATAAAACGAATAACAAACCTCGTCCTTTAGGGGGTAAAAGCTTGAAAAGGAGGATTATTTCCCTTTAATGTCCTCCCCCGGTCAATTCTTGGAGAATGGGGAGCGGGAACCGACTTCCCCCGCAATACCGGAGGAGGATCCGCGAATGCGGGGCACCGAGTAGCGCCCATAAAGGGCCGTAACCCCCAAGACCTCGGGGAACCCTCGCCCTCAAGGCGGGGAGGAGGCCAGCCATCTACATTCCCCCGCTTTTAGAGATCACTGCACTAAAAGGCATCCTTTTAGTTAATGAGGAATCCGGAAACCAAGGCGCCTCATCAGGGAAATTAGACCAACCACTCGCCTATATACCCTATGCCCTTCTCCATTCTTGAACTCTTCTTCTTAAAGCCGGCGTAACTCATCATGCTCTCCAATTCATCCAGGGTGGGGTACTTATTAGCCCCCAGCAGCATCTGTACAAGCATGTATAGATAAGCGAAGCCGTTCTCCTCAAGGGGCTGCACCACTATAAGCGAGCCTCCGGGCCTCACTAATTCATGTAATTGCCCGAACTCGAATAGATTTGTTGATAACCAGTTAAATGACATGAAGAGGATACCGGCATCGAATTTGCCTCTAAAGTCATTCACATAATCATCGAGGGGGCCCTCCGTGAACTTTATTCTATCAGCAACTGATTGAGCTAGCCTACCGATCAGGACTCGGCTAGATTCCAGCGAGGAGGGGAACCTATCATAGACTAGCGCTTCCTCTAGAAGGGGGGCATTAGTCACTATGGCGGCTGCGCCGAAGCCATCATCGAATGACGCCACAAGTAAGCGGCGAAACCTCTTTACATCCAATGATTTGGCTACTTCATTCTTTAGGCCTATCACTGCCTTAATCCTGTTGAAGCCGGCATGTATTAATTCCAGCACTGTCTGATTAATCTTGTTCTCAATGAAGTCGACTCCCTGCTTAACTATGAGGGCATTATATAGTTGGCCCACCTCCTTGGCGAGGGGGCTATTCGGTAAGGATTCATCGAAGTCCTTAATTGTATATAACTTATCTAGTATATTTATTCTCTGGGCTATGCTTATGAGGGACCTAACGTAAAGCGCTGTCTTGTTCTCCTCGGATAACCTTATTGCGCCCGCTATTGTGTATCTACTCTCTATTGTTCGTAGGAGGAGCGTCATGTAGTACCTATCCATTGAGTTGATCTCATTTAATGCGCTCAATAATCCCTGGTCCTTCACAATGGATTGACCGGTCGAGGAAAAGATCTTGAAGAAGGACAACACGCATCACCTTGTTACCTTATCGGTTATTATGCCGAGAACCACTAGCTTCGCTAGAAGCGATTCCAGTTCCGGCGTGGGCTTCGCCTTGCCTTCAAGCACTTCCCGTATAGATCGTAGGTAATCCTCACCCAATACATCCATAACTATCTTCTCATCGGCCAGCTTCCGCTCACTCCAATTGAAACTAATTGTTCCAGCCTTTAACGCTGGGCCGGGCCCCGTTACTAGGAGAGTGGTTGATGCTCGCCTAACCATTCCATACCTATCCACGTATGCGAGAAGAACGTGATCCCCACATGGTATGGCTATTTGGGCTAATCCACCTTTAGAGGCCTCCTCCAATATTGATGGATTCAGGGTTAATGTATGCTCCTTTCCACACCTTGGGCACTTAACGCTTATCTCGGGCTGCATTGAAATTTATATATAGAATACGTTAATAAGGTTTTGCCACTAAGTTGCTGTATTTATTAGCCATCCTAACTATCTCCCCAAGCAGGTTCGCCACTTCCCGTTGATCCATATTTATGAGGGAAGTCCTGAAAACCGCTATTGGATCCATTATCGTGGGCAACGTAGATATAACTATGTCGGGATCAACCAGCTCTATATCCATCTTATTAACCACCAGGAACTTCGGTTTATGCGATATACCCATGTCGATCATCTTGGAGTACCAATAAGTCAGATTGGAGAACGTGGCCATGTCCGAGGCATCGGCAAACATTATTATGACATCCACGTCAAAATTAAGTTTACTAATGCTCTCAAACAATTCCTTTTGTCCGGGAAAATCATAAACCACGACATCGGTGCCATCCACATTCAACCTATAGACCTCTAATTTAGTGGTAGCTCCATCGGATTCCCCGAGACCCATTGCTCTACGTATAAATGTGGTTTTACCAACACCGCCATCGCCAAGCAACGCAATCCTCACGAATGAGGACAAGCATAACCAATTAATAAATTTTTATTATTGCAAATAATTATAGGAGGCACTAATAAACAAAGCAAGTCCATTAATTGACATTAGATAAATATGAAAAAGGCCTTTTAGCTTTGGTTCACCGCCATAGGAGGAGCGGGGCTAGTCTTTTCAATTATCAAGTGGAATTAATCCTCAATTGATGGCTCCGCGGAAATTCGATGCTCAGCAACCTCTTTATTGTTGGTTTCAATGCCTCCAGGTCCACTATTGTGCGGGAATCATTGAACCCATGCTCAGTAACCTCGAATTCATCGTTATCCAGCCTCCTAATTTCCAGCCACCTATCCCCCTTAAAACTTTCAATCCTTAATACGGAGCCCACGCCCATCCTCAAGCACCTCCCAATCACTAATTTATCGGCGGAGCGCGCCGATATCCACGGCATGTTATTCAATGCATGACATTTTTAATAAAAATATCCTTATAATGGGGGAGGGGGCAAATGATAAAACGAATAACAAACCTCGCCCTTTAGGGCGCGGGGTGAAGCTTGAAAAGGTCCCTTTAATGTCCTCTCCGGTCAATTTTTAGAGAATGGGGGCGGGAACCGACTTCCCCCGCAATACCGGGAGGAGGATCCGCGACGCGGAGACCGAGTAGCGCCCATAAAGGGGCGTAACCCTCTAGACCTCGGGTAACCCTAAAGGGCGGGGAGGAGGCCAGTGCCTAAAAGGCTGTGCTTATTCCACTCATTACACGGAGAGGGGCACGCACCTTATTATCCTGATAACTGCTCTAACGTCCTCCGCTGTTATTGTTTTTCTATTGGCATGCTTCGACATCTCTATGCTTCTATTGGCTAAGTCATACGCTATCGATTCCAACACGTCACGCAGGGCTTGAACCGCATCCTCCCCAACGCGCTCAGCACCGGCTTTTTTGAATATGCGATCCACGGGTGCAAGCGGTATCTCAGGCATGAATTGTAATTGGATCCGCGGAACTTAAATCTATTACTTAGGCTAATAAGCGATGCCTCAAATAATGGGGACCGCCTCACCATCATTGGGTCTGCTGGTCATTATCCATGTCTTGGTTTGGGGATGAATGCCTTACCGGCGCTAGATCTATGTCCTCCATCTTATAAGTTATTGATCTAAGCCTAGTCTTGGCTAAGTAGAACATCTTGCCGCAATTACTGCATTTACATAGTATTATATGGGTGGTGAAGAACCTCGGATTATTCATGAACCTATCACTAACGAAGCTGTCGAAGCTCCAGGTCGGTAATCCACAGTATGGACATGTCACAGAATTCATTCAATCAATGGAGAATTAAGCCCCTTTATTAAACTTACTCAATAAGTAAACCGCTCCGCCCTTGCAGGGTCTCTGGGTTATAAAAATGAAGCCCCCTTCTCATGGTCCTTAATTCCAATAAGATAAAAAACCAATCCACGCAACACATATCGTGATTGAGATAGATGGATCAATGGGCGAGGGGGGCGGTCAAATACTTAGGACCGCCGTGTCGCTTTCGGCCGTGATCGGCGTTCCCGTTAGAATTAGAAACATACGGGTGAAGCGCAATAATCCTGGGCTTCGAATGCAGCATATCACCGCCATCTCTGCAGCTGCCAAGCTAAGCAACGCCGAGGTTATTGGTATGCGGGAGGGATCAATGGAGATCACTTTTATCCCCGGCAAAATCACATGCAGCAATCAGATCTTTGATGTGGGAACCGCGGGCAGCATTTCATTAATTATCCAAACAATAATGCCTCTACTCATGCATGCGGGCTGCGGATCCATAATAGAGCTGAGGGGCGGAACCGATGTTCCCATGGCTCCCCCAATTGACTATATGGCTAACGTGGTCATGCCGAACCTGGAGCTAATGGGCGTGAAGGCACTCATTACCACGAAGAAGCGGGGCCACTATCCAAGGGGTGGAGGAATCGCAATACTTGAGACCCGGCCGGGCAAGGTGCACGGCGTTTCCTTTGGAGAATCGCGGCCCATAAGGGTGGAGGGAATCTCCCACGCAACAAGCCTGCCTAGCCACGTGGCTGCTAGGCAAGCTGCTGCTGCGAGGAATAGATTAATGAGGCTTGGGTTGCCCATTGATATTAAGATAGATGTTGGGGCCGGATTAAGCCCTGGAAGCGGTATAGTTGTGTGGGGCTTGTTTGATGATGGCCATAGAGTGGGTGGAGACGCATTGGGTGAATTAGGTAAGCCGGCCGAGACTGTGGGTAATGAGGCGGCGGATAAATTATTGAGCAGCATCTTAAGCGGCGCTGATCTTGACCCCAATATGGGGGACATGATGGCTACTTACGCGGCCATAGCGAGTGAACCCACTAGGTACACCGTGTCGCAGGTAACGCAGCACCTCCTAACTAATGTGAGGGTGATTAAGTTAATGGGCATTAATGCCGAGGTGAAGGGGGAGGTGGGGGGTAGGGGCGAGGTCGCTGTGGAGCCTACTCGATGAAGTCCAATATGTTATTCCCATTCCCAAGCCTCTCCTCGGCCCCGTCACTGTACCTAGTGGTTAATACTTTCCTGACCGCGGCTATGGTTTTTTCACTTATTCCATTTATTTTGCTCCAGGACTCGAAATTATTCAATGCAGTTAATGGAGTGCCGAACTCCATTAATATCTTCTCAGCCCTTTTTCCACCTATCCCTGGAAGGGAACCCAACAACTGCACCTGTAATTCCCGTATCGTCTCCCCCTTCCTAGCGGTCACGGCCTTTATCGGCTTGCCTTCATCTACCTTGGCTAAGGAGAATATTATGTAGGCGGTTAACGATTCATTCGCCGAGTAGAGGACCCTTATCCCCATCTTGTTGAGGGCCACCATGGCTCCCGCCACGGAATGGGGATGAATGCTTCTCCTGGATATCGCCCGCCAGGGATCGCCCTCTATCAGTATTATGGGGTTCTGGTAATGCTCGATCAGTCTCTTGGCCTGATCGAATAATCTGCCATCTATTATGGAATTAATGAAGTCCATGGCCTTCTTCCTCTCGATTACAGTCGTATCCGATATAACGTAGTCCCCAGCCTCTATGGCTCTCTCTATAATCGTGCATCCAAGTCTCTTCAGTTCATTAATTACCTCCAGAGCCGTGGAGTGCTCCCTTGAATCAACCACTACATTGCACTGCATCCAGCGAATGCTTTAATTGGATTAAAATAAATTAATCGCTTAGGGGAATCCAAGATAATTCGGAGAAACTTTCAACAAAGTCGCTTATTCATGAATAATAGGATCAAATGCAAAAGTTTTTAACTCTACATGAGCATCATAGGCAATGGAGGAAGTACAGGAAGAGAGGCTGAAGTATCATGAGGTCATTGGCGGCAAGATAAAGATAAAGATAGATACCAGAGCCGAACTATTGAAGTCCAAGTACGGCGTATATGGCCACGCCACAGTAGAGCTGTGTCACTGGACCAAGTCATCCCTCTCCGGGGGACCGAGCTGCTATAAGTATAAGTTCTATGGAGCCCCGGTCGGCGGCAGCCATAGGTGCGTGGAGTTTGGGCCCATGGGCATGGTATGCAGCAATAGGTGCGTATACTGTTGGAGACCAACTGATGCCTTCGACTCAATTACCCCAAGCAGCGACGAGGTGATGGAGCCCGAGGACTTATTGAACGGCGTATTAGCGGAGAGGCGACGACTATTATCTGGCTACTTCGGTCACCCCGAGGGCAAGAAGAAAATCAGGGAGGCACTGGAACCGACGCACTTCGCGATATCACTATCGGGGGAACCAACTCTCTACCCCAAGCTGCCTGAGCTAGTTAAGTTAATTAGGTCCCTCCCCAACACTAAATCAATATTCATTGTCACTAATGGCGAGCACCCAGAGGCAATAGAGAGGCTGGTGGAGGAGAATGCCTTGCCGACTCAATTATACTTGTCATGTAATGCCCCCAATAAGGCATTATTCAATAAGATAAATGTGCCGGTAATGAAGGGGGAAGCTGCGTGGGATTCCTGGTTAAGAACGCTCAAAATGCTGCCTAAACTAGGCACTAGAACTGTTGTGAGGATCACGTTAATAAAGGGATGGAACACTGACCCGAAGTACGTCCCAGAATTCGCCGAATTAATGCGAGCGGGTAGTCCACACTTCATAGAGGTCAAGTCATACATGCATCTCGGCCACTCGGTTTATAGGTTAGGCAAGGAAAACATGTTGAGCCATGAGGAGGTAAGGGAGTGGGCCAATAAATTATTAAGGGAGTTAGGAACCATGTATGAGTTCATGGATGAAGACGTGAACTCACGTATAGTGGTTCTTAGGAACACCGAGAGACGGATTGATAGGTGGATAGAGAAGCCCACTACTTAGCTGGTTGGGCTATGGGCACGGTCTCCTCCCGTATCCCATCCTTGGTTATAGTCATTAAATCAACTCCATCGCCCGAAACAGCATCCCTATAACTGGCCTCCCTAACCGCGTTTATCGCTATCATCCTGGCATCATTAACGCTTATCCCCTGCTTGTAACTGGTCTCTATAATGCCTATCGCGGTCCTGGCGCCGGTGCCGAGGGCTGCGAAATCATCCTCTATTAATGCGCCAGCGGCATCCAGCACTATTAGGTGGGGACCAGACTCATCCACTCCGCCCACCATGACCTCCACCAGGAACGGCATGTACCTGCTCTGGAACAAGACTTGGCTAAGCAACTTAGCCACGGCCCTAGTCGATGCCGGCTTCTTCGCCTCCATTTCATGCATAGTTATGTTAGCCCTAATTAATTTGGAAATCACCTGCATATCAGCCAAGACGCCTGAAGACACCATGCCTACCTTATCAGTGACCTTGAACAGCTTCTTGCCGGACTTACTTAGCAGGTAGAAGCCATAAGCTATTCTCTTCTCGGACGCCAGCACAACGCCATCACTGGCCTTCACGCCCACCGATGTGCCGGTTATTATCTCGTACTCGCTCATGCATATACCGTTTAAGTAAATGTATTTAAATTTAGGGCCTCAATTCATTTTACATGTCGATGAACATTCCATCAGCAAGGGAATTGCTGAATACATTCATGGATAGATACAAGACGGCCGAGGCTCGATACAAGAGGCGAGGCATGGAAGCAATGCGCAATCTAGAGGCCGTGAGGATAAAGAAATCATCCGACTACGTCTCAACCAGGCTTCGAGACATCGCGCTCTCAATGCCGTTCCTCAAGGATCTACACCCATTCTATAGGGAACTACTTCTCCTGGAGATCAGGGAGGAGGATTATAGGCACTCCCTCTCAAAGATATTCAATGCCTCCCGGGCAGTTAAGTCAATACGGAGGGAGAGCTTGATGATGATTAAGGCAGCGGCCAATAGGGGGGACATAATTAGGGCGAGGAGAGCATATCTGGCTAGGATGATGGATCTAATCAATGACTTATCGAGAGACATGGAGCTGCTTAGGCTAGTGGCTCCCCGCATTAAATCAATGCCAAGCATAAATGCATCGCTTCCAACTATAGTGGTGGCCGGAATGCCGAACACGGGCAAGAGCAGCCTAGTTAACTGCATATCCACGGCTAAGCCCGAGATAGCTGATTACCCGTTCACAACTAAGAAAATAATCGTGGGCCACATCAAGTTATTCGGCGACTCCGCGGTGCAGGTGCTGGATACGCCGGGCCTCCTGGATAGGCCCCTCAGCGAGAGGAATAACATTGAGCTCCAAGCAATATTAGCCATGAGACACTTGGCGCATGTCATAATAATGGTCATGGACCCCACTCCCCATAGCGGAAACACCATTGATAATCAATTAAACCTACTCAACGAGGTTAGGACGGCATTTAAGGTGCCCCTAGTTGTTGCAATAAATAAGGTTGATATAGCGACGGAGGCCGAGGTGAAGGTTATTGAGTCCACAATACATGAACCAACTTATAGAGTGGCGGCGGCAAAGTGCCTAGGCACCAAGGAGTTAAGGGATGATTTAATTGAAAAATACGTATTGCCCAAGCTCATTCCTTCACGATGATGACTCGTAATTTCTCAATGCCTCTATTCGAAGTTAGGGATTGACCGTATAATACATTCTTTTCCTGCCTTTCCCACGATTCTCCACCTTAATTAGCTCAATCATGCCTATCTCCTCCGTATTCTTAACGTGGGGCCCCCCATCCGCTTGTATATCTATGCCCGGTATCTCAACTATCCTCAACTTATCGCCGCTTCCCGGAGGCAACCTATTAGCTAGCTTAACTATGCCCGGTATCTTAATGGCCTCCTCGCGAGGCAACCAATAAACCCTGACCTCCAGCCCCCTCTTCAATATGGCGTTGGCGGTATCTATGACCCCCTGAGCCTCCTCCTTATCCAGCTTATCCACCCCGAAATCATCCTTGGCGTACTCGGGCTCTATGGTTCCCCCCGTTACCAATGCATTATACTTGGTGTACATTATCGACGCGATTATGTGGGAGGCGGTGTGGAGCCTCATTAAGCGGTACCTCCTCTCCCAATCCAGCTTAATTCGCACCTTATCTAGTGGAGACAACTTGGGCTCCCTATCCAGCACATGAATAACCACATCTTTTTCCTTATCGTGAATGGCATCGATTACCGAGTACTCCTCCCTCCCAATGATTTTCCCAGTGTCATGAACAACCCCGCCGCTGGTTGGGTGAATTATGGTGGAGTCAAGCACCAAGTTTCTACCATCCACAGCCACCACCCTAGCCTCCGTTTCCCTCAAGTAACTATCCTTCTGATATAGGTGAATAGTAGCCATGGAATTATTAATAATGAGGCTAAATAAATACTTAACTGGCCGCCTGTAGTAATACTATGGAGTAGTATTATTGAGGGATAAAATTCTCTGTATTATCCTTGTTGTGCTGCATAACTCGCAAGTCGCCTCCTCCCTGGCCCTAAGCACTCTAGCCCTTATTCCCCTCTTCTCTAATTCATGCATTACCTGGACCTCATCAAAGGGCTGATTGGGCCCCAGCAGAATGATGTCTGGAGCCTCCTCCTCCACGACCCTGAACATATCCCCCTCATACCCAACCCTGGACCTCTCCACATACTCTATTGAGCCAACCATGAATGCCCGCTGCTCCTCTGGAATAATGGGTCGCCTCCTCTTAATGCGCTCAACAGTGGAGTCCCTTGACACTACGGCTATGACTCTGCCTAATTCCCATGCCTGTTTTAGGTACAGGACATGACCCGGATGAAGCAAGTCAAACGTGCCCGCCACGAAAACCTTGGACTTAGCTAGTCCAGTGAGCTGATTGGGAAGCAGCCACTTCACATCTATTATCCCGAGCATCCTCAATGCATCTAATAATCCCTCCGCATAGGAGGCTGTTGAGATTGCCGTGGCATAATCGCCAACCTTAAAATAATGCTTGCTATCCTTCAAGTAAGCACGTGCGGCATCTATAACGTTGCGTGCTTCCTCATTGTTGATTGCCCCTAATTGATTTAGTGCTTGCTCGACATTTCTGATGTAAATTAAGGCACGTGACTCAATATCCCCAGCATTCATTTACGTTGGCTTAATATAATGAGGTTTTAAAGTTGCCCCTACTCCTTTATTACTTCAAGCGATATGAAGGTCTTCGTGTCCTCCACTCCCTCCATTGTGCTCAGCACTCGCAGCAAGTCATTCACATGCGCCTCCCTAGTTATTAGTATTAAGTCATACTCGCCTGAGACCCTATAGGCCTTCTCAACGGGTAACTCCTTGACCTTCTCATAGACTTGAGGCCTATATTTCGGCGTGGCCTTTATCATGACCACGGCCTCCGCCGTGCTTAGCTTAAGCACCTTTAGAGTCTTCTCAGTTATGTCGACGAATTCCCTTCCCGTCCGTATCAGCCCCAGGTCCTTCAACTTCTTTAAATGAACGCTGAGGGCTTGCCTGGTCATGCCTAGGTCCCTCGCTATTTCATCTTGATCCGCATACACCGTATATACCTTGAGGGGTTGAGCCCTCTTTAGTAGGTACTGGAGTATCTGGATCTGTCTCTCCGTTAACTCCCTCTCTATTTCGGCCGGGGTTAATTCATACGTTCTCTGCACTGCCATACTTATCTTGAAAAACTACATAACAAACCAGTATAAATACTTATTGTTTCTAGTGAAACACAGCCATAAATACTTACCATTATCTTTTAAGAGAGGCCCCATACTTATAATGAGGAGAGGATTTCTTGCTACACTTGATATAATTAATCAAGTCCTAATGAAGGCCTTAAAAAGGTTACGCAACTTAGACTAGGCCGCCGAGGATTCACGCGGGGAAACCATTCATTACGCACATCGCTCATCCACCATTGGAGGATAACTAGTTATGCGATGTGGAGGTATATGTTTTTACCACAAAATAACATAATATTTTAAAGGAGTTATTTGCTATAATATATTATGAATATATGGAGGCCTAGTAAAGATAACTTGACAGAAAGTAATGTGGCTAGATTCATGAACGAGAACGGACAAGGGAGCCTCGATGAATTCATCAAATCGACACACGAGAGGCCTGAGTGGTTCTGGGAAGCATTTACGAGAATAATTGGAGTACGGTGGAGCAGACCCTATACTAAGGTGCTTGACCTATCGCTGGGCAAGCCATGGGCCAAGTGGTTCATTAATGGCGGGTTAAATATAGCTGATCAGTTGCCGGAGGGATCCGATATCCTGGTCAAGTGGGGAAATGAAGCGGGCGACTCGATTCAATGGTCTTACTCATACGTGCTCTACAGGGCGAGGGCAGTGAGTAGTTGGCTGCATAGGAATGGATTGAGGCGAGGAGATAGAGTAGGCATCTATATGCCTATGATTCCGGAAATAGTGCCTGTATTCCTCGGAATAATAAGGGCCGGAGGAATAGTGGTGCCGCTCTTCAGCGGATTCGGTAGGGGAGCAATAAGAACTAGGTTGGAGGATGCCGAAGCTAAATTCGTCTTCGCCTCGGACTCCTCCATTAGGAAGGGGAAGCAAGTGGATATGATTGAGGAACTCAAGAATGGCATCCCCAGCACAGCTAAGGTCGTGATCCTGAATAGGTCTGGGAAGCAATTAGATAATTACGTGGATATGGGGGAAGTAATGAGGACCGGCGGGGATCATGTTGAGGAGACCGGGGCTGAGGATCCATTAATGATACTCTACACCTCCGGCACCACGGGGAAACCGAAGGGAACTGTTCATACGCATGATGGATTCCCCATAAAGGCGGCTGCCGATATATATTTCCAGTTCGACATGAAGAGGGGGGATACCTTGATGTGGGTCACCGACTTGGGCTGGATGATGGGGCCATGGATGATTTTCGGCGGTTACTTGCTTCATGGATCCATAGCCCTCTTCGAGGGCGTCCCGGATTACCCAAGCCCGAATAGGTTATGGGAATTCATTGAGGAGAACAACGTCAATATACTGGGCCTCTCAGCAACATTGATACGGCTACTTAGGGCTGAGGGATCCAAGCCGAGCGTGGGCCCCATTAAGGCATTCGGCAATACCGGGGAACCAATTGACTTGGAGAGCTGGGTATGGCTATATGAAGCTGGGCGAGGCGAGGCACCCATAATTAATTATAGTGGAGGCACCGAGGTTTCAGGCGGCATAGTTGGCTGCTACGTAGTGAAGCCGATAAAGCCATCCTCATTTAATGGAGCTAGTCCAGGCATTAACGTGGCTATCCTCGATTCAGAGGGGAGACAGGTGCCGCCCAATACCGAGGGGGAATTATCCATATTATCGGTGTGGCCCGGCATGACGAGGGGATTCTGGCGCGATCCTGAGAGGTACTTGGAGACCTATTGGAGAAAGATAGATGGAGTGTGGAGTCACGGCGATGGAGCGATGTATGATGAGGAGGGCTACATATACATAGTTGGGAGGATCGATGACACGATAAAGGTAGCGGGGAAGAGATTGGGACCAGCGGAGATCGAGACCATAATTAACTCCGATCCAGCCATCGTTGAATCGGCATGTATAGGAGTACCCGATGAGTTAAAGGGAGAGGCAGTGATGTGCTTCGCCGTTCCTCGCCAATGGAATGAATTAGATGAGTTGAGGAGGAAAATATTGAGGGAGGTGGGGGATGCCATGGGCAAGGCATTCACGCCCCGCGACGTGGTGTTCGTTAAGGCCCTCCCCAAGACCAGGAATGCGAAGATAATGCGGAGGATAATACGAGCGATTTACCTGGGCCAGAATCCGGGGGATGTATCTGCACTAGATAATCCTGAGGCGGTGGAGGAAATCAGGAACGCAGTTAAGCGGAGTATTAATGGCTAGGCCGGTTCTATGTGAGCTACCCCATCCTTAAGGGGCTTCCCGCTTCCTTGCCCCGCCTTGCCCGTAGCTGTGAACCACGGGTAGTGGGCGGATCACGGGCACCACGGGCGGCACCCACCCCGCATGCTTCAAATGATTAAGCGCCGAATTATAATCCCTATCAGCCCTCCAACCACACCTGAGGCACTCAACCCTATCACTCAACGCTAAGTCCTTTACGTAACCACACTTGGCGCACGTCTTCGAGGAGTTCCTCGGATCAACAAGGATGAACTCCTTCCCATACTTCTCCACTTGATACTTTATTGCTGTACGCATCATGCCGAAGGCAGCGTCTTGAAGGCTCCTCCTAAGCCCCCTACTCACCCCACCAATGAGTTGCTTAACGTGGATATCCTCCATAACCACGACGTCGTAGTGCTCTGCAAAATACCTCCCCAATTTCATGTATAGATCCCTCCTCAGATTCGCTAAATGCTCATAAGCCCTCGCTAACTTCATCTTCGCCTTGAACCAGTTACGGGAGAGATACCTCTTCCTCGATAGCTCCTTATGGAGCCTCCTCACCTTCTTCAATGCCTTCTCGTAGGGCCTCAGGTTTGGGAGGTACTCCCCATCCGAAGACACGAGAAGCTTCTCCACACCAACATCAATCCCCACCGCCTTCCCAGTGTTTAGCAGCTTTGGGAATTCATGGTTTTCAACAATGAATGAGACATACACTTTTCCGCTCCTAGTTATTTTTACCGCTATGCGTTTAACTTTCTCTAGCGGGAAGTCCCTATGAACAATTAATTTGAAGACGCCCAAGTGTGCCAGCCTCAACATGAGCTTCTTCTTATTCCCACTCGTTCTAACTTCCCTAGCCAATATCTTCCACCCGCTTTGCGGATAAACCAAGCTGTAGTACTTATGGGTTTTCTTCTCTTTCGGGAATCTTGCAAGCCCATCGAAAAAGCGCTGCCTAGCCTCATAATATCTGTCGGCGACTTGTTGAAGTACTTGGGAATAGATTTGCTGATATTCCTCATCTTGTTTTCTGAGGTCGATGGCTAGTTGCCTCAACTCCGTGAGGGTTAATCCCTTCCCATCCCTTTGATGGAAGTACTTGTCTGCCCATCGTAGGGTATTGTAGACCTCACAAGCCACTTCCAAGGGCTTTTAACGCCCCCAGCGTTCGTCGATCCGGTGTATGCTCTAAACCTAAACCCCACGATGGGCATTAACATTGTTCCTCGTTAGCTCATATATAAATATATGGGGCCATCCCCTTAACCCCCGTTAAGACAAATATCCTCCTTCCCAGATAGCATCTACACTTTATGCATTAGGCAAAAATGGTTAAAGATTGATTGTGATTAGCAACTGTATGTAGTCAACTTTCCTCGTAATACATGGATCTATCGGAAACATGGACATCATATCGAGAAGCATGTAGTTTTTTAACTATGAACTCAAAGGCAGCCATGGGCTTTGTATGTTCCCCACAGGTATATACATCAACAGTGGCGTATCCGTGCTCGGGCCATGTATGTATAGATATATGGCTCTCCGCAACTATTGCAACAGCGGATACGCCACCGCTTGATCCGAATTTATGGTAAAAAGCAGATATTACCGTTGCATTAGCTACTTCGGCAGCCTCCTTTACCAGTTGAAGTAGAAAAACCTCATCGCTTAGCAATGATTCATCGCAACCATATAAATTACCATATATATGTATGCCGTACACCGCGGCCGCATTCTTTTCTCCCGTCGACGTTTGGATATATGTTGTGGCTGTCATTTCTCCCCAATTATCAGGGATTTTTGAGAAACGTGATCAAGAAGTGTTTAAAAGCTTTATCCTAAAAAATCCATCTCCTTATATAGGATTCCCCAGCCTTATATTGCATTCCCTGATTCCTAGCATTATTATTGATAATAAAGCGGGATGAGCGGTGATGGGGGTGCTGGAATTTGCTTAATTAAATTTAGTGATGCCCACTAGTTTAAATAAGCTGGACAATGCTTAGCTAGTGCTTAAATGCATTAAGTGTGGATATGAGACTTCCGGCGATGAATATAGATGTCCACGTTGTGGATTACCGCTTATGGTCGTGAAGGAGGGGCTTAAGTATAGGATAAGGAAGGGAGCTAGCGGCGTATGGAGGTATAGCGATATGCTTCCGCGAATTAATGGGGATTTCTTCTCATTAGGGGAGGGGTACACGCCTATACGTCGCATGGGTAAATCCTTGCTTAAGCTGGAGGATAGAAATCCGAGTGGATCCTATATGGATAGAGGAACGGCTGTCTGGATAAGCATCAAAAAACCGCGGGAAGTATTTCTAAAGATGAGTGGGGATTTCTCGAGATCGATTTCCCTATATGCTACCAAGATGAGAAGTAAGGTTGTGGTTTCCGTGGGTAAATCGGATGATGCAAGCGATATAGAGTTCTATGCAAGGCTGGGCTGTGATCTATGTATAGAATGCGTTAAAGAACCAACTGTGCGATACGGTGATCCCTACATGATTGAGGGATTCAAAACCATTGCCATGGAGGTAATGGAGCAATTAGGCGACGTGAGGGGGTTAGTCGTTCCGGTGGAAAGCGGCATATTGCTCTTCTCTATTTGGCTCGGATTTAAGGAATTATTGAGCATTGGCGCAATAAGCGAGGTGCCCGCAATGATTGGTGCAAGAATAATGGAAAATGGAGAAACAAGGGCGGAGAACCCCATCATCGAGTTCTTAGCATCACAGGAAGTGATGTTTATGGATGTGGATCCACAAGATGCATTAAGCGCAACAATTCAATTAACTAAAGCCGGGATTTATCCAAGACCTATATCTGCTGCAGCGTATGTAGCTGCATCCAAAATTGAAAATAACTATGTCGCTATTCTTACGGGTTCCCCCCTCATTATGAGGAAACACGTCGGTGGCGGTTCATTAACTAGCTTGCAGAGGGAACTACTTGAAGTGGTTGAGTCCATGGGAAGAGCGACGGCATATCAAGTATGGAGACAATTAGGTGGGTCTGCATCCCTTCAAGGCATTTATAGGGCCTTGAATAGTTTAGCCGCTAGGGGATTATTATTGAGGACCGTGAGTGTTAGAGGAAAAAGACGAGTGATTTATTTCTCTGTGAATAGGGATTAACCGCGTCACTCCCCGTTAGCTCCCTTGCTGGTTACCCCGTATTTTTTCTTCCATTCCTCAAATATGGCGCGTTCCTCCGGCGTTAATTGTCTCTCTATTCTGAACCATTTATCCTTATGCTTAGCCTCCTCTGGTGCTTCGCTTGATTTCCAGATGCAATTAACTGGGCATACTGGTATGCATGAAAAATCATCGACACACCAATCCCAGATCAATCTTGCCTTTCCATTCTCATCTAGTTCCCAAGCATTGGTTGGGCACACCGATACGCATGCGCCACATCCAATGCATATGTCCTGGTCATCTATCACCCTAATGTATTGAGATAATTCTTGCGGAGTCTTGGGTATTTCCTTCGCCATAATTATATCACTAAATCAGATGGAGATAACGTTTTTCATTGATACCTACCTTGGGCATTCATTATTTATAGTAACATTACTGTGAACTATCCCCTGATGGGCGAAGCTTTCCCCTTAATCCCAACTTTATAAAATACCTGACTTCCCTTGGCACTAAAGGAGCGAGCTTATCGTTCTTTCACCATCATTAATTAATGCCATGAGGCAAGTCCCTCTGATCTTTTTGGGAAAGAATGGAAGTTATGTTTGTTTTATCATTAATAGTTAATTATTTAAATAATAATGCAAATAAGGGTTATCTTAATGGATTATGTAGATAGGGTAATGATTCTGAACGGGATAAGGGCGTTGGGATTCTCCATAGTATGGCCATACATAGGCCTAATATTATATAGATTCCATACACCTCTATGGCTGATTGGCATCTATTACGTAGCGCAGGCCATTGTTGGAGCGATCGCTCAAGTGATTGGGGGAACATTAACCGATTACTTGGGGCGTGTTAAAACAATGAGCATTGGGATAATTGGTGGTGGATTCGCGCTTTTTGGCGCTTATTTATCAAGTAATTCCGTTATGTTAATGGGATTCCTCCTTTCACAATCAATGCTCACTTCCCTATATGCAGTGGCGAGTTCCACCCTAATAGGAGACATTAAGAGCGGCGTTGCGGATCTTGTTAAGGCGTATAGCAGAGTTAGGGTCGGGGCTAATGCCGGTTGGGCATTGGGTCCCTTCATAGGTGGATTGGCGATTCAATACATAGGCTATAAGTCGCTTTTCCTATTAACTGCGGTAATATCTCTAATAGCGATTCCTCTGGTAATGGGCATACAGGACATTAGGATACGTAATAGAATAACCTTAGCAAATATTAATTCTGTGTTCGCTAAATTCCTCGCGCCAACTTTCCTATTATTCATGGTTATGGGATTGCTTGGATTCGCGTTGACTATTTACTATAATGAAGTTCGAGGAATACCCACATCCAACATAGGTATAGTGTTCGGGTTGAATGGGTTGCTCGTCGTGATGCTTCAAGAGCGTATTGGTCGATATATATCAAGGCAATCCCCAGTTAAGTGGTTAATATATGGCTCCCTAATATATTATGCATCATATAGCGCCGTGGCCCTCATAGATAATTTCTATTGGGCCCTGGCCGATATTGTTGCGGTAACCATGGGCGAGATGATTGTGTCCCCTCTTGTGCAAGCACTAGCTATGAATATGGCGGAGGAGGACCGGCGAGGGCAATACATGGGTCTCTTTAATCTAGCCACAAGCATGGGCAGAAGCATTGGATCCGTGCTAGCCAGCGAATCGATGCAATTCTACCTATATAAACCATTGATCTTATGGCAAATACTCTCATTTCCGGCAACGTTGGCGGCGGTTCTTTATTGGGCAGTATTGAGGCACAAGCCAATAAAGGCAACTGCTAAGCAATAATTTAAATGGCAAGAAATACGACGCTCGTGCCACGAGAGGAAGAGAGGATCAAGCAATTACTGCGGCATTATGGCATTAGGCCAAGTAGAAGACGTAGTCAAAACTTCATGATTAGCGATCATTACTTAAGCAAAATAGCCGGTCTAGCAAGAGGCGCCGAAGCCATTCTAGAGATAGGGACAGGGCTCGGCAGCTTAACTGATAAATTGATTAAAGTTACTGATAAGGTAATTACTTGTGATGTGGATCCCAGAATAGCGGCAATATACCCCGATATATCTAAGTCATGGACTAATGCGGACTTCATAATGTGCGACGGAGGATTGCCCCCCATTAGATCCATCGATTACATTGTATCTAACCTGCCTTACGGCGAATCAAGTAGACTCATATTAGGGCTATTGATTGGATTGAAATTCAATAAGGCAATACTTACCCTCCAGAAAGAAGTGGCGGAGCGATTAATTGCAGCGCCGGGGTCAGAAAACTACGGTAGATTAAGCATAATAGTTCAATGCCTTGCCGATGCCAAATTAATCGAAGAGGTGCCGCCCAACGCATTCTTTCCGAGACCTAAAGTATATTCCGCAATAATTCAACTAAGCAAGAAACCTCCCTGCACTGATGCATCTCTGTTGGAGAAGTTCACAGCTAAGGTATTTACTCAACCAAATAAAATGCTGAGGAAAGTAATCAATCAATTCTATGGTGAGGAAGCGGCTAGTTTAATTAATATTAATAAGAGGGTGTATCAATTATCGCCCATGGATGCGGCAAGCATTATAAATATGCTGAGGCCATACATTAAATGATCATCCACTAAGAGGGAATGGATCTAGACCTTTAGGAAGGGGCTAAATCTATCTTAAGTCCATTTAGCGCGACAATTGATCTGGGGAATCTAGGAACTGCGCATGACATGAATCTATTCCAATAATCCATGCCATATCTATAGCTCACGTGAGTCAATGCTAATAAATTCACCCCCGCCTTCACCGCATCATTAACTGCATCGATGCATGTCGAGTGCCCCAACTTATGCACCTCATTCATGTCCATATCATCTAGATAAGTCGAGTCATGAATGAGAACGTCGGCGGATCTAGAAATTGCGATCACATTATCGCCGGGAGCCGTATCGCCAGTATAAACTACTTTTATATATGGATTACCAACGTTATCCACTACATCCTGGGGAGTGATTAACCTATTTCCAACCCTAACGCTCTCGCCCATGTGAAGCCGACGCCATAAATGAACGGGGACGCCTAATTCCTTGGCCTTCCTTGGATTAAATTTACCCACAGGCTTCTTAAATAATAAAGAATAGGCATTATCTAATAAGTTATGGTAGGCAGTTATATAGTGAATCTCAAATTTTTCACTGCCAATTATGACTCGTTCCTGGCTTGATTCATGAAGCTCAATCACGTTAAGAAAGGGCAAATCAGGTAACCAATCCCTTATCGGGGCTGGACCAATAATGGTTAACTGAGTCACCCTGTTAAGTAATTGCATTGTAGCAATTAATCCAAGTAATCCATTGAAATGATCCGCATGCAGATGGGAAATCAATATATGGGTTAATCTAAGCGGACTTACACCTACCTCTTGAAGCCGGAGTTGAACGCCCTCTCCAGCATCCATTAATATATTGAGCCCTTCATGAGTTACCAATATGCCTGGCAACGACCTCCACACGCTCGGTATGGCAGCTCCTGAACCCAGAAATGTTATAACTACCATTACGTGAACCCAGAGTTCGAGACACCTATAAATTTACTTTATTTATCGAAACACAGCGAAGCGATCCCTCATAATCCCTAGGAGACTTCAGTTAGTAGGGGGTGGTTTATGTTTTAATTGTACATAAAAAACTCCCTGATCCCCTTCTCGCCGTGAATAATGGGGTTGTATAATTCATCTTTTAACACCAGAGACCCCGTCCATAAGGGCGGGGTAATTTACTTGACAACTAAGACCGGTCGTTTACAGTACCTAACTATTCTCTCGGATACTGATCCTAACAAGAACCTAGTTACTCCCTTTAGTCCCCTGGAACCCATTATTATAATATCCACGCCAAGCCTATCCGCGGCACTCATTATTTTATCGGCAGCATCGCCGCGCTCCAATATCGGTTCCGCCTCCACTCCCTCCATTGATGCCTTCTTCACCGATGAATCAAGAAGTTCCTTAGCGTTCTTAAGCAGTGAATCCATCATTTCAGGATACACCGGCGGGTAATTCATGGCTAAAATGTATTTCTGTTCCTCTATTACATGAACCAAGTATAGTTTTGAACCAAAGCGTTTAGCCATATCTATCCCAATGCCGAGGGCCTTCTCCGATTGTGGAGAACCATCAATTGCAATCAATATTTTCTTAAACATAGCCTAATTACCATATGGAGATTTAAATATTTTTCATTCAAGACATAATTGAGAATAGTTTTCGGGAAAAACCTTACAAATAGACGGGTATCCCCATGGGAATCACATGAATTTGGACAAATATTAATGCCGGCATTTAAGCATATAGATAATTAGTGCCATTGAGTAATCGAGTACCTAAATAATAAACTTTATAAAACTTATAAATCAAGGATGGGCATGACTCATCTGGAATGGGGGACCCTTCCGGAATCAAAATGAGCGCCCTAATCACCGATAAAATAAGTGAGCGAGCGGTGAGTTCCTTAAAGGAGCACGGTTTCGCCGTCGATTATAGGCCCGGCATAAGTAAGGAGGAAATGATGAATATAATTGATAAGTATGATGTATTGATAGTTAGGAGTAGAACCAAGGTTACCGCAGATGTAATAGATAGGGGAAAGCGATTAAGGATAATCGCAAGGGCTGGGGTTGGGCTGGATAATATAGATACTAATTATGCGGTTAATCGCGGGATAATAATAATCAATTCCCCAAAGGCAGCGACGTACTCCGCGGCCGAATTAGCAATTGGTCTAATGATTGGAGTGGCAAGGCGAATAAACTTGTTTAATTATGATTTAAAAAATGGAAAGTGGAGTAAGGGATCCTATGAAGGAATGGAATTAAGGGGAAAAAGCCTAGGAATAATAGGCTTCGGCAGAATTGGGAGGGCAGTGGCCGGAGTAGGCAAAGCGTTGGGAATGAATGTTAATGCAACCGATGTAATAAATATCGAGAAGGAGGCTAATGAGCTTGGCGTCAAGCATATGGGACTCGAGGAGCTACTCATGAAGAGCGACGTGATTACCATACATGTATCGCTCACCAAAAACACGTTTCACTTGATTAACGATAAAGCGCTTAGTTTAATGAAAAATGATTCAATACTAGTAAACACCAGCAGAGGAGAGGTTATAGATACCAAGGCATTGATGAATTACCTCGATAAATTATGGGGAGTTGGACTAGATGTATTAGAACATGAACCGCCCCGAGAAGATTGGGAAAACGAGTTAGTGAAGCACCCAAAGGTGCTAGTGACGCCACATATAGGCGCCGAGACCAGGGAGGCGCAGGAACGCATGGTGGACGAATTGATTGGAAACATATTGGAAGCAACTAGGCAGGTGATCCAATGAAGTACCTAACTCCAGGGCCAGTGCAGCTTCCAATTGATGTGCTTAAGGCGATCTCGGCCCAACCAATGTTCCATAGAACCGATGAATTCAGGGAACTATTCAAAACAGTCACGGGTAAATTACTGGAGGTAAGCAATGCCAAGAACGTGGCGGTGATCCCAGGAACGGGCACAACGGCCGTGGATGCCATGGTATATAGTTTCCTGGATCCAGGCGATAAGGTGCTTGCATTAATAACAGGCGAGTTCTCCGAGAGGCTTGCGGAATCCGCGGAAACAAGGGGGGCACACGTTATGAAAATTGAGGGACCATTGGGCGGCGTCCCAGATCTAAATAATATAAGAGAAGTCATTGAGGAGGAGAAGCCTAAAGCAATTCTAGCCGTGCACAATGAGACAAGCACTGGAGTCGCCAATAGGTTACTAAATGAAGTTGCCGACTTAGCCCATAAAAACAATGCCATGATTCTAATCGACAGCGTATCCGGAATGCCGGCTGAGCCCATTGATGCATCCAGATTCGATGTAGTGGCCACCGCTAGCCACAAGGCTCTAATGGCGCCTCCGGGGGCAGCAATAGTGTTTTTTAATGATGCTAAGATGGGTAGTGCGCCGAGGCCTCCCGCGATTGATGTAGCTAAATTCGTTAAGAGCATGGGCAAGCTCGAAACGCCTTACACGCCTCCAATCCCGATAATGTATGCATTAAACGTGTCGCTGGATATCATACTGGATATGGGGCTGGAGAAGTATGTTGGGATCCACATGGAGAAAATGAATTATCTATATAATGAATTAATCGGGATTGGCTTCAGGGAGGTTCCTCAGCCCTTCTTCAGAAGCAATACTGTCGCTGCACTTTACTCACCCATAGAGCCACAGATAATAATCAAAAAGCTAAGGGAAACTGGGTACACCATATCTGGAGGCATGTGGAAAATACGGGATAAATCCATCAGAATTGGAGTTATGGGGGATGTAGCATTAAGTGACTTGAAGATCGTTGCTGATGCCCTAAGAAAAATAATTCAACAAAATAAATGAATTACTCCATTCCCTGTGGATAGGGCATCCCCGCCTCACGGCTATTGATTTCCTGCTCCCCAGGAATTACTACGCACTCCCCCAAAGCGAAGGGAGCGCATAGGAGGGGTTTCCCGTACAAGGTCTCGGGGTATAAACGGCTTTAGGTTTTCAGGGTAATTACTTCTCAAGTTAGCGATTTTCAGGATCATTGATGCATAATGTATCGACGATGCGATACCTTTAAAATAGTGGTGAGTTTTCTATGCCATAATGGCTAAAAGAATTAGTAATTATGAGGATATAAGTAATGCGGAGGCATTGGCTATACTTAGATCCATTATCGCTAATTATGGACCATCGCCCAAGTTGGATGCCGTATTGGAGTACCTAAGCAAGTTTTCTAAGGTATCGAACGAGGATGCCAAGAATATGATTAAGGAATTGGAGGAGAAATTTGGAATAACTAAGATAACTGCAATTCAGTTAGTTAATATCCTGCCGAAGAGCATTGATGAGATTAAATCAATAATAAGCAGCGAGAAGGGGGAGTTCAAGAATGAGGAGCTGCAGGAGATGCTAAATATATTGCAGAAGCACTCCAGCAATCAAGGTTGATTCATCCATGGATAAGAGGGAAGAATATGCGTATGTATTGGATGTAGTTCCCCCAGAGCAAATACTAGCCAAGGAACCCGCAATAGCCAGGCGGGGCTTTCCGCGTAATGAGGTATATTTACAAGTTATCGGCGATGAGTATTTCACATTAATGGAAGTCACATTAAAGCCTCAAGTAATGGCCGAGGTGGGCGAGCGGATATATATAGGATCAGGCACGAGGGATAAGGTAAATAAGATAGTGAAGCGATTAAAGTATGATGAGTTAACGCATGAGGCCAAGGCCAATTTGGAGGATATCATTCAAAAAATAGTTATGGAGAAGGAGTCGAAGTTCATAGAGTTCTTCAATACGGCTGGGCCATTAACGCTCAAGCTTCACTCGCTTGAATTGTTGAAGGGCATAGGTAAGAAAACCCTTTGGCAGCTTCTGGAGGAGCGGCGCAGAAAGAAGTTCAGCAATTATCAAGATATACGGGATCGGGTTGGCATAGATCCCGTTAAGTTAATAGTGGAGAGGATCTTAAAGGAATTGCGGGAGGAGGATAAGTACTTCTTATTTACCGCCGCTCCCCCCGAGTAGGCCTTAGAAATACCACTACTTCCTCCACGTTAAATAACCTCTTTGCTGTCCTTATTAGCTCCACGTCATCACTCAATAGACCCGTCCTACCTTTTTTGACTGACTTTATCGCTGCCAGTATTGATAAGTCGGCCTTACTGAGGCGTGTATTGTGTGAAGCCGATTGCATGTGTTTTATGTCCTCATCATTTACGTCAATTACTTTAATGCGTAATTGATCCAGCATGGCTATGGATTCATCCCTTAATTCATTGACGACCATATTGGTGGTAACTAATTCCGACGCAAGTGAGGCTAATATCAATGGATTCCTCACGTGGAAGAAGCCGCTTGCGTCGATTACTAGAACATCGAAAGGCGACGCTGCATTCTCTCGTATAGATTGAATGCCCTTGTCCTTACTATCCTTATCTTTCTGTGCCATGGCTTGATCGCCGCCTCAACTGCCTCGCCGAAATTCTCTCCATCGCATAATATATATGCTTTTTCCGTGCTAACTATCCTAATCATTGAATCAAATGGGTGAACCACTTTATATACCCCAATTGAGAATGGGGCCAATGGAATTATTAATTTGGCATCAACTCGTGGATCCAGTAGGGGGCCGCCTGCAGCGAATGAGTAAGCCGTTGATCCCGTTGATGTAGATACTATTATGCCATCCATGCGTCCCCGCAGTATTTCTAAGTTATCCTCCAACACAGTGACCGTTAATAATCTACCCATGTTAACATTTCTCATAACTACCTCATTTAGGGCAAAGCATGACTTACCCCCGCCTAAATCAGCGCTTAATGCTTTACGTTCCTCAATGATATAATTACCTGAAGCCACGTTTTCAAGAGCGGAAGCGGCTTCATCAAGTAATACATCGCTGAGAAAATTAACCCGGCCGGCCCCGATGTGGATTATGGGTAAATCCATGTCCGGATAATCATGTATGAACCTCAGCAATGTGCCATCGCCGCCTATCACTAGAGCCATATCTGGAGAGCCGCGGAGCGGTGAAATGCCTAACTCCACTTCATGTTGTCTAATGGCCGCTAATTCGATCTTATTTATCTTTGAAATGATTCCTATGAGTCGGGAAACATCATGCAATGTATTTACATAGACGGCTAATTTCATGGATAGGTAAGGCACGCTAATTATTTAAATTATGCCACGGGAGTTGGGGCAAGCATTAAAGCAATGAAGGCGAGGCGCGCTCTTCAACATGTAATTAGGAGAGCAATTTCCGTAATAATCATATTGATATTATTGATTATTTCAATTATTGAGAGAGGCGAGGCGGCCCTCATCTTGTCATTAATTGTTGGCTTAACAATTATTTACGTAATTACCCAAGATTATAGATCATACCTTGAGTCGCTTTTTCCATTAGTGATATATATGATAATTTACGCGTTGTTGAGCGGAGTCATCAATTCTTTTCAATTTTCAATAGCAATTCAATTATCCATAATATTCTCCATATATATGGCCTACATCCTAATAAAAGCCTCCATAAATACCAAGGCTAGGCGAGGCAAATGATTAATGAGAAAAACCACACTATTCCCTCGAGGATCACATCTTAATGACAAAGAAGAGTGACAAGCCTCGCCTCTTCTAGGGGCGGGGTAAGGTTTTTAAGCTACTGTTTGCTACTTCTGTGGTATGCCTGTTACTGAGCCGATTAGGGTTGGGAGGGATACTAAGGAGGAGTTGAGGAGGCTGAAGATTCACCCTAGGGAGACCTATGACGATGTGATCAAGAGGCTCATTGAGGAGTATAGGAGGTGTAGGCATGAGGAGGACTAATGTGGTTAAGTTGATGGTGGATGGGGAAATATGAGAAGCTGAGGGAACTAGCTGTGATAACTGCCAAGTGCTGGAATGAAGTTAACTGGTTGAGGATGCAGCAGTTTAAGAAGGGGGCAAGGATAGACTTCGCCGAGACGGAAAAGGAGGCGTATGAGAAGTATAAGCACGCGTTAAGGGTTAATGCGCAGCAAGTTGCTAGGAAGAACGCTGAGGACTGGAGGAGCTTCTCCCTAATTAGGGAGAAGAAGGAGGGGGAGTTGCCAAGGTGGTTCAAGCCAAGGCCTCCGGGCTACTGGAGGGATGAGGAAGGGAAATATAAATTAATGATCTTCATTAGGAACTGTTGAGGATGGTGCGTGGTTCCTATTCAAGGGCGGCGGCGTCCTCTCCCAATACGAGTACTACAGCAAAAAGATACGTAGCGTTCAGAAGCTTCTAGCCAGGCATAGGCAAAGAACGAGCAGGAGGCTTAGGCTCCTCTATGATAAGAAGGGGTAGGTTCCTGAGGCACGCCTTGAATAGCATGGTTAGGAAGATAATGGTGGAGTTGAGGGAGAAGGGGGTGGGTGAGGTTGTTGTGGGTTATCCGAAGGGCATTGCTGGGAATCACGGGAATAAGCTTACGGTGAATTTTTGGAACTATAATTACACAATCAATCGCTTCGAGGAGGTTGGCGTGGAGTTGGGGGTTAGGGTGATTGATGTCCCTGAACCAAACACATCAAAGGACTGTTCCCTATGCGGGGAGGCCCATGAAGGTGGGCGTGTTAGGCGTGGCTTGTTTAAGTGTCCCCGCATAGGGATGGTCATTAATGCGGACTTGAATGGGGCAAGGAATATCTCATATATCCCCGAGTCCCTGGGATCCATGGATGGGGGGCTCTCCGTGGTGAGGGATAGGGGTAATGGGTTGAAGACTCAGCCCGTGGTCTATCGCTGGACGAATGGAGCGGGGTGAACCACCAGCAATGAAGTGGTGAGGATGAAGGCGATGAACCACGAACCAATGAACCGCCCTAGGGGAACCTCCACCCTTTAGGGCGGGGAGGAGGTCAGCACTACCAATTATGACCACAATAATAGATGGGTTTCTTATCCCTTCTTTGGGATTACCTTTCCTTAATCAACTTAGCAGATGCTTCGAAAAGGATAAATTAATGAATATGCTAACCGGTTATGGAGCTAGGCATAGCTGGAAAAAACGTGTTAGTCACCGCATCAAGTAAGGGCATTGGGCTAGGCGTGGCTAAAGTAATGGCCATGGAGGGAGCCAACGTAATGCTATTTGCCAGGAAAGAAGAAGAACTAAGAGCTGCGCGGCAAGATGTAATGAAGATCGCTAAGGGAAAAGTGGAGTATTATGTAGGCGACATAACTAATAAGGATGATGTGACGAAGCTAATTGATGAGTCCAATAAGGTGCTGGGCAGCATAGATATACTCATATACAACACTGCGCCCCCAAAGCCAGGTACATTTCTCCAGTTAAGCGATGATGATTGGGAATACGGTTCACGATTATTGCTTCAATCGGCCGTATGGCTAACACGGCGAGTCATCAATAATATGATGAAGAATAGATGGGGCAGACTGATTTACATCACATCATTAACCCTCAAGCAACAAATACCTAATTTAGTTCTATCCAACGTAATTAGGCTCTCGATAATGGGATTGGTTAAATCGCTCGCAGTGGAGTTGGCACCATATGGAATTACATCAAATGGAATAATGCAGGGACACATATTCACCGAGAGAACGCTTCAACTAGCATCGGACTCGGCGAGTAGGCAGGGAAAAAGCATTGATGATGTGCTTAAGGATATGGCTAAGGAAATACCGGCGGGCCGCTATGGGACACCGGAGGAGGTGGGAAACCTAGCGGCATTCCTCGCCAGCGATAAGGCATCATACATAAATGGCGCAATGATACTTATAGATGGCGGATTAGTTAGATGCACCTAGCGAAACCCATTATCCCCACTAAAGATAATTAGACCTTGCTCTTCAAGGAAGGGTTGGGAACCCAATGAGGCGTTGATGCCCTCCTGCGGGGCCATAAAGAAGACTTCTGACTTCTCCCCGCCCTGAAGGGGCGAGCTTTCCGCCCCCTTAACCCCCTTTCTGTAATTCATATTATTATGTTCCCCAGTAAGTTAAAATACGCAACACCAATAAGCTTGATAGATGAGCCTTAGGTTATTTTTGACGGATTTGGAGAAGAAGGGGTTACTTGTAAGCGAGGGAGAGCTTAGTCCTGAATATGAGGCTCCATATGTTATAAGCGCTAAGTCAAGGCAAGGACCAGCCCTCGTTTTTCGGCTGCGTGGTTTCCCTGGCTTTATGGGGATTGGCAATATATTGGATACGAGGGATAAGCTTCGCATGGCTTTAAATGCATCAAGTGATGCCGAGTTGTATGAGAAGCTAATAAATGCAGAGAATTCCCCCATGAAACCCGCCACTACAAGCGATGCAGCATTCAGACCATTGCCGGAGGTTGACTTAAGGAAACTACCCATACCGAGGTTCTTTGAGAAGGAAATCACTAATTGCTTGACGAGCGGCGTCGTATTGGGACTTGGAACCTATATAAATGCCTCCATACATAGATTATCCGTCATAGATAATGATAAATTCGTGATACGGCTGGTTCCAAGGAATCTTTATTCCATTCATCAGGAAAACAAGGCCAAAAATAAGGATACGCCCATTGCAATAGTATGGGGTGCCCATCCTGCATTTCTATTAGCATCAGCTTCCTCTCCCCCATTTGGAGTAAGTGAGCTTGAGGTTGCAGCTCGATTGCTTGATTATAAAGTATTTCAATTAAACAATGGATTACTGGTGCCAAGCGAGGCCGAGATAGTTATGGAGGGCTACATCTCGAAGGATTACGAAGCAGATGAGGGGCCCTGCGTCGATATAATGGGCACATACGACATAATCAGGAAGCAACCCATAGTCAAAATCACTCGGGTATATGTTAGGGAGGAGCCTATCTACTCCCACATATTGGTGGCGGGGAGCCCGGAGAACAGCATATTAATGGGATTTGAAAAGGAGGCAAGAATATGGAGCTCGGTGAGAGGCGTCGCTGACGTTAAGTCAGTGAGGCTAACTCCCGGTGGGGGTGGATGGCTGCATGCCGTTGTTTCAATCAAGAAGAAGATAGAGGGGGAGGGCAAAAACGCCATATTAGCCGCATTCGCGGCCCACCCCAGCCTAAAGCACGTAGTTATAGTGGATGATGATATAGATCCAGATGATCCAATGCAGGTGGAGTGGGCCATAGCTACTCGGTTCAGGGGGGATAAGGATCTAGTTATGGTTACAAACGTGAGGGGTTCCTCCCTTGATCCAGTTGCGATAGATCAAGCAATTGGCTTAACAACGAAGGTAGGCATAGATGCCACTAAGCCCCTTGGATCCAATCAAACTAAATTCGAACGCGCAAAAATACCTAGGAACAAATAATTAACGAATTTTTCCAGTTGTTCTTCTAGGAATTAGAACATGATTCTCATCGAGGCGCATTGAGGATTAACCCTCTGTTCTATTGCTTAGTAATTATGGTTCTACTGCTTAGTAATTAATCCGGGTAAGCTGTGAGGTTAGGCATGACTAGAAAAACACTCATCATGGTCACGGTGCTGGTGGCCACGGCAATAATGGTGGGGATAATATATCACCTAGATGCAAGTAAATCAATGCAACATAATCCGGCAATTAATGCGAGCCAATCAATACCCACGCAGGCAATTGATGGTGAATCATTGCCGCAAGCAACAATAATTGAGGCAGCAACGATTGGATCCAGCGGATCAGCGACAAGCAGCGATTCAACAAGCGTTTCCTTGATTAGCTTGAATGGGACTACCATTACTGTTACCGGGCAAGCCACGGTTGATTTGCCGGCAGAGGGCGTAGCTATCTATATTACGATAAGCAATGCACAAGTATCTCCGACGCCATCTCAAGCGTATCAGGAAATGGTTGATAATCTTGATCAATTCATGACCGTTCTAAACGAGTTGAATATTAACTACACCACATTAGGTGTTTCGCTTAATCCGGTGTATTCTCCTTCTCCGCAATATGGAGCATCTCAACAAGTAGAGGGTTACTCCGCCTCATACGAATTAAAGATCATTATGGTGAATCCTATCAATCAATCCCTAATCAGTGAGCTACTGAGCTACGCCTCAAAATATGGAGGCGTCGAGATAACCATAAACACATTCATAAATAGATCAGAATATCAGGAGGCAAGCATAAAGGCAATTGGAGAAGCGATTCAAATTGCCATGAATAAAATAGATGAGGCGGCATACACCTTGGGATACTCAAGAATACATGTAATATCAATACAAGAAAACGCGTATCCAATATATGAAACAACCCCATACCTATATGCTGCATCTGGCTCCCAATCCGTGCCCATTAATCCAAGCTCTGCATCGGTCACAGCCACTGTAACAATTGAGGCAGTAATGAATTAACCATCTCAACTATTCTACTAACTATAATCAGTTATTTTTCTTAGTGAAGTTAAGTTCCTATTTACCTTTATATACTCCAAACCATTTGTTTTAAGGTAAAAATAAGCCGATGAAGAGATATCGGGAGACACCAATATACCCCTAGGTCTCTCGCCTCGTTTCTGCGCGATATGATCAACATATCGCTTTAATTGATTAACTGCATCTGGCCCTGCTTGGGATCGCTTCACCTCAACAACGACAATTCTCCCCCTTGAATCCCTCCCCAAAATATCTATCTTGCCCACCGCAGTCTCAAATTCGCGCTCCAGCACAGTGAATCCCTGCTCTATGAAGCCGGGATTACTAACTAACCAATCAACCAAGTCAGACTCGGTGCCCACCACCTTATTATCAACATGCTCCACATCAAAGGAGCCTATAAATTCAAGCTCATGAAGTATGGCAATGACTCTCTCCCTTGGTGATGACCTAATGCTCAGCAAGGCTAAGGCATTATCCTGCAGCTCCACGTATAGTCTTGATCCCGGGGGATTCCATATGAGGGGTTTCTCTTTCTTGGATCCATGAACCATGAATGTTCCATCGGGCTTTATCATTATCAAATATGATCCAGCCTCAAGGCCGGCCTTTGCTCGCCCCTCATAATCCACACGCATAACAGCCTTAATTAACAACACTGATGAGGCGGCCCTCGCCTTGATAAACCTAGCGGCCTCCTCATTACTGGGTTTAATCAAGTAATTCTCCACAGTGAAAAACCAAGATAACCTAAGATTAAATAACCTATCGATCTGCAACAAAAATGAGTATTTCTCCTCCCCATAGAATCAATCCCACTCCTCAAACCATGAATATAATTAAGGAGGCCCCTTAATCCTCACAAAGTAAAAAATCGAAATAACCCAAATTATTATGAGGGTATTATTGATGATTAGGGATGATAATTATGTTTCTTTTATTTATTGGAGTGGCTCCATGTGGACGGTCACGCTTCTAATGGTTGCGAATTGTTTTCGTATATTAGTTTCAACATTATTTGCGGCATTGTGTGCTTCCTCTATTGAATAATTATGAGGAACCTTTATCACTATATCCACGGCATATCCATTGCCTAGATTCTTTAACTTCACATCACTTACGGTTATGCCTGAATCACTGAGCGCATTGATTATTCTACGTGCTAGGGATGGATCAACGCGATCAAGCAAGGTATTTATGGATTCCTTAATATAGTTGCCGGCTAGGTAGAGCAAGTATGATGATATGCCTAAGGCAGCCACGGGTTCTATTAATGGGATATACATCGAGAGCACTATGGTTCCCACTATCATCAATGAATCCGCTATATCCGCCGCCGCATGCTTGGCCTCCAGCATTAGAACCGGTTCATTAAGTCTTCTATGCCCAATCAATAGGTAAATCATGCGTGAAGCAACTAATGCAAGCACCATACCAACTATATAGAGGGAGACTAGGGGAGGCCTCTCTATTTGGTTTCTAATTATATCCATTACTGCCTCATATATCAAGATAGATGTTGCAACTATTATAACTATCGCGACCGTATACATGGCAAGGTACTTATACTTATAATGGCCATAGGGGTGATCCATATCTGCGGGTTTGGATGCCATGCTGAATCCCATGTAAAGCGAGAACAATATTATCGAGTCAATTGACGTGTGGAGGCCATCAGCCTCAAGGACTATGATGTTCATGCCTACGCCCGCGATTATCTCTATCAGGGATACCGATAATGCCAGGTACGTTGCATTCTGTATATACCTAGAGGGGGATGCAATCCCTGTTCTCAAGCCACCGTATCCTCGATCATCCATTTGTTCTCTTGGGTCGTGATTTCCGATATCGGATATATAAACTTTAACGCCGATGGAAAAAGCAACTACCCGGCTTGATAAAACTAACGACAAGCCTCGCCCCTTTAGGGCGGGGAGGAGGTCAGTGGCCTTAATGGCAGTATACGTATAGTATACGTATACTGGACTTAGAGGATAGGAATAATATCAAGCCATGGTGTGCAAGACATGAGAATCATCATCTAATCCAATCAGTCACATGTTCAAACAATTTACTGATTCCCTCTAGGCCAACCCGTTCAGGGGCCTTGGCTAAGTGCCTCCTTTCCCCCATGCTTGGAAATATTTCCCTGAAGCCCCAACTACCCTTAATTACCTTGGGCAAATAGGCCTTAAATCCACATTTGACGCATTTGAGCTCGCCCTTGCCTGCTGACTTAAGGGCACTGCCGCATTTAGGGCATTTAGGATTACTTACTTCCGGCGCTTCATTAATGCTGAACATGGATTCCGCATATACGGCATTGTCATTGATGCCGGGTCGCCGGCCGCCGAGAACCATTACATAATTACCTATTGCTCCGCCCATACCTGTATGTCTATAAACAATAATTGAATTATTTCCCACCCTAATTAATGCATGCCCTTCTCTGCTTCTAGTTATGGAGTCTACATAGCCCCTCACGGCGGCTGCTTGATACACCTTATTTCCAATCAACGCAAAGCCAGCTCCAGTTCCTTGATTGGTTTCATAAAGTAGCCACTTAGGATTCATGCCGAGCAGAAAGGTCAACACATTAGCCATATACATGACGTGAAACGGCGAATCCCCCCTTATGCCGAAGAGCACTGGATCATTGGTGCTGGGCACTATTAATGGCCTTTCCCGATCCATGTTGGCAAACGTGAATGGCTCGGTTAACTCGCTTAGGATCCTAAGCGTATCAACATCCAGGGAAGGCCTTTCCCCATCTCGATATGATAATAACTCAAATGTGGATTCGCTTAAATCGGCCATTATTGCAGCCAAGCCGCCGATTATGCCTCGCCCGCCCCAAGTTAATGCATTAATTCTCTTAGCCACTCGCTCCGCCACTGCCCTGGGAATAACATCGCTCAATGCAGAGTAATAGAACCACCTCTCATCATTTATAGTGGACACAACTATGCCGGGACTTGTTTTGGCTCCATGCACATGGAATCTATCCACAATATCTATCCCCATTTCCAGCAATTCATGCGGGTCATCCACCTCCACTTGAACCGCGACAGCGGCGTTCCCCCTTGTCTTAAAAGGAACATATGGATTCAGCCTCACCAGCCTTGGCAAGCCAATAATGCGCTCCTCGCTTCTCGTCCTCAGGAACTCCTTCAAGAAATTATACATTACAAAGGTAGTGCACCCCTCCTCATAATCATCTGTATCATCAAAAGCTATCCAAGTCCTGATGCCCATCTCGTGATAATGCCTTGATCGCAATATAAAGATTAACTTAACTGTCCCGAGTGAGCTACCCCGCCCTTAAGGGGCTTCCCGCTTCCCTGCCCCGCCTTGCCCATCGTCACGGGTAGTGGGCGGAGCTCCACGGGCACCACGGGCGACTCCCACCCTGCGTTTTTCAAGTGATTTAGCGAATTATAATCCCTATCAGCCCTCCAACCAGACTGGGCACTCAAAAAACCCCATCACTCAACGCTAAGTCGTCCTTCACGTAACCACACTTGGCGCACGCCTTCGAGGAATTCCTAGGATCCACTAGGATGAACTCCTTCCCATACTTCTCCACTTGATACCTTATTACTGTACGCATCATGCCGAAGGCAGCGTCTTGGAGGCTCCTCCTAAGCCCCCTACTCGCCCCACCAATGAGCTGCTTAACGGAGATATCCTCCATAACCACAGCATCATAATGCTCGGCGAAGTATTTGCCCAACTTCATGTACAAGTCCCTCCTCAGATCCGCTAAATGCTCATAAGCCCTCGCCAGCTCCATCTTAGCCTTGAACCAGTTATGGGACAGAAATTTCTTCCTAGATAGGGCTTTGTGGAGCCTCCTCACCTTGTTTAGGGCTTTCCTGTAGGGTCTCAAGTTGGGGAAGAACTCACCGTCCGATGTCACTAGCAACTTCTCCACACCAACATCGATCCCCACCGCCTTCCCGGTTTCTGGTAATTTTGGGAATTCATGGTTTTCAACAATGAATGAGACATACACTTTTCCACTCCTCGTCAATTTCACCGCCACGCGTTTAACTTTCTCTAGTGGAAAGTCCCTATGAACAATTAGTGCGAACGCACCTAGATTTGATAACCTCAGCACTAGTTTTTTCTTGTTCTTGCCCTTAGCCCCCTCCCTAGTTTCCAATATCTTCCACCCGCTCTGCGGATAAACCAAGGAGTAGTATTTATGGGGTTTCTTCTCTTTCGGGAATCTTGCAAGCCCATCTAAAAAGCGCTGCCTAGCCTCATAGTATCTGTCGGCGATTTGTTGAACTACCTGCGAATATAATTGTTGGTACTCCTCATCCAGTTTCCTCAAGTCGAGGGCTAGTTTCCTCAACTCATTCTTGCTTAATCCCTTCCCATCTTCATGGTAGAAGTATGTGTCTGCCCATCGTAGGGTATTGTAGACATCACAAGCTGCCTCCAATTGGGCCTTTAACGCCCTCAACGTTCGTCGATCGGTGTATGCTCTGAACCTAAACCCCACGATGGGCATCAGAAAAACAAAAACATCAAATATTTAAAGTTATT